>Ga0247610_10000611_pt1 | contig 48868 bp, 77 predicted proteins | sample 174DNAGHGhighgp2_FD_193483 | JGI IMG/M metagenome (GOLD analysis project Ga0247610, IMG submission 193483) | Sheep rumen microbial communities from Palmerston North, Manawatu-Wanganui, New Zealand - 1742 DNA GHGhigh gp2 | ecosystem: Host-associated > Mammals > Digestive system > Stomach > Rumen...
ACGTGCTTCTCGTTTAGGAATCATTTGTTCAAGATCATTTAATGTTTGTCTGTCAGTATCTGTCACGTACGGATTGTCGTTTTCTATTAATTCTTTTAATTCCGCTCTTCGTTCTTTTAACCAAGTAATACGTTCCTGTAAATCTTTTATATATTTATCCAAACGTTTAATTTTAGCTTCGGTAGAATTATCAATATCATCTTCTGAAAGATTTAAAATTATATCTCCATCTTCATCATCTACACTTGATGTTTTTAACGCTTCGGCTGTTTCTTGTCTGATTTTTTTAATTTTTTCTGCTTGAGCAGCTACTTCATCAATATTTTTACCTTGGGCAACAATACGACTTTTATCTAGTGGATCAAATATTACATTTCCTGATTGCAACCCCCCAAAAGACGTACCGCTTAAATCTGTACCTTGGTATCCAAGCATTTTTAAAAATCGTGTTTTTATATCGTCATTGCCAAATTTTTGTTTAAAAGCATTTAATTTTTGAGCATCCACAATACCATTTTCATTAAGCCCAGAATCAGCAAGCATTGTAGACATATTAGTAATAAAATCATCAAATTGCTCAAATGACAACTGAATATTAGGAAACACTCGTTGAAAATCTGCGTATAAACTTTCTGAATCGACATTTTTCAAATTATCATCAAATTTTTCTGTACCTGTACCAAGTTGTAAACATAATTGTTCAATGTGGTGTATAAAATTATAAAAATCTTGAGCAGCTTCTTCTGTATGTGCCTCATAAAGATTTAATCCCGAAGTATCAATAGCATAAAAATTTTCTAAAGACCTTTGATCAATTTCAGGAGCGTATTCATCTCTATTTCTGGTCATATATAAACCAGTTCCATCTCCCCAGCCTCTTCCAGAATCGTATATGCCTTCAAACCACGATTTGAATTCATCCCCGAATGGATGACTAATCTCTTTTGTTTTAGAAGCTGATAAGTTACCCATATGATACATTATATTATCTTTAGCTGTATCATTTTGTTCTTTTAACGCACTATTAGCTTCTCTTACTGATTCGGCTAATTCCTCTTGAGCATTAGCGGCATCTAATGTATCTTGGCTAAAAGAAATTTGGCTCTCTTGTTGTCTTTGTTCTGCTTTTTGACGAGCCATTTCACGTATAGTTTCAGGGTTTTCTAAAACTGCCTTTCGTTCATTAGATGTTGTAATAATTTTTTCTGCATTTGCTTCATATGTAGTATAATTATCAAGAAATTCAGATTCTAATTGTGTGAGTTCTCTTCCTTGATCTCGTTCTTGCTTAAGCAAAACCTTTAATTCAGACATTTGTTCAAGACGTTGTTTTGTCTTATCAATTTGAGTCTGATATAAATCAACAGAACCTTTTGCACCTAAATTAGCCGCTTCAACATCTTGTTCCGTAAAACCCTTCATAAGTTCTTGACGGGCTTCTAATTGTTCTTGTGATAATCCAGATATAATTTGAGACGCTTTATCATTATATTCTTGTGTCCATTGATACATTTTATCAACTAAAACGTCCCATTCATCTCCGTCACCAAAGACAGAAGCAACATCATCAACCCACTCAGTATTAGTTCTTTCTTGGAAAATCGAGAAATTAGAAAGCATGTTATCAGCAATTTCTTCGGGATACATTCCTTGAATTTGTTGTATAAATGCTGCTGCTTTTTTAAATCTTTCTATTCCTTTTTCTTCCCCTTCTAACCTATCCATAAGTTGATCAAAATTTAATCCTTCAATCGCTTCATTTTCAAACCCTTGAAGAATTGAATTTATACGTGAAGGAGCGCCCAAGTATTTTTTGATTTCTTTTGGGATATTTGTTTGGTCTTTTACTTTTCCAAAAAGTAATTCTTCTTTAGATTTTGGTTGTTGTTGTTGATCTTTTGTAGTGCCATTAAGTATATTATTTTGTTTTCTTAAAGCATCAGTTGTTCTTTCTACCGCTCCTTGTAATTCTTCTTCAGCTTCAACAACATCTTTTATTGGTTTTACATCAGGAGTAAGAATATCTGCTCCAGATTGAGAATCGGATTTTTGCTTCTTTGATTTTTGAGGTGTGATTTTAGTTCTGTCTGTTTTTTTAGGTAAAGATGGTTCCCTATTTGCATCAGCTCCATTAAGATATTGTAAAGTCCAATCCCAATCTGTATTTACTGTTTCATTTCTTATTGCATTTTTTAAATCTTGTTGTTTTTGAGTTAATTTATCAGTTGCTTTTTCAGCCTTCTCTATATCTCCAGCGAACTCTTCTGCACCTTGAGATGCCGTTTTTAAAGCTCCAGTACCATTACGAATAGATTCACTAATACTCTGAACATTTTTATCTATTCGTCCTAATGTATCTCCGATTTTATTAAGTGCCTCTTCAGATGCACCAAACCCCCCACCTTTACCAGAACCACCCAATCCTTCAATTCCATTGGGATATTTTTCATATAATGCCTGTAATCTTTTAGTTACAGGAGTACCAGTTGCTTTAGTAGAGGATGCTAATTTGCCTAAACCATTTATTAGCTCTAACATTTCTTCCGCAGAAGCTGCTGCTAATTTACTAATATCTTCTGGTTTAACCGCTTGATCTAATAAATCAACGCCATGCATAGCACGCTCTAATTGTTTTACAAAATCATTAGGATTACGTGAGGCAGTTTTCATTAGACTAGAATATATTTTACTGAAATCAAGTGCCCCAAACCTACCTTGCATAAACTGCTCTAATTTATTAATGTCTTTTTTAACATTATTTATATCAACTTCAGGCTTTAATTTTACTTTATTTTTTTCTAATTCTGTTAGAAGCTTACTAACTTCTAACAACTCTTCTTTAACTTGTGAAGCGTCACCTCTAATTGAGATTACACCGCCTTCAAATGCACCTTGAGCCATATCTTATTCCTCCTATTCAAAATATTTTTCCTGCTTTTTTTGCCGCAACATCCGTTATACGAGATAATGTTGCCGTTGAACGGGCAAACTCTTTTAAAGAATAAAAAGGTGATGTCCCCTGATACACTCCACCATGTCCACCACCCATATTTGATTCAAAAATAGACTCTTTTGTAAAACCTTCTCCCATTTTAGGATAATCTGACATACCACTAGCTGAAAAAACAACTCCACCTTCATTACCAATTAAATAGGGGGAATATGAATTATCTTTAAAATTTTCTATTCGGTCATATACAATAGGTTCATATTCGTCATAATAATCTTCTTGCATTACAACAGCTGCCTGTTCCATTAATACTCTTGACGCTTCTTCGGCAACTGCTCGCTCAAATTTTTTACACCAATCATTAATAGCTTGGTCATATTTTCCCATAATAGCCCTCCTTTTATATTTTCAAAAAGGACGGCTTTGCGTCCTTTTCCTATTTACTTCTTCACAATCTCCTTCACCTTATCCATGTCAATTTCATTTACAACTCTCTCTACAGCCCCAAGGAAACTTTTAATCCATCCATGAATAAGCGGAGCAAACTTTATTACCTGTTCCCTGACAAAAGCATGCGGCTCATAATAATTCGTCATGATATCATTGCTCTTCATATTAAGTACGCTATCAAACATAGTCACTTGCGCCTCAGGGATATAACTAATAATTACATCTACAAGACCATATCTCTGTAATAGATTAAAATCACCCAATGCATTATTTTCATCAAACTTAATATTCGTATATGTATTAAGCAATGCGCTTACATACAATAAATATTTTTTACACGAATCAACTTTAAACTGTCCATCAGCTGTAAAATAACTAGACGCAATAATCTGATCACAAATAGTACATACCACTTCATAACGCTCATAGTCTTTTACAGCAAGCGTCCCTTCCAGATATACACGTCTGGCATCATCTGAAGATCGGTTTTTAAGTGACTTAATAAGTTCTTTTACCGTCACAAATTTAACTCTATCTTTTTCGGCATCCATAAAATGTGTTCTAACATCTGCCTGTTGATTTTGATTTGTATTCTTAGCCATAATCCTTATTCTCCTTTAAATTTTTTACAATAAGCTACACCTACACAAATGGCGTCAGCTTCGTCATCATTTACTTCCTTATTGAAATTGTCTTTAACATATTTAATTGAAGCTTGTTTGAATTCTGTCCGTTTCCTACCAAACACTTGTAGCTTCACATACTTACGCCACTCGCTAGGCGCAAATTCATAATATGCAATTCCATTATTTAAACAAAAACCATAGACCGCTCCAATAATTTTCATAAGCATATCTATGACTTTCATATTTCCAAATACAACATCTTTTTCTATTACTATAATATCAGGCTTTAACTGTCCTATATCTGTTAATAGTTCTTTAACCATTAACTCAAGGCGTTTATAGCCATTTTTTTCTTTTTTAAAATTATCAATAACACCTGATTCTTGATACACGCCATCTTTAAAAACAGCCCATCCTGTAGATGTTGTACTGGTGTCAAGAGATAGAAGAGTAATCATATCGTATCCTCCTCTAATTCATAGCGGCACCAAAGTTCATATGCCTCTTTAGTTTCTTCTTTTAAGAAGATCATTACCAAAATTGTATTACCTGTTTTCCTATCCATCCCTGTATATATATCAATTGGATAAATACCATTAGCAATATATAATTTAAATTGCTTACTATTAACAATTCGCACAACTTCTTCAGGACGATATGGACGTGGATGCAAGTTTGAATTTACTAAATCATGACTGACCATATGTCTTTAACCAATCCTTTCTCGTACAAAAAAAGGGCATAACCTCGCCTGAACAGCGTAAGCTATGCCCTTATCAATATGACTACCACTCAAAATTAGGGGGTAGTATTTGTTAAAGTATAAAATAATCACTGTTCATTCAAAAATAATTAATGCTTCTTACCATTACGATAAGCGATTGAGCGAGGAATGTTTTTACCAGATTCACGGGTAGCATTATAAACTGCTTTCTTAACTGTCTCACCAGCAATCTGCTTTTCAACCTCTGGCTTAACAGGTTCAGATTCTTTCTCCTCGGTTTTTACGGGTTTAGCTTCTTCAGCCATAATCTTTTTGTAAGAATTAGCCATAGAGTTTTTAAGCATTTTCATTTTATTTTGATCCATTCCCTGAAGCACTTTTTGGGCATCTTCTTTAGAGGTTTGTCCTGCTTCAAAAGAGGAAAGGACATCAAAAAGATCTACACATTCCTTACTACAATACATTGTCATAAACGTGGGATAATTGAGGAATCGGTCACAGTTTGTGCAATACTCATAATGTTTCCCACAGACAACACAGGTTCTATCAAATTTTCCCATGCTTTTCTCCTTTACATTTAAATTGTAATAATAGTTACTAAAAAAATAAAAAACAGAGTGGGCTGTGACACCCACTCTGCCATTTAACAAATTTAATTAAAATCTGTTTCTTACTGCTCAGTATCAGCTGTAGCATAGTAAACATGATACAGGGATTTATCAGTGGAGCAGTAGTCAGTCTGAAGACTACCATTGAAGTCCAGAGTTGCGTTATCAGAACTCAGAGCGATAGTGGTCTCAGGGCTAGGCTGGAAGGACGGAAGCACGATGTAGACGGCGCGAAGCGTATCTGCTTCACAGGGATCAACGCACAGACCTTTCAGAGTCAGGCGAACAGTTGCCGGGAACTTGTCAGCGGAGTTAAGAATATCAACACCCTCTGTAACGTTCCTGTCAAATTTAACAACATACTGAGACTCAGCAGTATCTGTAGGAGCAGTCAGCTTAGTACCTGCCAGACCAAATTCAGTTGCAGAAGCGGCGGTACCCTGAGTATAAGCCTTACCCATAGCACCATTAGTGCCCAGAGCATTAACAGTAATACGATTACCAGCGACAAAACCATTCAGATCAACAGTAGTGCCAGCCTTAACTGTGATAATCTTAGGCATAACAATGACATTATCAGCGGTAGCAATATTAGCTTCGTTGCCAGACTGAGCAGCCATAACGTTCAGGTTAAGCATTGCGTTGGTCGCAGTAAACTCACCAGTTTTTGCGTTCCAGAAACGCTTAATCAGTGTACCGTCTTTATCAACGGCATCACGGGACTCAGCAGAGATTTCAATCGAAGCCTCGGAAAGCTGAGTCAGAACATAAAGAGGCGTACCATCAAACTTTTCGGCATAGCCCATGGAAATTCTATCGATAATTAAATCACCAAGTTTAAAAGCCATAGTAATTACCTTCCTTTCTTTTAATTTTTATTTATTTTTTAGCAATTCCTCTGTCATATTCATGTTTAATTTCACGCATGAAGTTGAATTGCTCTTTATCTACTTTAGAAACATCAGCAAAGCCAGAATACGAACCATGTAACAAAGCACTTGTAGATTCAATGATTTGTAATCTTTGCACACTGTCCATGAATTCATAATATCCGACTTGTTTTAATTCTTGTTTGTTATATTTGAACCCCGGATGATTCAAACAACCAGATATAAGTGGTAAAAGATAAGATGTAGAACTCTTGTCTTCATTTTTCCTAGCATTTAATTTCATTTCTTCTTCTTCAATCATCCATTCTTTAGTAGTACGATCTTTAGCTTTTTCTATTTTTGGAAACATATTAAATGTACTTCTTAAATAATAAACAATTACATTATAACTATCTTCATCCAGCTCAAATTCATCTTCAGGATTATAGAGGGTCGAATTCCGCAAGACTTTAATAGTATCTGTAATTCCTTTTTCATCTATATTTGTCCAATTCTCTTCAGGCTGAATATATATTTCGAATTTAGAAAAATCTAAATCTCCAAAAATGAGTCGGGTCTGTTCTATACTTAAAGTCCGATAAAGAATTAAAAACAATTGATAATCATTTAAAAAAGTCCAATCAATATTCATATCTTTCCAAAGAAAAAGTCTATAACTAGTAGGATTAGCTGTAAATACATTCAGCATCGTCCAAAAACTGGACTCACCATATTGTTTATCGTACTCTAAAATATCTCCGATGGTAGGTTGATGAATAGTAATGAAATCATTAACTTTAAAATCATCTCCGTAGAATAATTGCAATTGAGTAATATTAGAATTGACTGAAGTCATCATAGATATTATTCGTACCCATATGTCCATTAACAACATTGGGTGCTTTCATAAAGAATCTCATTCTACGGATATAATATTGTGCATCAATAATCATAGGCTTATCTTCATAGCATCTGAGTTGTCTACCTAATGCGTTTGTCCAGCAGAGTAAATCACGAACAATATAACTAAGCAGGTCAGTGCGTGCTATACCATACTCAGTATCCATATCATCTTCATGAACAACACAATACACTTCAATAAGTTCGTTTTTGACAGCTTTACCACCACGATCATATCTGTCTGTTTGATCCCATATATCAAACATTATAAAATTAAGCACTTCCTTCTGTACCCCATTTAACTTAATCCAAGGCACAATCTGGTCATGCTGAATTGCTCGATTATAATCTAAAATTTCCTGACGTTTCTTTAATTCTTCTTCTGTAGGATTATTAGCATCCTTGTATTTATTTAAAGGTTTCGGTTGTTTAGCACCTAATACCTCTTTGAGATCTGGGTCTTCTTGAAAGATTTTCATTAATTGATCTTTCTTATATATAATGTCGTTATTATGACGATTATCCAAATCTCGTTTTATATTGGCTATATCTCTTTTCATCCTATTACCTCCACGTCCATGATAGAGCGACTTTCACCATCCAAATCAGTAACAGTAAGAACAAAAGTATGACCAATTAAAGTAGATGCTTTCTTAGGATGAATTGAAATGATATTGTCATCAATTTTATCCATCACCATTAATTTATTTAAATGATTAATTTCAGCGTCCATTAAACCATCATTATCTTTTAATTCTAATTTCCATTCTGATTTTCTATCAGGATCAATAACCTGCTCTCCACCAACGGTTCCTGTGTAATATTCCGCAACAAAATAATATGTACCATTCAATTGCAATTTGTTATAATCTGTATCCCTAATACTTTGGTCAACATAATCAATTTCTAATTCACCATTATCATTAACATGTGCCGTATAAATGTAACTGGTAAGTGTGCTTTCTTGAGGCTCCGCTTCAGGAATAATGATTTGCGTTTCGCCAGTATCATCATAATAATTACAAATTAGTAGTTCACGATTATCACGTTTTTCGTCCCACTCATCCTGCTTGAGAGTTAAGTTAATAATACCCATAGGATTAAGGTCAACTACTTTTGTAATTTCATAAACTTTAGGGTTGATTTTATTATGTGACATGACAAAACGTTGCTCATAAGCCATATATCGAGTGTCACAAAGATTGAACCGTTTAAGACCCTCACTTCCATAAAGGTAATGCGTGTCCGGAATCCAGCCGTTTGTGACATTATCTAATTGTGTGCTTACATCATTTGTCCACACGCCCTATTATATTACTTAATAATATCGCTACTATTATTAAGGTTGTTTATTTGACAAATAATTTTTTAATTCTGAATATCGTTGATACTTTCTTTCTAAATACATATCTGCATCTTTATATAACCAATCGCACAATATTTTACATTTTTCGTTGCCAAATATTTCTAGTACCCTAGTTACACCATTGTGACATGATGCATCAGAAATTCGACATTGAATATTAGGCAATTTGTTCAATAGAATTTTTTGCAAACTATTACAAAAATCTTCTGTTGATGTAAAACTCATTGTTGAATACAGACTTCCTGTTTTACGTACAGAATTAACAATACATCCATCTCCATCAAAATAGCCTCGAATAAAATGCGGATATAATTCTTCAGATAAATTTTCTGGAAATTGCAATATTAAACTTTTACCTTGTTTCATACCTTGTTTCTCTAAAGCTTTGCATATATGTAAGCCATAAAATTCTAATTGATACATATTTTTACAAAGATAGCCGTTAGGTCTTATTTGTCCTGTAAAATCTAAATACTTGAGAGGCTTTTCACTTTCTAATTCTTGACGCATTTTCTCCAATATGTACCCATCTTCTTCTTGCAAAGCTATACGAACAGAGTGTTTGGATAAACAATTATAGCCATCAGCATATAAAAAGCCCAAAATATAAGCCTTATTAGGTGTATTAATTATATCAAAATAATGTTCATTTAATTTCCACTTACGAGAAACTTCTGCTGTATCTCTCCATATAACACCACTATCAAGTAAAAGCTTTTTTACTGTTTGATGTCCAGAACCTACAATTTCTGCAATTTTATGATAATTATATCCTTGATTATATAAATCTATTACCTGTTTCTTGTATTCTTCTGTCTTATGCTTGGGTGGAATAATAACTCCATCTTTTTCAAGAAATTGTATTAATGATCCTTTTGGAATGTCAAACTCCTCTCCAATTTCTCTAATTACTCGCCCAGAAAGTCTTTGTTTAATTATAGTATCTTTATTTAAATTATATTTTTCTCTACTTGTCATAGTTCAATTCCTCCTAAAAATTGACATATTAAAAAAGCCATAATCTTTCTTATTAGGAGTCGAAAGAAACGGGAGCTACCCGCTGTCTGGCTTTTCTAATCTTTTTAATATAAACAACTTTCCTTTGTTTTCACAAAGGTATAGACTATATCATTCATCATATGAATTTAATTAAATTCACTTAGAAGTCCTTCACTTCGGGAGACTTCTCCCTACTCGCATCTCAGCGATAGTCGTTGAGGGCAATTCTATTCGAATTTTCCCTGCTGATTATCCAATCCTTAATTTTTTAAACTGTACCGTTTAGACGTATTTCATTCTTCCGTTTTAGTATTAAGGCTCTAAGGACGTCCCAGCATATACGAAGGAATACACTGTAATGTTTCCAAATACAGCGAGCTGTGAGACATTAATCTCTCAACTTGTGTATGAATTAGCTGACCTTGAACAACCTATTACATGCATTAATTCCATTTTTCCATGAACTTTACATACCCACTTAAAATCCCAGTTACATTTTAAAATATTATATCTAACAAACTGTGCCTCATCATTCCGATTAACAATCATCCACAATTTGTCTATATCAAACCCTTCATCTTTAAAAGGGTCATCAGGTTCGTATTCTTCAAAACCAATTTCATCATTCGTATCATCCGGTATAAAAACATACACTCCTATAGGATAATGAACTTTAGGTCTGAATTGCAGATAATAATCCACTGCATCTTTTAATATCGACACGGTAGCATGTTTAGAATATTTAGCATCTTCATAATGCCAACCATTTTCAGGGTCAAGTATATATACACGTTTGTATCCTGTGTCACCAGTAAAGGTAGCATTCATTATCATATCAGACTGATTGCGTCTAGCTTGTGATAAGTTTTTACCTCTACTGGTCAACATTGATTTATACATATCCTGTGTAATCAAACCACATCACTCCACGCCAATTTTATCAACGAGATTATGTGCGTCTAATACAAACTTTCTATATACTTGATAATCAAACTGCTCATTACAAGATTCCCGATAAGCAGCTTGCAGTTTACAACAAATATCTATTATTGGCTCAGGATAGCAGAGCAATTCATTCAGCCCATCTATCTCTTTCATTAGATTTACAAAATATTTTGGGAAATCTACACTTACATAATTTTGTGCGGTTTTAGGGTCTTTATAGAGTAATAGCCAAAATAATTTTTTATGGAGTTTATTTTTAAATTCAGCAACTTGTGCATCACTGAATTTGCCGTAGAGATATTCCATTAGGATTCATTACTCCTTAATTTAGATGAAGATGCGGTACCATCGATATATGAATTATTAGTTAAACCACGATCTCTAATGAGTTTTCTTTGTAAATAAATTGCCTTATCTAAAACTTCATTATTTACAGCAGTATGATTGGCTTGTGCATAGAACTTCTCTGCACTAGTACCGTACATTTGTGTAAGATTTACGGTACTAAATACTAACGGCATAAGCCACTGTGCAATCATTCCATACCCAATTACATCTGCAATAAATATCTTATCTAAAGATTCATTAACTTTTCTTACTAATTCATACTCGATATGTCCTTCAATAATAATAGGCTCACCTGTCTCTTCATCCATAACAACCTCACCATCTTCATCCAGCTTTTCGGTTGGATCGTTGATGGTAATGTTGTTAAACAATCTGCTTACATAAGGATCACTAACAGCGGAATAAATCAAACCCCATAAAAACTCGTTCCGATATTCATCTGTGATATCTTCTGTAAACAAATTAAGTATCTCCCCCTTCCTAAGAAAGGAGGAGATTAATTCGTCATATGTAATAGTAGGCATTGGTCTACCTCCTATTCACATTATTCTGTGTCACTATTCAGTCCGGTCAGAATAGCCAAGTCAGTGCCCCAAGCACCATCTAAAGCCCTGATAGTAGAAATACTATCAAGTTCGCCAGTTCTGACCATATCAGCAGCAACGCTCTTCATACTATCTACAACGCCAACGGGCAAATTAGGAAGAATTGCCTGAATTTCCCTTACAGGTCTTTTAAGTAAAGCTTTTAAATCCGAAACTGGATAAAGATTCTCATAGAACTGCTTTAATTTAGGAAACTCATTAATAAAATCCTGATCCTCAACAATAATCATAGGACGGAAGAGTAGATTAGTGCCAGCACGCACTTCTGCTACCAAATCCTGATATTCAATACCAATTGTGTCATTTCTACCCAGAAACGTGTAAATCATATTAGTTCTTTTGCCAAGAAGATGTGTTTTACCAACAAGTACAGACTTGCAAGGAATTCTGTCGTCAGATGCGAATTTTCTCTTTTCTGCCACAGTTTTCTTTGTCTCTATAATTTCAGGCTCAATCACAACATTCTCAGCAATTGTAGGTGCAGGTGTAACAACCTGCGTTTTCTTAGCACTTCTTGCCATAATTCTTTACTCCTTTTAAATCCAATATCAATATTTAATTATTATCAAGCGGGAAGAGTCCACATACCGAAATAACGACCAAGCTGAACACCCACACCGAAGCCACGGGTCATTTCATACTTCATAACGTCATCCCAACGACCGTTCTCTTCACCCTTCTCAGTGACTTGATAAATCTCAGTCTCGCCCTGATCGACAACTTTAACAAACTTGTCTTCAATAACAGGCAGAATGAGCAGGATTTTATCATCAAAAGCTTTCTGAGTCAGGGACTTATCCAGATAACGTTGAGGAATCTCAACCAGCTCTGTTCCCTCGTAAGTACCAAGTCTACCAGTATTAGCAACAGACTCCTTCTGAGACTGTGCTCTCCAGTCAACATCAGTCAGAGCATTCAGTTTCTTCAGAGCTGTCTTAGTACCAACAATAACAGCTTCACAGCCATTAATGGTTTCGACTTCTGTGATAATCTCATCAAAAGTGTCTTTAACCAGAGTGTTATTACCAATCAGAGTAGGAGAAGCAGGAAGCTTCTTATAAGCATCACCAAATGCCGCATAAATCTGATTAATAAGTTCAGTCTGGAATGCCTTAGCAACTGCATTCACCAGTGCAGCCCAATCTTCCTGACCAACAAGATAGCGGTCGATCTGTGCGCCAACAGCAGCACCATAAACTTCCTGCTTAACAGTAAATCTTTCGCCTCTGCCCAGTCTCTGAAGCACGAAATCATGATGCTGACCAGAAACCTTAGCAACACTCAGAAGAGTATCATCCTCACTTACAAACTCGATAATATCATCATTAGCGATGGAACGTCTGTCAACATACTGCACGAAGAAATCGTTCTCACGAAGTCCTTCCTCAATCTTCAGGTCAACAACTTCCTCGATAACTTCAAATAACTCTTCGCCGTGCTTACGCATTGCACGATGCAGAGTACGCTTAGAGGGTTTCTCTTCATGAATATCAAGAATCTGATAAATAAACTTTCTCAGCTTATCATTAGCTTCCTGCTTACCAATAACCTTGCCATCATCAACGATATCATTGCCCATAGCAAGATCGAACATCAGATTGCGAACAGACTCGTAAGGAGTCTCCGCAAAGATATTTCTAAGGTGTTCAGTAGAAAATACTTTAATCATATCGCTTTATCCTCCTTTCTTATAGTCTATTACGCTGCAACGACATACTTGCCGTCTGCAAAAGATACTGTCTTGCCAACAGCGGGTTCGCCTTGGAATCCTTCGTTCGACATTTCAAAGATGTCGCCCTTAACCAGAGAATAACCTTTAACAACATCACCAGTCTTATTCACCCATGCCTTGGGATTTTCGGTCTGAGGAATGTCATAAGGAGTAATCTCAGGCATAAGAATCCACAGTGCCTCTGTAGCCTCAGTAACCTCAACATACCAATTACCATTAGCAGCCTGTTCAACAATCTTTCCTGCAAAAGTAGGAGCAGCCGCTTCTTTATAAGTACCAAGTTTAATGTAATCACCACGACCAACCAGTTCACCATTATCATGATCAGCGGTCAGTTCGATATCAAAAATGTGTCCACCACCATTAGCTGCAAGCAGTCTGGAAGGGAACGCTTCGCTATGTGTAAAAACAAAAGCAATATCAATCATAACGTTTAACTCCTTTCTTAAAATTTAATAAATATTAGTCAAAGAGATTTCCATATCTCTTATTGCCATCAGCAGATTTTCCCTCAGGAACTCTAAACAGAGAGAATTTATGCTGATTAGTGTCCTTTGCGACATGCGTCTTCTTGCTATTGGATTTAGCATAAGAAAGCAGAAGAGCATCACATTTAGCCTGAATTTCATCAGCAGAATATTCAGAAGCCTTTTCTTTAATTTCTGCGAATTCGGCAGAACCAGAAATATCATTCCAATCTTCAGAATTAATAATTGCTTCTTTGCGAGAATCTTCTTCAGCCTGCTGATATTTAGCCAATTTATCAGACATGGCAGTATATTTAGAACGCATATTCTCAATTTCAGCTTCCTCGGTATCTGTTACATAAATTGCATGAACAGGCACTCTGTCGCCTTTGAGAGAAAATACACCTGCACGCTCACCATAAGACTGACGATAAGCACTGCCTGCCCAAACATCTACCATTACAAGTTCCTTATCATAAACAATTACATTGTAATAAGTGTTATCAGCCTCAGAATAAGCATCATTAACCAGAGTAGAAAGCGCATAAATTTTATCATTCAGAGACACAGCAAATTCTTTGCCATTAACACTATAGGCGATAGAGTTGTCAATCTTTTTAACTGGTTCATCATCATCTTGTGCACCATCTTCACCTTCGTCCGCTTCAGGTTCAGGATCTGTTTCAGGCTCTTCGGGTTCTGCTTCTCCCTCAGAATCATCACCTTCAGCACCCTCATCTCCAGATTCAGGATTATCTTCAAAATTCGATTCAGGAGTAGGATCAGCTTCAGCATTACCAAACATCTCTTCGAATTTAGCTTTCAGCTCTTCATCTGTCAGATTATCATGCTCAAAAGTGATATCTTCAGCAGTCACATTGTACTGCTCCAACAGTTGCTCAAATAAGCCCATATCATCTTTTCCTCCTTTCATAGAATTTTGATCTATCTCAAATGTGGCTTTATCCACATTGAAATTTAATAAAGATATATTAGCACCTTCCATGGCTGGCTCTACTGTCGAACCATCTTCATAATATCCAAGGATAGTAATTCCTTTAAACACAAAATCATCAATATTTAAAATCTTTTCCTTGGCATCATATGAAAAATCATAAACATCAATTTCTACAGATACAGGACATTGACCGTCCGCATCCATAAGAATTTCAGGTGCTTTTGTGTACCCCTCATAAAGATAAGCATCTGTTTCAATATATTCTTTATCTTTATCAGCATCATATACTAATTCTGGTTTAGCATCGGTAGGAACATGACCTACAGGAATCTCATCATAAACAATTTCCCCATTTTCACCCTCGTGCATTGCATGCCAACCAAAAACATTTTTCTGCTCTCCATCAATCTCAAGCTGATGGATATACGCTAAAATAGGTCGATTCTTAATACTTTTTAAGTTCTTTTTCATAGAACTGTAAGTAATCTGACTTCTATTTCTATTTTTACCTACGTGAGCAGCTTTTAAATGCGCTTTTACAAGACCATCTTTATCTGTATCTTTATTAAAAGATAGAGATCCCTCAAGCCCGATAGCCACAAATGAGCCACCAAATTCGTCTTTAGAAAACTTCAGATTACTTCCTTTATTTACCAGATAATCATAAAAAGCGTCTATACTAATAAACATGATTACACCTCCTTTATAAATGCACCGTTCTTGAAAAGGTACATTTATCAACAGGAATAGTGCTATATTTTCCGTCTTCAAAACGACCTATATTCACAAATACAAACTGACTTCCTTCTTTTTCCATTTCGGGATAACCAGCCTGTCTAAGCATTTCAGCTACCTCTGCATCAGAGGTTTTAATAAACGGCATTTTTTCCATTGTTAAACCTCCTTTTATCCATTTGACCTGTCTCTTTTCTCCCTAGTTGCTTCTCCATCGTCCGTAAGTGACCCATCATCAGACTCTGGTCTACCAACCTCACCATCACTATTACCAGAAGACGTATGACTAGATGCAAGAGGACTATTAAACTTATCAGACAGACCAAGAATATTTTCTTCAAGATAATTAGTAGCCAACGACTCGTATTCACTAATACCACTTAATGTATTAAGTGCAAGTTTTACAGGAAGACCATAAGTGCCATTTTCTAGCAACTCTTTCCTAAAGTCCTCTTTTGTATAAGCACTAATAGGGAAGAACACTACTTTACAAGGTGCGCTCAGATTATAAGTTGCATATCTATTAACCCATCCTTGAGTCTGTCCAAGTAAAGAACTGATTGCCAATTCTGTATCAACCTTCATTGCCAGTTTCAGACCAGTTGTACCTGTAATAGATATACTATTCAATACCTGTCCACCCATACCAGAATTAAGTACATTTTCTGTAGCTTTAGTCACCTTATTACTATTAGTAGTAGCATCATTGTCACTAAAACCAATGGTATTTAATTTTCCGGGCACGATAACGGCAGAAGTGTAATCTGGCAATGCTTCTTCACACATTCTATTAAAATATTGGATAATTATTTCGGGATCTACCTTCCAATCATCAATATTTTTACTTCCTGCTATTGTTTCCATTTCTATCCAAATTAATTTATAAATGTCTTGTTCATCTGCAATGGCTTGAAAATCTTTAACATCCTCTAAATTAATTAACTCAGCAAATAAGCCAGAATAATATGGAACAATCACTTTCCAATCTTCTATATTTAATTTTAAACAAACAGTATATTCTTCTGGAAATACTTGCCATTTAAAATCATCACCGCCAGATTGATATTGGCGATACATTGATTCAAAAGGTTCTCCCCAATATTCCAGTAGATAGTTATACGTGCCTGTAAAATATGACATATCCATGGCAAATGCAAAATCACCAGTAGGAAATCTACCCGCAATCTTACAATAGTCTGGATCAAGCGGAAGAATAAATAATCCATTATCATCGTCATAATAAGCACAACCATAAAATACATCTTGAAGAAAACAAATAAGATATATCATCAAGAATTTTTGCTGAAGGTCAAGACTGTCAATAAACTTAGCTGTTTCAGCATATTCTTTTAATATTTTCTTGTCATTTTGTGTATTAGCAGTTACATCATAATTAGGAATAATACGCCTTGCATCTAATTCAAACATAGTCGCATTATAATTGATAAGTTTCTTGTACATTTGTGATCGATAATAAAGATACCAAGAAAGATTCCTTAAATTCTTTTCATTATTACCAATATTTTTTAAATAAGAAAGAAGTTTGCCTTTATCAAAAGTAGGAATGGCTTTTCTTGTGTTTTTTGTCACATCTGTAATTTGCTTGAATGAATTTTGAGCTGCTTCAAAATTCTTTAATTTATTGTAATTATCATTATAAAAAGACTGTAATTCAGAAACCGTCTTTTCACCATGTTGAGTATTTATTAACTCTCGTGCCGGAGTTGCATTCGACACATTGCGATTTTTTCTTCTTTTACGTGCCATAAGCACCCTCCTTAAATTATTCTATTATTTCTTGTGCGTCCTCTTCTAATAGGAAGACTATATACAAGTTGTTCTACATCTGACATAGTAGGTTTTAATTGTAATTCTAATTGTTTCATACACCAGTAATTATATGAAAGAGAAGAGTAACGGTCTTTTCTGTTACCTTTTGTCTCAAACACTTTCAACTTACCATCTTTGTAATAGCCTTTTAATTTTACCAATTCAAAAATAGCAGCAGATGTTTCTGCATATGATTTAAGCAATTCACCTTTTTCATATACAGTTAATTTCTTATACCCTTTGAATTCTTTAGAAAGATATATTTCCGCATCATTTTCAGATACAAGGAAATCAACATTGCCATTTTGAATTGCATTACGAAGTAAAAGACAATATATACTGTTAGAATCAGCTGATGCTTTTACAGAATAAACAACTTTTTTAGCGTCACGAACTTTGCAGCGCTGTGCCATCTCATCATTATTACAGCAAGTTAATGCTTTATAAGTGTTCCCTGTTTCAGGATCATATTGGTCTTTTATAATATAATCGTACACACCCAAACCACTTCCGTTGGTATCAAGTACTAAGTATGTACAACCGTACTCATAGAAGTACCTCATAACAATTAATGCAAGTTCATCTGTAGTCAGTCCTTCAAATGTTTGTCCAAACACAAAATGAGCTTTATATTTTGTATCTGTAGTTTTAATTGCATCATTAATATATATAGCAGCCGCATCGTTTTTCTTTTTTTTAGTAGAAGCCATAAGAGCAACGTCCACTGACATAATACGTTCTCCATTTCTAGGAGCGTGCGGAATAGGATTATCTTTAGAATAAAACTTTAGAGGTAATAATCCTTTTTTATTTACTCTTAACCGTGTAGCTTCATCAAAACTAAACACACCCCCCTCATTATCGCCATACCAAAAACAGTCATCTTCCATATGAAAAGCAACTTCATCAAAATCATCTTCTGACATACGGTCTTCAACTTCGTCTCTCATCAGCAAACCTTCAAGAATAGATATTTGATATGGAAGACCACAAACAAAATATTTTCTTTTAGGATTAATAAAGTTTTTGAAATATGCCAAAAATTTATCATATCCCCAACTTGACTTTAGCCAAGCAGAAGACATATATATTTCTTTATTACGCTCTTGAAGATGAGAATATTCTGGTTTACTAAGGTAACCCGGTGATCGAGGGGCTTTTAAAAATTCACGAATAACACTATCAATAATACGTTTATCTGTTTTAACATATTCATCCACTATAATAATATTACAGTGAGCAGAACGAGCATTATCAGTACTAGTAGTTATTTTAATCCAACTATCATTCTTAAAATATACAGAGCCATCATTTTGTCCAATACTTATTTTAGCTATTTCATTTCTTAAAAAACTGCTTTGAGGACAAAACTCATCTCTAATTTTCAATAGCGATTCAGCAGCTTGTTTTAATACAGGAGCAGTTATTATAACTTTAGAACCGGGATATAAAATACAATATATTACTGCCACGAGTGCAACTAACATTGTTTTTCCCTGACCTCTTGCGGCTAAATAAAGTACATAATTATTGTGCATCATTGCCCATAATAATAATTCTTGAAACCATCGCAGACGAATGGTTTTAAATTGTAATACATCCTTTACAAATCTTTGAGGATTTGCTCTATAATAACCAGCACGCCAAGCGATGGTATTCATTAATTTTTTATGCTTTTCTTCTTTTACTTCTTCTATGTTCCTCGTTTCTTCTATGAATTCAGCCATTATTCATCATCCGATGCAAATTCTTCGTTCATTTTATTTCCGAAGATTTCATCAAAAATAGCTTCCGTATCGTCATCCTCACTATATTCAGGACGCTTTACAGTTAGCTTACCGATAAAGTTTTCATAAATAGAAGAAAAAGCATTTTTAATATTAAGCATCTTAACAAGATGACCTTTAAAGAACACGTCTATTAACAAACCAATTTTATCAATATCAGCCCACTCACCCTCGGGTTCAGGAATTGGTTTTTCCATTTCCCAAGCTTTAATCAATTCGCCAAAACTTTTCTGATCAGTCATTGCATCTGTAGAGTTTTGAGTAGGTTTAATACCTAAACTTGTCATAATATCTTGACAAGATTTAATAGCATCTTTAGGGTCTGACCCCTCTTTAGCTAATTGTCTTGCCCTCATATCCTGTATACATAATTGCTCAAACAACACCTCTTGCGCTTTTGCTTCAGCAGGATATCGAGATACCCAATCTTCATAAGCGCTTTCCAACTGATATAATTCTTCAGACGAGTAAGCACCAAACCTTTTACGTCCACGTTTAATTATTTCTTGGTCTTCATCTATAATTTCAATTTTATCTGGTCTTGATACAGAATACTTTTCACCATATTCTGAATTCTCCCATGTCTTACCTTTATAAGCTGGAAGACTATTAATCTGAGACATATACCTTTGAAATGGCATCATCTTAGATTTGCCAGATTCGTTCGATTCTTCATTATTGTATGAATTAACACAACTGATATATAAACTTTCAATAAAAGGTTTGTCCATTTTTCGCAAAACTCTTTGTACAGATATTTTTGTTTCTTTAGGAGGATCTGTAGGTTTTTCTATATTTTCAGCTTCCCTAAAAACACATTCTTTACATATAGGATAATATCCATGTATTGTATTCCCATCTGCATAAAAGTTTTCTTTCTTAGCTGTTTTTAATCGTCCACAAGAAGGACACACTAAATCATCACATTTTGTAATTCTTGTATAGCGTTCTGCAAGAGCATTATATTCGTTTCGCAAATCGCCTATTCTCATTTTTTTTACAGTATCTTGGCTCTTAACCTCACGAAGATAAGCCATGCAATCACCTTCCTTTTTATCACTTTAATCCGTCAAAAGTTAGTTACATAAGAAATAGCAGAGACAAGATTTGAACTTGTGACCTCCAGCTTATGGGGCTGGCGAGATAGACCGAACTTCTCCACTCTGCAATATAATAAAGAAGAGACACGCTTACACGTATCTCTTCCTATTTATAATATAATTTTATATGATTCATTATGACCATAAATATGATGAAAACCAAAAATCTTAACTGCTGGTTTATTGCCTTTAAAAATACTATCCGCATAAGGATCACACCCTACAAAACTTGGACATACCAAAACCTCAGTATCATGGCAGCATCCTTCAGAGCCACTGATTTCTTTACTGGTATGCGTATGCCCAATAATCAGGTAATCAACCATCTCATCCTGTTTAGCAGACAACATATTCAAGGCATTTTCAAAACTCTTAATCTGATGTCCATGCATTGCAATTACGTTGAATCCAGTCACATCAATTTTAGTAAACCATTCACCTTCTTTAGGCGTATAAACTGTAATTCGCTCATTTGGTAAACATAAGTCTTCAATATAATGTCCAATAATATACTCTACATCTTCATCCATTAACTCATTAGGTCTTGTACCAAGCACTCTAAGCTGAGAATGATTTGATGAGCCTACATGATAGTATTTAATATAAGTATGTTTAGACAATTCTGTTAAGAATGCGGCTACAGTTTTAGATACTTCAACAACAGCAGCTACCATAGAAGAATCATTAATCTTTAAATCATTGGCATGAATAAGACCTTGAACAAAATCACCCAGACCAAGCACTGTTAGTTCTTTAACCTTATGAGAGCGAATAAAGTTCACGATATCCACAACCAACAGATCAAATCTATCTTTCATAATATCCAATGAATACTCATTAGTTAAAGATGTAAACTTTGCACCTGCATGAATATCTGCAAGACACAAAACATATGTCTCTTCGCTGTCATCACTTACTTGAATAGCATTAAACTCAGGCACAGGAATAGTTTGAGCCAGAGTATGAACTTGTTCGTAAAACAATTCTCTACGTGCTTCTTCTCTATCAATTCTATTGCGCTCTACATTAAGAGTTTGAATTTTAATTCTCTCTTTTCTTAATAATTCAAGCTGTTTTTGAATGTCAGGATCATATTCTTTGTCACCGTCCATTTTACTAAAAACATTATCATAGTATCGTTTTGCTGTAGAAATCTGACGTCTAAATGTGTCACAATCCTTCCATTTCGTTTCATCATTACAAAGTTGAGAATTTACAATATCTCCAATCTCTTTCCAAGAACTAACAAGACCATCTCCAATATAATGCCCCATGCGCCAAAGATATTGTTCCTCAGTCTCTTCTGGTAATTTATTTAATAAGTTTTTATCCATAAACAATCCTCTTTAAAAAATATCTGCAAGTTCGATATCTTGCCCAATAATTTTATCTACAACACCTAACTCTTTTCCTTTATCTGCAAAAAAGTAATATTCTTTGTCAAACGTCTTATCATAAAAATCGGAATCAATTTTTGTTTGAGTTAGAATAGACTCTTTAATTCTATCTTCCATAAGATCATTAAAGGCCATAAAATCTTTGACTTTAGAATTAGAATCAGCAATTGAAATTGTACCGTCATGCTGTAAAAATACTGTATTTTCAAATGCTAGCCTATCATGTCCGTTAATATAAATATAATAAGCCGCTGAAGCCACAAGTCCCATACCAACTGTATGTATAGGTGTTTTGGATTGTTTAATAATATCAATCAAAAACAACGTGCTAAAAAGGTCTCCACCACAACTATGTATTAAAATAGTAATAGGTTGTCTTTTATCAGAAGGAATATTTTTGTCTTCGTCATTCCATCGTAAAATACGGATAGCATAAGATTCAATTACACTATTATCAATATCTTTATTGACAATAAGAGCCCTTTTATCTGTATAATATTTCATTAATTCATCGTATACTCCAGTTCCCATTTCTTCCATAAAAGAAAATGTATTACCTACTTCAGGTACTAATGTTAATTCTGCCATATACGTTTTCTCCTTTTAATTCCTTAGTATTTAATCAAACAAATCAGCAAACATCTTAGAAGTTTCACTACGAACATCTTCAGGAAGATATACGCATGCAAATAACGGATTATTTTTTAATTGTTCACACATAAGTAACAATGGATTAGATTCACTGCTATCTAAAAGCGATTGTTTATAATCCCCAGAAAAATATATTTTACTATTTTTCCCAATACGTGTACCAACCAATTTAATTTGCTTTTTTGTTAAATCTTCAGCTTCATCGCAGAGCATAATGGTTTCATCATAAGTAGTACCCTTCATATAATAAAGAACATTAGAATCTAATTTTCCTTCTTGAACAAGTTTTTCATATTCCCAAATGCCCCCATCCATTTGTTGAATGAATGGCAATTGAAACATAGCAATCTTGTCAGAAATATCTCCGGGCAAAAAACCTATTTCTTTACCTTCGCCCCACGCTTCACGCACACAAAGAATTTTTGCTTGTGTCCCTTTTTCACGAATGCGATAAAGCCCCATTTTCATTGTTAAATAACTTTTACCACTCCCCGGCTGTCCAAGAAGTGCTACAGTGGTAATATCATCATTATTAAGTGCATCAAGTGCGCACCTTTGCTCTGCATTTTTCCCTTTTATATATTTACTATTAGGTAATTTGAGACCGACAAATTTTTTACCATCGAATCTCATTTCACTTTCCTGACCAGTTTCTATATTTTTAATAATGGCATATTCATTAATACGCCAGTTTTCATATTTTTCAGGGGAAAGCATTGTATTAATATATTCAGTATCCCCTTCGATTCTTTTATAACCCTTGTAAAATTCCAAAAGAATCCTCCTTTATAATTAAGAAAGGAGTCAGCATAAAACCGACTCCTTTCAATAATAATTACTGTTGTTCCAATTTATCTATACATTGCTGAAACGCTCTACGCTCTTTCTCAGATGAAACATTGTCCATCATGTCTTCAAGCTTTCCAATCATGCGTTCTTTTTCAGAATCACGACTTACATAACGTCCAGTTCTTGCGCTACGTCCTCTACGTTCAGAATATTCATTATCCTGAGACGCATCATACGCACCTGCATAGGCACCATCATAAGCATGATTATAAGTATCCATACTATGATCCATAGGCATTCTATAAGAATTACCACGATGGCTCATATCATTATCATGATACATAAACCAAGGATAATGATTAGAATTGCCACCCATATTTCTACGACTCATTTCATATTCTTCAGCACCCTCTGATTGTTTCATTGCTTTTTCTGTTTCCATGTCCAACATAATAGCAGATGCTTTATACAGACTATCAAGTTCTTGAGGAGTAATGTCACCTTTTTTAAGAATCTTGCAAATCTGATCATCAAGAAGGTCTTTGAGTTGATCATAATGTTTAGAAAGTCCCATACTCTTATACCCCCTTTCAAGCTGTCCGACTAATACTCAAACTACCATCGACTACATTAATTAATGGAGTAGGAGTTGTAGTTGGATCATTAACAGCACCATTCACATATTCAACAGATACAGTAAAACAACATCCACGAGGTACATCTATAGTCGCACGACTGGTTACATTACCATATTCGTCAACGGCAGAAGGGGTAAAAATACTTCTACTGCCATCACGACTTTCCCCTGAGACCACGATAGCGGTCGCTATAGGAGTAATAGCCCCACCTGTAGGAATAGAAATATTTCCTGTAAATTCTACATTATAACGAGCAAAACAAGCTGTAGGATTATTTACGATACCACGCAGAACAAAAATCCCCGTTCCACTTTGGTGAAAAATGTAACCACGATTACAGGGGATAGAATCCACAAAAGGAATTGCAGTATTAAGCGCTACGCTTTCAACCGCATCTCTGGTTAAATATTCTGCCATAATCACACCCCCATCAACCTATGCCACAACCACAGCCACAAGTGCCGTAATTTTGTCCACAACAATTAGGATTAGCAACTACGTATGCAGGAACAGGGGTAGGAGCAAGGTATCTTTCAAGTGCAGTTGTCTGGGCTTCATTGTTAGCCAGAATAGCCGCAGTCTGAGCACCTTGAGAAGCCGCAAGATTAGCCATTGTAAGCTGTCTTTCAAGATCGGCAATACGCTCATTCTTGGCATCAATCTTATCCTGACACATAGTATCAAGAATACGTTGAATACCAGCATTCTGATTCTGAAGGATATCACGAATACCATCATTAAGAGCGGTACGATCCGCACAAGCCTCTGTTTGTACAACATTCTGGAGATTAGCTGAAGCTAACCTATTCTCACAACAGCAGTCTGCAAATTGCGATGCAAGCTGATTAATTCCCTGAGTTACAGCCGTCTGAGCTGCAAATGCTTGATTCATATTAGCCATCTGACGAGCAGTAGCAGCAGTTTCTGCATTAGCAAAACCTGCACTTACGCCAGCAAATCCATTACAAAGCTGAGTAGAAAGACCAGAAATACCAGACTGGATTCCAGAAACGCCAGACATAACAGCAGACTGATCAAAACCACGCTGTACTTCTGCGCCCATGGAACCACCACCATTTCCATAGCCACCCCAGCCGCCATTACCAAAGGCAAAGAGGAAGAGAAGAATAATCCACCACCCAGATTCTCCACCCCAGCCCATGCCAGAGCCGCCATTTCCACCCATCGGGGTTACAGGCATAACCATATCGTTACCATTTCCATCTGTTAAAGCCATATTACATTTGCCTCCTTGATTAAAAAATTATGTTTGTAATATTTTTTAAAACCTTTGCGCAATGGTTTTTTAACGAATATAATTAAATCCTGTTATTCCCTATAATCTATTTTTAATTAAAATTTATTATTAATCATCATGTTTTGAATCTGTGTAGCCATTTGTGAATAGTGATTAAATTGCTCTTGAGACATACGTCCACTACTCAACAATTGTTGTGCTTGTTGTTTTGGATCACCTCGAAACATTTGTCCAAATTGATTTAATTGAGCAATCATATTCATCATTGGATTTTGTGGTTGCATACCACCATTAAAAATATTAAAAACTGGACTCATTATTCGATCTCCTTTCTAGTAACAAAACCAGACAATATTTCTTTCAATTCATCTTTTGTTACATATTGAGGATTATTTACTTGTGCCGCTTCAGTAGGAGCGATATCTTGTTGAGTCCGCTCTGTATAGTCAAAAATTCTTAGTGGCAAAGGAACACCACTATTGTCTGCTGTTTTTATATAAAAAACGCTATTTTCACTGTCCATCAACATTACGCTTTTACCCGGAGGAACAACCCATGATTTAGCACCCGCTTCACCTTGTACCCAAATCACACCACTATCATTAGTTTGAACGGGTTGAGACTGAACCACTGGAGTTATAGTTTGTTGAGGAACATAACTATATTGTGGATACATTTGTTGATAAGTTACTGGAAATCCATTATTATAAGCCATTTAATCTTCCCTTCTCCAATAATAAATTGGAACTTCATCTCCCGAATCCCAAGTATCAAAATAATTTCCACCTTCACCTACTGCGATAACATGTGTTCCAGTGGCTAAAATACCTGTTAATTGAGGATTGTCTGCACAAAATTGCCTAACCGTATAACAATCTGGGCATGTATCAGGAATAATATATCTCCTAAATCCATGCTCAAATAAATACCGCCCCCAAACATCGTTTGAGGACGGCATATCATGCATAGCATAACCTTGTAACATTACCCCTATATAGGTATCATCCCATGATTGATTCATAGCTTTTGAAATTGCACGTATTACACAATCTCCAACTAATTTCCGATCAGGATTTGGATTAAAATTAATATAACTCATATCAATTCACCATTTATCAATACCTGCAAGAACATTAATTTCTTTTTGAACTACATCGTACCAATTGCCCAATTTTTTGCGTCTGTTCTTGCCATCGCCATATTGTTTTTTTATAGAAGAATTGCCATCAAGCAGACCTCTCGCAATTTTGTAAACCCAATTTACTTTTGCTTGAACCTCTGTTGCGTTATAGCCTGCTTTAGTCAGCTTAGTAAATCGTTCTGTACCGTCAACCGCACCTTTCCCAAATTTTCCTTGATATACTTGACGAACGATATCAGGAGTTACTTTTTTAAAAGTAATAGGCACAACAACGGTCTGTTTTTGATCTACTCGTTTATCAATTATTTTTTCTTCGGTAACAATCTTCTTATTACCAGAAGAATCTACAATATATTCAATATCGAAAGCGATTTCATTATTAACACATTCAAGAATACCATTCCATGGATAGCTATAATACATTCTTAAATGACTTTCGCCACGACCATATTTTTCATCGTATTCTCCAACTTGTTTCTGGTCGCCCTGCTTGCCACCATTAGCAGTGCCTTTCTCATTAATACTAAATTCCATTAATACATCGGGTTCCGCTGACAGGCACATTGCAGTATGACAAGCTTCGTTTAAATAAACATCACCCATTTGAGCAATAAATGACATGGGACGCCATTTAAAATTGCCCGTTCCAGTCATACATCTCCTCATATTACCTGTATATGTTGCGCCACCACAACTAATTCCAGCAGCTTCAAATGCAGATATAACAGCAGAAGAGCAATCTCTATCACCAGATTTAATTGTGTATTTTCTTCCGTAAATATCAATTGTCTCTGTTCCTTTGCCCCAACGTTTATCCATGTCTTGTGTGTAACCATGATTTTTATGAGTACAAAGATGTCTCATAATTAACATAGCAACTTCTTTTTTATATACATGATAAACCTTTTTTATAGGTTCACTAGTTGAACTTTTTACAGCGTTTTCAGCTTTAGTATAAAAAGGCACATACCAAACAGATTCATCTACATTTCCACCAATGCCCGGGATATGTGCTCTAGAAGTAAACTGCCACCCATCTTTTTCAAAAGGCGGCTCATATTTTTGTTCTTTTTTACCAGAATTTGTTCCATAAGCTGGAATCCATCTACGGCATTCAAATCCTTTCAAAGGATCACGCCAATAAGCCTGACCCGCATATACACCAGAATTATTACCAAATTCTTTCAGCCATGCAGTAGCCGCTTGTTTATTTAAATGACGCAAACTCCATTCTTCTAAATCAAGCCAATGTGAAACGGGATGGTATTCTTTAGTAACCCTTTTTTCATGCTCGATTTCACTTTTGATTTGATTAGCGCTTCCAGCATAAGAATACAAATATGTTCCATAGGGGATACCATATTTTTCACATTGCTCTACATTATATTTAAAATATTTATCATCCTGTCGTGACAAATTGTCTCCATATCCAGTGCGCAAAATCGCACCGTCAATGTAATCCTTAACACGCTTCCAATCAATTTTTCCTTGATGCTCAGACACATCAATAATTCTCTGTTCAGCCATAAGCATCCCCTTTCTACATACTAAAAATGCCCACCACACCTATGACAGTGTGATGGGCTACATCTATATCAGTATTTAATTGTCAAAATTTAATTAATTAGCAGCTTCTTTAAGAGCCTTGCCAATCTTAACAGACACCTTCTTCTTGGCGGGAATCTCAATAGTCTCACCAGTCATAGGATTGCGTCCAGTCCTTGCGGCAACATCCTTAACCACAACAGTCATGCCGTTAGTTAGTTTCAGATCCTCATGTTCTTTAACACAATCAAAGATAACAGACTCCATAGCATTAACAAATGCCTTAGTGTCCACCTTTGTAAAACCAGACTTTTCTGCAACCTTTGAAATAAATTCCTGCTTATTTACCATAATTTTTCTCCTTTACTTCTTTTGTAATCTTTTTGTTTCTTGTATCTAAAAGCTTATATGATATCATATAAACTTCCTTTCATATATTTGGCTTATTTTCAAAAATATGTATATTAATAAATATAATAAAATATTGACATATTTATGAATGGTGATAATTCTTACCCCCAAAAAATATTAATAATATCAAGGGTTATGTACAAAACACTGTAGAAACTGTTCTGGGTTCAAAATATATAAAGTTTTAACCAAAACCGAACGATTTGCATGTGTTTTGCTTTCCATATATTTTTTTCTTTGTTTAACTTTAGGGGTAATATAAAAAGCCCTATTTATTAAATAACTCATTAATCCCTGATATTTTTTCCCTAAATGTAACTGTCTGATATCCTGAATAAGCTGATCAAAATCCGTTCGCAATAATAAAATTTCATCTAAAGAATCATCATTTAATGTCTGTTGATATTTCCCAAGTTTAAAACTATATTTTTCAATTAGTTGCTCTATCTTTCTCCCTCTTATATCAGGAATCTCCAATGAATGTGGAATAAAAAATTTATCCATTGATATTGGTGTAAGTCTGTTTGGTAATGGGGGATTGATGTTCATATTATATAAAACATTCATAGGACACTGTATTGACTCATTATATTTGTCAGCACTAATATTCAATGACCCCATGCCATTACGTTTATTGTTATATTTTTGAATAGGTTTAAAAAATATTGGATATCCGTTAGCTTTTATATTCAAATCTCTTTGAATTCTTTTCGTTTCTTCATTTAAATCAATATCATAAGCACGTTTACTTGAATCAATATATATTTGTGCAAGTACAGACAAAATGCTTACATAATCCTGATACTTCTTATCTGGAAAAGTATAAGAATAGGAGAGTGCTATCTGGGCTAGATTAGATGATAAACCGATGCCCATTTGAGATGACATAAGTTTATTGTCTATATTTGACAAGTCTAATGCAGTATTCTTATAACGTGTTGTGTCTTTAGGAATATTGTTTTTAATTGTAGGAAATTGTATTTGACAATTTTTAGCGTGAGAAACTATTGCAAATTGATTTGTAACATAGATAGTGTCTCCATCCATGTCAGCATTTGTTATATCTGCGGCTCTTTATCCGCAGCTTCTCTAATTTTCATTAGAGTTTCGGACTATTTCTTTACCTTCGTCTTTCACGGTCAGGTAGGCGGCGCTCGTGGATTTATTATTGAGTACCCTCTCGCAAAATCTAGTCTCTGAACTCAAATATCAAATAATTAATGGGTTTTGATATTCTTCGTAACGAATTGGCATAAGTATGATTAAATATATTGAATTAGATAGCCGTGAAATTTTTTGTTTTTATGGGCGCTAATCTGGCTCCGCATTGTATTAATGCTACAATTTAATTTTAACATGTCTATTAAATATTTCGCACAATCTTGCACACAATCAAACTGATATTCACAACCATTTTCATCTGTAATTTTTACCGAACGAGCATTATAATTTTTCGCTCCAGTATTATTCACTAAACGATTTCCTAGTTCAATTGTATGACGTATATTGTCTGCATGAGATATATATCGAAGATTGCTTAAATTACAATCTAGTCTGTTGCCATTTTTATGATCAACTTCAAAATTAGGATCTGGTTTTTCTAAAAAGCTACTAGCTACTAACATATGTACTGTATGTTGTTTATTATCTCTCAACTTCACAGTCGGATATCCATCAGAATTTAAATGCTGTTTTAATTCTTTTGGATATCTATGAACGTGCTTGCCATTTACATATTCTTCGTATTCTTTAGATCGTACTTTACCAGTATCACTTACTTCATAATACTTTTCAAAACCCTTTACAGGCATCCAAGTCTCTAATGAATCTTGCGTTTCTTCAGGAAATAACATTTTCCTTAATCGTTCAACATTATAATGTTTAGGCACGCCATTTTTATAAAGATTGTAGCTTTTAACTTTCCTAATTGTTTGACATTTTAAGATTTTACCCTCAAAAAATCTGTTAGCTGCATCATAATGATCAACAGTTCTTAATCTATCTAAATTGCTAAATTGATAAACACCTTCATACCCCGGCACATCTTTCCAAATTTCTTCCATAACATACCCTTAGCTTTTTCGTTTTCACTGCCTCGTTTTTGAACCATGTTTCCATAGAACCGACCCTGTATGTTAAGCCATTGTTTCTCTCTTCGAAAACAGTTTCTCTCATATTAATTGCAATACAATTCTTCCCTAAATAAAAATACTTTTTAATTCTCCAATCTAAGTGATTTTTTAAATAGCCCATATTATTGGGGCTATTAAAAGGAGATCTCATTTCACACAAATATTCTCCGTCTTCAAATCGTTCACTATAACATTGAATTGCTAACTCTTCTTGTTCAAAAGTGGGATCATCTTCGGGATTTTCTCCTACAGCAAACATCAACTCAGCATAAGGCGAACCAACTATTGTCATATTGTCTCCATTATTAATGATTCGTCCTGTCTTGCTCATTTTAATATAACTGGTAATAATAGCTTCCCGCCGTTGTCTAAAATAACTAGACCTTATGAAATCTTTATTATGCTTTACTAAAGCCAATAGCACATCATAATCATTAGAAAAATTAACACCACGCCTTAAATAATCTAAAAACACATTGTCATCAGTTTTTAATTTATATATATAATCCTTAGTACATTGGACAATACTCTCCATAATTTCTTCAGACATGCAATTAACATGTTGATAACTCATCTTCTGAACATTACCCAACTTCGATTTCTTGGCGGTCTTTACAATCCCAAAACAACTATCATTATCTTCAATAACTCGTTTACACCAATAATCATAGTTGATTCGACCGTTCTTAAACTTAATCCACTTCATGGCTGATTCATGACAAATAATTTTTATATCTTTAGTATAATGCTCATGACCAAATATATCTGTCAATTTCCATGTGTTATAATCAATTCCATGTTCAGCAGCATAATCTCTAAAGAATCCTTGAATATCAGTATCAAAACACGCCATTTTGCAAAAATGATTTCTAAGAAGAACAAACCCGTTAGTTTTAGGAAATTGTGCATGGACAAAATTGTGATCAATCAATCCTTGTCCATCAAACATTGAATTGCCAATCTTAGCATTTTCACGCTTTACTGCGTGTACATGCCCGTCTTCACCCTTTTCAACACTTATGATATCTTTAAAGCAATAAGAATCATAATCATCAAGCACCAATATCTCATAAGGATTAACCTTAATTTTACCAATAATTGTACTTGTAGCCAGAGAAGAATAGGCTTCAGCTTCAACCAACAGGGGATTTTCATACTCATTAAGATCAATCCCCATATAGAGGTATTCTTTAGCTACATCGTACAATTCCTCTCTAATAAAATCTACGGTTCCCTTTTTAGCCTTGCCCGGTGTTCTGAACAGTCTTTTATAATGAATCGTTTGTGGCTCTTTGCCCTTACGAACAGGAGGATAAGTAACATCTACACCCTCTGTATAAACTTTATCTCTCGCCTCAGCACGATTATATCTAACATATCTATCTTGATTTGTTTCAGCCCTCGTTAATAATTCATTAAAATATTGTATTTTCTGTTCTTTTTCCTCTTCAGTTAATTTGTCGTTTTTCTCTGTGTCTTTAATACATTTTTTAATATGTGCTTTTTCTTGTTCATAACTTCTTGTACCGTATTTAAAATCAAGAACAATTACATCTCTGGTTGAAGTGTCTTTGTAAATATCCAACCCATGTTTCTTCATATAATCTAAAAACAGACTATTACAAAGCATAGCGTCCGTCATATCAATATAATCACGGACGCCAGCATTCTTCTCTAAAAGGCTTCCGACAACGATGTTTTTAATCTTTATTCCGTATTCACCCATGCATCTTTAGCCTCCTTTATTTACAACATTTTAAGTTTGTTAAGTTGCGTTTGTAGAACAAGCGTAAATAAATAAATTTCATCTTCAGTAACGTTCCTGTCCATACTAATACGAATAGTGCTATTAATCTCTTTATCTGTTAACCCAATTTCCTGCAATACCTTACTAGGTTCTTTAACTCCCGCATGACAAGCACTTCCAGCAGACACTTGACAACCTTCAAAAATATCCAGATTGGTTATTAACTGCTCATTATCAATTCCATTAAAAGTAACATTGACAATATTCGCCAATCCGTTATAAGGGTTATTAATCTTTACATTATATCTTGTCATTAGGAAATCCAACAAAAGACTTCTACACCTTTTCAAATTCCTATTGTCTTCATCAATAGTTTTATATGCTCGATCCATAGCCCGACCCATCATAATAATAGAGGGCGCATCTTCAGTGCCTGACCGCATTCCTTTCTCCTGACCACCACCATGCAGAAGAGGATTAATTTCAATACCATTTCGCACATACAAGAAGCCGACCCCATGAGGCGCACCAAACTTATGACCAGACACCGACATCATATCAATACCCATATCTTGTACATCAATCTTCATATGCGTAAAAGCTTGAACTGCATCTACATGAAGGATGCCATTATATTTATGCACAATCTGACTAATTGTTTTAATATCATTAATTGATCCAAGCTCATTGTTAGCCATCATGATTGATGCAAAGATTGGATGAAAATTAGTATCTTGTATATAACTAATACGTTCTTCTAATGATTTTTTATTAATAGTACCATCATCATTACAATTAACAATATTATAATTATCTATAATCTTTATATCATAAAGCCAATTAATTGGATTTAACACAGAAGGATGTTCAACACTTGAAGCAAAAACAGAAGGTGTAATACGATATTGGCGATCATAATACCCATCCTTGTCATATTTCGTTAAAAAATGTGTATACTTTTCACAACAAAATCCCTTAATAGCAAGATTATTAGCCTCTGTGCCACCAGATGTAAAAATAATTTTATCACCCTCTCGACCATTAATATATTTTAAAATCCTTTTACGCACATCTTCAATAGCCTGTCGTGTCTCCATCGATCCCCGAGAGATAGAAGAGGGGTTCCACCAATATTCCCTACATAAGGAGCCATACTCCTGTATCATTTTTTCATCAGGCTGCATCGTAGCAGCATTATCAAAATAAAGTGATGCTGACATTCAACCACCATACCTTTCTGCATACCGCTTACGAATCTTCTGAACCGTGGGTGTCAAATCTATAACAAACTCTTCCCACTTATCCTTTTTAGAAGACCACCGTCTATACCTACGTGTAAGTGGAAGAGTATGAGGAAACTGTTCTTTACTAATCTGTTCCCAATACGCATCAGGGTCTTTAAAACTCATTTTTTTAATACATTCTTTACACACTGGCATAATCCAGCCGTCAGTACTAGGTACATCAAGTTCACCACATGCTTCACAAATATAACCACTTATAGCCGCATAATTCTCAATAATCTCATGGACTCTACATTTATCAGGACATCCATTATCATACCAGCGCATTTCACCGAATTTGCTTTTTATCTGTACAATACTATATTTATCTGCGTAATCAAACTTCTCTAACTCTTCTTGAATTTCCTCACAAAGCAATTCCCCGAACGCTTCACGCCAACCTTCAGACAATGCATCCAATTCAGTCCATGTATAGTCATAATCCTTAACCTTTTCTCCACTCCATTGATAATGTGGATAAAGCCAAGGATATTTTTGAACCAACACTTTATTGTGATCAACGTTATTCATTTTCTTTTCTCCTATACAACCCAAGAACCCACGCTCTAAGCATTCCATCCTTAACATTATCGCACCAAGCAAGCCTATGCTCGTGATAATACAATCCAACCTGCTTACCTTGACGTCTTACCCCATAATTTCCAGACTGCACACAAAAATCATAACCGTCCAGTTTCGTTTCAAACCAAGTCATTATTTAACCTCCACAGTATATAATGGTTCTTTAAAATCATGTACAGATGTAAAATGCATATCTATATCTAAATATCGATTCGCTACAATTCTATATATCTTGTCTCCATTATGATCATAAGCACAATAATCATCTTGATTAACTTCTATCTGTATATCAGGCTCAGCAATAACTTTAGAAGTAAATACCATACCATTCATTTTCAGTTTCAAATAAAATGGCTTATTCTCACTGACATCAATAGCGCTCATATCAAAATACGAAGTTCCACAATATGGACAAGTATTTAATTCTGTTTTGTATGGTGCCCCACAGTTAGGACAATTCCTCTGACTCATTCTCAACCTCATTCCGAATCACTTGAAACATCTCATCAACAGTTTTATTTCCAATAGGATAATGGATTTCCGACAGACTACTTCTTGCAAACGTCCCATTTACCAAATCAATATAAAACGTAACAGTGCCATCATCACCCGCATAAAACATTTCCCAATCTTCATCAGAAAGTTTATCTCTCATATGAAGTTGTTCAAGTGCAAGATTATCAAAAGATACAACGTCAAAATGATCTGTCAATCGCATAATATCCTGTTCAAGAAAATAAATCTTGGATTCAATATTATACATATGATCCTTATAAAAATTATTGCCACGACCTTTATGTTTATATCCCAAAATAAGAAGTTTTAGTCCCCTATCCATCATATATTTAATATCGGTTTGTTTAACAACACCTGCAATTACATGAATAATGGCATTAGGATACTCTTTAACAGTATCAATAAATCCCTCTTCAATAGGATTAACCAAAGAAATACCAATCCCTTTAATCAAATCCATTTTATATAGAAACTTAATAAACTGCTGACCATATTCGCTCATAAAATGTCTCTGATTAATTGTTGCATTAACAAATACATTCTGGGCTTTCATAGTATACAAAAACTCCATAAGATCAGGAGGAGTAGGAAACTGGAGATTAATAGCAATCTCCGTATAAGAATGCATGGTATGCAGGAATTTCCAACTAGTCAAATCACCATGCTTACCAGCAGGAGAGCAGCCCGCATAACAAAATTCACATCCATTATCACAACACTGCGAGATTTGGATATCACAGGATTCACTGTACTGAAAGCGGAAATCATCGTCATCTGTTATATGAATCTTGGTTCCGTCATCATAAAGATAGGTTTGAACATTTCCATTTACATAATTCGCAAGTTCTTTCATCAATCGCACCCCGTCTGTAATCCAACATACTTATTAAAAATAAATTCAACACATGCTTGAGAGTCCCAAAGACTTACTATGCAATTGTCATCACACCAGCCACTATTCAACTGTTGATGATCAAAATAATCATAAGAATCTTCCCATTTACACTCATCTACTTTAACGCCACGACACGAAACACCATTGTGCTCTGTTACATACTTACCGAATGCTTCATTAAAATTATTAAAAATGTATCCCTCATCTCTGATTTTTGCTTTATCAAAATCATAACAAGTATATAACCATGTAACGATATATTTTAATTTTGTTTTCTGATTAAAGAATTGAGCCTCATCCTTGCCAAAATACTGATCCAAAGTAATATGCACATAACCATCTTCATGGATTTTCATATGACATTTTTCTAATCCTCTTTTACTAAAACAGAAGCTATGCACACTACTGCTATTTGTCTCCCAAACTTCACTCCGAATCTGTGTCTTCATCTATATCTATCCACTCTCCATTTTCATCAAACTCTTCGGGATGCTTTTCTTTATATAATTCCCAATCATAAGATCCGTCTTTTGGATATTTAATCTGAATTGCGTTTTTATCCACAATCCCAGCCTCTAACATAGTGCCAAAAATATCATACTCATCGCCATCTACAACGACTACGATATCTTTACGAATTAAATAATCCTCAAGAGTAATATTATACTTCTCAAGAAATTTCTGAAAAAGTCCTGCGCTCTGATGATCCACGCTTCCGAACTCAGGCACTTCCAACCAAATTTCCTCTTGCTTACGACCAGATCTACAAATCTCTTCATAGTAGTCCTCGTCTTCATGACCTTCTTTATTCCAATTTTCATTATGAATCAAATCTTCATAAGGGACTTCTTCATATGTCGTATAATCCTGTTCCAAATCATCTGTAACACTATCTGAATATACATGAAATTTTTCTGAATCCCAATGCAATTCTACTTTATCAACTCCAACCAGTTTCTTTAGAAGTGGCTCAAATACCTCATAAAATGTATCTTCACCTCGAATATAACTTTTTAAACTATAACAGCCCCCGCACACAGAGGCCAGAGCATAAGACAGCTTATCTCTAAAAGACGTCAGAACGTCAAACCCCCGACCAAACTCTTCATGAGTCCAATCTAGCTGAAGAGTGTTTCCTCTCTCTTTACACCAATCTTCATCAAGATAATACTCATCTCGAATTTCTTTCTGGGTCATTGTCTGACGCTTTTTCATAATAAGCAAACTATGCATTGAACTGCTATTCGTTTCAAACATCCCTGTTCTAATCTGTACTTTCATAATTATTTGTACCTCCATTTAATTATATACTCTTTATTCATCCATCTAATCATTATCACATCTTTACAGGGATAAAAACGTGGTTTGATATACCACAATAGCCTGTCAAGTTCTTTACAAATATCTTTCATATTATTACCTCACAACTATATATAGTATATCAAACCACACGATAATGTCAATATTTAATTATCACTTTCTACAACTTTCTTTTTCTTAACAGATCTTTTCTGTTTAATCTCTTCCTGACGAGCAGCTTCTTCAATGGCTCTCATATCACGGTTAAGTCGTCCAAATACACGGGCATACCGTTTATACTCATTAGGCTCTTTATGTACATTTCCTTCACGCCTTACACGTTCTGTCAGCCACTCTCTGGAATCCTTTTCATATGGATTCTTCTGATAAGCATAAGTCTTACCTTCTTCTTTACGCTTTGCAAAATCAGCAACACGCTTCTCATGACGCTCCTGCTTAATTACTTTATTAATTTTACGCTGACCACGAGACTTATAACCCTTACACCACTCATTATGTTTCTTATTAGGTTTACTCATTGTTATCACCTCTCATATCAACAATGGGGGTAGAACCACCCTGAATCTGAGGAACAGTACCATTCCATTTTTCAATTTTCTGCTTTTCAATAAGCTCAGGAGTAAGTGACCCCGCAACCTTTTTATTAGCTTCGGCTTCAGCTTCAGCGGCAATTCTTTTAGCTTCCGCATCACCTTCAGCTTTAATCTTAGCCTTTTCAGCATTAATTACAGCAGTTTCTTTATCCTTTTCAGCCTGAATAAGAGCAACTTCTTTTTCTTTTTCAGCCTCTACGGATGCTGTCTGTTTATTAATCTTAGCAACTTCAAGTTCCTGTTGAGCCTGAATCTTCTTCTGAATTGCTTTATCTGTCTCTTTATCTACATTAACATCAATCAGAGACGCACTTTCAATAATAATTCCATAAGGCTCAAATTTCTGCTGAAGATATTCAGTAAGAGCAATATTAACTGCACCACGCTGTTCACCAATAATTTCTGTCATATAATATCTAGGAGTCACTTCTTTAGTCCAAGACATTACATTAGGTCTAATAAATGTGCGGAGAACATCTTTACCAGAACGTCCTTTGAACCTTGTAAAAATCTCAGCAACTCGCTCTGGATCATATCTATAAGTAAATGTCTCATCAACCCTCAGACCCTTGCCATCCTTCGAAGGAGCCTCAAAGCTATCATCACCCTCAGAATCTCCATCATCTCCAGCAGTAAGATAAGACTGTTCAATACCGATAGAATAAAGAGTAATTTTCTTAGTAGGTGAAACAATGTGCCAACCCTGAGAAAGAGTCTTATCATCAATCCCACCATTCATCTTGTACACAACGCCTACATAACCCGCAGGAATCCGCTCTGTACATTTAAAACCACAAATAATAACAATAGCAATTACAATTGCTGTAAAAATACCACCAATAGCACCTTTCATCTCTTTCACTCCTTTTTATCCAAACTTCTTTTAATATCGTTCCACATATCTAAAAGCACATCTCCAATAATTGGGAAGAAAATGTTTAATGCCCCCCAGAGAAAGATAGCAAATAGAATCACCAAAAATACAAATACTGGACTCATTCTAGATTTCCTTTACTCATTTTATTCCAATCTTCCAATAACTCACCGCTCAAGTCATATATATAAAAGAATCTTGACCATGACCCAAAATCCTGAATAATCATTGGATTCCCATTTTTATCTTTATCAAAAATCCAATTATAATAATAAGATTTAAAATTGATTTCTTTCAAATATTGATTCTCTAGTTTGATCAATTCTTCAGACGTATTAGCCTCACCATAATAGTCCAGTGTCTGGTCTCTCGTATTATATGCATTTCTTCCTATATATAACTTCATTTAATCCTCAGCCCCCTTGTCTGAACCAGATGTGCCACACCATCAAGTTCAACACCTGCTTTAAGGTCTTCTTTCAACAGCTTTTTATCAACAGTCGGATCGGCAGGTTTCAAATACTTCTTAGGGATTTTATCAATATCAACATCTACCACCACACTTACAGGATTGTTTTGAATATTGAAAGAGAAGAGTGGTGTCTTAATTTTTGTCTTATCCATCAATTCCATAGCGCCTTGAAGAGATTTCTTCATACGGTCAGCTTTATGTTTAAAAACCTTTCCTTTTTCTGCAAATCGTTTAGATTCAGTATCACAAGCTTCAGCATCGTGTTCAAGCTGTCTAATTAATTTTGCATAACCATCTGCTTTATCCTCAATAGCACCATCAAGTCCCTCAAGTGTATCTATAAAAACTTCCTCTTCGATATCTGGGTCTTCAGCCATTTCCATAAGCATCAGCCAGTCATTTGTAAGTTCGTACAATGTAGCCATTAAACATCACCTTCTTTCAATGTAGCTTCTTCTATGATTTCTTTGATTTTAGGACTAGAATATATATAAACTTCTTGTTCAAGCGCCAAAATTCTTTTATGTAGATCATAGACTTGAAATCCAAATATCAAAATCGTAGCAAAAATCCCAACCATTATAGCAATTACAACAACATTGACGTCCATTTAATCTCCTTATTTAATTATCATATGTTTATCTGGATGCTCCATGATATCTTTAATTTTATCTTCTTGACGAATACGAGTACAATCATACATCTTCAGCCAAGTGATAGTTTCTTTAAACTTTGTTTTCGCCTTACGCCGATTTGATGCCAATACATAATAAACTGGTTTATTTTCATTGTCTGGTCTATAATCAGCTGTGATAGCGAAGAGGCATTGGTCTTCATATTTAGCCATTTAAATGTCCTCGTTAATAATATTCATTTGACAGGATTTCATAGTCATCAATGCTGCTCTATGAAGTTCTGGAGTAGTACCAGCGCAACACGATGCATCAATAGTGATTTCAGCTTCAGGGAATGCCTGACGAAGTGCAAAAGCATTAGAAACCACACAGATATCTGTACAAAGTCCGATCAATTCAAATTCTAAATCTTCGCCTTTATAATCATCATCATAATTGCCTAACTCATGCTGTATAACCCAAACCCAATCATCATAGTGAAAGTCGCTCTTATCTACCCAAATTACTTTATTATACATAGCGCCGAATTTCAGCACTGTATTACTTGTACCATCAACAATAGGAATTTCTAAATCAGCAATTTTGGAACAAGTCCTTACACCCTCAGTACCTATAATACAGTGCGGTACAGGAAGGTGTCTGCCCTCTCTGGAATTTTGATACTTTTCCAGTTCATGACAATCAGATGTTAAGATGTAGCGTATATATGTGTTTTTACTAATACCGTCTTTAATCTTCTCAACAACCTTTGGCACAATCGCCTGTGCTTCTGGAGTGCCAAGGATGCCAGTGACAAAATCGTTTTGCATGTCAACTACTACTAGAATTTTCTTTTTATCCATCATTCCCCCACAATCTCATTCCAAATCTCTACATAATCATCACCCAGTTGATGACAGAACTGACTTAATATATATTCTTCTTTAATATATCTGCTTTCCCAACGCTTTAAATTTTCTAACCAATTAGTTAAAGAATCAGTAGAATTAACCCCTAACATATAGTTATTAACACCATACTGGAAAGTCTTATAAGCAGATTCATAACAACACTTTATACTAAGCAGATCGTAGCACTTGCTTTTAATAAACTCTTTAAGTCTATCTTCGTTAATCATTTAATTACCGCATGCCTTTCTTCTTTTTATAAAGCCGATTAAGTTCCTGCTCATACATTTTTCTTTCCATCGGAGATTTACTATATTTAATACGTTTTTTTAAGTCAGATATCGAATATTCGATATCAGGTGGTTTGAGTGCTTCCATAATATCCTTGAGGTTTGTATTAGTGTCTTCCAGTGTCTGGATCAAGTTTTTCATTTCGGCTTCCATGTTGTTAATACCTCGTGTTTAATTATCAACTGTCAAAAACTATTATAATGGGTTATACAATAAAGTCAAGCATTTTTTAACAAATAACAAAGCCAACAGGATATACTTTATCTGAATCCCCTAAGAACCGCCCAAACAATAATCTCATGTGCTCAGTATTATCGTAATAATTTTTTGAAAGATACAGACTTTCTTTGTCTAAATCCTTAATATAATCACAGTCATTCAAAAAGATCTCGTCCAAATTATTAAAAGGAGTAATAGTTTCTGGCAAATCATAAACCGATCCTACTTTACGAAAACAATATTTAAAATCCCCCTCAACGCCATTACATAGACATAACCTGTTTCTGGTATCACATGTTTCGCATATTTTATTAATCATCGTCTACCTCATCCTCGTCTAACTCATCATCCTCAATGTATGCAGGATACTCAGTCCTGACAGCAGAAATACCATCATCGTTTTCATCTTTGGGTTTACGTGCTCTGAAAATAACGGATGTCGGATCGTCAGAAAAGATAAGCAAATCAAGGGCATTTACGTCCTCAGCGGGTGGTTTACCAGTCCGAAAAGGCCAAAGAGCACACCCTTCTGCTGTACATTTTCTGGATTCTGCCGCACTCAGTGAGCATTGTCTACAACGTGCAATAGCGGCTAATCTCCACGTAAGTTTCCTAAAAGGTTTCTTTTCATCTGCCATATTAGTCCCAATCCTCCGGCCATTCTTTACCTTCTAATTTATACACTGTCTTCCAATAATCTCTAGTTGGCTCTAATGTCTGGAAACAATAAGGCACTTCTTCTGATTCTTCAGGCATCTTGAACTCTCCGTCAGGAATAATCAAACGCCACACATATTCTGGTTTTTCAGCATATCCATTAATATACTGAAGATGCTTATCCACACGCAAATCTGCACCATCGCTAAACATTCCTTTAAGAATCATACCGTCTTCTAACTTTAACTGACCTGAAGCAATCTGACGAGCAATTTTTTCAAATAGAAAACTATAAGCATCTGGAGCATCAATTACAATTTGCAATTCATATGACCCATATTTATCTAAACCATGAGTGTGAGCATCACACATACCATTAATAAATTCTCTCTTTTTAGACATCTGCTTTTTAGTTTTCGGATCATAATCAGTTACCCAATGCACAGTATAATCTACTTTCTTCAACTTATTACTCATACTTATTCCTCCGATCATTAATCTCCATAATCTTACTAGCAATATTTAATCTGAACCCCGCAAAGGGTGGAAGAGTAGTGCCATAACAATCCTGCATAAATGTCATCGGATTTGCATGCCACCTCTTAATCATCTCTTCCTTGCTTTGCTCCAATACATATTCTTTTTTAAATATAGACAAAAAAAAGTATTTAATCCTGTTAACCAATCTTTTTCTATAGCATTCAACATTCATTATAACAAATCAACTCCATTTAATTTTAACTTTATTTTTCTTACATGCTTCCAACACTTTAGACCACTCATACTTTTTAAAAGTAGTAAGTACTCTAATAACGCCAGCATTATCACCCCAAGCACCCTTTCCAATTTCTTTTGCAAGAACATCAAGACTGACTTTCTTTCTGCGATTAACTTCTTCAACAGCACCTTGACCCATTTGTTGATAATCTCCAAGTGCCTTAACACGAGCATCGCCAGAGCCAAAATATCCATTGATAATTGCGGCTGCAAAAGCATATTTCAAAGCCGTCTTATTTTTATTTAAAATATTAACTCGGTTCTGAATCGCTTTAGCATTATTGGCACCAAACAAAGCGGTAAGAGTATTACTGCGCTGAGGATCTTTACCATAAGCACCAGCAAATACCTTACATGCATATGCTGTAGTCTGAATTAAATTAAGCTGTTTGTTAATAGCTTTATACTTAATCCACTTAATCTTAGTAAGATTCTTTTCTGCATAAATAGAGGCATAACCTTCATCATAAATATCGCATATAATATTTCCATACAAATAATTTCCAAGCACACGACAACCAGCCGTATTAAATCTATTAATAACCATTGTGCGCCCAGAACTTTTATAATTATGATGATAATCAAGGAGACCATACTTAGCACCCATAACTTTACAAAATACTAAACTACTCGCATCCTGATCTCCATGCCACTGAACATGTACAAAATCAGGCTTCAATGGATTTTTTCCATATCTCGCAATAAACTGATCATTAGCTTCCTTTGCATTATCGCCACCACCATAATAAGTCCATGTGCGACCATGAATATCTGTCAGAGTAAACAACGTACCAAGAGATGTGTTATTTACATAATGATGCGGATCAACTTCTTTCAGTTGTTTGTAATTTGATCTGAAGATAATATCACATCTAATATTATCCCCAATTTTAAAACTGTCACCTTCAGTTATATAATGTACATTTTCTTCTCCACATTCTGTGATACACTGACTTCGAATCTTGTCAATGTAATTAGCACGTCCTTTAAGAGAAGAGTGGCATAAAAACGGGGCTTTGGATGGAAGATAAGCAGATTTAATTTTAAATACTTTTCTATATCTTTCAATATCTCCCATATGATCTTCGTGAGGATGTGTGAATATAATAGCATCTACCACACCTGATTTAATTACTGACTGATATGCTTTTAAGGCATCTGAATCTTTACTACCAGTGTCGATAATTGTAGTATGTATATCGTTACCTTTATCATCATACTCAATAATAGCCGTACTGCTTCCCGACTCTTCAGGATGATATTTAAACAGTGACGGCTGAAAAATACAAAATCTCTTACTCATTTTTTAACTCCTTCGCTTTACGTTTACTATACTCTAACTGTAAATACATTCTTACAGCATCAATTGATACCATCTTATTAGTAAGTTTATTTTCGATCCATGGATGTAATGGCTGTACTAAATCTTTGGACTCCCAAAAACCTATAATTGGTTTCTTCAAAAGCCATGCAAACATAATTTCCTGACATGTGCCGACAGACTGCACAACCTTATTAAGATTCACAATAAAATAATCACAATTAATTATTCCGCATAAATCGTATGTATGTCCCAACTCTTGTGTCTCTTTATCTTCATCTTCTGCATCAAAAACAGTAGGATCAATAATATAATATTTGCTCTTAAAATGATCTTTAAAATATTCACGCCATTTTTTCTGTTCTAACTCAGACAGTCCAGTCATGGCACCAGATAAAAATATTAGTGGCATTGACCATCGACAATGATAAGAAGACAGACTATAATCCTCTACCAATTCATCTAATCTGTTCATTATTCACCTCGCATCACATCTTCTATAATAACTATAGTAACTACTGTCGTAACCAAACATCCACATATAAATCCAATTAAAAAAGTCATTCGTCATCCTCACTTTCACAAATTGTTCCAGTATCAGCTATATCACAAAATAATAATAAAACACATATAAAATCTATTGCACACATATAATATAAAAAGAACGTCAAAATCCCATCTACAATCCTACACATTTTATTTCTCCTTTGGCACGTATTCCTCAGTCTCAGCTTCATCCAATTCAGCCAGATAATTATCAATAGCAGTAATCAACTCTTTTCGTGTAACATCTCCCTCAATAATGTGTCCCCTAATAAAACGAAGAACTTCTTCCACATGCCATTGAGGTATATAAACATTTCTATTCGTTTTCTCCATTTATCTTATCTCCAATCTCTGCGACTATCTTGTACATATTCCCTGTCAGCTGCAACAATATGTTTAAAGCCTGAATCGTTTTATATTCGGACGTATTCCAAGCATTCGCCGTTGCTTTCTGAATCTGATCATACGCATAATCCATATCTTCCTCATATTGTGAAATGTAACTCATTATCTACATCCTCTCCAAAATACTCGTTCCAATAAGCAATTGCATTTTTCAGCCTATTAAATTTAAAAGTCTCTATCTCTTTATAATCGTCTTCAAGACACTCTCCGATAACAATCTGATACCAAGCATCATCCTTTGACAGATTAAAACAAAAAGACAGCACTGCTTCAAAATCTCGATTGTCTCTTTTATATCGGCTCCAACATAGATTCCACTCTTCATCATATCCTTTAAAATCTTCAATCTTTAGCATAGTCCATTCCTTTCTGCCTCAGCTTCTGCACGCATATCATGCGCAATTTTTAATGCCTGTTCTGGAGTGTCTGCATATATAATAAAAAATCCGGGATATTCCATTACAGAATGATCATATCTATCATAAATACCGATAACATCAATTTGTACATCTGGTTCATTTTCAAAAGTAAAATCAACAGTATAACGTATCTTTTTTGTTTGAAATTGCTTAGTATCATATGGTTTATAAGTAGCACTGTTTTTATACATAGTCGCATGCCGATTTATAGTATCGCATAATAACTGTGCTTCTTCCTCGGTCTCAACAACAGCTACGACACCCCTATCACTATAACGCCCTTCTTCAATTACATATACTATCATATTTAATTACCTCTTGTCAAACCATAAAACATAAGGATATGCCTCATATGCAGGATCACTTATAGAGATATCTTCACGCCATACGCTGATTGGGACAATATTCTCACCATTATGAAATACACCATATCCAGTTGTCTTATTATATCTATATTGGTTACTTTTTAACATAGTTATAAAAATATGAGTACAAATAACTCGTGCAGTAGGATTTTCTGCTTCAATACGTTTGATAGATTTCATATATGCTCCATTCAATTAAAGAATTCTAAACGTGTTGTAGTACCGTCCTTATGTGAAAACTTCATAACCATACCATCTTCCCAATAGGCACTTGATTCAATGCTGACCGAAGATGTATTTATATTATATATATAGATATTATCACGCTCATCTATTACAACGCCATGTAACACATTCTTAATACATAATACATCTTCATCAGTATAAATTATATTTTTAGTCCACTCATTAGTAGTGTTATTTATATTATTTGTACTTCCCCAAATATCAAAAGTGCAACAATTACTTTCTCTACGAATATGCACATTTTCATATTGAGTTTGAAAATTATTTATGGTTTGTTTTATCTCTTCATTTGTCATATAAACTCCTACCTCATTTTTTCATAACTTCTGCATAAGCCCTTCTAACTTCCTCATCAGATACACGATTGGTAAGAAAATGATACCCACGTCCGCATGTAAAATCAGATGTATAAAGAGGACAATCTTCATCTCTACATTTGTGCTCTTTACAAAATTTATTTAAATACTGACGCATAACTTCTTCAACGCTGATTGGCTTCTCTTCTTCTTTCTGCGTCTGCTCTTCTTTTTCTTTCTGCGCTTGTTCGTATGCACGAATCTCTTCGATGACTTCAGAAGCGGTAAATCTCATGAAAAAATCCATTCTCATAATTCCTTCACCGAAAATTTCCCTGAGAGTGGTTAGGTCGTACTCCCAAATCTTTTTTGCCGCTTCCCATGCTAAACCAAGACCACACTGAAAGCCCTCGTGATATCCGAAGCCATATGCTTCTTCATCTTGTGGCACACATGATTCTCTCAGGTCTTTTTGTCCCTTTTTATACGCCTCTTTCCTGATCTGCTCAAGGTCAGGTTCGGTGTAGGGTGTTAACTTACTGATTCCGACCTCATCAAATACCAAGGCATTGAAGCCCTTAACTTTCCACAGATAATCCGATGGCTCGGAATCTGAATACTGATGATAATTTTCGTCTTCTAACTCAATAATATATTTCCTTCCCATGCTTTTAACCCCACTTTTATTTTGTCATTTCATACATTTTAGGCTCACCAAGTTTAAAACCACATTTTTCATACACATGAATTGCGTGCGAATTATCTGCCTTAACCCACAAAGACGTAATGCCAAAATCATTACACAGTGCTGTAACAAACTCAGCACCATATCCTTGATTCTGATATGGCTCATAAATCATAAAACGGGAAAGCATTTTACCTTCAATATCAACTTCTGCTTCACCAATTTTTACTCCATCGTTGTTAAATAATTCCATTTCTTGATATAATTCATTCTTTTTGTAAGTAACCATGCCTCTCACTCCTTTCTTTCGCCGTAACTGCAAAAGTCATCATCTTTCGGTATCAAAAAAAACGAATCAGGATTTAAGCATTTATGTGTTGTCGCATTATATTTGCAATCCTTACACCTGACCACCTGCACAACATTGGCAGATGATAACATTTCAAACACGGTTTCTATATCATCAGCATCCAAAATTCCAACATCTTGAACTGCACGATTAAACGTATCAATCGCCGCCTGTCTGTCAATATATTCAGCCATGCTCATCACCTCCATCCATCTTTGCTCCGCAGTAGGGACAAAAATTATACGGGCAATCGCAAACAATATCTTCACGACATTCAGAACACTTATATCTTCTGATGGTAATATTGTTTTTAATACCGCATACTCCCCTATATTTCCATCTGCCATGCCTCACCTGCACAACATCAGCAGATTTAAGGGACTCGATGTAGTCAACAGGAACGCACGCCTTGGCTTCGAAACAAATACCGTTCGCAAATGTGCCTGTCTTCTGCCCTTTAAGCGCATCCTCTCTGCTAATATAATCGCTCATTGTCTTCCTCCGCTCTTTTGTTCAACCATTTAATCAACCCATCACCAACAGGCGCTATATTATCGCCATAATCACACATCTCTTCTGCCGGGCAAGCGGAACAATCAAAGTAAAAATGATTTGCACATAGCTCTGCGGCGAGTTGTTCATTAGTCATTCGAGCAAGTCTTTCACGGTTTGTCATGCTTCTTCCTCCGCTTCATTCTCTTCCTCTGTATCGTACTTCGGATAGCAGATTGAGTTGGCAATTCTTACAAACGTCATTGATAGGGCATCTGCCAATGTACGGCTTGCACGCAGGTCTTCTGCTGTGGCTTCGATTTCGGTGATTGTGATTTTCATGCTTCATCCTCCAAGTCTGATATATTTCCTTTCTTTCTCATGCGGCAATTTCACTTTTCCATAGTCAATATTGATTTCAGACACTTTTACACCGCTCATGTCGAGTCCGGCAAATTTAAGACTGATTTCCATCTCTGCATCGGTAATTTTTCTTGCTTTACACCAATCGTAAAATTCCTGTACTGTCATGATTCTTCCTCCTGATAAGGTGCAGGGAGAGGTCTCCAAGCTTTCACACTCATAAGTTTCCTGTGATTTGTATTCGCCCCACGCTCCCAATACCTGCTATTATACCAACCAAACGATACACCACCTTTGTGTGTGATGAGCACAGTATCATTAGTCTCAGGCAGTCTCTCCGTTACAGGAATCCACCTGTCTTTCTCTTCCCCCTCAAGCAATTCCAGTGCGGATTCAATCAGTTCGATAGTTTCCACGTGGTAATCGTGCGGGCAATCACAGCAGTTTCTGCCAAGGCAAGCGGTAGAATCTTCATTGTGGCACGCTACTGCTTTCTGCATATAATTAATTGTTGTTTCTCTGTCCATCATGCTTTTTCCTCCGTGTAGGGTTCGGGAAGTGGACACCATGCTACTATGCTGCATCCAATTCTTGATGCTGTGCTCCACTCATTGTCAGGCACATGATAAAAATCTTCCATCACTTTGTTCTTTTCAAGAGTTACCAAATAGTTATTGCTTTCTTTCGGATTCCCTTCTTTCACTACCGAATGCCACCTGTCCTGCTCCTGATTTTCCAGTGCTTTGATAGCCATGTCACGCGCTTGCATAAATTTATCAAAAATCCTTTTGTTTTCACGAGGGGGGTTAATTACACGCAAAATGTCGATTGCTTCTCTGTTCGTCATTGTACCACTTGTCATTGTGTCACCTCCCTGATTTTGAAAACACGACCGTTGTGATGTATCTCAGTTTCTTTTCCTTTTATTCCTGCCGCCTTTACCTCTTCCCAAAAGTTGTCATATCTTTCTCTAAATTCCAGAGCGGAGATAGCCATACGAAACATTTTCTTTGTTTCCGATTCTGGCATTACTTCAATGCGGTTTTCAAACCATTCGATTGTTTCTCTATTCTCCATCTATCCCTCCATCACATCATTGCCCCACCAAGGCTTGTTTCGCCAATAACATAGTCATTAGTAATTTTGTGCATCTGATCAAACGGAGTCTTGGAAGTTGTTTCGCCGCTGTGATACCAGACAAAAGCACCATCGGGTACAATGCACTTTATCTTGCCAATTTCGTATCTATCTCCATTTTGATAAATAATATAATCACCTTCGTAAAACTCTTTCATTCTACTTCCCCCATCCGTTGATTCCATGCTTCGATAACTTTTGCTTGCGCTATATTAACATCTATAAAATCTGCGTATTCAATAATCTTTAATCTTGCCGTTTTATCTGTCCCGCAATTAGTACAATGAATTGAAAAATCAATCTGATCTTCTGTTCCACCCATTTTTGTAACTCTTACTTCTGTTCTTGGAAATTCTCCGCAAAAAGGACATCTTTTTAATTCATCCATCATTATTACCTTTTCTTTCAAAAACTTCACCATTATCTATCATGACATTCCAATCAGATTCTTTTACAACTAACGTTGCATCATCAGGGGCAAACATACAAATCAGCATCATATCAGACAGATTCTTATCTTTTTTTAACATTTCTA
>Ga0247610_10000612_pt1 | contig 48802 bp, 38 predicted proteins | sample 174DNAGHGhighgp2_FD_193483 | JGI IMG/M metagenome (GOLD analysis project Ga0247610, IMG submission 193483) | Sheep rumen microbial communities from Palmerston North, Manawatu-Wanganui, New Zealand - 1742 DNA GHGhigh gp2 | ecosystem: Host-associated > Mammals > Digestive system > Stomach > Rumen...
CTAGGGAGCGAGGCGAATCACCGGGGACAGGCACCCTGTAATTCGGTCGCGGAGCTCCCTGCTCACAGAGGTGCCAGTCCCCATGATTCACCCATGATTCACCGAAAAGCCTCTCGCCATGCAGCGAGGGGCTTTATTGGGTTTACACTGATGATAAACCAGTCGGTTAATTACTAAATATCATACTTGTTTTTGCGTTTTTCGGCTTTGCGGGGCTTGCTGGGATGGAAGCCGAGGTGAGGGGTCTTCACACCCATGTAGCCCTGGTGGCGCTGGCGGATCTTAGAGACGTAGTCGACGGTCTCCGTACCACGCATATAGCCATACTTCACGAGGGGGTCATTATAATACTTCGGCTGAGCGAGTTTCAGGACATATTCCTCGACATCGCGCCAGCGGTGAGGATTGCGGCCGTCACGCTTGGCCAGAGCCATCGCGTCGCGGATATGATGGACACCGCCGTTGTATGAAGCCAACACGAAGTTGGTGCGTTCGTTGCGGTCGCGGATGTCGGAGAACTTACCTTCGAGTTGTCCGAGGTACTTCGCCGCTGCAGCGATATTCTGTTCGGGGTCGTACATCTGACTGCGCGGCAGTCCCAGCTGGTCGGCAGTACCCGGCATGATCTGCATAAGTCCCTTGGCGCCGGCAAAGGATACCGCCTTCGGGTCGAACGTCGACTCCTGGTAACACTGAGCGGCCATCAGTCGCCAGTCCCAGCGGATGGGTTGCGAATAGGTCATGAAGAGACGGTCGTAATGCGAGATGACGCCACCTTTCTTGTCGAGCATCGGCGAGAAGACATGTCGCTTGACACGTTGTGTGGTGAGCAGGGCGGTCTCCTCCTTACGGGCCTCCTCGATGAGTTCAGGTTTATACCACGCGGTAAACTCGTCCAAGAGCAATGGCTTATCCTTTGTCACTTCGAGGTGTCCAGGCGTTGGCCATGCAACAATATCCACCTGCCCCTCAGACAGTTTATCCGCCAGTTCTAAAGAGTCGCGGCAGACCTCCACACGGATACCGACACCGATCTTGTCGGCCAGCCGCTGCACGAGCAGGTACTGTGTGCCCAGCGAACGACCGTGATAGTCGTAGTAGGTCTGAGGTCCGCTGACGGTAGCCAGGATCAGTTCACCGCTGTGCTGGATCTCGTGCAGGTCGAAGTCCTCACTGACCTCTACGCTGTCGAGTACCTCGCCCCAAGGTGTGACGATGGGGTCCTGTTTCTTCGGCATACAGGAAACGAGCAGCAGAACTGCCAACAAAAGCGTATATTTATTTAAAATAGGTGTCAATCTGTGAAAACTTCTTGTAAAATCGGTGCAAAATTAATGTTTTTCTTGCACATTCTCACATTTTTGAGTAATTTTGCAGCGAATTTTAAGAGAATATTAGACTTTAACGTTAGTATGTTAAGAATCGCAGTACAGTCCAAGGGACGACTTTTTGAAGATACGATGAATCTGCTGGCCGAGGCAGACATCAAGGTGAGTGCATCAAAACGCACCCTTCTGGTGCAATCCGGCAACTTCCCGCTCGAGGTGCTTTATCTTCGTGATGATGATATTCCACAGAGTGTGGCATCAGGCGTTGCCGATATCGGCGTTGTCGGCGAGAACGAGTTTGTAGAGCGTGGCGAGGATGCTGAGATCATCTCTCGCCTGGGTTTCTCCAAGTGCCGTCTCTCACTGGCCATCCCCAAGGAGATAGACTATAAAGGTGTGGCGTGGTTTGATGGCAAGAAGATTGCCACGAGCTATCCCAATATCCTCCGTCAGTTCCTCGACAAGAACGGTATCCATGCGGAGATACATGTTATCACAGGTAGTGTGGAGATCAGTCCGGGTATCGGTCTCGCTGATGCGATCTTCGATATCGTCAGCAGCGGTTCCACTCTCGTGAGCAACAATCTGCGTGAGGTGGAGGTTGTGATGCAGAGCGAGGCTCTGCTCATCGGCAACAAGCAGCTCTCACAGGAGAAGCGTGAGATACTGGAGCAGATGCTGTTCCGTTTCAAGGCTGTGAAGGATGCTGAGGACAAGAAGTATGTACGTATGAATGCCCCCAAGGCGCGTCTGCAGGAGATTATCGATGTACTGCCTGGACTCAAGAGTCCTACGATTATCCCCCTGGCCGACGAGGAGTGGTGTTCTGTTCACACGGTGCTCGACCAGAAGCAGTTCTGGGAGATCATCGGCAAGCTGAAGGAGATGGGCGCCCAGGGTATCCTGGTGACACCTATCGAGAAGATGATTATATAAAGGTAAAAAAGTAAAAAAGGTAAAAAGGTGAATATTATCAGATATCCTGAAAAGAGTGAGTGGTCGAAGATTGTGGAGCGTCCGCATCTGGATGTCTCTCAGCTGAATCAGACGGTGGCCTCCGTTCTTGCCGATGTGCGTCAGCGCGGAGATGAAGCCGTCAAGGGCTATGAGCTGAAGTTTGACCATGTCGACCTGCCTACCCTCGAAGTGACGAAGGCAGAGATCGACGAGGCAGAGACACTTGTCAGCGAAGACCTGAAAGCGGCGATCCGTCTGGCTCACGCCAACATCAAGACCTTCCATGAGTCACAGCGGTTCCGCTCGAAGAAAGTGGAGACACAGCCGGGAGTGGTCTGCTGGCAGAAGAGCGTGGCGATCGAGAAAGTCGGACTCTATATCCCTGGTGGCACTGCCCCACTCTTCTCTACAGTTCTGATGCTGGCGACACCGGCCAAGATCGCCGGATGCAAGGAGATCGTGCTCTGTACCCCTCCCAACCGCGAAGGCAAGGTGAATCCTGCCATTCTGATGGCGGCAAAGACGGCTGGGGTCAGCAAGATATTCAAGATTGGCGGTGTGCAGGCCATCGGCGCAATGGCTTACGGTACGGAGTCAGTACCTAAGGTCTATAAGATCTTCGGTCCTGGCAACCAATACGTGATGGCCGCCAAGCAACAGGTAAGCCTGCACGATGTGGCCATCGACATGCCCGCAGGTCCATCGGAGGTATGTGTCATTGCCGACGATACCGCCAATGCAGAGTTCGTCGCTGCCGATCTGTTGTCACAGGCAGAACACGGCATCGACTCGCAGGTGTTCCTGATTACCACGTCGAACAAGGTCATCGACGACGTGCAGCAAGAGGTAGGAAGGCAGTTAGAACAGCTGCCTCGTAAGGAGATTGCCCAGCAGACCCTGACCAACAGCGTCTTTGTTGTGGTGAGAGACCTTCGCGAGGCCATAGACCTGTCGAATACCTACGCTCCAGAACATCTGGTGATTCAGACCGAAGACTACGAGGAAATGGCTGCGAAGGTGGTGAATGCCGGTAGTGTGTTCCTGGGCAAGTATGCCTGTGAAAGTGCCGGTGACTACGCCAGCGGAACCAATCACACGTTGCCCACACACGGTTATGCCACCGCCTACAACGGTGTGAATCTGGACAGCTATTGCAGGAAGATAACCTTCCAACATCTCTCAGAAGAAGGTGTGCGCAGTATCGGACGTGCCGTAGAGCTCATGGCAGAGGCAGAGCAGCTTGATGCCCATAAGAACGCGATGAGCGTACGCATACGCTCAATTGACAATTGATCATTGATAATTGACAATTATGAAGTCATTAGAACAATTAACTCGACCCAATATCTGGTCGCTGGCACCTTATAGCAGCGCTCGCAATGAGTATGCCGGTCGCGAGGCACGCGTGTTTCTCGATGCCAACGAGAATCCGTATAACGCCCCCTACAACCGCTATCCAGATCCTTTGCAGCTGTCGCTGAAGGATGCCCTCTCAAAGGTGAAGGGTGTACCTGCGGAAAATATCTTCCTCGGCAACGGCAGCGATGAACCCATCGACTTGGTATATCGTTGCTTCTGTCGTCCACAGATAGACAATGTCGTGGCCATCGAACCCACTTACGGCATGTATAAAGTCTGTGCAGACATCAACGACGTGGAATATCGTCCTGTGATACTTGATGAGCACTTCCAGATCACCGCTGAGAAGTTGCTCGCCGCCACCGATGACAAGACCAAACTCATCTGGATCTGTTCACCAAACAATCCGACGGGAAACCATATCGTGCGTGAAGAGATTGAGAAGGTCATTCAACAGTTTGAGGGTCTTGTGATCGTTGACGAGGCTTACAGTGACTTTTCCTCACAAAAGACCTTCCGTTCAGAGATTCTGAACCATCCCAACCTCATCGTGTTGAATACGATGTCGAAGGCGTGGGGCTGTGCAGCCATTCGTCTGGGGATGGCCTTCGCCAGTGAGGAGATCATTGCTATATTTAATAAGGTGAAGTATCCTTATAATGTGAACCTGCTCACCCAGCAGCAGGCTCTCGAGGCCTTGAAAGACCCCTTTGAAGTAGACAAATGGGTGAAGATCCTGTTGGAGGAACGCTCACGGATGGTAGACGCATTCAGACTGTTGCCCATCTGTGAGGAAGTATACCCCACAGATGCGAACTTCTTCCTGGCGCGGATGACCGACGCCCCGAAGATCTACAACTATCTGGTAGATCAAGGTATCATCGTGCGTAACCGTCATCGGGTGCAGCTTTGTCAGAACTGTCTGCGTATCACGATAGGCACAAAGACAGAAAACGGAGAACTGATTGCAGCCCTCCGCCAATTCCAATAAAAAAGGCCTCTCAATCATGGGAGGCCTTCTTGTTATTTCACTTTCTTTGCCAGCTTTTCAGCTTTCAAACGAGCCTTGGTAGCAGCAGCCTGAGCCTTCTCGGCAGCAGCCTGTTTCTTCAAGTCACCAGGAGCAGCAGCAGCCTTCTCAGCAGCCTTCTGGGCTTTCTCCTGAGCCTTCTCGGCAGACTTCTGGGCGTTGTTGGCCTTCTTTACGGCATCGTTGTGCTTCTTGGCCTCGCGCTCCTTTTTCTTAGCTTCCTTCTCAGCCTTCTTCTTGGCTTTCTCCTGTTTCTCGATGGCCTTCTGCTGCTTGAGGGCAGCTTTCTGCGCATCCTTCTGAGCCTTGATAGCAGCTTCCTGCTGAACAGGGTCAGTAATCACGTCCTGAGCCTTTGCGGTGTTCACCGAACCCCAGCTGGCGGCGATGGCTATAGCCATCATCATCATCATTTTCTTCATATCGCTATAAATTTTAATAAATAATTCTTGGAAAAAAAAACGGGACTCCGCCGAGTCCCTAATGTTAACCTTAAATCTAATACTATGAAAAACACAGTGCAAATATACGGGTTTTTACAATACGCTCCAAACTTTTGGGAAAAAAAATGCGAAATATGGGAATATTTTTTCATTCTTTAACATTTTAAGCACTCAAATAGCCTGTTTTTTTACTATCTTTGCAGCGAAATTAAAACAAACTCTACATTTACTATGGTTTATAATGAAATAGGTAAAACAGGCATGCGCGTGTCTAATCTCAGTTTCGGCGCATCCTCATTAGGTGGTGTATTCCACAGCATCCGTGAAGAAGAAGGTATTCAGGCCGTATTTACGGCAGTAGAAAACGGCATTAACTTCATCGATGTGTCACCCTACTACGGCTATTACAAAGCAGAGACCGTACTGGGAAAGGCCCTGAAGGATATCGCCCGGGACAAATACTATCTATCGACGAAAGTAGGACGGTATGGCAAGGACGGTATAAACACCTGGGACTACTCCGCCAAGCGCGTGACTGACAGTGTGTATGAAAGTATGGAACGTCTGAATGTCGACTATATCGACCTGATCAACGTGCATGACATCGAATTTCAGGGTGACCGCGAAGGTGGGCTGCAGAAAATCGTCGACGAGACGTTGCCCGCTCTCGTAGAACTCAAGAAGAAGGGTGTCGTGAAGCATGTCGGAATCACAGACCTTCAGCCAGAGAACCTGAAATGGGTTATCGAACATGCCGAGGAAGGAACGGTTGAGAGTATTCTGAACTTCTGTCACTACAGTCTCAACGATACGTTGTTGGCAGATTTTCTTGGTTTCTTCGAAATGCACAACGTTGGCGTCATCAATGCCTCGCCTTTCTCTATGGGACTGCTCTCAAGTCGCGGCGCACCGATGTGGCATCCGGCGTCGAAGAATCTGTGCAAAGCATGTGCCGATGCGGCAGCCTATTGTCTGGAGGTGGGCTATCCGATAGAAAAGCTGGCCATACAGTTCTCTACCAGCATGAACCCGCGCATCGCCACGACACTCTTCAGTAGCGCCAATCCAAAGAATGTGCTGAAGAATATAGAATATGTCAACGAGCCGTTGGATGAAGAACTGGTGCAGAAGGTTCAGGAGATTATCGGCGACCAGATGTTTGTAAGGTGGAAGAACTCGTAATAATGCATAATTAATAATTCATAATGCATAATATTATTGACGCACATAGTCATCTTTGGCTCCGCCAAGATACCAGTTGGGACGGGAAAGAGATACGGTCGTTGAAGAACGGTCGGTCGATTTTCCTTGGCGAAGAGGTGCAGATGATTCCACCGTTTATCATCGACGGAAGGAACACGGCGGAAGTGTTTCTGTCAAACATGGACTATGCTCAAGTGGGAGCAGCCGTAGTGGTGCAGGAGTTTATCGATGGTCTGCAGAACGATTATCTGGCAGAGGTGAAGGCGCAGTATCCTGAGCGGTTCTTCGTGTTCGGTATGGTGGACTACCTGAAAGACGGCTTTACTGTTCAAGCGGAATCGTTACTGAAGGAACGGGGGTTCAGGGGTCTGGCCATTCCAGGGCACAGACTGCTGAACCGTCATCTCACTGATCCGGAAATGATGCAGATGTTCAAAATGATGGAAACCGAGGATGCCATGCTATCCATCACTTTGGCAGACGGTGACGAACAAGTGGGTGAACTACGGGAAGTTATTGCAGAGTGTCCACAACTGAAGATCGCCATCGGACATCTGGGTATGGCAAATCCTCCGCTGACTCCCCCGTGGGAGAATGAGAGTTGGAAGGCTCAGATCCGACTGGCACAGAACGAGAATGTAAGGATTGAGTCAGGTGGTATCACATGGCTCTACAATTCAGAGTTCTATCCCTTCCCCAGTGCCATAAGAGCCATCCGCGAGGCAGCGGAAATCGCTGGTTGGGAGAAACTCATGTGGGGGTCAGACTATCCACGCACCATCACCGCCATCACCTATAGGATGTCGTACGACTTTGTGTTGAAGAGCCAGGAACTGACGGACGAAGAGAAACGGTTGTTCCTCGGGGAAAATGCGTATATGTTCTATGGATTCGGGATGTTGCCGGAACTGCCGTATGTGAAGAACATGAGCGAGTGAGGAAAGTGAAGAGTGAAGAATGAAGAGTGAAAAATTTGCAGCCACTGTGATAGCGGTAATGATGGTGCTACCTATTGGTGGTAAGGTAAAGGTAAGGACTGTGACACCGCAGACGACCTATGCTGCGGATAAACTGGTCGACCTGCCATTGTCCATCACCATCGATGTATCGGACAACGGTGAGGCCGAAGGTTTCACCTTGACACGCAAAGGCAAGAAGGTGATGATTACCGGCAACGACGGTGCAGGAGCCATCTACGGTGCCAACAAATTAAGGGAACTGTATAAGGCGAACCCCACACTTGATGGGCTCAAAACGTTGAGCGAGGTGCCGCAGATGAAGTTGAGAGGAGCCTGCGTGGGACTGCAGAAGACAGTTTATCTGCCCGGGCATCGCGTCTATGAGTATCCCTATACTCCTGAAAACTTTCCCTGGTTTTATGACAAAGACCTATGGACGCGTTATCTGGATCTCTTGGCGGAGAACAACATGAACACCGTGTATCTTTGGAACGGTCACCCCTTCCCCTCGCTGGTGAAACTCGATGATTATCCCTTTGCACCGGAAGTGGATGATGAGACTATGGCAAAGAATCAGGACATGTTCGGATTTCTTGTGGAGGAAGCAGACCGCAGAGGCATACGAGTGATTCAGATGTTCTATAACATTATATTAAGTAAACCATTTGCCGACCATTATGGCCTGAAGACCCAGGACCGTAACCGAGGCATCACGCCATTGATTGCCGACTACACCAGAAAGTCGATAGCCGCCTTCGTAGAGAAATATCCAAAGGTGGGATTCCTGGTTTGTCTGGGTGAGGCGATGTCAGGTCTCGACAACGATATCAAATGGATGACAGAAACCGTCATCCCCGGTATCAAAGACGGATTGAATGCCTCTGGTAGGACAGACACGCCCCCCATCATCTTAAGAAATCACGATACCGACGGCCCTGCCGTACTCAAGGCCTCACTCCCACTCTATCCCAATATCTATACGATGAACAAATATACGGGTGAGAGTCTGACCACCTACGAGCCAGGCGGGCCTTGGGGAGAGACGCACCGGATGTTGGCTGCTGCCGCACCTATACATATAGATAATGTACATATCCTGGCGAATCTGGAACCCTGGCGCTGGTCATCGCCGGCATTCACACAGAAGACGGTCCAGGCGATGCATCGCGTCCATCACTCGAAGGGGATTCATATCTATCCGCAAGCATCGTATTGGGACTGGCCTTATACGGCGGATAAGTTGGCAAATGGTTCGCGACTGCTTCAGATCGATCGTGACTGGATGTGGTATAAAGTTTGGGGACGCTATGCCTGGAACTGCGAAAGAGGTGACGACAGGACCTTCTGGAAACAGCAATTGGCAGACTACTACAGCATCGACACCATTGCCGCTGGTCATCTGCTGAATGCATACGACGAGGTCGGAGAGATTGCGCCAAAGCTGCTGCGCCGTTTCGGTATCACAGAAGGTAACCGTCAGACCTTGCTGTTAGGCATGAAAATGGCACAGTTGGTCAATCCGTATAAGTTCAATATCTATCCTGGTTTCTATGAGAGTTGCGGTCCCGAGGGCGAGAAACTCATAGAATATGTAGAAAAAGAATGGAAGGGTGAGAAGCATCATGGCGAACTGCCTCTTGATATCGTCAACCAATGTGTAGAACACCAACACAAAGCCGTAGAGGAACTAAACGCGATTGTTGATGTAAAACCATTGTCCCATGCCGACGAATTTGAGCGTTTTCGCAACGACATCATTTGTTACTCCTTGTTTGCTCTGTCTTTCCGTGATAAGGTTCTGGCTGCCCAGCAAGTGCTGAACTACAAATGGACCAAGGATATTAATTACCTTGATGCTGCTACACCCTTACTTGAGAAGAGTGTGAACACATGGAATTTGTTAGCACAATGGACCGACTCTATCTACCTCTATGCCAACTCCATGCAGACGGCACAACGACGCATTCCCGTGGGTGGCGATGGCGGTAAGATGAAGACATGGAGCGAACTGGCTAAGGTTTATCAGGAAGAACTTGATGCACTAAAGGCGAATATCGAAAAACTCAAAGCACCAGTCAATAGTTCTGTAGGTAGTACGGCCAAAGCACTGACACCTGCAAAGGTGACGCTTCATTCACCAACCACAACGACCCTGATGGGCAAAAACGCCATTCTCTTCGAAAACCGAGAGGATACACGTATCGACTCCCTCGCCCCAGAACTCACCCAACTCCAGGCTTTGGTCTTGAATCGCGACACCACCCGCATCGTGGGTACCACCATCGATTTCACCTGTGACGAGCCAGTGAAGCTGCTCGTGGGCTTCTTCCAGGACGACGATCCTAAATGGGCCAAGGCGCCTAAGCTCGAGGTAGACGCCACAGGCAATGAATATGGTCAGGCAGAACCCATCCTCACGAATGCTGTGAGTATGCTGCAGATGCCACCTGTCCATATCCACGCCTACTTCTTTGATGCCGGCCATCACACGATCAACCTCCCCAAGGGCATCATTATGGTTGCAGGATTCACCTCCGATGCCATCCGGCCTCGTGATGTAGGGTTGCAAGGTGCAGGTGATGAAGTAGACTGGCTGTTTATGAAATAAAACGATGAAGAAGATAATAGCAGTATTACTGGCCTCAGTCTGCCTGACGGTTTCTGCGCAAGACGTATCGCAGCAAGAGATGCAGGCGGTATACGACGAAGTGCGTACGCCCTATAAATACGGCCTCGTTGTAGCACCTACAGACAACTACCATAAGATAGATTGTCCGACGGTATTTCGTGTTGGCGGCAAATGGCTGATGACTTATGTCTGCTATAATGGAAAAGAAGGAAATGACGGACGAGGATACGAGACTTTTCTCGCAGAAAGTGACGATCTTTTGCATTGGACGACACTTGGGCGTATACTGGCATTTCCCGATGCCAGTGAGAACCTCTGGGACCAAAACCAGCGAGGCGGTTTTCCTGCACTTATAGACTACAACTGGGGCGGCACCTATGAGATGCAGGCCTACAAAGGCCGTCACTATATGACCTATATCGGTGGTCCTGGCACAGGTTACGAAGCAGTAAACGCCCCCCTGAGTATCGGCATAGCCTCAACGACAAAAGATATCACCAAAGCCCATCAATGGGATACACAGAGAAAGCCTTTGATGAGCTATGACGACAAAAAAGCCCAATGGTGGGAGCAACTAACACAATATAAGAGCACCATCTATAAAGTGGATAACCGTTTCGTAATGTTCTACAACGCTGGAGGCAAGAATGAGACTCATCCAAAAGGTGAGCGTATCGGTATTGCTTTCTCAAAGGACATGAAACACTGGAAGCGTTACAAAGGGAATCCTGTCTTTGCCCACGACAGCGACGGAACGATAACAGGTGACGCACAGATTGTGAAGATGGGAGATTTGTGGGTGATGTTCTATTTCTCGGCCTTTAACCCCACACGAGACTACAATGCCTACAACAGCTTCGCCGTCAGTAAGGATCTTATCCATTGGCAAGACTGGACGGGAGAAGATCTCATCGTTCCCTCGAAGCCCTACGACGAGATGTTTGCCCACAAGAGTTATGTGGTGAAACACGATGGCGTGGTGTATCACTTCTACTGTGCGGTGAACAATGCACAACAACGTGGCATTGCTGTGGCCACCAGTAAGCATATGGGCAAAAGCGAAGTCTGTTTCCCAAAGCCAGAGCCTACAGGACACCGATATGTGCAGAACCTGAATGAAGACTGGACTGTTCAAGTCGTTGGTCGGGATAGTGTTGCGGCAAAGGTGAATATCCCTATCAATCTCGATGACTATTATGGTGCCTTACAACTAGAACATGGCAACCTTCACGGTGAGGCTGTTTTCAGAAAGACCTTTACCGCTCCTCTCCTCGATGACAAACAGTATTTCCTGCGTTTCGAAGGTGTGGGTACCTATGCAGATATCACGTTGAATGGACATGATATAGGTCATTATGACATCGGACGTACTACAGAGACCATCGACGTCACACCTTATATTAAAAAGGATAATGAGCTCCTCGTCAACGTCTCACATCCTGCAGGCATCACAGATATGCCATGGGTATGCGGAGGTTGTAGCAGCGAATGGGGCTTTTCAGAAGGGAGCCAACCATTCGGCATCTACCGTCCAGTAGTATTGGAGGTGACCGATCCGGTGCGTATCGAACCGTATGGCGTACACATTTGGAACAATGCCGCTTGTGATAGTCTTTATATCGATACAGAAATAAAAAATTACAGTCATCAGACAGTAGGTGTAGAACTCGTCAGTAAGCTGTGTGAAAAGAATGGTCAACAAGTGATTCGTTTGACGCAAAATATCGAACTGAAGGCAGGTGAGACCAAAGTCATTCATCAGATGTCAGCACTTGACCAGCCCAAACGATGGAGCACGAGCAATCCCTATCTTTATACTATAAACAGTATCCTGAAACGTAACGGCAAAGCTACAGAAAGTACAGAGACACCTTATGGTATCTGTGCCACATCCTGGCCCCGTTCTATTGACCGCATTCATCAGAATGATCAACGTTTTCTGCTCAATGGAGAACCCGTATTCATCAACGGTGTATGCGAATATGAACATGAGTTCGGACAGAGTCATGCTTTTAGCAACGAACAGATTGAAGCCCGTATCAAAATGGTGAAGGATGCGGGATTCAATGCTTTCCGTGATGCCCACCAGCCACATAACCTGCACTATCAGAAACTATTGGATCGTGAGGGTATCCTTTGGTGGCCACAGTTCTCGGCTCATATCTGGTATGACACGCCTGAGTTCCGTCAGTCGTTTAAGCGTCATCTGAGACAGTGGGTCAAGGAGCGTCGTAATTCGCCCTCCATTATCCTTTGGGGATTGCAGAACGAGAGTACGCTACCGAAAGATTTTGCGGAAGAGTGCTGTGACATCATCCGCGAGATGGATCCACGTTGTGGAACCCAACGACTCATCACAACCTGTAACGGTGGTGAAGGTACAGACTGGAATGTTGTACAGAATTGGAGTGGCACCTATGGTGGAGACATCGACAATTACGGCAACGAAATGAAAACACCCGAGCAGTTGTTGAATGGTGAATATGGTGCTTGGCGAACAATTGGTAACCATACTGGCGAGGATTATACTGAAGAACGGTTCTGTGAAATCCTTAAGAAGAAGATTCATCTGGCAGAAAGTGTGAAAGACAGTATCTGTGGACAGTTTCTGTGGCTGTTGACGAGTCACGATAATCCAGGACGTCGTCAGCCTGATGAAGCATTGAGACGTGTAGATAAAGTAGGACCATTTAATTATAAGGGACTCTTCTCTATATGGGACCAGCCTACAGATGCTTTCTATATGTATCAGCGGCATTATAACCCACAACCTATCGCAGCGGCTACTTCTGTAGTTTCGGAAGCCAGTCTTGCACCTGCCAAGGGTTATCACTATCTCTATCGACTGAACTGTGGAGGCGATGCATATACTGATACGCTCGGTAATCAATGGATGCAAGACAACAATCAGTGGTCACATTCATGGAATGGTTACCAGGCCTCGCAGACCTTCAATGACTCGATATCCTCACCTTTGTTCAAGACCTCACGTTTCGGACGTCACAAGCTGAGCTATCATTTCCCCGCAGGGCCCGGAAAATATCGGATAGAGTTATATTTCATCGAACCTTGGTATCGTCAATATGATGCGGAGGGATTACGGCTTTTTGATGTTGCCATCAATGACAGCACCGTGATTCGTGACCTTGACATTTGGGCTCAGGTACACTATGGTAAGCCATATAAGCGTGTCATTGAGTTTGAGAATAAGGGTGATGAGATTTGTATACACTTCCCAACCGTAAAAGCCGGACAAGCTATGATTGCTGCTATCGCCATTGCTTCAAAAGAAACGAGGCCAGTCACCTCTCAACAAATCTCTCATTCCTCCCCCATTACCTCTCACCTCTGGGCGGACTTTGAACGTGACATTCTTGTCAAGACCCCAGACTCTTTACTGCCACCTCGCCATAATAGCGCCATTGAAGTGGAGGGAAAGCTTATAAAAAAACATATGGAGTGGGAGTTCAACGTTGGTGTAGCAAAAGTATATGCCTTACGATGGAAATACTATAATCCAGAAATGCCCCGACAGCTACATGTGAAGATCACGGATATGAAAGGTGTGGTATATAAGGACGATGACATCACATTCCTTCAGACGCAGCAAAAGAAGACGAAAAGGAAGATGACAAGCATCACAACGGGTTCGCAGGTCAACGCTGGAAAATATAAGGTAGAGCTCAGTGGTGATGGCATTAACGATATGATTTTTGACAATCTCACAATAGAATGAAAAAAATAATTATCGCATTATACAGCCTGATGATTTGTTTGACATCCCAGGCACAACAGCATGACTGGGAAAACCATCATGTGCTTCAGATCAACCGTGAACCTGCTCGCGCCTATTTTATTCCATTTGGCAAGAAGGCAGGCGACAGACAATTGTCTCTTAACGGCATCTGGAAGTTCCGTTGGACAAAGACTCCTGAAGAGCGTATCATAGACTTCTATCGCACAGATTATGATTGCTCAGGTTGGGCTGAAATGAAGGTACCTGCCAATTGGGAAGTGAATGGCTACGGTACACCGATCTATGCATCTGCAGGTTATACATTTAAGATTGAGCCGCCTTATGTGACTAAGGAACCTAAGAAGAGTTACACTTCTTATGAAGAACGCAATCCTACAGGGCAGTACAAACGCACTTTTACAATGTCGAAAGGATGGAACGATGGTCAGGTTTTCCTTCGCTTTGAAGGCGTGATGTCTGCATTCTACGTCTGGATCAATGGGGAGCGTGTAGGTTATAGTCAAGGTTCGATGGAACCTTCGGAGTTTAATGTTACAAAGTATGTGCATGAAGGAAATAATGAGATTGCAATAGAAGTCTATAAGTATTCTGACGGTTCATATCTGGAGGATCAGGATTTCTGGCGTTTCGGAGGCATCCATCGTGATGTGCTGCTTTATTTCACGCCCAACACTCGAATGAGAGACTTTGCCGTTCGTACAATCCCTAATGGGGATTCTTGGGAACTTCAGATTGATCCGAAATTCTCTGTATATGAAGGAACAACGGGAAAAGGCGACTCACTCGTTGCCATCCTTACAGACCATGAAGGAAAACAAATTGCTCATGGAGGGACAAACGTAGAAGATATCCTTGATCTAGACCATAAAGCGGCACGTATGAACCTATGGTATCCTCAGCGAGGCTACCGTAAGTTTGACCGCATCAATATCGCAGTAAAAGATATTAAGACATGGACGGCAGAAACACCATATCTCTATACCCTCACCTTGCAGCTTTGTGACGCTGATGGACACGTCATTGAACAGGTGGCTCAGAAGATTGGTTTCCGACATCTTGAGATAAGGGATGGAGAACTGTTGGTAAACAGACAACCGATTCGTCTGCGGGGTGTGAACCGTCATGAGCATGATGCTTTTCAAGCACGAGTGATGACAGAAGAGTTGATGGTTAAGGATCTGATGCTGATGAAGGCTGCGAATATCAATGCCATTCGTCTCTCCCACTATCCCAATGTACCACGCTGGTATGAACTCTGCGACTCTCTCGGTTTCTATGTGATGGACGAAGCTGATTGTGAGACTCACGGATTGCGTGGCACTCTAACTTCAACATCAGACTGGAATGCAGCTTTTATGGATCGCGCCATCCGTATGGCAGAACGTGACAAGAACTATGCCTGTGTCATCTTCTGGAGTCTCGGCAATGAGAGTGGATATGGTGCAAACCATGCTTCGATGGCTGCCTGGCTGCGGGAATTCGACCCTACCCGATTCATACATTATGAAGGAGCTCAGGGAGATCCGGATCCTAGAAGCGTAGATGTCATCAGCCGTTTTTATCCTCGTGTGAAGCAGGACTACCTGAATCCAGGTATTGCTGAGGGAAGTGATACAGAACGTGCGGAAAATGCAAGATGGGAACGTCTTCTGGAGATTGCAGAGCGAGAGAACGATAATCGTCCTGTGATGACAAGTGAATATGCCCACTGTATGGGGAATGCACTCGGTAACTTCAAGGACTATTGGGATGAGATTTACTCGAACAAACGTATGCTTGGAGGCTTCATCTGGGATTGGGTAGATCAAGGTATTATGGACAAGAATGGTTACATTCACTATGGTGGTGATTTTGACGATCAGCCCAATCTCAAGGCGTTTTGCCTGAATGGCATTGTGATGGCGGACAGAAAGACTTCAGCAAAGTATTTTGAGGTTCAACATGTTTACTCGCCCGTACAGTTTACGATGCATGGAAACGACATCTGGGTCATCAACCACAACCACCATACTGGTCTCAATGCATATCGTTGTACCTATACTGTCAATGAGAACGGACAGAACAAAAAACAAGGAACAATAAGTTTGCCTAACTTAGCCCCTGGTGACAGCGCCATTATCACTCACCTCACTGACTACCACTTCAATAAGAATAAGGACGTTCGTCTTAATCTTTGCGTCATGAGAGATCAGCAAAAGATTATCACAGAGCAGTTCGCTTTGAACGATAATATTTTGGCTGTTACAGAAGAAAAGCGCCAAGGTGATGCCAGACTCCATGCTCTGGCCATGAAAATAGAACCCCAATTCTTCCGAGCTCCGACAGATAACGATAAGAGTTTTGGAAACTGGCTCGCCAAAGACTGGACAAAGCATCGCTTGGACTCTCCACGTGTCATTCGTCCAGACGAAAACACCTTCATCTATGAATTCGTCAATGGTACAATAGAAACAAAACGAGAAATAAAAACCTTGAAAGACGGAACGCTGGAATTAGAATACACCTTCGAATGTCGTGGCGATTTGCCAGAACTCCCTCGTATGGGTGTGGTGATGAAACTGCCAAAGATCTACAGCCACGTCAGTTGGTACGGACGCGGTCCATGGGAAAACTATCCCGACAGAAAGACATCATGTCATATAGGACGCTACGAAGATACTGTCGCTAATATGTTTACCCACTACCCACGCCCACAAGATAATGGCAACCATGAGGACTGTGCCGAGGTTGTCATCAGTAAAGGTAAACACGATGCCGTTTGCATTACAGCTGTTGATGTGCCATTCTCATTCTCTGTGCTACCCTATTCAGCAAAACAACTCGCTTCACTTACGCATGATTATGAATTGCCAGAGTCCGATGGCACTTATATTTCATTAGATTGTGCGGTATTAGGTCTTGGTAACAGTTCGTGTGGTCCAGGTGTCTTGAAGAAATATGCGATTAATAAAAAACGAAATCACAAGCTTCGTTTCCGCCTGTCAAATATCTTATAAACACAATTTTTCTGTATAAGTTTGCATTTTCGGAACAATTATATAAAAAAAATGAATATTTCTGCATTTGTCTGAGGCATTTTGTGTAATTTTGTAGGCGATTTGAGAAAACTGAAAGAATTTATATAATAATAATGTATGGTAAAGATATCGAAAGAAGCTGCTCTAGAGTATCATGAGAGCGGACGCCCTGGAAAGATTGAAGTCAAACCGACCAAGGCTTACAGAACACAAACAGATTTAAGTTTAGCGTATTCACCAGGTGTAGCATTCCCATGCCTCGAGATTCAAGAGAATCCCGACGATGCATATAAATACACCGACAAAGGTAACCTTGTAGCCGTCATTTCCAATGGTACAGCTGTCCTTGGACTCGGTGATATCGGTGCTATGAGTGGTAAACCAGTGATGGAGGGAAAAGGACTGCTGTTTAAGATATACGGCGGTATCGACGTGTTTGACATTGAGGTCGATGAGAAAGACCCAGAGAAATTCTGTGAGGCCGTTGAGCGTATCGCTCCCACCTTTGGAGGTATCAATCTTGAAGACATCAAAGCTCCTGAATGCTTCTACATTGAAGAGCGTCTGAAGCGCACCCTCGATATTCCCGTGATGCACGATGACCAGCACGGAACAGCCATCATCAGTGCCGCAGGACTGAAAAATGCGATGGAAGTCATCGGGAAAGACATTAAGAAGGTGAAGATTGTGGTGAATGGTGCAGGTGCTGCGGCCATCTCATGTACAAAACTCTATATGGCCATCGGAGCCCAGAAGGAGAATATTGTGATGCTCGACTCTAAGGGTGTCATCTCAACAGAGCGTCAGGACCTCAACGAACAGAAGAAGTTCTTTGCCACCACACGTACAGACATTCACACATTGGCTGAGGCAGTAAAGGACGCTGACGTATTTGTGGGACTGTCAAAAGGAAATGTGCTCTCACAGGAAATGGTGAAGACGATGGCCAAAGATCCTGTCATCTTCGCACTTGCAAACCCAGTCCCGGAAATCAGTTACGAGGACGCTATGGCTGCCCGCAATGATGTTCTTATGTCCACAGGACGTACGGACTATCCGAATCAGATTAACAATGTCATAGGTTTCCCGTACATCTTCCGCGGTGCACTTGACGTACACGCTTCAGCCATCAATGAAGAGATGAAACTCGCTGCTGTACATGCCATCGCTGATCTGGCTAAGCAACCTGTACCTGATGTGGTAAACGATGTCTACAAAGTCAACAACCTGACCTTCGGCCGCAACTACTTTATTCCGAAACCTGTTGATCCGCGTTTGATCACTGAGGTAAGTGCCGCTGTAGCCAAAGCAGCTATCGAGAGTGGTGTTGCACGTAAGAAAATCACAGACTGGGATGAATACAAACGTTCATTATCTGTACTGTTGGGACAAGAGACAAAACTCACACAGAAACTCTATGCCACAGCAGCTGCTCATCCTCAGCGTGTAGTCTTTGCTGAGGCTGTACACCCCACAATGCTCAAGGCCGCCGTGCAGGCTAAGGCCGAGGGCATTTGCCACCCTGTGCTGCTGGGCAATGATGAGGTCATCACGAAACTTGCTGCTTCGCTCGATCTGAGTCTGGATGGCATTGAAATCGTGAACTTGCGTCACCCTTCTGAACAGGAACGCCGCGAGCGCTATGCCCGTATTCTCACAGAGAAGCGTCAGCGCGATGGCTATACTTTCCAGGAGGCCAACGACAAGATGTTCGAGCGCAACTACTTCGGCATGATGATGGTGGAAACGGGTGAAGCTGATGCCTTCATCACTGGTCTGTACACCAAGTACTCGAACACGATCAAAGTTGTGAACGAGGTCATCGGTATCCGTCCAGAATATCAGCACTTTGGCGCTATGCATATCATCAATTCTCCCAAAGGAACCTATTACATCGCTGATACACTGGTAAACGAGAATCCTGATACAGACACGCTTGTTGACATTGCCAAGCTTGCTGCTACCGCCGTACGATTCTTCAACGAAAAACCCGTCATCGGTTTAATGAGTCACTCCAATTTCGGAAGCTCAACCAGTTCTGGTGCAAAAAAGGTTAAGCGTGCCGTTGAACAGATGCAGGAGATGTATCCAGAGTTGCCTATCGACGGTGAGATGCAGCTAGACTGTGCCCTCGATAACGAGTTACGCGACGAACAGTATCCATTCACACGTCTGAAGGGTAAAAAGGTGAATACCCTCATCTTCCCCAACCTTACGTCAGCCCGCTCTTCCTACAAGATGCTGCAGATGTTAGGTTCCGATGCGGAGATTATCGGTCCGATACAGATGGGACTGAACAAAGCCATCCACTTTATTGATTTCGGTGCCTCTGTTCGTGACGTGGTGAACATTGTAGCCGTTGCTACAATTGACGCCTACGTCGACAAGATTAAAACGAAACTGACAGCCCTCGGGAAGTAATTCCCGGGGGATTTCCCTAATTTTCGTTACTATAAGCCTTTTCGCCGATGGTCTCTTGAGAACCGAGAGTCATCTGGCGAAGGTCATAGTACGAGCCATTATAAATATTGAAATCCACATTGCCCTTGATGCCTGGCAAACGTCCGGCATCAGTATGTTGCCAGAATTTCCAACTACCACGGTATTCAAGGGAGTCCACATAATAGTGGGCTATCCAATAGGGATACTGGTCGAAGACAGTATCATTCAGATACTGCGTCTTGAACTTGAAATAAGTATAGATAATCGGTTTCACACGATAGTGCTTCTCAACGATGTCAAGCCATTGAAGCACAGAACCTTTGAATTCTGCATCACTCTGATTCTTGGGCTTATGCTCAACATCAAGAACAGGTGGCAGGTCACCATTCTCTAACTTCACCACCTTGAGGAAATGATAGGCCTGTTGTTCAGCAGGCGAATGTACACTATAGAAATGGTATGCTCCACGAGTGAAACCATTCTCGCGGGCCTGATAGAAATTTTCGCGAAAATTCTCGTCCATCTGAGTAGCACCTTCCGTGGCCTTGATCATCACAAAACGAATAGGACACTTGTTGATAAGACCTTCGTCCTTCAGTTTGTCCCAATCGATGCGACCTTGATGGTGGGAGATGTCGATACCATGAATCTCATAGCCCTCAGGATAGCTGACATCTCCATAGAGTGCACGCCAGCGGAATCCGAAAGGTCCGACAAAGAAATAATAGAAGAACCAGATATAACCCGCCACGATAGCAGCACCACCAATCCACCAGCCCCACGAGGGAATCTTCTGTAAAAATCGAATCACGACTCCAGGACGCTTCTTGCGCCCTGGGCCGTGATAGGTATGAGTGGTGCCGATGCCCTTACGGGTTACGACTCTTCTTTTCTTTGACATTTATTTGGCCTGCTCAAGAGCGAGGGTCTTTGTAGGCTGATCGCAAACCTCTGTGGGGCCCCAGTACTGGATAGGACCAGGATAGACGTAAGCTGTCTTGCGAGCCCACTCGTCACGATGAGCAGCGAATTCCTTGAAGGGAGCACCGTCGAGTTCAACGAGCGCCTTGCGGATAACGGGCTTCATCTCACCAGCACGCTTCTCCATGTTCATCATCATCGTGATGGGCACACCACCAGCGACCCACTGCTCAGCAGGAGCGGTAGTATTCTTCACGATGGCCATGTAACCGGTCTTGCCGTTGGCAATGAGCTGAGCGGCAGAGGTACCAAGTGCATAGCAATAGTCTGCATCGAAGTTAGAAGGAGCTGCGCAACGTCCCTCATAGCCAAAGAAGTGGTGCTGAGTGCCGAACTTGCCAACATACTTGCCTTCCTTCTTCATCTTCTCGAGTTTTTGAGCAACCATCGTAGACAGCAGCTTCTCAGTCTCGATGAGTGAAACCTGTACGTTTCCGTGAGGATCGCGGTCGAGGGCCAGCTGACGAGCCACACCTACAGGCAGACTGTTAAATACAGCGAGGTTCTCAGCTGTGAGATGACTCTTGGCAAAGTCAACCTGCTCATCGCGGCTGATCTCCTTGGCCTCGGGCAAAGCGAGCACGTCGTTGAGCTGGGCGATGAGCTTCTTGATGGCAGGGATGAACTCGATAACACCCTCAGGGATGACAACGGTACCAAAGTTATTACCATCAGCAGCACGAGCAACAACAGCGTTAGCAATATATGTAACGATGTCGTCAAGGCTCATAGCCTTAGCCTCTATTTCCTCAGAAATCAGACAGATATTCGGCTGAGTCTGCAGAGCGCACTCCAGAGCGATGTGAGAAGCCGAGCGACCCATCACTTTTATAAAGTGCCAGTATTTACGTGCAGAGTTACAGTCGCGCTCGATGTTACCAATCAGCTCTGAATAAGTCTTACAAGCGGTATCAAAACCGAAAGAGGTCTCAATCTGTTCGTTCTTCAGGTCACCGTCGATGGTCTTAGGACAACCGATCACCTGTACACCATAGTTCTTAGCGGCATAGTACTCAGCCAGCACACAAGCGTTGGTGTTAGAGTCGTCACCACCGATAATCACGATAGCCTTGATGTCAAGCTCGCGGATAATCTCCAAACCTTTCTCGAACTGATCAACTTTCTCCAGCTTGGTACGACCAGAACCGATCATATCAAAACCACCAGTATTACGATAATCGTCGATGATCTCTGGAGTAAGTTCCATATAGTTATGGTCTACCAGACCGCCAGGACCCAGGATGAAACCATAAAGACGGTTCTCGGGGTTCAGCTTCTTGATCTGGTCGAAGAGACCGGTAATCACGTTGTGTCCGCCAGGAGCCTGACCACCAGAGAGAATGATACCTACGTTCATCTTCGTGTTGTTAGCCTCTGTAGCAGGTACAAACTCTACGATAGGCATACCGTAGGTATTAGGGAACAACTTCTTGATTTCTTCCTGATCACCAACACTCTGAGTGGGTTGACCTTCCTTAATCTTTACTGCTCCCTGAAGCGCCTTAGGCAACTTAGGCTGATAAGCGGCTCTCGCCATCTGCAATGCACTTTTTTCCATAATTGATCTATTTGAATATTTGAATGATAAAATCCTGTTTCGAACGGCAAAATTACGCATTTTTTGTCAGAAAAAGGAAACAAAACATAGTAAAATCATCATTTTAATATTTTTTTGGTATCAAAAACGTTGTGCAACGGAATATTTTTATTATCTTTGCTTACTCAATATAACAAAATAAACCAAAAGGAGGATAAAAAATGGCAAACAAAAGATCACTAAAACGAGTCATTCATCTAGTATGTGAAGAACTTTTTGCAGAGGGCATAGCTTTATCGCTTTATGGAACGAAGGCGCAAAGCGACAGCGCTAATGCGTTGCTTTATTCCATTATAAAAATGGAGGACGAATACGTCCGCCGTATCTCTCACCCGGAGCCCGGCATGCCTGCAAAAACCTATTTTAAAGATCTTCGCGAGAAGTTCTCTGCACAAGTGAGTGACATCATTGATCAAATGAACGGATAATGTGGAAATCTATTTGTAACTGGTTGCTGTACAAACGGATGGGTTGGAACGTTCAAGTAACGGAAGACCATCCTGATAAGTATATCATTTGTCTGGCGCCGCATACCAGCAACTGGGACTTTATCATGGGGCTGTTGTATAGCCGTTCCATTGGCATGCAGAGTAACTTCCTGATGAAGAAAGAATGGTTTTTCTGGCCACTGGGTCCCATCTTCAAGAAGTTGGGTGGTATTCCCGTATACCGTCAGAAACATACGAGCATGACTGATGCGATGGCCGAGACAGCCAGAAACGCGAAGATTTTCCACCTGTGCATCACCCCAGAAGGTACGCGTTCCAAGAATCCTGATTGGAAGAAAGGCTTTTATTTCATAGCCCAGAAAGCTGGCATACCTATATTATTATATGGTCTTGACTACGAGAGACGACTCATCCAGTGTACAAAGACCATTATACCATCGGGCGATTTTGAGAAAGACATGCGTGATATCAAACTCTATTTCAAGGACTTCAAAGGGAAGATTCCGAATAATTTTACGATAGGAGATGTGGAATGAATTTTAGACTGCTTCTTGTATCATTGACCACTGCCTTTACGGCCATCTCCTATGCCCAAGGTTCTCTCGACAAAGCATTGGGCAGTTTCTTTACATCCTATCATGCCAACGGCCAGCTCATCCGCAACAAGATGAAGCTGGAACGTGTCGTACAAGACGATTCCCTGCGCACCATCAAACTGATGGCGAACGCCGCCTTTGGTGAGCAGACCTTCACGCCTGAACGCGTAGATAACATCTATTTTGGACTGAAGACGCTCCTACCCGACTCGTTGAAAGACTACCAACTGAGTGTCTGGACAGGTGGTTGGGAAATCAGCGACCTGGTGCCCAACTATCGTCGCAGCAAGTCCGATGATGCCCGCACTTGGGGAAACATCGACTATCAGGGAAAGCCCTGGGTGAGCAATGCCTCACGTCCTTATGTCATCAGTCGGGGCCTTCAGAACCGCCATTTTTCCATATGGGCCAGTCACGGCATCTACTTCAACATTGCCGAGGACAGATGGAAATGGCAACGTCCGCCGCTTTTCGGAGCTAGCGAAGACTTGTTCACGCAGACCATTGTCACCCCATATCTCATCCCCATGTTAGAGAAAGCCGGCGCTATCGTGTTTACCCCAAGAGAGCGCGACTGGCAGAAGAACGAGGTCATCGTCGACAACGATAATCCCGCTTCGGGCTATGCCGAACAGAGTCAGCACGACCATTGGCAGAACGCCTCGTTGCCTGGTTTCGCGCTTCACGAAGGCACCTATCAGGATCATGAGAATCCCTTCGAGGCAGGCACCGCCAGATTCATCGAGACCACGAGTCATCAAAACCGTCAGAGTTTCGTCAACTATCAGCCCACGATTCCTGAGGCTGGCCGATATGCCGTCTATGTGAGTTACCAGACGGTCGAGGGTAGCATCAACGATGCCCGTTATACCGTTTGGCATAAAGGCATTCCTACCGTCTTCCACGTCAATCAGCAGATGGGTGGCTCTACGTGGGTCTATCTGGGCACCTTCGACTTCGAGGCAGGCTCGTCTGCCGAGAACCGTGTGGAACTGAGTAATTTCAGTACTTCCGACGGTATCGTCACCACTGATGCCGTCCGTTTTGGCGGAGGCATGGGCAACATCGAACGCGGAGGCAGAACGAGCGCGATGCCCCGTTGTCTGGAAGGCTCGCGTTATTTCGCACAATGGGCAGGAATGCCTTACGAGGTCTACAGTTCGAAACAAGGTCAGGATGATTATGGCGACGACATCAACGCCCGCAGTCTGATGACCAACCTGTTGGCAGGCGGTTCCTGCTATCTGCCTGACAGTGCCGGACGCCACGTGCCTATCGAACTCTCACTGGCCCTGCACAGCGATGCCGGCTATACTCGCGACGGGAAGACGAATACAGGTACGCTCAGTATCTGTATGACCACCTTCAACGACTCCACTTTCAATACTGGCCTCACGCGACTCGTCTCTCGTGACCTTGCCGACGAGTTGCTTACCAGTATCCCCCACGACATCTTACAGAAATACGGCAAGTGGCAGACCCGCGAGCTCTACGACCGCAACTACTCCGAATGTCGTGTGCCGGCGATGCCCAGTGCCATCCTTGAGATGCTCTCCCATCAGAACTTCGCCGATATGCGTATGGCGCAGGATCCCAACTTCCGTTTCGATCTGGCCAGAAGCATCTATATGACCTTGCTCCGCTATACGGCACGTATGCATCACACCACCTATACCGTTGCTCCGCTGACACCTGAGAATATCCAGGTGACGCTGACTGACAAGGGCAAGGCCGAACTCCGCTGGACGGCTGTGGAAGACCCGTTGGAGCCCACCGCTCATCCTACTTCCTACATCGTCTATACGGCTAAGGGCGACCGCGACTTCGACAATGGTGTCTGGCTCAACAGTACGAACACCTCAGCATCGATAACCCTCGAACCCGATCAGCTCTACTCCTTCCGTGTGGCCGCTGTCAACGAAGGCGGCGAGAGTTTCCCCAGCGAGGTGGTATCGGCACTCTATAACCCCACGGCTCAGAAACAGGTTCTCATCGTCAACAACTTCCATCGTCTGGCCTCGCCGCAGGTTACCGACGGTCTCGCCAGTCAGGGATTCGAGATGGACGAAGACCTCGGCGTGAGTTACGGTCTGACAGCCGGTTGGCGTGGTTACCAGCAGAACTTCGACCGTTTCCAGATGGGTAAGGAAGGACCTACGGGTCTTGGCTTTACTGATGACTCGCTGGCTGGACACTTCGTGGCCGGCAACGACTTCGACTATATCCGCACACACGCTTCTGCCATCGCCACAGCCAAGCGTTACAGCATCGCCAGCTGTTCGTCGAGAGCCGTCGAACACGGTAATGTCTCTTTCGAAGGCTACGCCCTCATCGACCTCATCCTTGGACTGGAGCGCAACGATGGCTATTCCACCGTTGAGTACCGTGCCTTCAGCGATGAACTCCGGGCCCATCTGCAGGCCTATACCGCCCAGGGTGGCGCACTGCTCGTCAGCGGGTCGTATATCGGACGTGACTCCCGTCTGCCGCAGGAGCGCAAGTTCCTCGAGGATGTCCTCAGATGTCAGTATGGCGGAAGGAATACCGACAGTCTGCAGAGCGATACCGTTCAGGGGCTCGGCACCTCCTTTACCTTCTACCGACTGCCCAACCACATCCACTACGCTGCCCAGCATCCTGACAATCTGCTCGCCCTGCCTCCTGCCTATGCGGCCATGAAGTACGGCGACGAACAGAGTGCCTGTGTGGCCTACAACGGCTCCGACTACCGCGTGCTCACGATGGGATTCCCCTTCGAGTGCATCCGTTCTGAACAGAAACGACACACGCTCATGCGTGCTTTCCTGCAATTCTTGTTACAATAATATTAACCCTTAAAACCCACCAGATTATGAAGATTCAAACTAACTCTTCGGGAACCAGAACCATCGAGATTGAAGATACCCATCTTCAGACCATCGAGAAGTATCAACTCTTCCGTGACCTTATCGATTCCAACGGTTACGTTGACGAACAGGTGCTGGAAAAGCTCCGTCTGAACATCCGTTCGCTGCTCGGAGGACAGTCAGCTCTTGACAGAGACCTGCTCGACCTTTGCCTCGACGTCATCTATCACCCCAACATGAAGGCCTACGGACTGCAACAGCTCGTACTGCTCTTCATCAACTGGAAGAACCAAGGTAACGAGAACCTCGGTATGACGACCCGCGCCTTCCAGGGAACACCCTTTAATTGATGGAATACAGGCTGACGGATTTCCTGCCGACGACGAAGAAGGAGTTGGAACTCAGAGGATGGGATGAACTGGACGTCATCCTCTTCTCTGCCGACGCGTATGTCGACCACCCTTCGTTTGGTGCTGCCGTGATTGGCCGCACCCTCGAGGCCGCAGGTTTCCGTGTAGCCATTGTACCCCAGCCCGACTGGCACGGCGACTATCGCGATTTCAAGAAACTAGGTCGCCCACGCCTCTTCTTTGGCGTTGCCCCAGGCTGTATGGACTCGATGGTGAACAAATACACCGCTGCGCGTCGTCTGCGATCTGAGGATGCCTACAGCCCCGATGGTCGTCACGATATGCGCCCGGAGTACCCCACCATCGTCTATGCCAAGATCCTCAAGGAACTTTATCCCGATGTGCCCGTAGTGCTTGGCGGCATCGAGGCCTCGCTGCGCCGCGTGACCCATTACGACTATTGGAGCGACGAGCTCAAGAAGTGTCTGCTTTGCTATTCGCCCGCCGATATGATCACTTACGGTATGGGCGAGAAAGTCACCATCGAACTGGCACGCCGACTGGCTGCCGGCGAGTGTATCCGCGACATTCGCGACCTGCCGCAAACGGTCTATCTCTCACGTAAGGAGGATATCCTCGGGGGTATTACCGATCGCGACATCGTGCTCCATTCGCACGAGGAGTGTCTGAAGAACAAGCGCGCCCAGGCCGAGAACTTTAAGAACGTCGAGGAACAGTCGAACATGATGCACGCCCAGCGTCTGCTGCAGGGGGTCGACGGCCGCTACGTCGTTGTCAATCCGCCCTACCCGCCTATGACCACCGAGGAACTCGACGCCTCGTTCGATTTGCCTTACACGCGCCAGCCACATCCCAAATACAAGGGCAAGCGCATTCCCGCTTACGACATGATTAAGTTCAGCGTCAACATCCATCGCGGTTGTTTTGGCGGATGTGCCTTCTGTACGATTTCGGCCCATCAGGGCAAATTCATTACCTGTCGCTCAAAGGAGAGTATCCTGCGCGAGGTGAAACAGATTATCGCGATGCCCGACTTCAAGGGCAACCTGTCCGACCTAGGAGGCCCGTCGGCGAATATGTATGGCATGAGCGGACGCAACAAGAACGCCTGCGAAAAGTGCCGTCGCCCTTCATGTATCCACCCGCAGATTTGTCCGAACCTGAATACCGACCACTCTAAGTTGCTCGATATCTACCGTTCTGTCGACGCCCTTCCTGGCATCAAGCACAGCTATATCGGCAGTGGTGTCCGCTATGATCTGTTATTACACCGCAGCAAGGACGAGGCCAGCAACAAGGCCGCCATGGAGTACACCCGCGAGCTCATCACCCGTCATGTGTCAGGCCGTCTGAAGGTGGCTCCCGAGCACACTAGCGAACGTGTGCTCTACCTCATGCGCAAGCCCTCGTTCCAGCAGTTCTACGAGTTCAAGCGCATCTTCGACCGCATCAATCGCGAGGAGGGTCTTCGTCAGCAGATCATCCCCTACTTCATCTCCAGCCACCCAGGCTGTCAGGAGGAGGATATGGCCGAGTTGGCGGTGATTACCAAGAACCTCGATTTCCATCTCGAGCAGGTACAGGACTTTACGCCTACGCCCCTCACCAATGCCACCGAGACCTGGTACACAGGTTTCGACCCCTATACGCTCCAGCCCGTATTCAGCGCCAAGACGCCAAAGGAGAAACTGGCCCAGCGCCAGTACTTCTTCTGGTACAAGCCCGAGGAGCGTCGTGGCATCGAACAGTCGTTGCGCCGCATAGGCCGTCCCGACCTCATCGCCAAGCTCTACTCAGGCATGCCGTCACCAGGTGGTTATCGCCCCGCCTCCAACGGCAAGCCCAAATCTTATAATCCCAACTTTAAGAATGAAAATCCTCGAGCAAAGCATCATAGCGAAAAGCCCAACCAGGAAAAGCGAGGACGGTCTGGTCGTCACAAATGACTTCATCGCCGTCATCGATGGTTCCACCTCGAAGACCACCCACCGCTATCATCCCCGCATGACCAACGGCCGCTATGCCATGCTGATCGTCAGCCGCTATATCCGTCAGATGTCGCCCGACACCTCCTGCCATCAGTTCTGCAACGGTGTCACCCGCGAGATACAGAAACGCTATCACCCTGGACTGCTGCGCCGACTCTTCTCAAAGACTCCTGCCGACCCAGCCACACATCCCGAGGAACGTCTCACCGCCTCGGCCGTCGTCTACTCCCGTCTGCGTCGTGAGATCTGGATGATCGGCGACTGTCAGTGTCTCATCAACGGTGAACTCTGCGAGAATCCCAAACCCTACGAGCAGATGCTGGCCGAACAACGGGCCGTGAAGGTACGCGAGATGCTGGCCGAAGGTCGTACGCCCGAGGAAATCCTCGCCAACGACGAGGCCCGTGCATCCATCATCCCCCGCATGCTCGAAGAGATGAAGAACCAGAACGTCACCTATGCCGTCATCGACGGTTTCCGCATCCCTGAACACCTCGTACCCGTCATCACGCTCGACTTCCGTTCGTGGGAGATTGTCCTCGCCTCCGACGGCTATCCCTTCCTCTGCCCGACGCTGGCCGAGTCAGAAGCACGACTGGCCCATCAAAAAACCGCCGACCCGTTGAATATCGGTGATTTCAAGGCCACGAAGGGCTTCGCTGCGGGGAATAATTCCTTCGATGACCGCACTTACATCAAATTTACCGTCTGAAATTTGGTGGTTTCCGAAAAAATGCCTATCTTTGCAGCCGCAAAACAAAAATGGTCTGGTAGCTCAGTTGGATAGAGCAACTGCCTTCTAAGCAGTAGGTCTCGGGTTCGAGCCCCGACCGGATCACAGAAGTCTCAGAGAATTCTCTGAGACTTTTTTATTCTAAGAACTCTGATTTTTGATGGAATAGTTATTTCTTTTCCGTGAGGACAGGCAGGGAGATGTGATAGCGGACGGCGAGGAAGCGGATGAGACAGGTGACGATGAAACTGGTGACGGCGCACCACTCGACGGGCAGACCCAGCTCGGCCAGTCCCCAATAGACCACACCACCCAACACACAGGCCATCGCATAGATCTCGCGGTGGAAGATGACGGGCTCGTTGTTGAGCAGCACATCGCGGATGACACCGCCCGCCGAACCCGTGATGCAGCCCATGATGATCGCCACCCAGAAGGGTTGTCCGAAGAGGAGGCTCTTTTGTATGCCGGCGATGGTGAAGAGCGCCAGTCCGAGGGTGTCGAAGACAAACCACGCATTCTTCAGCGGTTCCATCCACTTGCCGAAGAAGACGACGGTGAGCAGGGCGACTCCCGTACATATCATATATATAGGTGTGGTCATCCAGAAGGGTGTGGTGCCGAGCATGACGTCGCGGATGGTTCCGCCGCCGATGGCCACCGCGATGCCGCAGACGTAACCGCCAAACCAGTCGAAGTGCTTGGCAGCCGCATGGCGGATGCCGGAGATCGCAAAGGCAAACGTGCCCAGCAACTCAATCACATAAATTATTATATCCTGTTCCAAAACTATTGACTTCGTCTAAATCGCTCACGCTCGGCATAGCTCGAATTCATTCGGCTCTGCTCTCGCTTAATCGCGATTTTCACTATTCACTTTTCACTATTCACTATTCACTCCTCGAATCTTTCTCCCCAGTAGGCCTTCATGCGCTCGAGGAGTTTTTCCTCGGCGGGCGAATGCTGTCCGTGCCATAGCCGCTCGGCGGTGAGTGCATCGGGCAGATACTGCTGCGGCGTGAAATGCCCCGGGAAGTCGTGAGGGTACTTGTAGCCGTCGTGATAACCCAACTCCTTCATCAGCTCAGTAGGCGCATTGCGGATGGGCAGCGGAACGGGTTGGTTACCCGTACGTCGCACCAGGTCGAGGGCGGCATCGACAGCCAGATAGGCCGAGTTGCTCTTCGGCGAAGTCGCCAGATAGACGGTGGCCTCAGCCAACGGGATGCGTCCCTCAGGCCAGCCGATTTTGTTGACGGCATCGAAGGCGGCATTGGCCAGCAACAGCGCATTAGGATTAGCCAGACCGATATCCTCGGCGGCAGAGATCACCAGTCGGCGGGCGATGAACTTCGGGTCTTCCCCACCCTCAATCATCCTGGCCAGCCAGTAGAGCGCCGCATCAGGATCGCTGCCGCGGATGCTCTTGATGAAGGCCGAGATGATGTCGTAATGCATCTCACCGTCCTTGTCGTAAGCCAACGGATTCTGCTGCAAACGAAGGTTCACGAGTTCGTCGGTGATGACGACATCGCCCGACTCTGACTCAACGACCAACTCCAAGATATTCAACAGCTTGCGGGCATCGCCTCCACTAAACCTTAAGATAGCGCCAGTCTCACGGAGTTCGATGTGACGCTCCTTCAGGATGGCATCAGTATGGATGGCGCGGTCGAGCAACTGCAACAAGTCGTCCTTCTCCAGCGACTTCAGGACATAAAGCTGACAGCGGGAGAGCAAGGGCCGGATAACTTCGAACGAGGGGTTCTCGGTGGTCGCACCAATCAGCGTCACCACACCCCGTTCGACAGCACCAAGTAGGGAGTCCTGCTGGGATTTCGAGAAACGGTGAATCTCGTCGATGAAGAGAATCGGCGACGCCTCGTTGAAGAAGCGTCCTTTCTGGGCCTTCTCGATGACATCGCGCACATCCTTCACACCGCTGGTGACGGCTGAGAGCGTGTAGAAAGGCGTTTCCAGCCGGTGGGCAATGATCTGTGCCAGCGTCGTCTTACCCACGCCGGGAGGTCCCCACAGGATAAACGAAGAGATGCGTCCTGCGTCGATCATCTTACGCAGGATGGCCCCCTCGCCTACCAGATGCTGCTGGCCGATATACTCATCGAGCGTACGGGGACGGAGTCGTTCAGCTAACGGTTGTGACATAATCAGCCACAAAAGTACAACAAAAAATAAAAAAAATGGAGGAAGGCAGTAAATTTTTCACTTTTCACTTTTCACTTTTCACTTTTTTTCGTATCTTTGCACCAAATTAATTCAAAAAACTATGGCAAGACAAAAGAAAGAATTAGAAGACAACAATGCGCTGTCGCTGAAAACAATGACCAAGAGTTCAGTATGGGACATTCAGGAAAACGATGTCTTTCGTATGCTGGAATCAGGACTGAAAGACCCTGATGTCCGTGAGAGTTTCCGTCATTATGTGGACATCATCCGTTGTGCCTTCGAGATACAGGAAGTCAGAGAAATGTCACCCGTCCAGAAAAAAGCATACACCAAACAAGGTTATAAGGTAGGCGAGTTGAGACTGGACGAAGGAACTATGGTCATCTGGGCTCTGAAGAAAAAGCCCATCCTCCGTGTGACTGACCTGAGTTACGAGAATATCCGTCATATCACCGCCTCAAAGCTGATAGAGGTGCTCAGCCGTAACTTCGGCGGTGGCTGGGACTCGCTCTCACAATCCATCCAGGACATCATCCTCAGCGGTTTCGACATTTCGACGACGACGTTGCCGAAAGACCGTCTGCACAAAAAGGGTGGTATGTATGAGAAGAAGATCGACGACGGCTATGAAGTATTGGAAGTACCCAAGGGCAACTGGGTAGAGGCCATCTTCGCCAAACTGAAGCCCGAACCCGAGAAACTCAAGATGAAGTTCACTGATGAAGACAACGGAGAAATCGGAGAGGACGATGATGAGGACTTCGAGGTGAAGGACGACTATAAGAACCACGACGACGACGACAGCGTGGAGGATCCCGATGACGACGAGATCACCGAGGAGAACTACTCTACGATGATGGACCTGAGCGGTGACGGCGACGACGAGGAGTCGGCACAGCTGATAGAGTTCGCCGACGATTAGCAGAGAGCAAGTTAACATTTAACCAACAAGCTAAAACCAAGTATTTATGAACATTCCCTCAGTATTCTGGCTCGTGCCCATCGCATCGGTGGTGGCACTGAGCATGGCGTACTATTTCTTCCGCAGCATGATGAATGCTGACGAAGGTACGCCGCGTATGAAAGAAATCGCACTCTACGTGCGAAAAGGCGCTATGGCCTATCTCTGGCAACAGTACAAGGTGGTACTTATCGTGTTCGTCGTACTCTGTCTGCTCTTCACCTTCATGGCCTTTGGCCTAAACGTGCAGAACCGCTGGGTGCCGTTTGCCTTCCTCACAGGTGGTTTATTCTCAGGATTGGCAGGCTTCTTCGGTATGAAGACGGCTACCTACGCTTCTGCCCGTACAGCCAATGCAGCCCGTCAGAGTCTGAACAGCGGTCTGAAAGTGGCCTTCCGTTCGGGTGCCGTGATGGGTCTTACTGTTGTAGGTCTCGGATTGCTCGACATCGCCATCTGGTTCATTGTTCTCAACGGACTCACTGACGACTCGCTCATCACCATCACCACCACCATGCTGACCTTCGGTATGGGTGCTTCTACGCAGGCGCTGTTCGCCCGTGTGGGTGGTGGTATCTACACCAAGGCAGCCGACGTAGGTGCCGACATTGTAGGTAAGGTGGAAGCCGACATCCCTGAGGACGACCCGCGTAACCCCGCCACCATTGCCGATAACGTAGGTGACAACGTAGGCGACGTGGCCGGTATGGGTGCCGACCTGTATGAGTCGTATTGCGGTTCGATTCTGTCTACCGCTGCCCTTGGTGCCGCTGCCTTTGGTGTGGCAGGACTTGAGATTCAGTTGAAGGCCGTCATCGCCCCGATGCTTATCGCCGCTGTGGGTGTGTTCCTCTCACTCTTGGGTATTTTCCTCGTCCGCACGAAAGAAGGTGCTACGATGAAGGACCTGTTGCGTTCACTCTCACTGGGTACAAACGTCAGCGCCGTCCTTATCGCTGCTGCCACCTTCGGCATACTGTACTTCCTGGAAATCGAAAACTGGGTAGGACTGTCGTTCTCGGTGATTTCGGGTCTGGCTGCCGGTGTGATCATCGGACAGGCTACAGAGTACTATACGTCGCACTCCTATAAGCCGACGCAAAAAATTTCTGAGGCAGGTCAGACAGGTGCGGCTACCGTTATTATTAAAGGTATTGGTACGGGTATGATCTCGACCTGCATCCCAGTCATCACCATCGGTGTGGCCATCATGCTGAGTTATCTCTGTGCTAATGGCTTCGACCTCTCCATGTCTTCGGCATCGCTGGCACAGGGCCTTTACGGCATCGGTATCGCTGCCGTAGGTATGCTCTCTACGCTGGGTATCACGCTGGCCACCGACGCTTACGGACCTATTGCCGACAATGCTGGTGGCAATGCCGAGATGTGCCAGTTGGGCGAAGAGGTTCGTCATCGTACCGATGCCCTCGACGCACTGGGCAATACGACAGCAGCTACAGGTAAGGGCTTTGCCATCGGCTCTGCTGCCCTCACGGCTTTGGCTCTGCTGGCTTCTTACATCGAGGAAATCAAGATTGCGATGGAGCGTGCCGGCGAGACGCTGACAAACGTTGCCGGTCAGACCATCAATGCCGCTGATGCCACGATTCCCGACTTCATGAACTTCTTCCAGATCAACCTCATGAATCCCCGCGTCATTGTCGGTGCGTTCATCGGTGCGATGGCCGCCTTCCTGTTCTGCGGTATGACGATGGAGGCTGTAGGTCGTGCTGCCGAGAAGATGGTACAGGAAGTACGTCGGCAGTTCCGTGAGATTGCCGGTATCCTCGAAGGTACAGGTACACCCGACTACGGTCGTTGCGTGGAGATCTCGACGAAGGCTGCCCAGCACGAGATGATCATCCCGTCGGTGCTCGCCATCATCATTCCCATCGTGGTAGGTATCATCCTCGGTGTGGCCGGTGTACTCGGACTGCTCGTTGGCGGTCTGGCTGGCGGCTTCACGCTGGCTGTATTCATGGCCAATGCGGGTGGCGCCTGGGATAATGCAAAGAAGAATATCGAAGAGGGTAACTTCGGCGGCAAGGGTTCGTTTGCCCATAAGGCCTGTATCGTTGGCGACACCGTAGGTGACCCGTTCAAGGATACATCTGGTCCGTCGCTGAACATCCTCATCAAGCTGATGTCGATGGTCAGCATCGTGATGGCCGGACTCACAGTGGCCTTCTCATAGGCCCAGTCTAGCCTTGGCGCATCTGCCGGAGGAGCTCTTTCTGACGTTCAGAGAGGTTCTCCGGCAGTTTGATTTGATAGGTGATAATCAAGTCGCCGAAGGTGCCATCGCCCCGATCATACCCCTTGCCACGCAGACGTACTTTCGTACCGGGCTGTGTCTCGGGCTTGATCTTCAGCTTCAGTTTCTGACCGTTGGAGAGGGTGACGATGATCTCACCACCCAACAAGGCCGTGTAGAGATCGATAGAGACATTCGCATTCATCTCGCCAGAATGCTGACGAGCCTGTCTGCCGAAGCCTGAGCCTCCTGCGGAAAAACCTTGGAAACCGCCAAAGCCCCCACCCTGTTGACCTTTACGTCCGAACAGATCCTCGAAGAATGAACTGAAGCCGCCGCCACCCGTAAAGCCAGAGAAGTCGAAGCCGCCGAAAGGATTAGCTCCGCCAGCTGCTCCAGCACCGCCAAAGGCATCAGCCTGACGCCACTGTTCACCATACTGGTCGTACTTCTTACGTTTCTCCGGATCGCCGATGACATCGTAGGCCTCCTGTAATGCCTGGAACTTGGCCTGTGCCTTCGGGTCATCGGGATGCAGGTCGGGGTGAAACTGCTTCGCCCGCTTCAGGTATGCCTTTTTGACATCCTTCTGCGGAATCGACTTATCTACGCCTAAAATCTTGTAATAATCAATGAATGCCATAATCTTTCCTCCTTACTTTTAATGATTCTTTATCATTAAACATGCAAAAAGTGTACCAATATTTGTTCAAATCCGGAAAAATATGTACCTTTGCAGTCTAAAAACCATAAAAGATGAAGAGACTTGTAATACTCCTTATCGCAATGATAGTGACAACCCTTCCCTCACAGGGACAGGCCACAAAGACCGTACGCCTCAAGGTGATTGAGACGAGCGATGTTCACGGACACTTCTTTCCCTACGACTTTATGGAGAAGAAGCCGCTGAAGGGAACACTCGTTCGCGCCAATTCATATATCAGCAAGCAGAGAGCGGCCTATGGTGACAACCTGTTGCTCATCGACAATGGCGACATCCTGCAGGGACAGCCGTGCGTCTACTGGTCGAACTACGTGATGCCTGAGAATGAGAATCTCGCCGCATCGGTCATCAACTATATGCGATACGATGCAGAGACAGTCGGCAATCACGACATCGAGCCTGGCCATAAGGTCTACGACAAATGGATCCGTGAGGTACGCTGTCCGTTGCTCGGTGCGAATATCGTCAAGGAGGAGTATAAGAACGGTGAAGCCCGTCCTTCTAGCATCTACGATGGCTTACAGCCCTACTCCGTCCACTATAAGGACGGTGTGAAGATCTGTGTCATCGGTATGCTCACACCTGCCATCCCCAACTGGCTGAACAAGAGTATCTGGAAAGGGATAGAGTTTGAGGAGATGGTCAGCTGCGCCAAGAAATGGGTGAAGTATATCCAGGAGACCGAGAAGCCCGATTTGTTGTTCGGCCTCTTCCACTCGGGTCTCGACAGCGGCATCAAGACTGACGAATACGAGGAGAACGCCACAGCAGCCGTAGCTCGTGAGGTGCCGGGATTCGACATCATCTTCTTCGGACACGACCATCAGGTACATAATCTCTGGGAGACGAACAAGGACGGTGGTAAGGTGTTGCTCATCGACCCCTCATGCTATGTGAAGAACATCGCCGAGGCAGAGATCACATTGACCTACGAGAAGGGGCATCTGACGAAGAAGGACATCAAGGGAGAGATTGTCAGTGTGCTCGATGAAGACATCGACCAGAAGATGCTGGATCATTTCCAGCCGAAGATTGATGAGATCAAACAATACGTAGACCGTAAGATCGGACGTTTCGAGAATCCGATTTACACCCGGGAGAGTTTCTTTGGCAACTCAGCCTTCACCGACCTGATTCATAACCTGCAGCTGCAGATCTCGAAGGCCGATATCTCTTTTAACGCCCCACTGAGTTTCAACACCGTCATCCAGGCAGGCGATGTGACACAGGCTGATATGTTCAAGCTCTACCGCTTCGAGAACCTGCTGTTCGTGCTCCGCATGACCGGTGAAGAAGTCCGCAAGCATCTGGAATTCTCGTATGACATGTGGACCAATACGATGACCTCGCCCGAGGATCACGCCCTCAGGCTGAATGATGAGTCGAAGGACGACCAACAGCGCACGGGATTCCAATACTACACCTTTAACTTCGACTCCGCCGCAGGCATCGACTACGAGGTAGACCTGACAAAGCCCGACGGTCAGAAAGTGAAGATACTCCAGATGTCGGACGGACAGCCCTTCGACGAGAAGAAATGGTATAAGGTGGTGATGAACAGTTATCGTGCCAATGGTGGCGGAGAACTCCTGACACGCGGAGCCGGTATCCCCAAAGACTCGTTGGAAAGTCGCGTGATCTTCAATACCGATCTCGACCAGCGTCACTATCTGACGGAGGAAATCAGGAAGATGGGTACGGTGAATCCACAACCCAACCACAACTGGAAGTTTGTGCCAGAGGACTGGGCGAAGCCCGCACTGGAAAGAGACCGCATACTCCTGTTTGGAAAATAAGACTCGGACTACTCAGATTATTCGGATGAGATGAAAACTTATTATTTCGTGTTCTGTAAGGAAGACCTGCTGTTGGAGAAGACATCCGATGGCGGTTATACTATCCCCCTTCAGGAAGAGCCCCCCACTGCGGTGAAACCCTGGACGAACATCATGAACATCACCCCGCTGGACGGCGTGGAAGTGAAGACCTATCGTATCGACGCCCCTATTACTGACGATGACCGTTATGAGATGTGCGGTCTGCGACAGAGTTACTATAAACTCTCTCGTCCCCTCTATCTGAAAGGCGGCAAGTGCCAGGAACTGCTCTATTGGGACCAGAACACGAAATTCTGCGGTGTCTGTGGTGCACCGATGCGGATGGATACGGACATCTCCAAGAAATGTACACAGTGCGGCAAGGAGATCTGGCCACAGCTGGCCACAGCCGTCATCGTACTGATTCACAAAGGAGACGAGGTGTTATTAGTACGCGCGAAGAACTTCAAACGTGACTTCTTCGGACTCGTTGCAGGCTTTGTAGAGACGGGTGAGACGCTGGAAGAAGCCGTTGCCCGTGAGGCCCTTGAAGAGACAGACGTCAAGATTACGAATATCCGCTATTTCGGTTCACAACCCTGGCCCTACCCTTGTGGTCTGATGGTAGGCTTCAATGCCGACTACGTCAGCGGCGAGATTCATCTGCAAGCCAGTGAGATAGCCAAGGGAGGATGGTTCAGGAAAGACAATCTGCCGAATATCCCCGAGAAGCTCTCCATTGCCCGGATGCTTCTCGATGCATGGATCAATACTCCATAAGTTTCATCGATAACTGTCCCTTGTAGGATATCAGACACTCCACCAGATAGCAGCTGGCGCCATCGGGAATACACAGGGTGGCATTGAAGTGAAGGCCAGCAGCGTCGATCTTGTTGTATTCCATATTGGCGAGAACAGCCTCTTCCAAAAAATTCGCTGGAACAAACTTGGCATACTGCTGTTTGCGGAAATCGCTGGAGAACAGTTTCGTTGCACCATCGTAGACACTGATGTGCATGATATTGTCGTAATACACGTTCTCCACCTCTACACCATCATCATTATAGGATCGCTTCACCACCTTGAACTTCGTAGGGTTGATGGCGATATACCAATGATAGCGGTTGCCGTTGTAGAGAACCACCGAGTCCGACTTCACCTGATGGGTATAGGTCATGATCTTCGGTGTATCGTGGATAAAGGCCGAAGCATCGCTGTCGTCATCGCTCTTCTGGAGTTTCACCAGATCACCGTTCTGATTCTTAAACCAGAAGAGGTGTTCCGTCTGCTTTTCAATGGCATAACGGGTACCGGAGCCCAGGACCAGCGAGTCGGCAATAATCTTAAAGAACGCAGGCATACTGGTAGAGTCAGCATAGTAGATCGAGTCGCCCTTCACCCGGAAAGACACCTCTTCAGTCTCTGCATCAAGCCATACACCTTGCATCATGGCCTTCGCCTCCCGACTTTCCTCGTTTGACACACCAGCATTGCCTTTCTGCTGCTGGGAACACCCCGTCAGCAACGCCAAAAGGCCTATAATGATAATGCTCTTCTTCACTGTCACTTTCCAATACAATGATACTCGAAGCCGCACTCATCCAACTCCTCCGTATCGAAAATGTTTCTTCCGTCGATGACGAGTGCACGCTTCATGGCCTTCTTGATAACGCCCCAGCCCGGCAGACGGAATTCCTTCCACTCGGTAAGCAGCAGCAGCGCGTCGGCATCGAGCACGACGTCATACATATCGCGACAATATGTCACCTGATCACCGATACGACGCTTACACTCGTTCATCGCGATGGGGTCGTAGACTCTGACCGTACAACCGGCTGCCAACAGCTTCCCGATCATCACCAGCGCCGTTGACTCACGCATATCGTCGGTCTCAGGCTTGAAGGAGAGTCCCCACATGGCGATGGTCTTGCCCTTCAGGGCCTCTTCGCTGCCGAACGCCTTCACGAGTTTCTCGAACAGCACGCTCTTCTGTTTCTCGTTCACACGCTCCACAGCCTTCAGGACCTCCATCGAGTAGCCGTTCTGGTCGGCGGTCTTGATGAGTGCCTTCACGTCCTTCGGGAAGCACGAGCCACCATAACCGCAACCGGCATAGAGGAACTTACGTCCGATACGGGTGTCGGAACCTATTCCCGCGCGTACCATATTTACATCCGCGCCCACGCGCTCGCAAAGGTTGGCGATGTCATTCATAAACGAGATACGGGTGGCCAACATCGAGTTAGCCGCATATTTCGTCATCTCCGCTGAGGGGATGTCCATGAAGATCACACGGAAGTTGTTGATCAGGAAGGGCTTATAGAGCTTCGTCAGCACCTTCTTGGCATGCTCGCTCTCCACACCTACCACCACACGGTCGGGCGACATGAAGTCCTTGATGGCATTACCCTCCTTGAGGAATTCCGGATTCGACGCCACGTCAAACTCAATCTCCACGCCACGCTTCTGCAGTTCGTCCTCAATGGCCTTACGCACCTTCTTGGCGGTACCCACAGGAACGGTGGATTTCGTGACGACCACCACATATTTCTTCAGGTTCTCACCGATGGTCTTCGCCACCTGGAGTACATATTTCAGATCGGCAGAGCCATCCTCGTCAGGAGGCGTACCTACAGCCGAAAAGACAATCTCCACATCGTCGAGCACAGAAGAGAGGTCAGTCGTGAACTTCAGTCGTCCTGCGGCCACATTCTTCTTCACCAGTTCGTCGAGTCCTGGCTCATAGATGGGAATCTCACCATTCTTCAGACGCTCTATCTTCTGTTCGTCTACATCCACACACGTTACGTTCGCACCAGTGTCGGCGAAACAGGTTCCCGACACCAATCCAACATAACCGGTTCCTACGATTGCAATATTCATATACTATATGATAATAAATTGTTACTCAAATACTTCCGCGTCTTTCAGCAAGGGTTGCTTTAAATCCTTCTCGCTGGTCAACACCTGTGCAGGATCTATCGGCCACTCAATAGCCAGTTCCGGATCATTCCATCGGATTCCCGCCTCGGCCTGTGGGGCGTAAGGATTGTCCACCTTATAGGTAAAGACAGCCTCTTCACTAAGCACCAGAAAGCCGTGGGCGAAGCCACGAGGGATAAACAACTGACGCTTGTTGTCCTCGCTGAGTTCCACCATCACGTGTTTTCCGAAGGTAGGACTGGACTTACGGATGTCCACCGCCACGTCCAGCACCTTGCCTTTTATCACGCGCACGAGCTTCGCCTGCGAGAGCTCTCCTTTCTGATAGTGCAGGCCGCGCAGCACACCAAACGACGATTTCGACTCATTGTCCTGGATGAAATTCACCTCTCCAACGTGTTCATTGAACTCTTCCTGCTTCCAGGCCTCGAAGAAATAGCCCCTCGCATCATTGAAAACACGCGGTTCAATCACGAAAACACCCTCGATATCTGTTCTGATATATTCCATTTTTTCTGATTTGGATGCAAAGATACTGCTTTTTTTTCATTTAATCTCAATTTTAAGTTTCTTTTATTTGTTTATATCACAAAAATAATGTAATTTTGCAACGTGATTGAATTAGACAGACATATTGAGATCCTCTTATTGAGCAATGACTGTGTCATTATCCCCGGCTTGGGCGGCTTTATGGCACATCATACTTGCGCTCGCTATGACGAGAACGAACACTTGTTCATCCCGCCATTGCGATCGCTGGGCTTTAACCCGCAGATCAAGATGAACGACTCACTGCTGGTACAGTCTTACGTGGAGGCCTACGACATCAGCTATCCTGAGGCCTTACGACGGATTGAAGACGAAGTGGATGAGTTGAAGCTGCATCTGGAGAACGAGGGTCAATACGAGTTCAATGACATCGGTGTACTCTCCGTCAACGAAGAGGGCCACTACGTCTTCTCCCCCTGCGAGGCTGGCATCCTGACGCCAGAGCTCTACGGCTTGGGAGCTTTCGAGATGGGTACCCTTAAGGCAGCTGCCGCCATGACGGACACCAAACCCGAGACGGTGAAGGCTGAAGAGCCCCAGATTGCAGCCGTAAAGGCCGAGGAACCCGAGATTGAGGTTGAGGAGACTGAGGACGAAGAGCGTGCGCTGGTCATCAAGATGTCGTGGATCCGCAACGCTGTTGCCGTTGCAGCCGCCCTTCTGGTCTTCTTCCTGATGACCACACCTGTGGTGAACAGCGACGTCAACCAGTCCATCAGTAATCTTAACAGTTCTATCCTCTTCCCCAAGATGCCGAAGGACTCCAATGCAGAGAAGATCACCATCGACAAGAAGGCTGTTGAGAAGGTTGTTGCCAAAGCAGACACCGCCCTCAAGGATACCTTAAAGAAACAGACGGAAGTCCTTGCAGATAAAGATGTTAAGTCTGGCTATTGTATTGTTCTTGCTAGTTATGTTTCCAAGAAGAATGCCCAGGCCTTTGTCGACAGACTTCAGCAGCAGGGTTATGCAGAGTCTGAGGTCTTTATCCGCAAAAATGTCACCCGTGTCATCTACGGAAATTTCAAGACATTAAACGATGCCTACAACCAGTTGAACCGTGTTCACCACAAGAAGGACTTCGAAGAAGCCTGGGTGATGAAACTCTAAAACCTCAACTGTCATGAAGCGCGTCCGTTGTCCTAAGTGCGACCAATACATCACTTTCGATGAGACCCAATACGAGGCTGGCCAGTCGCTGGTCTTCAAGTGTCCCGACTGCGGCAAAGAGTTCGGCATCCGTATGGGCGCCAGCAAGCTCCGCGAACGCCAGAAAGACGAGAATCCCGACGAGCAGGCCAACGAGGAAGGTTGTGGTTCTATTGTCGTCATCGAGAACGTGTTTCATTACAAACAGGTCATTCCTCTCCGTATGGGTGACAATGTCATCGGGCGTTACCAGAAGGGTAATCCCGCCAACTGCACCTTCGAGACCGTCGATCCCAGCGTCGACCTGAACCACTGTACCATCACCGTCAGCCGTAATAAACGTGGGGCGCTGACCTATACGCTGAAGGACAACAACAGCAATACCGGTACCTTTGTCGACAACGTAGAGCTCTCACCAAGAGAGCGCCGCCTCATTGAGAACGGCACCCTCTTTACCCTCGGAGCTACCAGCATCATCCTCCGCACCGCTGAGGAGATCTAGAAATCCACATACATTCTGTTACCCTTGGGCCGCACCGCGAAATGCACCCAGATGGTCGTGCCACGTTTCTCGAGTTTTGAATAAAGCAACACTCATACACCTCTTTGGACAAGAATCAGGGCCTTAACCCTCGTTTTGTCCAAGATTGAGGTGTTTGTCCATACAAGTTTAAGAAGAATCAGCGAGATTTCTTGGAATCTGCCAGATTTCGCCGTAACTTTGCATCAACAAAAAGAAATTCATACGATTAGACATATAGATAGTTTTTTCATACATGGTTATTGGTTAGTTATTTAATTGGTTAGAAACAATTCAGGGCTCGCAGCGGCGGGTCCTGAATTGCTTTTGTAGTCACAGGGACAAGTACTTGGGTTCACCCAGATGCCCGTCCCCATGACTATTTTAAATAGTATTCATCTTAATAGTAGTTGAACTGAAAATCATAATCGATGTTACTCCTAATCTTTCCAGCCTTTTGCAGTATCTGATACATGCGCTGCATTCCTTGTTCCTGCTGGTCTGTGGGATTTCCCTCTATTACCTCTCCGTCTGCGCTGACAATGTGGGTCAATCCAAGGTCATATCTTGCCAAACCATTCTTGTCGGATAGGAAATGGTACATTTGGCGTTTTCCCGTTTTGCCGTTTTCCCGTTTCGTGATGTGGTTTTTAGTTGGTTAGAATCTGTTTTCGTTTTATATTATTATAATATAAAATATAGTATACTTTTATGTATCGGCAAAACGGTTGACGAAACGGGAAAACGGCACAACGGCAGGAAGGATACAGGAATCTCATGAATTGAAATAATTATCGAGGGAGATTGAAGATTGTTCGCACCAGCGCGCAAGGCAGAGGAATTTTGACTTCAGATTCGGCTTACTAATCACCCTGATCGCCGCAAAGCTCTGATCATTGGGCCAGTCCCCATGATTCACCAAAAAGAATCAGCTGAAAGTTTTGGTACTTTCGGCTGATTTTTGTACTTTTGTGGGCGAAAAGTTAAACATGGAGAAAATCATATTGGGCATAGACCCTGGAACGAACCTGATGGGCTACGGGCTGTTGAAGGTGAAGGACGGCAAGGCGGAGATGATAACGATGGGTGTCATCGACCTGCGGAAGTTTGCTGACGGTTACCTGAAACTCGGACACATCTTCGAGCGCGTCACCGGCATCATCGACGGTTACCTGCCCGACGAGATGGCCATCGAGGCACCCTTCTTCGGCAAGAACGTGCAGTCGATGCTGAAGCTCGGGCGCGCCCAGGGAACAGCCATCGCCGCCGCCATCCATCACGGCGTGCCCATCCACGAGTATGCTCCGATGAAGATCAAGATGGCGCTGACGGGTAACGGCGGTGCCTCGAAGGAACAGGTGGCGGGGATGCTGCAACGGCTCCTGAAGATCCCTAACGAGGAGATGGGCAAGTTCATGGATGCCACAGATGCCTTGGCCGCAGCCTACTGTCACTATATGCAGATGGGACGTCCTGAGAGCGACGTGAAATACCGTGGCTGGAAGGACTTTGTCAACAAAAACCAAGACAAAATATCGAAACAGAAGAAATAAACGACGATAATATGTTATTTAATAACGACAATAGGTTATGATTATAATAACGACAACTATGACAACTCAAACAACATTCGACCTTTGGTCGAGTAGTAAAAAGTTGTCCAAGTTGTCATAGTTGTCGTTAAATAAAAAAAATGTATTCACGATGATGAAGACGATTGAGATGATAAATGCCAGGGCGAGGAAGCCGGAATGGTCGATGGCCGAGCCTGTGAACTTCTGTCTGGAAGAGGGCGAACATATTGCCATCGTAGGCAGGAACGGAGCAGGCAAGTCGATGTTCGTCGACATGATCACCGGTCGGCATCCGGCGTTTCCGGACATGGTGAAATACGGCTTCGACGAACCCTATAACAATCTGAAACACATCACCTTCAGAGACACATACGGTGGCGACAACGACAGGACTTACTTCCTGCAACAGCGTTGGAACCAGATGGAGATCGACGAGGAGACGCCCACCGTAGGCAGTAAACTGGAAGAGGCGTATCAGCTGGCAGGCGAGGACACGCCCGAACGCAGACAGCTGCAACGACATATCTATGAACTGTTTCATCTTGATGAGCTGTTGGACAAGTATATCATCCTGCTTTCAAGTGGAGAACTGAGGAAGTACAAGCTGGCTTCGTCGCTGTTTACAAAGCCGAAGGTGCTGATCATGGAGAATCCATTTATCGGTCTGGATAAGGAGACGAGAGATCAGCTGAAGGAACTGATGACGATGCTGGCCGAAGAGCAGGGATTGCAGATCATTCTCGTGCTCGCCAAGACAGACGAGATACCGGAGTTTATCACGCACATCGTGGAGGTGAAGGAGATGAGGGTCCTGCCGAAGGTCGCACACAGGGGACAGTCCCCCTGTAATTCGCTACGCTGCTCACAGAAGGGACAGTCCCCGTGTGCTTCCTCTCAACCAAACGAGGTCATCCGATTCAACAAAGTGAGTATCCGCTATGGCTCGCGGACGATCCTGAAGGATCTCGACTGGACGGTGATGAAGGGTGAACACTGGTCGCTGTCGGGCCAGAACGGAAGCGGCAAGTCTACCCTACTCTCGCTGGTGTGTGCCGATAATCCGCAGAGCTATGCCTGCGACATCTCGTTGTTCGGACACAAGCGAGGCTCGGGTGAGAGCATCTGGGATATCAAGAGACATATCGGCTATGTCTCACCGGAGATGCACAGAAGCTATAAACAGAATATACCAGCCATAGAGATTGTGGCCAGCGGACTGAAAGACACCATCGGACTCTATACGCGACCCAACGAGGACGAGAAGGAGCAATGCCGGAAATGGATGCGGATCTTTGGCATCGGAGAATTGGCTGAGCGCAGGTTTATGGAGATGTCGAGCGGAGAGCAGCGCCTGCTGTTATTGGCAAGAGCCTTTGTGAAAGAGCCCGATCTGCTGATTCTCGATGAACCGCTTCATGGACTCGACGATGTCAACCGCAAAATGGTGAAAAGTATCGTGGACGACTATTGCCAGAATCCTGAGGTAACCCTGATATATGTCACTCACTATCAGGAAGAATTACCTCATTGCATCGATCACGAAATTTTTCTGAAGAGGAACTAGCTACTTATCCTCGAGAAGTGCAGCTGTACGCACACGGGAAAGTGTCTCCGGCGTCATCTGCAGATAGCTGGCGATATAGACCAACGGCGCACGAAGCACCAACTGCGGCTGGTTCTTCACCAACTTCGCATAACGGTCCTGCGCACTCTCAAAACGCAGCATATCGGCATGATGCTGACTGAGAATCAGACTCTCTTCCAGAATCTTACGGAACAGGATCTGAATATTCACACTCTTCATGGCAACCGCCTCCAGTTCGGCCTTAGGGAGTGCAATCATGATGGTGGGTTCAAGGGCCTTGATCTGCAGATGTGTGGGCTGCTCACGGAAGAGGCTCTCGATACACATCACGATGGTGTTCTCTGAAGCCATATACTCCGTCAGCTCCTTACCATTCTTATAATAATACTGGCGCACCAGTCCTTTGACAACCCAATAGATGTTCGTACATGTCTCTCCTTCACGGAGAATCATTTCGTTCTTCGCAAACTTCAACGGCACGAGGATACTCTCAAGGAGGTCGAGTTCTTCGTGGGTCATTGTACTGTAACGTCGAGCCAACTCACGGGCGACATCACGGGGTGTAACACTAACGTTAGGCATAGGTCTTTGTTATTTGATGATTTGAATATTTGACTATTTGACGATTTAATCCAACTTCAGTACGGCGAGGAAGGCTTTCTGGGGCACTTCCACATTACCAATCTGTTTCATGCGTTTCTTACCACGCTTCTGTTTCTCCAGCAGTTTACGCTTACGGGAAACGTCACCACCATAACATTTTGCGGTCACATCCTTACGGACCTGTTTGACGGTCTCGCGGGCAATGATCTTTGCGCCTATGGCAGCCTGGATGGCGATGTCGAACTGCTGGCGTGGAATGAGCTCCTTCAGCTTCTCACACATACGACGTCCGAAGGTGACGGCATTGTCCTGATGGGTCAACGTAGAGAGGGCGTCAACGGGCTCGCCGTTGAGCAGGATATCGAGTTTCGCCAGCTTTGAAGGACGGAACCCGTCGATATGATAATCGAACGAGGCGTAACCCTTCGAGATAGACTTCAGCTTGTCGTAGAAATCAATCACGATCTCACCCAGCGGCAACATAAAATGAAGTTCCACACGATTGCCGCTAACATACTGTTGGTCAATCAGTTCTCCACGCTTATCCAGACAGAGCGTCATAATGGGACCAATGAAGTCGGCAGCCGTAATAATAGAAGCCCGGATATAGGGTTCCTCGATATGGTCGATCATCGTCTGATCAGGCAGTCCGGAGGGATTATGCACCTCTTTCACCTCACCTTGTTTCGTATAGCACATATACGACACGTTAGGCACCGTGGTGATGACATCCATATCGAACTCGCGATCCAGACGTTCCTGAATGATCTCCATGTGCAACAGACCCAGGAATCCGCAACGGAAGCCGAAGCCCAGAGCCACGGAGCTCTCAGGAATGAACGTCAGCGAGGCATCATTCAACTGGAGCTTCTCCAGCGACGCACGCAGGTTCTCATAGTCTGTGGGATCGATGGGATAGACACCAGCGAACACCATCGGCTTCACTTCCTGGAATCCCTCGATGGCCGCATCGCAGGAACGGTCGACGTGAGTGATCGTATCGCCCACCTTCACCTCCTTGGAGTTCTTGATACCAGAGATGATATAGCCCACATCGCCCGTACGCAGTTCCTTACGAGGCACCATATCCATCTTCAGCACACCCACCTCGTCGGCATCGTATTCCATGCCGGTATTAAAGAACTTTACGAGATCGCCCTGATGAATCACACCGTTCACAATCTTAAAGTAGGCAATGATGCCACGGAAGGAGTTGAAGACGGAGTCGAAGATCAGGGCCTGAAGCGGGGCATTCTCATCGCCCACGGGATGAGGGATGCGCTCGACGATGGCATCGAGCACCTCTTCGATACCCTCGCCCGTCTTTCCTGAGGCACGAAGGATCTCTGAGCGGTCGCAACCAATAAGGTCGACGATCTCGTCCTCCACCTCGTCGGGCATCGCTGAGGGCATATCAATCTTATTGATCACAGGGATAATCTCCAGATTATGGTCGATGGCCATATAGAGATTCGAGATGGTCTGCGCCTGAACCCCCTGCGTAGCGTCGACCACCAGCAGCGCGCCCTCGCAAGCTGCGATGCTACGGCTCACCTCGTAAGAGAAGTCGACATGTCCTGGGGTATCGATGAGGTTCAGGATATATTTCTCACCATTGTGCATATACTCCATCTGGATGGCGTGGCTCTTGATGGTGATGCCACGTTCACGCTCCAAATCCATGTCATCAAGCATCTGTCCCTCGGTGACCTGGATGGTCTTGGTGAATTCCAGCATTCGATCGGCTAAGGTAGACTTACCGTGGTCGATATGCGCAATGATACAAAAGTTTCTTATATGATTCATTTAGTAAATATCAATCTTTGATTTGCAAAGATATAAAAAAATCGTCTTATATCCAATATTTTTGATTTTTTTTGTAACTTTGCAGCGAAAAAATAGCATTCATTATGAAAAAGATAATCGTATTTGCCACTTTGGCATTGTTTCTGACTGCATGTCAGGAGTCATTGGAAGACAAATGTGCACGTGAAGCAAAGGCCTATACGGCCAAGAATTGTCCTGCTAAGATGGAAGAAAACATCATCCTGGACAGTCTAACCTTTGAGCGGGCCACACATACCTTACATTATTATTATAGGATGACAGGTATCGCTGATAAGGATAACGCCCTGGACACCGTTGCCGCTGCACAGATTCTCAAGGACGGGCTGAAGAATACCACAGCCATGAAGGTGTATAAAGACAACGGGTATAACTTCACTTATACCTACCGTTCGGAGAAAGATCCAAAGAAAACGATCTTTGAAGTGGCGCTGACCAAGAAAGACTATTAAAATAATAATCCCCGCTCAACCGAGCGGGGATTTATTATTCTATTCAGTAACCTCTTCAGGTTTCATGTTCGTATAAACCGTCTGGACATCATCGAAGTCCTCGAGTTTCTCAACCATCTTGTCGATTGACTCGCGCTGCTCAGGCGTTACGTCCTTCAGGTCGTTGGGGATACGTGTGAACTCAGCACCTGTCACCTCGAAACCGTTCTCCTCAAGATGCTTCTGGATAGCTCCGAAGCTTGAAGGATCGGCATAGATGGTGATGCTGTTCTCCTCCTCGTCCTCATCGTACTCGTCTTCAACACCGTAGTCAATCAGGTCGAGGATCATCTCGTCCATATCCAGGCCGTCCTTCTTCTTGAAGGTGAACACAGCCTTGTGGTCGAACAGGAACGACAGCGAACCCTGAGTACCCAGGTTACCGTTGAACTTATTGAATACTGAACGGACGTCACCAACGGTACGTGTGGTGTTATCAGTCAGGGTCTCCACAAAGATAGCGATGCCGTGAGGACCATATCCCTCGTAGGTCACCTCCTTGTAGTCGCTCTGATCCTTACCCATCGCGTTCTTGATGGCACGCTCGATGTTATCCTTCGGCATATTCTCGCGCTTGGCATTGGCGATGCATGCACGCAGTGCAGGATTGTTCTCCGGCTCCGGACCGCCTGCCTTCACGGCAATGGCAATCTGTTTACCGATCTTTGTAAATGTCTTGGCCATGTGGCCCCATCGCTTCAGCTTCGTAGCCTTACGATATTCAAATGCTCTTCCCATTTCTATTTATTTTAATTGATAATTGACAATTGAAAATTGATATTTAGCGCAACTCGGCATTGAGTTGTTTCTTGATGTTGGCGATGAGTTTCTGCATGATTGCATCGATTTGCTTGTCACCCATCGTCTTCTCCTCATCCTGAAGGATGAAGTTCACAGCATACGACTTCTTGCCAG
>Ga0247610_10000615_pt1 | contig 48709 bp, 49 predicted proteins | sample 174DNAGHGhighgp2_FD_193483 | JGI IMG/M metagenome (GOLD analysis project Ga0247610, IMG submission 193483) | Sheep rumen microbial communities from Palmerston North, Manawatu-Wanganui, New Zealand - 1742 DNA GHGhigh gp2 | ecosystem: Host-associated > Mammals > Digestive system > Stomach > Rumen...
TACATAGAAAAACTAAATCTAAAATTAGTATTAAATATAAAGATAAAACTTATAGTGTTAGTACACCTGATGAATGGGAGTATAAATACTATAGTGATAAAGACAGAAAATGGAAAAGAAATATACATCCTATATTAGAAGAATACTATTTAAAGCGTTCAGAATATTTTGAAAGACAAGAACAAATAAAGAAATCAAATCATATGAATGCAATATTAGATTACTATGATAATAAAATCCCAGAAGATCTAGATAACATACTAAATACATTCGCAAGATTGTATGAAGTACCCGTAGATTATGAATCACTTGAATCAAAACTAAGAGCGTATGCTAGTATCAAATACTATTTAGATAACGATATAGAATATTCACGAGACATATTAGGAACTCCAGTTAATGAAGAACCAATGTTCGAAACAATATCATTTGGAAATGAAACATATTTAGAAGATATGATATACAAGTGTACAGACAACTTGAGTTAATGTCTTAACTATGTTATAATAAAGATATACAGGGAGTTTGGAAAGGAGAACTATGAGACTGCTTACAGAATCCAAGTATAATTATTTGGTTAATACTGCGCTACAAGTATTAAGAGCACAGAATGATGTAAAGAGAAAACAGTTCGTTGTAGATAGAAAACAAAAAGTTATAAATAAAATAAAAAGACAACTAAATAAAACAGATGTTGATGCAACTAAAGTAGAACTGCAGCAAACATTAGCCAAAATACAAGACATTGTTATAAATGATTAAATCTATTACCCCCATATGTGCTACTTAGGTAGCACAGAGCATAAGGTTATTTATTACTTTGTTCCCTTATGTTCTGTGGTATCTAAGTATACCCGTCAGCTGACGTGGTAGGACGAAAACAATCCACGGTCTCACAGACAGTTGTTGATAGCGTATAAGTTTAAGCGGTGTTTACTAGGGTAAAATCACTCAGTATCACCTCCTTTCTATGAGTATTTATATGGTAAAGTTAAATATGTTGCCAACTGCTAGCTTAAACTTATTACTAATGGCATTAGCAGGTGCGGTCGCCAGAGTCGAACTATATGATTGAGCCTATTGGTGATAGGTATAACATGCTGGAATGGATCATATGATTTTCAACGAATAAAGTTTAATTTCGGAGTCGTCTGTAAGGTGTTAATTCACCTACTATCTTATAGCATTGTTGTTGTTGCTATCGCACAACAATGTGTGTTATTGATATTAATTATCTCGTTCCCCATAACAGATATTTAATATAAATTTTAGAAAGGAGTCATATTGATATGGCAAAAGCAAAAGTTTTAGATGACAAAGTTGTCATCACATCTGAAGTTTTAACAAATGAAAATATTGAAAGGGTAAGTATTCTAAAACCATCTGTATTGATTTTAAAAGATGAAGAAGCAGACAAAGTTTTATATGAAGTTACAACAGGTGATTGTAATTCTATTACAAATTACGGTGCTATCTTCAAAGATGGTAAAGCAATCGCTGGATTATCTGTTGATGCTGATAATGAAGAAGCTCGTAAAGCTAAAATGAAAAACATTATCACAGGTATCTTAGTTAAGATTGGTGCTATTGAAGACCAAGTTACTGAGTACCTAGAAGAAGCAGAAACAATCGAAGCAGATGTAGAATTCTTAGACTAGAAAGGAACAAAAGTATGATAAGAGTAATCGTTGGAACAACAACTCAAAGAGTTGAAAAGAATTATTCACCAGCTACTACACTAAGAGAAATTCTAGAAGATAATGCTGTTGACTATTCAGTTGCTCAAGTTATGTTAGATGGGGCTTCATTACAAGCAGGTGATATGGACAAAACATTATCAGATATGAATGTAACTGAAAAGTGTATGCTTATCGCTGTTGTTAAAGCAAATAACGCTTAGTTAAAACTAAGAGAAAGGGATAGTACACTGTGCTATCCTTTTTATTTTTATTGAAAGGAGAATTAATATGTTAACTTTACAGAGTAGAAGATACTCTAATACCTATGAGAACCCATATTATTATGCAGGTACATCTGAAAGATTAAGTTGCGGTGATAGATTTAACAGATTGAATGGACATTACTTCCATTCACCAGCACCTATAATGCATGCAGATTTACCATTGCATATGAATGGTATAAAATTTAATAGATATTATTTTGGTTTCGATCCTAATGTACAAGATCGTGAAGATGAATCTATACAAACAATTAAAGATACATTATTAAATATGTTTAATACGTGTACGAATGACCAATGTATATTTGTAACAGGTTATGTAAACAGTGAAGACTTTGATCACGCAGGTGATGAGTTTATTGATACAGATATCTGGACAGAATACACAGGTGATGGTGTTAAAACATTATTCTTTAAATGTGTAGATCAAACATCATTACGTGAATCAGAAAGACAAGGAAGAAACATTCAACAAAGAATAAGAGTGTTTAAATCAAAAGCAAAACACATTATATTAATGCTTACAAACTATGCAGATACTGATCAAGAATCAGAAACATTCTTAGCACTAGGTTTAGTACCAGTATTCTTTGAAGACTGGAAAGAAAAATTTACAACAGAAGAAATGGAATACTTTAGATGTTTAGTTAATCGTTCACAGGTTAAAAGAATATCTAATGTTAAACCTACAAATCTGTTTGCAGTTCTAGAAAGATTAGAAAAGTATGGAGATCTTGAAAGACAAATAAGATATAAAACATTATTCCAAAACTTAGCAGAATCTAGAGTTAGAGTAGTTGAACAAGAAGTTCAAGAGTATCAACACAGAGCTGAGTCAGCATTGCAACAATATGATGATGCACTTAAGCGTGTTAATCAATACGAAATAGTAATCAATAAATATCGTGAAGGTACAAGTGACTTGATAGATGAGTTACAAACAGTAGCTAAAATGAAAGGTGTGTACGATATTAACAGATACAATAACAATATGATTAAAATTATATTCCGTGCACCATTAGATTACTATGATTCAGATGAAGCAGAGTGTGCATTAAGAGGAGTAAGAAATGAAACTGTTAAAAGATTTTATGATGAAATATTTATTCAACAAAAATATAAATTAATAGTAAGAGTAGATGCTTATTTCTCATTCGCACATACAGAAAGTTTTCAAGATTTTAATAGTATAAATGAAAGTGATCTTAAAGATACTAACTCTACATTTAATCCACATTATCAATTCTATCATTGCTTAGGTGATTACAAACCTACATTGATTAAAGCTATGAGAGATCAAGACTTAACTATGTTCGTTAATGTAGCATTAGCAGCAGCTAGAAGTATTAACTTTAAAGATGGTGCAGTTATGAATAGATGGACAGAGTATTGGGCTAATATATTTGAAAATGAAAATGAATATTATTTAGGTATGAAATGTTTAGAGAAAGATGGACAGTTATATTCATTAGGTCAATGGTTACATAATGATTTTACTGAACCAGATCCAGAGATTAATGTAATAGAACCGAGGGATATCTAATGAAGAAACAATTAATTAATATAAATCCTATTAAGGAACAAGTTAAACAAAGACTATTAGAAAAATATGATACTACAGTATTTATGAATACATCTAAGATAGAATTAAAACTTGACATCGAAGATATGTTAAATGAATATATTGAACAACAACATATCACAGAACCTACAATATACATAACACCTAATGCATATATTAAGATGCGTATGTTAGTAGATAAATCAGATAAAGAAGTAGGATGGTATGGAATAGTAAATGAAATGCCAGGACTAGAAGCTACATATATTATTGAAGACATTGTAGTTTATCCACAGAAAGTAACAGGTGCTACAGTTGTACAAGATGATGATAGATTATTTGAATTTGAATTAAGTCTTACAACTGAACAAGTAAATCATAAAAGATTTCACGGACATTCACATGTTAATATGGGAACAAGTCCATCAGGTGTAGATGAAAACTTCTATCAAGATATATTATCTCAAGTAACTGATTACTTTATCATAACAATAACTAATAAACGCAATGAATATACAACTAGATTTTATGATATGAGAAATAATATTATGTATGAAGATGTTGTTATTCAATTAATACAAGATGATGGTGTACCATATCTTGATTGGTATGAAGAACAAAAGAGTAAAGTTGCACCCGAAACTCCCATCATTCATAACTATCCCAGTACAGGATCAGCTCTTAAAACATCACAAACAAAATTCTGGGACGACGATGAATGGGAAGATGATAAAATCTGGGACCCATATCTTTACAGTTATGTTGACCCCAAAGAATATAAAGATATTTATGGTCGTGATTATGCTGGTGAGTTTGATAATTATTATGCTAATAGTAAAAGGAGATTAGTTAATGGAAAAAGAGGAAGACCTAAAAAAGGTAAGAGCAATTAAACAAGGTGATGTATTATATGTAGCTGCAGGTAAAAGTCACTTCGTTCCTGCGTATGTATATTATCTATTAGAGTATCATGAGTGTAATAAAGTAGCATTCGGTATGTCATTAAAAGAATATAAAAAGGAAGACTTAAAAGGAAAGGAAAATTGGAATGATGTTTAAAAAGAAAGTATTAAAAAGCTTTGAAGATTATATTCAAGCTGAAGGTATAATTAAAATAGAAAAGAAACAAGGTAGAGAACGCAGTGCTATGTTTGTTAACGGAGATAGCTTAACAATACAAGTTATGTTATGTTCATTCTTTGAAATGCTAATGAAAGAAAATGTTTTCACTGAAGAAGATTTAAAAGATATGATAAATATGGCAGTTAAAGGAGGTAATCTTAATGATGAATCTAAGTAAATCATTAGAGTACTTCGATCCTATTAATGATTATGAAGGAGCTATACATATAATAGGTATCGGAGCTATGGGTTCTAGAATAGCAGAACTATTAGTTAGATTAGGAGTACCTCGTATACATATCTGGGACTTCGATACAGTTGAAGATAAAAATATAACTAATCAAATCTATTTCCAAACACAAATAGGAATGAAGAAAACAGAAGCTTTAACTGAAATATTACATATGATTAACCCTACGTGTGAAGTTAAAACTCACGATAAATGGGAAGGTCACGCGTTATCTGGTTATATATTTCTATGTGTAGATAGTATAGAACTAAGATATGAAATTGCTTCTAGTTGTAAAGACAACCCAAAGGTTAAAGCTATGTTTGATACTAGAATGAGATTAGAAGATGCACAATCTTACGCAGCAGATTGGACAGATGAAACTCAAAAGAAAATGTTTTTATCATCAATGGAATTTACTGACAGTGAAGCAAAGGATGCTACGCCCGTGTCTGCTTGTGGCACGACACTGTCTGTTGCTAGTACAGTAGTATCTACAGCTGCATTTACAGTTTCGAATTTCATTAATCTAATTCGTAAACATAAATGTAAGTCAATGATATTTACTAATGCTTTTGAGCATACAATAATTACAATTTAATAACAGTATTAACTAATTAACTTTAGTTGCTTCTATCTAGAAAGAGGAAGTTTCAAATTGTTAGAGCGAGAATACCAAAAGGTGATTCCGAAGGAGCTGTAAGCTTACGTAACTGGGGCCCGCAATGGCTGCCAGATGCAGATGATTGCTTCGACTGTACACCCAACTTCTGGATTATCCGACGCATTCGCACTGCAGTCACAAGGATCCATCCCCAGGGAGTCTCCTCCCCGCTCTACATCTTTTATAACAGTGTTATTAAATAGAAAGGAGAACCATGAATATAAGATTAGCTGCTAGATTACAAGAAGAAAGTATTGTAGATGGACCAGGACTTCGTGCAGTTATCTGGACACAAGGATGTAATCATCACTGTCCTGGCTGTCACAATCCACAGACTTGGAGATTTGAAGGAGGTGCTTTATTCTCCGTAGCTGATATTAATCATGCTATTGGAAAGTTAAAGTACCACGATGGCATAACATTTAGTGGTGGCGATCCCATATATCAAGCTGCTGCTTGTTATGAGATAGCTAAGTATGCCAAGAATAAAAACTTAAACATCTGGTGTTACACAGGATTTAAATATGAAGAACTAATTGCTATGAACAATAAAGATATAAATAACTTTTTATCTGTCATAGATGTATTAGTTGATGGTAGATTTGTAATGGCCGAAAGAAGTCTAGACTTATTATTTCGAGGTTCAAGTAATCAGAGACTAATCGACATGAAAGAAACTCGTAAGCAAGGCAAAGTTATATTATTTAATGAGGAGGAATATTTAAATGGAAACTAAGAAAGAAGTAGTAGGAGAAGGAGTTAAGTTCGAAAGAATAAGAAGGATTACAGGCTATTTAGTCGGAACTCTAGAAAGATTTAACGATGCTAAATATGCAGAAGTTAAAGATAGAGTAACGCACGATGGAAAGGAAGATACTAATGTACCTAACAAGCATTAAAAAAGGAACAGCACCTATAGAAAATACAGGTACTTCTAATATAATAGACGAACTATTTGGTATACCTCATGAAGAAAATATAATCCCTTCTAAATTTTATAGAACAAGAACAGCCGTAGTTAATAACTACGGTTTATCTAACTCTTATTATGATAATATAAATAAAATAAAAAATAGTATTTTAAATTTTATATCTGAACATGATTTAAATGAGATGTATGAACACTTCACTATACCTAAAAGAACAGGTGGAGTTAGACATATAGACGCACCTAATGAAACACTAAAAGAATATATGAAAGATATTAGTGCAGCTATATTAAGAACTTTTAAATTATTATCTCACGATTCTGCATTCGCTTATGTCAAAGGACGCAGTGTAATAGATGCAGTTAAAGAACATCAAACAAATAATTCTAACTGGTTCTTAAAGATAGACCTTAAAGATTTCTTTGGTAGTTGTTCAAAAGATTTTATTGTGAAACAATTATCACAGGTGTATCCATTCGCTGAAGGATTACAAGAAGGTCCTATATATAGAGAAGCAACTGAAGGATTTATAAATGATCTAGCTACTCTTGCGTGTTTAGATAATAAGTTACCACAAGGTACACCTATCTCACCTTGGTTAACTAATCTTATTATGATTGAGTTTGATTATAAGATAAATAAAATGTTAACAAAGATACATGAGAAAGGATTAATAAAACAAAGATATGTTTACACAAGATATGCAGATGATATATTAATATCTGCTAAACAAAAATTTGATTACGATACAATCATAGAAGAAATTAAAAAGATATTTAAAGATACACCTTTAACTATTAAAGATGAGAAGACTAGATTCGGTTCATCATCAGGTCGTAATTGGAATTTAGGTATAATGTATAATAAAGATAATGAATTAACTATTGGTCATAAAAAGAAAAGACAAATCAAAGATAACATTTATTACTTTATAAAGTTTAAAGATAACTTTGATCTATCAGAATGCCAATGGTTATTAGGTAACATCAGTTGGTTACGTGCAGTTGAACCAGAATATACTGATGGATTATTAAAATATTATACAGATAAATTTGACATCAATGTATGGCAGACACTATTAGATAAAATAAAATCTTTTAGTGACTAGACACTAGACAATTTGTTAAGAATATGATACAATAAATGTATCAAATCAAGACAGCTTATAGCTATTAGCATAAGTATCAAGAAGTTAATGTACGAAATTTCTCTGCGAACCTGCTGAAATTTTTCAGGACGTGAAAAATTTCAGGCATGAACGCATCAAAATTTTGATATTAGTAGTGTCTTGTAGTAAGGAGGAAATGTATGATGACAGGAATTGATGCGCAAAGTATGCCACAACAAAGACTAGATGAGATAGAGTTCTACAATTATATTAAAAGATTGATAGAACAATACAATCATAATGTGGTTATCTTTGACTTGATAGATGTCTTCGCAACCTTTGGTGAGATTGTTCCTGCTACAATTAAAAGATTAGTACAACAAGTATATACAAATGATAAGAATCTTGTACCTAGTAGGGAAGAACAATTAATTGTTTATAGAAAGAAAGGTTATTCGATGAGACAGATAAGGGATATAACTGGTATACACCCTAACACTCAATACAGATTGTTAGAGAACATGCGAGCTAATAGAAACTTACGTCCATCAATAGCACCTAGACTAGATGAAGATACTTATCACAGTATGAAAGCATTTATGAATGAGATAAAGAAATTTAAGGAGGTATAGTATGTCAACACTTAAGATGATGGATATCAAATTCGCAGATGATGAAGAAGATATGTATGAGATGCAAGAGTTTATGAATGAGATTGGACAAGATGCATTGTTCATGAATCATTATGAGCTATGTGCTAAGACAGAAATATCTCCTATTGCTTGGAAGAAATTTTTAACTGATCCAAGAGTAGCTGCATTTATACAAGAAGAATTAGAGCTACTAAAGAAAACTAAAGTAGCACTAATGCTTAAGGATGTAGAGACAAATAAGAATACAGGTCAAGCTCAGCTATTAAATACTTTGCTTAACCAAACGAAACAAACAGAAAGAAAAGAAGGACCTGTGTTTATATACACACAGATACCTTTGAATGAGCATGAGCAACATGCAGAAAATGTGGTGATGATAGATGGCGTTGACCCCTTTGCGAATGACTAGCAAGAAAGATAATGTTAAAGGTACGGGAAGATTTGATAAAGAAGAAGTCTTCCCCTGTACCGAAATGTTAATGCGTAAAGCAAAAGTACCAGAAGCCACAATTAAATCTGTACTTGAAAAACAAAATACAATTAAAGAAAATTTAAAAGAAGAAACAATAGATGGACTTCGTCCTTATCAGATAGAAGATGTAAAGTTCATAGCAGCTAGAAAGAACTGTGCTTGTTTTAATGAACAGCGTACAGGTAAAACTCCAACTGCATTAAGATCATTATTAGAAAGAGATGTTAATAAGTTTTTAATTGTCGCACCTGCATCTACAATATATACCTGGGCAAATGAAGTAAGGAAATGGAATAAACAAGAGTGTATAGTTGTAGATGGTACAGCTGAAAAGCGTAAGAAGTTAATTGAGAATTGGAATACAGGTGGACTTGTTATTAGTTATGAATGTTTAAGAGAAGTAACTAGATATAATGAAGACAAACATGAGTACACTGTAACAGGTGATCTACATTATATTAAGAAACATTTAAAAGATATTGAAGCATGCATATTAGATGAAGCACATAGAATAAAGAATCATAAATCTAAACAAGCAGAAGCAATGTTTAGTTTATCAGGTATCCCTATTAAGATAGCATTAACAGGAACACCTGCACCTAATAAACAACATGAAATATTCAGCATACTTCATTGGTTATTCCCAAATATATTTACAGGTTATTGGAGATTCATTGATTATTATTTTATACAAGAAACAAGATGGAATGCTAACGGAGAATACACAGAGATATCCACATTCCAACGTGGAAAAGATTTAGAACTACAACAATTTTTAAAAGTTGTTTCGACGCGACGCTTGCGTGCGTCTGTTATGGAGTGGTTGCCAGATAAAGATTATGAAACTATCAAACTTGAATGCACTAAAGAACAAAATAAATACATGCAAGAGATCAAAGATAATTTTGAAATCGGAGATGAAACTGTAATGGCAGTTAATATATTAGATGTATTAATTAAAACAAGACAGTTATGTTTAAGTCCTCAAGTACTAGAACTTAAAGGTTCATCACCAAAAGTAGATTGGATTAAGCAATACTTGAAAGATTATCCAGAGAAAAAGATTTTAATATTCAGTAACTTTACTAAATGGTTAAAGTTATTAGCTAAAGAATTAAACTGTGATAATCTTATAATAGGAGAAACAAGTAAAGCTAGACGCGAACAGTTGAAAAATGATTTTCAAAATGGTAAGATTAAATTATTGTTACTAAATATTAAAGCAGCAAAGGAAGGTATTACATTGGATACTGCATCAACAGCAATCTTTACAGATAAGTATCCACCTGTTGGAGATATACAACAAGCTGAAGATAGATTTGTTGCAACAACTAAAGATAAAAAAGATACAGGACATACAATAATTAATCTAATTATGAAAGATAGTTATGAAGAAAACATTGAGAAACTTTTAAATAACAACGCAAGTGATATAGATGTTATTAATAACTATATTAATTATTTAAAAGGAGGTGAATAGTATGATAAATATGTTCACATTAGTAGGAAAGTTAGCTGATATTCAAGACAATGCTTTTGTTATGAATGTTCCAAGATCGTATAAGAATGAAGAAGGTGTTTATGAAAATGACCAATTTGTTATTGAAATATCACAGAACATTTATAATAATATGATTAACTATTGTAAAGTTGGAGATATGGTAGCTGTTAAAGGTTCACTTGAATCAAAAGACTTTAGAGTTTATTTAAAAGCAGACAAGCTAACATTCTTATCATCGAAAGGAGGTGAGTAAAGTGGTAAACAAATTCCGTAAAGTTGAGCGTCAAAAAGTTAAAGCTGCAATCATGATAGAAGGTTTACAAGGTACTGGTAAATCTGGATTAGCATTAGCATTTGCAAAAGCATTAGCAAGTGACTGGTCTAAAGTATATGCAATAGATACTGAAAGTCAATCATTAGATTTGTTTGATGGTGTTAAATTAAATACTGGAGAACCTGTTAAGAACTTTAATAAGGTAGACTTAACAGCTGATGATGGATTTGCACCAAGTAACTATATGGCATTACGTGAAGCAGCTATAGCAGACGGTGCTGAAGTTGTTATAATGGATAGTATCTCTCATATGTGGAATCGTAAAGGAGGACTATTAGATAAAGTAACTGAAGCACAAGCAGCAGGTCTTGATAACTATCGAAGCTGGGGTACAGATGAGAATAGGAAGGAAAAGGAATTGATATTCGATTTAGTCCGTTCACCTAAAGCACACATCATTACAACTGTTAGAGATAAGGAAAAGTTTGGATTAGAGTTTGATGAAACTAGAGGTAAGAACAAAGTTGTATCTCTTGGTGAACAACAGATACAACAAGAAGGATTAAAATACGAACCTGATTTAGTTTTAAGAATGGTATCAGCAGGAGCACCTGATGGTACAGCTCCAGTTGCAGAAGTATTAAAATCAAGATATACAATCTTAAGAGTTGGTGAAGAATATGCATTCACTGCAGAACTTCTAGAGCAAATAAGACAATACTTAGCTGAAGGTGTAGATCCTGAAGTATTACTTAAAGCACAAAAGGAAGAAGTAATGAATGCTATTAAAAGTTATTGCACAACACCAGCAAGAAAGAGTGTATGGAAATCCTTAAAAGAATCTGCTGGCTTTGATGGTAAGCTAGAAGATATGCCATTAGGTACAATGAAACAATTATACCATCAATTAATTTCAGACTAGGAGGTACATATGAAATCTGAAGAAATGAAACAATTAAAATTAAATGATGATGGAACAATCAGTGAAGAAGCTATTGAAGAAATCAAACCAGAACCTGTTAACTACAACAGATTAGATAAGGTTGATTTAATTAGATTATGTAAAGAAAGAGACGAAGCAATTAAGTCTTACGAATCTGAAAGAAAAAGTAGTAAAGAAGAATATGACAAGAGTTTTAGTGAGATGGCTAAATATTATGTAGCACAAATTAAAGAACTTCAAGCAGCTCTTGGATATTATCAACGCAAGTTTAATATGATTAAACAATTAATTGATTTAGAAAAGGAGGAACAAAATAATGATACAATTCAACGCGCTTCCAAAAGAGAAGCCTAGTCAAAACACTATTAAGAATGGTAGATATACTGCAACAATCTTTAAATGTGAAATGAGAACAAGTAAAGAAAGTGGTAATGAATATCTAAACGTATCATTCTTATGTGATGGTGGAGGATTTGTTAATGAAAACTATTTTGATAGTGACAAACAATTCCTACAATTTAAATTAGGTCAACTTCTAAAAGCTTGTAATGTAACTCTTGAAGGAGAAGGTACTTTAAGAGACGTTGCAAAAGTAATCAAAGGAAAGAAAGTAATCATTGATGTAGCTGTAAATGATAGAGGCTATGGTGCTCTAGATTATACAGGTAACAATGATGGTATCTATCCATTGGGTACTGAAACAGTAGAAGCTGAACCTGAACTAGATGCAGATATTGAAACAGCTATAGAAGACGAAGACTTCTAATGTCATTCTTTCAATATTATTTCAACGATTACGATTTCAGTAAGAGGGAGACAGCAGTATGCTGTCCTTTCCCTCATCATACTGAAAACGGATTAGAATACTTTGAAACAAATCCAAGTGCTCATGTTAACTTGGATAAAAAATTGTTTCATTGTAAAGTCTGCAATAAAGGTTTAAGTGAAATCGGATTTATATCCGAAGTCTTAGGTTGCACTTATGAAGCAGCAACTAAGTTAAGTAAACTATTCACATCACAAGAAGACATTTTTAGTTGGACAAACAACTTAGCATTAACAGATGAACAACGTAAAGTTGCACATGATTTAGGTATCAAAGATCAGATTATACGTGAGCTAAACATAGCAACTGAGATTGGAGATGAGTTAGCATTTCCAGTTTCAATGTTTACTAAGATTGTGGATGTTAGAAGTTATAGACCTTTTGATAGGGCGAATAAAATTCGTAGTAGAGTTGGTGCTATTAGTGGATTAATAATTCCATTTGATGAATGGATGAAACATGATCCGACTAAATGGACGATTATCTGTGCTGGAGAGAAAGATATGGCTGTAGCTCGTAGTAATGGCATGAATGCTATAACACTAACAGGTGGTGAAAGAGCACTACCTAGATTCATCAATCCTTTTAAAGATAAAAAGTTTGCAATATGCTATGACAACGATGATGCAGGTATTGAAGGAGCTAAATCTTTAGCAGCATTCTTACAACCTATCGCCAAGGAAGTAAGAGTAGTTACAGGTTTTCACGAAATATGCAAAGAACATGGAGAGGACATTACAGACTTCTTTGTTAAGTACAAACAGACTGCTAAAAAACTAAAAGAATATATTATGAATACTCCTGCTTTTACATATGAAGAAGCAAGAGAAGAAAAGACAAAACATTGTCCATTAATAACAACATATGAAGCAAGTCAACAAGGATATCAAGGTAAAGTTGTACAATCAAATATACAAGTTGTAGCTAGTTATGAGAAAGCTATGCCTGTACCAACAACAATCTATGCTAAGAAATTAAATACAACAGGTGAACCTAAATATAATCAAATGATGGTTGGGGAAGAACGTAATTGGGAACTTAATGAAAATAATTGTGAAGATATTTTAAAACTAATAGATAATAATTTTACTGAGGCTCAGATTAGAGATAACATTAGAGAGATATTAAAGATAGGTAAATACGAAAGAGATGTCTCTGTTACCAAACCAACTAAAGAAACAGTATATCAATGTAACGTCGTAGACTTATTAGATAATACTAGCGAGAACGTAGCAACTATTGAATTTAATGCTTACGTTATAAAGAAAAGATTAGAGAGTGGAAAGAAGTATCTCATTACATACAAGTTAGTACCTCATCCATATAAGGGCCAACAATTAACAATGATTATATTATCTGCAGAAGAAGTAGCTGATAGTGTTTCTAATTTCGTAGTAACAGATGGAGTAAAACAAAGACTTAAAAAGTTTGCAGAACTAGAAGGTACAGTAGCAGAACGAGTAGATAAAATAACTGAGATGTTAAAGTCTCGTTTAGGTTACAATGGTTATAATAAATTGATTCAAGCAATCGACCTAAGTTATCACACAGTTATGTCATTTAACTTTGGTTCATTCAAAGATGTAAGAGGATATCTAGATACATTAGTAGTAGCTGAATCTCGTATAGGTAAATCATCAACAGCTACTGCTTTACAAAAACTATATGGTCTTGGAGTGTTTGCCTCATTAGCAGGTAACTCTGCAACCATACCTGGATTAATAGGTGGTAGTAATAAAGTAAATGGTAACTTCCAAACAAGAGCTGGATTAATACCTATGAATCATAGAGGATTAATAATCTTTGAAGAACTAGCTAAATGTAATAACAATATAATTAGAGAACTAACAGATATTCGTAGTAGTAATCAAGTAAGAATAGCCAGAGTAAGTGGTTCATTAGTATTACCTGCAATGGTTAGAATGATTACATTATCTAATGCAGCATCTAAGAATAATAAATCTATGCCAATAGCGTCTTATCCTTATGGTATAGATGTACTAGAAGATTTAATAGGAACTGCAGAAGATATAGCTAGATATGATTTGATGTTAGTTATGAGTGAAACACATGGTAAAGGTGATGATCCATTCTGGAGCCCACCTGAACCATTCGAAGATGATGATTATAAAGCAAGAGTAAGATGGGTATGGAGTAGAACTACAGACCAAGTTATTATTAATCAAGAAGTTGGACATTACATAATGTCTAAATGTAATGAATTAAATAATAAATATGATTGTCATATAAAAATATTTGGAACAGAAGCTTGGAAGAAAGTATCTCGTTTAGCAATAGCTGTAGCTGGATACTTAGTATCAACTGATCCATCATTCGAAAAGATTATTGTAACTAAAGAACATGTAGATTTTGCATGTAATTATTTAGTCAGTTGTTATGACAATCCAACATTTAAGTTTAAAGAGTATGTAGATATGGAAAGAAGTTATACAACTATAGATGATGATGGTGTTGCATATCTACAAGAAATTTATAATCATAATCCAAGTATGTGTTTACATCTTGAAAGATGTTCAAGAACTAATAGACAAAACTTAATAGGTGCATCAGGACTTGACAATGATATGTACCATAAGTTGACACAGAAATTAAGCAACGGTTTATTTATTACTTACGATGGCTATGATATTTTACCTACACAAAGATTTAGAATGGGTATGACGAAAATAAATCGTAATGCAAACATTCCGAAAGTAGGTGAGTTAGATGCGTAAGTTAACCAATATTAATAAAGAAATAGTAACTAAGAAAGATTTATTAGAAATGATTAAACTGTATAAAGAATATAAACCAGATGTTATCTTCTTTGATACAGAAACAGATGGATTAAATATTAGAAATAATAAACCTTTCTTGTTACAATTTGGATTTGTTATTAAAGATAACGAATTAAGAGTATATTGTGTAGATAGAGAACGTGATGCCAGACTATTCGAGCAGACAGTACTAGCACTATATCGTTTGTCGAATCGTTCTACGTACCTATGCGGACACAATATTAAGTTCGATTTACATATGTTAGCGAACATTGGACTAGAGTATCCATATCATAATGTTACAGATACAATGGTTCGTATAAGAATTGCACATGATGCTTTAACTCCAGAGAATGGTGGACCACCATTAGGACTTAAAGAATATGCAACGCAATATATCACACGTGATGCTAAGCTTCATGAACAAAAGTTAGCAGCACAAAGACAATCAATAGCTAAAGAATATAATGTTGATTTAAAAAATAAATTAAGAGCAGTAGATAAGATATGGACTATGAAATATCTAGATGATTATTTCAAAGATGTATTACACAGTGTAGATACATTACCTGAAAATGTTAGAGGCATCTATCAAGAATGGTACAATAATATACCTGAAGCAATACGAGAAAACATGTACTTAGGTAAAGTAGAAAGTGTAGATATACCTTATAACTTACTTGACAGAGAAACATTAAAGGTTTACGCTTGCTTTGACATAGTTTACACTGCAGAGATTTATTACTTGACACTTGGTGCAATTCAAGCTAGACATAATGAAGAACAATTAAAGAGAGAAGAAGCAGTTATTATTCCATGTTATCATATGGAACGCTGTGGATTTCAAATGAATAAAGATTATATAATAAAAGTTACAAAAGATATGGCTGAATATCTAAAGACACAACGAAACAAATTATATAATCTAATAGGAGAATCAATATCACCAAGTCAAAATGCAAAAGTAAAAGATATCTTAAATAATAAATATCATCTAGCTGTAGATTCAACAGGTAAAGAAGCACTAGCTAGATTATATGATGAGCTAAAAGTTACACAACCAGATAGTGATGTTGTTAAATTCATTGGACTTGTTCAAGAATTAAGAACATTAGAAAAATGGTATGTAACATATCTACTTAGATTTGTAAAAGAAATGAAAAAGTGTGATAGAATTTATACACAAATAAATCAAGTAGGTACAGTATCTGGTAGAGTTACATCAGATTTTCAACAGTTCCCTAAATATGGAATAAATAAAGATGATGGTACACCATTGTTTCATCCAAGAAATATGATAATAACTACACCAGGTTATAAAGGAATTGCATATCTAGATTATAGTCAGATAGAATTAAGACTACAAGCATTATATACAATACTTGTAGGAAGTCCAGACTTAAATTTATGTCGTGCATATATGCCATATAAATGTAAGACAATCATAGATGATGGTAGTATAGGTTGTGGAGAATATCAATATCATTATGAAGATTTTGATTATAAGAATCCAGAACATATCAAACATGCATATGATTGGAAATGGTATTATGATGAAGACTTAAGTAAAGAGTGGGTAGCTACAGATGTACACGCAGCTACAACACATGTAGCATTCCCAGATCTAGATATGAATTCAGATGAGTTTAAAAAGTTACGAGGCAAAGTAGGTAAACGAGTTAACTTTGCTAAGAACTATGGTGCACAATTCAGTAGAATAAAAGTAATGTTTCCAGATTATGATGATGAAACAATACATAGAATAGATGATGCATACTACACAGCATTTCCAGGTGTAAAAGTATATCATGACTATTGTTATGAAATAGCTAAAACAGAACCTTATGCATTAAATCTATTCGGTGTTAAGTATTATGGATTAACTGGACATAAGCTTATAAACTGTTTGGTGCAAGGCAGTGGTGCGTATTTTTTGAAAGAAAAGATATGTGCATTAGATAAATATATAACTGAGAATAAACTAAAGAGTAGAATGCAAATGCAGATTCACGATGAAATATCTTTTGAGATATGGCCAGGTGAAGAAAAACATGTATATAAGTTTAAAGAAATAATGCAGACATTTCCAGATGCTTATGTACCTGTAATAGCTGACCTTGAATTTACTACAACTACTTGGGGTGAGAAATATGAATGCGATAAAATCTAGATACATCTTAGCTATTGATCCTTCAGGTAATTATGTAGAAGGTAAAGGTATTACAGGTTGGGTATTGTTTGATCGTTCTACAAATAAAGTAGCAAAGTTTGGTTATATATCTGCAAGTATGTATTCTAATCAGTTTGCCTATTGGGATGCACATATTACATTACTTGATTCATTATCGGGTTATGCACCTGTTATAGTAATAGAAGATTTTCTATTGTATAGCAACAGAACAACAAGTCAAATCAATTCTAGATTTGAAACACCACAGCTTATTGGTATTATAAAATACGAATGTTATAAACGTGGAATAATGATCTACGTTCAAACTGCTGTGTCCGTTAAGAAAAGATGGAACAACAGTATCTTAGTTAAAAAGGGTTATTTAAAAGAAACGAAAAGAGGTTTTTACATCGGAGAAATCTTAGTGTCAGATCATATACAAGATGCCTTGAGACATGCTGTACACTTTGCTACCTTCGGAAAGGAGAAGTAATATGTACAACGTTAGTGTAACTAAGATAGAGAATAATAAACAATCGAATGAAATTATAGTTGTTACAAAAGATAGACATGAAGCAGACCTAGCATTTGAAGGTACAATACTAGGTTTGCGCTATAATTTAAAAGATATATTATCTGGTGAAATAGTTAAGAAGAATAAAATAAAATTTAAGTATGATAAAACTATCATTACCGTAACATTAAAGGAGGATTAACATGGAAAAGACTGAACATACTATTAACATAGATGTACAAGAAGATGGGCATATTGTATTAAAAACTGAAGCTAAAGAAATACCTACAATCATAGTACAACAAGTATTAGATAATGTAGTAGGCACAGTAATTAAAATAACAAAAGAAAAATATAGTAATGCACCACAACATACGAATGAAAGAATCTATAAATTTATAGCATTACTAGAATTTGTAGTACTAATATTAATAGCAATTAAATTAAGTTAGGAGGATATATGAATAATAATGACATATGTAATATAGGTATTCTTCAAATAAAAGTACCTAATATAAATGAAGTAAGTGAAGAAGAATATGCATTACTTCGTAAAGATTCTTTTGGTGGAAGTGATAGTTCTATATTATGTGGAGTTAATCTATATAAAAATATGGAACAATTACTTAAAGAAAAGAATAGTAAGTTCATAACTGAAGAAGAAAAAGAGGTTGGAAAGAAACCAATCGTTCGTAAAGGTCGAGACATTGAACCAATCATATTAGAAAAAGCAGGAGATGAATTAAATAGCATTCCTTATAAACCAACAGCAATGTTTGAGTTTAAAGAAAATCCAATTCTTACATTAAACTATGACGGCGTTATAAGAAGTGCAGATGGATTTATACCTGTAGAAGCAAAACTTGTTAGTAAGTATGGTGAGAAGTATTACAATAAAGAAAAAACATTAAAAGATAATGCTGAAGTAGATACTAAAACTGTAGAAGGTGATTCATTAGTAGCACATATCAAACGTAAAGCATTAAAGATAGGTATCCCACCTTATTACTATACACAAGTACAACAAGAGATGATGGGATTAGATGCACCATATGGATATCTTGCAGCTATGTTTGATGATAGCTGGGATTTTAAATTATATAGAGTAAATAAAGATCCATTTGTACAAAATAAAATATTTGATATTGCTAGTAAAAATGCAGATAAAATAGAAAAGAACTCATAAGAGTTCTTTTTTTTTATACTCGCTTATAAATCATAATAAGTTGGACTTCGTCTTGCAACTTTATAATAACGATAAGCATCATGCCATAATGAAGTACGTGTTAGTTTACGTACATTAGTATGATATCTACGAGCATAATACTTACGAACATATTTAGTATATACTGGAGCTTTACGTATTTTAGGATACTTAGTCCAACTACTTGGAGTTCTAGTTGAACGCCATTTATACATAGCACGATTATATTTATCAGGCTCATCTATAAATGAAAGTATAGAAGGTATTGGATTTCCATCTAACATCTTTTGAAAGTTTCTTTCTTGTGTTATAAATGGATCGAGTTCTTCACCAATATTTTCTATATTACCTGTAGCTATAGATAAGAATGGATTTAATCTATCTCTTACATTTCCAGGTAAATCACTAACAAGGTTAATGAAATCAAATAAAGATGGAGATGTTTTTATTATAACATTTCCTATTCTTATATTACCTGTCATAGCATGATAAGCTAAGAAATTAGTTTTCTTTAATTCTTCATAAGTATATTCACCATTGTTCCAACTAGCTATTTGAGTATCCATAGCAAGTTTTAATAAAGTAGGTGATTTAGAAAAACCTTCATTTATATAATAGTTTAAGTTATTAATAGGGAATGTTGAAAACCAGAAGACACGTTCACACATTTCTAAAATATCTGAAGGATCTTTATAATTGAAATGTGTTTTAATAACTCTATCTATAGCATCTTGTATTGGAAGTCCTTCATCTACAGAAGCTAAGAATAAACCAAGACGTGCTGTCTTTTCTATATGGTCATTTAAATTATGCATGTGATGTAATGGATTATACCATTGTTCTCCGAATAATACTTTATCTTCATAAAAAGTTTCCCAAGCTGCTCTTAGATCTTCAGTGTGTAATTTGTTATAACCTTCTATAAAAGTACCTAATGATTCTGATAAGCCACCACTAGCACCAGAGTTCATAAACAAGTCTATTAAGTAATAAAGATTTGCTTCATCTTTTGTATAATTACTTAACACTCGATTTAAAGCTTCTTTGTTAAATGTAGTGTATTCTGTTAATTCAAGTACTTGTCTTTGTATTTTATTGTGAAACTCTATAGCTTTAGATGCTTCGCGTTCATAAGCTAATACTCTAGGTATTTCTGTAATACCACCAAGTTCGTTTATATTTTTATATAATAATGAGTCCAATGCATTACGGAATGGAAAACCTGCAGTAAATAGATACATTGATTTATATGTACTTGGAACTACACGTCTATAGATATCTAACAAACTATTCGTCATTTTTCTACTGTTAACTACTTGTTTCATAGCTGCATATGTTTCCACTGGAACAAGTATTGCTCGTGCTTGTATTGCTTTTTCTAAAGTCTTTCTGTCTTCTATATAGTATTCAAATACTTTAGGTAAACCTTGTTTATCTGCACGTAATATAACAGATTTGTATTTGCCTTCTTTAAAAAATTCTGCAATACGTTCATCACTTGCTTCACTAAACATAGTCTTGAACAGTGGGTTATCTAAAGAATAATCGTTGTTAAAGAATAGTGTTAAGTACTTGTTAATCTTGTTAGAACGTGTGATAAAAGATGTTAAGCCACTAAGAGTATTGCTCGATAATTGGAGGCTGTGTGGTATGAAAGACTGCGAATACAGGCTATTCCATAAGTTATATGAATCGTAACCACCAACAACTGCAAGATTTAAACGAGAAAAACTTTTATCGAAGAAGGTACTGTAACCTCCAGGAGTGAATTTTTGATACAGTTTTTGTTCCTCTAAATCTCCAAAGAAGTCTTGATGTGCATCTAAGAATGCTTGCCAAGTATCTTCATTAAGTGCTTCTGCTGTTACAAGATTCATAGGTACATCTTCGTTTGTGTACATATTAAGATATAATCTATACTTATCTAGTAAGTTAGTGAAGTCTTGTTGTGCAGTGTATTCTGTTATAAGTTTTCCATAATCTAATTTTGCATTATGTACACGATTATCTGTTAAACGTAGGTAATACCAGTCACCGTCTTGTTGTATCTTAAGACCTGCTTTCTTTAATTCTTGTTTAGAAAAATTAAATAAGTTATCTATACCTGACCACGTAACTGTATTGTCTGGATTAATTGTACGAATAATATTTTGATTATAGAATACCATACCACCTGGAGTTTGTTTATAAATATGAGTAGCTAATTGTTCAGGTGTCATTTTTGATAATGCTATAGCTAATGATGATTTACGTTCTGCATACATTGTAGTTAGGTTATCGAATTTAGTATCTGCATAACCATAGTCTAGATTAAGTAATCTTTTCGGATCATCAAAATTTTTGTATGGTGTAATACTTTCTATAATTTCTTTAGAGTTTTCTATTGCTGTTACTGTTTTATAAACATCGTTAACAGCTTCTGTACTTTGTTCTAAGTATTTTACAAGATCTGATCTGTGCTTACCAAGGTCATCTAAGTCATGTAAAGAACTTCGTAAGTAAGCATCGATACTTCTGTTAGCATATTCTAAAGCATTAGTTTGTTTTGCAATTATTAAAGCTTCAGCTAATGCATCTTCATCAACACTGACGCCTTGTTTAAGAACTGCTTCTACGTTTGCTATAGCATCTGATTTAGATATACGTATTAAATTTTGATCTTGTACATGTTTTCTAAAGAAGGTATAGAAATTAGTTTTATTTCTTGTACTTAAACTACCTTTTGATACCATTTCCCAAGCTAATAATTGTTGTGCATCTAATGATTTAAAATAACTTGAAACATTCTTTGGTGCAAACAAAGCATTTTTTACAGAGTAAGTATCAATTAAAGTGTTTCTTAATTTTTCTATATACTTTTCACCGTACTTATAAGGTTCGTGTAATAAATCTTTATAGCTATCTAATTTATTAATCAACATAATATATTCATTATTATTTCCTACAATGTCGGTAGGTTCTAATTTAAACATATCACGTACTTCTTTTATTGGAACCATATATTTTGTACCATACATATTTGATTCAATAGAAGCAGACATTAAATTATAAGAAGTATTATGTTGTACTAATTGTTTTGTAAGTTCATAGTTATTAATATATCTAGCTATCTTATTATTTCTTTTTTCAATATCACGAATACCTTTACCAATGCCTTCTGATAATTCTTCAAACCCTTTGCTTAACATATCATACTCATCTAGCAATTCTGTTGTTACTTCAGCATGTCTAGCTAAGTCATAACGTACGTTCTTTGCTAGTTTTAGCATATCTATTGTTTCTTGATTATACATTGTAGAAAGTGTAAGATTATCTACACCTCTAATAGTACTTTGTGCATTTATATAATCATCTAACAGGTCGTGCAGTGTTTGTTTTACATCTGCTTTTACTTTATTAAAATTATAACCAACTGTTTCTTTTCTTAATTTCTTCAAAATATTTTCTGTTTTATCTAAACGATAATCTATAGAAGAAATAAGTTTATCATACATTGTAGGCTGATGATTAAGAGTATACAACATTAAATCTGTATTTCCTGTTTTTCTTAATTCTTCTAAAAGAGCAGCGAGTTGTTGTGTGTATTCATAAGAATCAATAGGCATTGTCATTAAATCAGAAAGACTACAGTATTTATTATTATCTATAATATCAAACACGATTGTCTTTAAATCACTCTGTAATGCTTTTGATAATTTATATTGTGTAGGTAATTCCGTTTGTATTAATTTAGTTAAGTTCATTACAGTATCTACCTGTGCTGTTACTTTAATTAGATTTTGTGCTTGTTGATACATACCTGCTTTATTAAATTTATCTATTAAATCAGGAACTACTTGTGTTCTGACTATTGAGTTTGGATTAGAGAATTGTTCTAAAAAACTATTTAAAGTAATTGATTTACTTAAATGTGTATGTTGCGTTAATACATTAAACATACTTAAATGTGTTAATTGAGTACGTACAGTACCAGATAAGTTGGTTAAATAATTTACATAGTTATCTTTTAATTTTTTACTTGTAAAAGTTTCTATAGATTCATAAATTTGTTTTAATAATTCTCTAGGTTCTACAGCATAAGGCCCGCCATGTAATAAAAGCTGTTGATTCAATCTACCTATTTTATGTTTTGCATCATTAACAGCAGCCCACCATAAAGGTATGTCTTCTGTTACTCCTGTTTTTTGTATCTGTTCCATAATACTTGTTGTTTTATCAAGATAATTTTGAATACTTCTTATTTCTTTTTTTAAGTTTTCAACAATTTCAGGATTATATCTTTTTAATCTTTTTATTAAATCATTAAATCTATCAGATACTGCTATATCTTGCATACGAATATTATCATAAATATACATTAAAGCATGTTGCTGATCCATTTCTTTACTTAACATTTCAACAGCTTGCTGCATATTTTTTATTAAATCTTTAGGTGCTGCATTATTTTTAAATATGTCTTGTGTCCATATTTTATTAATCTCTCGTTGTTTAATATCATCAATATATTCGTGTCCTTGTTTTATAATTTTTCTATAATCATTATCTGTGAACAGTCTTAAACCTTCTTTATTATTTTCTATAATACGCTTAATTGATTTTGTTTTATCAGTTATATTACTTGATAAAACTTTCTTAATCTTTTTAGCATTATCAACTGTAATACCTAAAGGTTCTAATAATTGTGTTACATCTTTAATGTATTTTTTATCTCTGTTTATTTGTAAATTTTTTAAGAAATCTTCAATATGATCTAAACCATAATGCACATCTCCAATACTTAAAACAGTTTCATCTACGTATTTATAGATGTTCACTAAATCACTTTGATGTTCTTTAAAATATTTTTGCATACTTCTTACAGTAGCACTGTTATATTGTTTAGTCATTGTTTGTTCTGCTGTTAATATTGCTACAGGAGCTACAACTAAAGCATCAATAAATTCTTGTGCATCTGGATTTTTAGCTACTTCTTTTATTACATCATCATGTACGCCTCGGAAACTTTCTAAATTTTCTTTTAGATATCTAAAATAAGTTTCATACAATTCATCTGCAGGTATATTAGGATTCTGTTTTAATAAATCATACATAGCATCTTGTAGTTCAGTTGGATTTGTATTAAATATTGTAAAGAAATCTCTATTGTTTTTAAATATAGTTTCTTGTAAAGCATTGTTTTTATATATCGCAGAACCTAAAGTACTTTGTTGTTCTCCTGTTATTTTTACAAAGTCTCTAGCTAAATCATAATCTGCATAATTATCGTGTATACTGCTTAAAATACTTTTTAAACCTGAAACAAATTTTGGTTTAATATATTTAATTAACCCTATCGGTGTAAAACTATTTTTAATAATATCTGTATAAATCTTATCTAGATTTTGATATTCTAATTTTATTTTTGAAGCATTAGTGAATAATCTATAACCATCTGTTTTTAAATATGCTTTTATTAAATCTGGTGCTGCTTGTTTTAAACCTGCATTTCTAATTGCTTTAACAGTACTCGGTTTAAGATTTTTTAATATTAATTCATATGTAGTATTTTTATCGTACTTTATAATTGCTTTAGTAAGACCTTTTGCAAAATCTTGTGCAGTTTCTTGAGATATTTTTTTAGCAGCCTTTTTTAAAACTATCTCTGTTAGTTCTTGTGTGGCTTCTTTTGTACCACTTTTTGCTAAACCTGATGTACCAAGCGTTATTAAATTAACAGGGTCTGATAAAAATTCTCCTGCAATATCTAATAAAGTACTACCTGTATTAAAGTTATAAATTGTACGTGTTCCGTTAAACCCTAAACTATTTGCTAAAGTTGTTAAGCCTAATTCACCACCTGCCCAAGTGAATTGTGATTTTACAATATTTGAAATTATATCTAAGTCTTCTCCAATTTCTCTTATAGTGTTTAAAACAACTTCTTTATAACCTTGTGTATTAAGTGCACCGTTCTCAACAATAGGATTAACATAGTTATCATATAATTGAAAACCTAATCCTGCTAATTGACTTATTATTGGAATATCATTGAGTGCATTTAAACCATAGTCATCTAATAATCTCGATCTTTGATCTGGGCTAAAAAAGTTTTGGACAACAGATGTAGGCTTTGAAGCTTTCATATTTACGCTTCGTGGACCACTTTTATAATTATAATTATTTGTATTAAAAGTTAAAGGAGCTACAGGTTGTAGCCCCTCTACAGGTTGTAATCCAGCTACAGGCTGTAATACTTTTAAATCAGCTAATGGTTGTGTAGGCATCATCTAGACATCATCCCCCATTTAGCAGAAGTGTCTTCTGCTCTAGTTTGTTGTGAGTATTGATCTCCGATGAAGTTGCTAAGTGCAACACGTAAATTACCATCAGCAGCAGGCATGTATACATTGTGGAATAACCAGTCAGTGTTATTAACTCCACCGTTAGCTGCTCTGTTTTGTGCAGAATAATTATTATACATAGCTGCCATTAAATTGTTTTGAGCCTGTCTATTAGAACGTAAGTTTTCATCAGCAGATAAGATATTAGCATTTGTTAATAAATCTTGTCCACGTCTATTTACATCATTGGCATATAATGTAGCACCTGTGTTCCATAAGTTTTTAGCAAGATCATTATAAACATCAGTAGCATTTAATGCAGCTTCGGCTCTATTTAATAAAGAATCATTCATTAGTTCAAAACGATTAAGGGCTACTTCTTGATTAGCTTGTGTTTTGTTTTGAATTGCTTCTTTATTAGCAAGTACTTCAGCAGCTGCACGAGCTCCATTAGATATTCCTTTATTGATAGCTTCTGATTTTACATTACGTATTGAATCTAGGTATGATGTCATGTTTGTGACATTATCTCGTTCCCCTAAAAAACCAGCAAGATTCGAAACGTAATTAGAATAATCTACATCAGCTTGTGCACCTGCTTCATAATCTTTAAGAATGTTATTATAATCATAATCTAAATCATAAAGTTCAGCAAGTTCTTTATTTGAATAAAGTTTTAATGGTGCTACTTCTTTTTGATATCTATCGAAAGAAGTATCTAAATATGCTGGAGCTGGTATAGAAGCATTTAATGTTGATGCTCCATTTATGATAGCTAATTTTTCATCATCTGACATTTTAGAATATTCTCTATCCCAATAAGATTTAAACGCACCATCATTTGCATAAAGTTGATTATACATTTCAGTTAGTGCACGTGCTTCAGATCCTGTTAATTTAGTATGATCGAAATTATAACTACGTAATTTAGTATATGCAGCTAATGCTGCTTTATTTGTTTGTGGGTCTATGTAACCTAAAGCTGTTGCATCTCTTAAATAAGCAGAAAATTCTTTATAACTATCTGCACCAACAGTATTCATTAGTTTTTGTGTTTGACGTGGGGTGTCGATATAACGACGCCATAATCCTTTTAGACCACTACCTGCTTGCCAACCTATTGCTGCACTTCCTGCAATAGCACCTGCTCCTAATAGTACTTTACCAACAATAGCAGCTGCTGCAGCTAATCCAGTAAACATTTATAACCTCCTTCCTAATTAGCACTTGTATTTACATCAGTACTAATTGCTTGATCTCTTAACATATTTTGATATGCTTTTTGCCAATTATTATTTTCAGTACCATAGTATGCTTTATAATATTTAGCCATAGCATTATTGTTATTATATGTGTTATTAGCAAGTGCAGCGCTAGCATTGTTTTGATATGCAGCAGCAGCTGTACTAGCTAAATTATTTTGAGCATTACGTATTCCAGCGTAAGCTGTATCGTATGCATTTAATTCATTAATATAATTTTGAACTTCAGATGTGTTATAATTTGCACCAAGCTGTAATAATAATTTACCCATATCATTATATTGTTGACGTGCTAATATAGGATTGTTAGCTAATTCATCTTTTTGTTTTTCTAAATAAGTATTAACAATACTTTGAAGATTTGAACTAGCTTCTTCATTAGTCATATCTGCATAGATATTAGAACTAAGTGCATTAGCAGCACGTGTTCCTTTACCTACAGCCGTAGGTGCTGCATTATTATAACCACTTAAATAATTATTAATTAATGAATTTGCAAAAACAGAATTACTTCTTTCAGCATTTGCATTATTTGAAAGCTGATTTGCAACTGCATCTTGATAATACTTATTTGTCTTATCATTATACATTTGCAATATTTTATCATAATCATATTGATCCTGTACACCATGCTTTTCAGCAAGTTCAGAAGCTGTCCATACTTTAGGATGTTCAAGGGCATCTATTTTATCTCTGTATTCTTTAATTAATTTTTCATAATAAGAATTATTAACAGAGCCACTTCCATAGCTTCCGCCACCTGAATAACCTCCTCCACCACCTGAGCTACCTCCTGTTGATGTAGAAGTTTTTGTAGTAGATGTGGTGGCTTTTTGACCTGTTGCTAAATTAGTACCTGTTTTGCTACCTTTAGTAACAACCGCCTGTCCATTTGAATCTTTTGTGATTTCTCCAGTAGAAGAACCTGTTAAGTTTTGAGGACTCAAAGAATCAATATCCCATCTAAGACTGTTACGCATTACACTATTATCGTAACTTCCTTTATTAATAACTTGTTGAAGTTGTCCTACAAGATTCTTTGTATTAACACCTGCACCATATTGAGCTGTTAAAGCATTCGCCATAGCTATTAGATTGTTAGCATCATTTTTTGTGAAGCCACCAATTCCTCTATCTACTTCATTAAAGGCATCTACAAATTCTTTATAAGCTTTTGCATAAGACATATTCTTTATATCTTTAGCAAAACCATCAGCATTTATATGTCCAAACCAATTAACATATGTAGCCATTTAACACCTCCTATAATTTCTTCAATGCACTTGCTTGATAGAAACCGATAGTGCTTGAAGTACTTCCTACACGATATGGATATTTATATCCTGTATAAATTTTAAGTATTTGTTTTTTCCAACCAATACCGTATGCAGTATTAGCTGAACCATCTGCAGCACCATTACCTTTACCAACAATTCTTACCCAATCTCCAACTTTAAATTGTGTTGGTGTGGGTGTTGGTGTAGGTGTGATTGGTTTTAAATCTGCTTCAGCTACCCAACCTAAACCGTTATTAATATTATAAGGTTTAGTTGCTTTAGTATCTTCATTAACTTTTGTTATAGTACATTTAAGATTAGAACGTGTTTGTCCTGCACCTCCACCATAACTGTTTGCATATAGTCTACCTGTGAAAATTAAAGTATCTCCAACTTTATATTTTCTAGGTGCTGGACTTGGTGGTACATCTTCAACAGCTGGATTATAAATAAATCCTCTGAAAGTGTATCCAGAGCCTGCACTCCAACGTCCATTATTATTATTACGTGTTGCATTCCAGAATGCACTTGAACCATAACCTGATTCAGAAGTGTAAACTAGATTATCACTATACACTTTTTCTACGATACAAACATGTCCAGCACCATCATCACTATGTAAAGTAGCGCCTTTTTGCCAGCACATGATTGCACCTGGTTTTGGAGTTTGTCCAACTTTTAGACCTAATGATTTAGCACGTTCAATCCAATTCTCTGCATTACAGTTTAGTGCTGCATACTTCATACCTGTAGTCTTTTTAATTTCATTATATATTTCTGCAAAGCGGCCAGATGCATACCCGACGCAATTTGCTAGAACATTACATTGTTTATCTGTAGGTTTACCTTGAATGCATCTAGACCATCCGCCTTTGCTAGTAGTGATATAACACTTATTACCAGAGCCTGGCTTACTCGTTCTCACTGTAAACATTTTCGACATCTCCTTCTTCAACTAATTCTTCAATGCTATCTTCATTGAAAGTTGTTTGTCCATCTAGTTCATCAAAGTCATCAAGTACTTCGATTTCCTCATTGTCAATTAGTTCTTCCATTATTTCTTCGCCTCCTTACTTTTCTCATATTCAACTTCTGGAATACCAGCAACAGATGTAAGTAGCGATAGGATACCTGCTAATAAAGCAGCGCTTCCTACAGTAAGCCAGTTTACTTCAGAGAATAAAGTAGAACCAGCTAAAGTACCTAATGCTGTTTGAGCTACAGTTCTAAGAGCTCTTATACCAGCACATTTAAACCATAGTTTCATAATTATTTCTTCCTTTCTAATCGGTCAATACGGACCTCATGGTTTTGTAATTTTTCGTCATGTGTTTTAAATACTTTATCGTTATCTTGTAAGACTTTATTTATGTTATCAACAGTTACATTTAATTTTGTAATAGTAGTATTGAGTTTAATTATAGGTGTAACTAAACTAATAACAGTAACTAGAAATCCTGCAACAACAATTATAGTATTATCTCCCATCTTATTCTCCTCCTTCTAAACTAGCTTCATATTCAGCAACTGTTTGTACATTTGTTAACCATGCAAAATTTGTAGTTATCCAATCTTTTGCAGTTTGATCAGCAACAATTATTTCACAGTTTGCTGGTACTTGAGATGCAGCACTATCAGCACTACCAAACATACTAGCATAATTAGCAACATTAGTAAAATCAAATCTTCTGATATCTAAATGTTGTAAAGATGTACAATAATTAAATAATTGATTCATTGATGTAACATTTGGTGTAGCCCAATTACTTAAATCTAAATTTACTAGAGAATTACAATATTCAAAAGTTGCATATAAATTTGATATACCAGCTGGTAATGCTTTATTAATATTATTAATTGTAGTCAAAGCATTACAACCAGCAAAAGTACTATTCAACGCATTTGAAGTATTATTTAATCTTGAAAAACCAACTTTTATTAAATCTATATTTGTTAGAGATCTACAGTTTTTAAAAGTATTCAATAAGTAAGTTGGACTTATTGTTGAATTAAAATTAAGATTTAAATCTTCTAACAAAACATCTCCACTAAATGTAAAAAATGATGTTGTATTTGTTTGAGAAAGTCTAGCACCTTCTAAATCTACTTTTTTTAAATACTGTTTATTACTAAAACCTCCTGGAAAATTTTGAGTTGATGACATATTACCAAAGTAAAAGTTTTTCATTATGATGGTTTCAAGTTTTGAATTATTTGCAAAAAGATTTTGCCATCTATTATAAGCTGCATTGCAACCAGTATTAGTTAAGTCTATATATTTAAGATTAGTTAGTGTAGAAGTAAATGTTAAATTCATAAATTGTGTATTTCCCCACCAACCGTCTTTCCATATTAACGTTTCTAATGTACTTGGAAAAGCATAAGATAAAGTGTTATATGGATTTAAATTAGAATCTGATAAACGTAAACCACTTAAATTTAAAGTTCTTAAAGCAGACATTCCTGTAAATGCGTTATTGAAACGTTCGCCCATATTAGTAGCAGGCCACTGCCAATTAGATAAATCTAATTCAACTATATTTCTACAATTTTGAAAAATTCTTTCAAAGTTTTTAGTTAGACGTGCATCAACCTTTAAATTAAATGTATCTTTAGTTAAATTAGAAAATACATCAGAAGCATCAGCTGGTAGTACTAATGTATTATCTTGATACTGCGCAATTAATTTAATATCTTTTTTTACGTTATATCTTGGAAATGTTCCTGTTATTAATCCTGTATTTTTAATAGCCTTTTTTCCTAGTATAATATCTGCTGTTGTAACATCATCACCAAAATCAACACCAACCCAAGCACTACCATCATAAGTGTAGAGACCGAGGTATTCACCTTCAGTCATTACTAAACATATATCACCTTCACGTTTATATTGAATAGCATCACGTTCAGCAATAGATGCAACTTTAAATGCACCTGATGTAATCATAGGAACTTTAGCTGCAAGAGATGTGAAGTCATCATTCTCTGTGACTTCAACACCTTTAGCTGCTAAGTTTGTTTTTAATGTAGCTAAATCATTAATAAGACTTTGTAAGTAATCTGCTGTAGTATGATTCATTATTCTCCACCTCCATTATTAACTGCAGGTGTAGTTAATGTTTCTAATATTGCATTAATATTACCATATAGTTCATTGATATAAGCTGCATCATAAATATCACCAGGTATAGCAGTATATACTGATTTGATTTTATTAGCATCTAATTTACCTGAAATATCTAAAGTACAATTTAAAGTTAATACTCCGTTGCTATAAGAACTATTCATATTAGTTCCTGCTAACATCTTAGTATAAGTATTTCTAGTTAAATTAGACCAACCATTAGTTTTATTTAATGTATATATAAACACTTGGTCGCCTTGTTGATCTATATTTTTTGAAGCAACACTTTTATAGTATTGGAACTCTACTTCAGTAGGATCTGATGGATCATTAACAGAAACCATAACAGCCATGCGTCCTTTAGTTCCTGAAGATGGATCTGCTCCATCTGAAGCTTTACAATAAACTATTGCATTATTGTTATAAGCATCTATAAAGTCTTGCCAAGTAGACGTACCGTATTCTAATATAACCATTTCTTGTAGAGCTGTATCAGCTTTACTAAGACTTGCTTGTACATCTGAAGCTAAGTCTGTTTTAGGAATTCCATTAGCAGGCTTATCATACTTAGCATTCCAAGCTGCTTTAAGTGCAGCTGTAACAAACTTATTAGTTGTATTAGAATCATCAACTAAATCAGCACTTAATTTATTTTGTGCAGTAATTTCATTTTGTAATCCTGCAATCAAATCACCTAATGGAATATCTACAGTAGAACCACTCTGTAATGTAAGAATAATCTTTTTATGTGTGTTATCATACACAGCATTAACAACCATTGATTCAATAGGGAAATCTATTGTTGAAGTACTTATAACTGTACCTGCTTTATTCTTCAATGTTAAAGTCATAACATAAGTAGAAGAATTTATAGCTAGTTCTATAGTACTACCTGTCTCTACACCTAAAGTATAGTGAGTAAGATTATTAACATCATGATTAATAAAATCTGTATCGTTAATTAGATGACTTGTTCTAGTTGGTTGAAATTGTACTAATACATTTTCCCAACTATATGTTGGTTCAACTGCCCCATCAGATACACATTTATAGAAGTAACCATTTGTATATGTAGCATCTGATAAACCTACATATTGAACTATTTGACCTAATAGTTCTTCGCTAGGTTCAGGCAAAACAGAACAATGTGCTACTTTTTCATCTAACACATCAGCTAGATTCTTTTCAGAACCATTTACTAATACTGATTCCAATATAGTAAATGGAAAGAATGGTTGTCTGTTTTCATCTTTTAATAATTTAATCGGATATCTTGCCATATTATCTCCTTTCTAAATATATTCCGTTACCGTTTCTGTTTCAACGTAACGTGTAATTCCTTCGTAATCGCTACTTGATCCTTCTGCTGTATCCATATTTATTGTTTTAGTTCTAACAGTACCATTAATATCTACACCTTTACAACTAAGTGTACCTGTAAATTTAAGACCTGCAGAACCAACTTGATTCTTTGCACTTTGATGTCTCCAAGTACCATACATTCTATAGTTAGCTGTTTTTGTAGTATGACCAACAGGGCCGAATTCTGCCCAACATGTTGCAGGATGTGAACTAGATTTATTAGCATATACATTAATATATACAGGAGTATTTAAATCTGTTACTGCATTTGAAGTTGTAAAAGTATAAGCAGTTTTCCAATTCCAACGTGTAGTAATTTGTAATTTACCATTATCTAACCATTCGATTACAAACTTCCAACCATCGTCATACCAAGATTTGAATACTTGTTTAGTCCCTGCTTCTAACTTTGTAACAGTTGCTCTGAAAAAGAAGTCATATCCTGTACCTTTACCTGTACCATCTTTAGTAGAACTTGGTTGATAACAGAAACCGTTTGCTGGTTTAAGTTTAAATGAACCTGTTACATAATCTGCTATTTGGTGTTCATAGTCATGTCTATTTAAAGTAAACCTTTTATATGTACCACCTGTATATACATAACCTGAGTTAGTATTAAAACTATTATAAGCACCTAAGTCTTTCCAAGCTCCTGCATAATATATTTTACAATATGTAGGAGTTTTCCATTGACCATTATGATATACTTTTATTTTATCATATCTACCCATAGTTTGTCATCCTCCTAAGCAACCTGAAAATACAAATCACCATTTTGAGGATTAGATACATAAGAATTAATACCTACTCTAACACCTTGATTAGCTCTTGCTTGTGCTGTGGCAGCTGCAGAAACAGCATTATTAGCAGTTTGTTGTGCAGTAGCAACATTACTATTTGTTGTAGCTAATGCTGACGTAGTTGCATAACCAGTTAATTTATTATTAACCCAGTTTTGAGCTGCTGTTATAGTGTAATAATTAGCTAATGTATTACTCAAAGAAGATGTAGTTACATAGCTACCTGCAGGTTGTACACCTAATTCAGATAAAGATTTATTTCCTGTTAATGTAATACCGTTGATTTGTGGTAAATTAGATAATTGTCTATAATCTGTAATAAACTCAACATTGATTTTATCACGAAGTTCTGGTGATAACATACTTTCAGCAATACTATTTGGAAGTGGTGTATAATAAACACCTTGTATATCAGCAGCAGGTCCAATATTATGTGCAGTTACAAATGGAGGTAAAGGTATGAAACCTAGATTTCCATCTACATCTGTTCCATAGTAATGATTTGGATCTGCTTCATCAGCACCTGTAATCATATCTGCACGTTGTGCATAAGGTATAGGTGTTGTTCCATCTTCTAGATTTGTAACACGTTGATTTGTGTCATCAAATCTTTCATCAACAGAATCACTTAAAGCACCAATAGCATCATTAATATTATTTATATCTGTAGTAAATCTCGTATCAAGTTCATCAATACGTAAATTCGTATCATCAACACGTTGATCTACAGCTTCTATAGCAGCATTACAATCATCTATTTCTTTATCTAAATAAGGGATATGAAAAGTTTTATCAGGATCTGCACAATTAAACAACTTAAAAAGGACGTAAGTATTGTAATCACCTTGAGTAGTATTTAGATTCAGTTTCTCATTATAGTTTTCATGTGTGATAACTTCGCCATAATTCATATCTGATTCTTGTCTAACATACTTAGGTATAAAAGTTAAACCTCTATTCATATTTCCTCCTTATCTTACATTCATTATTCTGTAAACCCAAACAAAAGTACTAAGTTCATAGTTCTTTAATTCAGTACACAATAATTGATAAGCAATTCTTCTACCTTTTCCAAATACACTAAAGCGTACCGTAGCTTCATCAAGTTCTGGAAAAGCAGATAAATCTAATTGCCAATATTTTATTAGTTCTTCGTCTTCATTTTCACGGTCAAGCGTTGTATTACCATACGCTTCTAAATTATTAACAGCAACAGGTGTTACATATGTAAGACCATACTCTGGATCTTCTGGATCTGTTATATGTTGTACTTGATAGTCAGTTGAATTAGGTAACAACTTACCATCTATCTTAACATCTGCAAAGAATTTAATTTTACTCTTTTCTCTGTTAATAATATTCATTTGAATTTCTCGGAATCGTTTAAGATAAGTATCATCTATAGCAACATTACCTGTATCAAAATAATTGAAGTTATTAAAGAATGGTGTTAGTTGCCAATTACCTTGTATGATATTATCATCTCTACCATATATGTCTTCTTTAACAATTAAGATGTTAGAATTAAGAGTCATATTATATGGTATAACTTCATAAAAGATTCCTGATTGTTTATTACGATATAGTAAACAAGTATGTGATGTATCATCATCACCAATACCTTGCATGTACATTCTATATGCTCTAGTTGTTGTATTATAAACTAAATGCATATCTAGATTACCGTATTCATTATCTTCTATTCTAGGAACAATAGTATAAACATAATGTACTTCATCGTTTTTAACAGAGCTTTGAACATTCTTAACATCAAAATCTGTGAAATGCAACGTCTTTCGTTGTTGTTCAGATTCCATTTGAGCTATTGTTCTAAATACTTTATCCAGTATTTTAACAGTTTCTTTAGTGAAATGTTCTGTATAGTATGCAATAGCTGTTGAGTTAGTATAGTTTCGTAAGTCTGTAGCATCTGAAGTATACTGATTATTCTTTAATACATAGAAATTATTATCTGTCTTAAAGAAGATTTGATCTTTAAGAACTACAGCATTAATAGCATCAAGTTCAGGTATAAAGATATTAACCATTAACTTTTTAACTTTGCATGTAGCAATAGTATCTCCAATAGAAACTAATGAAATACTATCTGTTGTAATAACAAGTAACATATCTAGATAATTATGTACTGCAAGTATTTCATTATCAAATGTAATAGTGTTATTAGGGAATGGAAAGTAACTTGGATCTTCAACATCTGAAAAGAATATTGTGTCTGAAGCACCTTCAACACCATAAACACCAAGGCATCCGAACCAACTTACCATACCTTTAGCTGTACTTAAATCAAATATTTTGTTTTGTAATCCAGCATATTTAGTAGAAGTACAATCTAATAAACGTGGTAATTTACTTTCTGATTCAGAATGATCTTGTAATCTTATTGTTACACGTACTAAAGTTTGTGCATATTTTGGAATGAATGGAATCCATAATGGATGTTCTTCACCAACAGTATATGTTGTCCATCCTACAACTTCTTCATATGAATCATCAGTTTTAGCAGCATCTAATGTTTCAACTTTATATTCATAAGTTTGTCCTTCAGCTGCGTATTGATAATAAATTCTTAACCAATACTGCGTACCTACATTTAAACTAAATTCAGGAAGATCAGAATTAGAATCTTTATAAGGTATAATACTCAAGATTCTTGGTGCACCACCTGCAACATCTTGAAATACATAAGGTGCATGTGAAAGAATATTATATCCTGTAGCAGCAGCTTCAGTTGGATTCAATGCTTTAGGTTCAATAACTTGTCTAACTAATTTATAACCACTATTCGTACTTTGTATTATTAATTTAGTTAAATCGGGTTTACCAAAGTTATCCCAACCACTTCTATCTTCATTACCTGTATACCAAGTACCTTCAATTTTAGGAGCTGAGAAACAATATATTTCATTAGACATTATAGCAAAGATAGGAAATCCTAAATCATTAACAAGTTTTTTATCAAACGCATAAGCATTTCGAACTGTTCTTGCAGATACATATCCTAAATCTTGTACGTCTATTTTAGCAAATTCTTCAGAACCTCGATCACAATACAAACCCCAAGAGTTGTTTACATTAGTTGTTGTTTTAGTACCAGGTACAACTATGTCTCCTCCTTCATTATAAATATTAGTATCTTTAACTAACTTCAAATTAGAAGCAAACATAGGAAATGCGAAACCACTTTCTATAGGAATATCATGTCCATATAAAAAGTCATCAATAGTCCCATATTTACCAAAGCTTAATAAAACGTCTTTAATATCTTCTATCTCAGATAATGTATTGTCATAAGTATAAAGGTAGTCTGTTAAATGCATCTTACCTAATTTATGGTAACCTTGATAAGGTATTGTTACATGTAGTAACCTACCTTTACGTGTTCTAATACAAGAACCTGTATCATCTATATCATAATTGACCATAACTTTTGCATAGCCTTCAGGAATGTTCTGATCAGTCAGATACATTCCATGTGCCATACTTTGTAACATTGTGGAAAAACGTACATTACGTCCACGTAATCTATAAAATTCTTGAGTTGTAGCCACGTGTTACCACTCCTCTCGGATGTAAATTATAAGGACCAAGCTCACGATTGTATGAGAAATCTATGTAGCCTCCTGTATTGTTTTGGAATTCAGGTGGTACTAAAGCATGGAAATCTCTAACCATGTAGAATAATTGCTGTTCATATCTACGTTGATAATCCATAGCAATCTGTTCACCTTCCTCATCTGCTGTGTAATAATACAAAGCAGTACCTAAAGCTACAACACTACGAAGATATTTATCTGGGATAACATCATAGTTCGTTCTATCTTTAGGACGTCTTGGTGGGAAGTGATATGGACATGGACCTTTAGGTGGTAAAGGTCTAGGTCTAGGTAGACCTGGTTCACCTGGTAAATGAGGTTGTGCAGGAGGACAGTAACCTTCTGGTTCAACAGGAGGTCTTGGTCCTGGTGGTGGAGTTGGTACTCCTTCTGGAGGAGTAGGCACTCCTTCTGGTGGAACAGGTGGTTCTGGTAAAAATCCCCAGCGTCTGTTGTACTCATTTACATAATGTTCCCATTCTGAGAAGGTTGGATAACATGCGTTTAGGTGTTCGTTTATATCATCTATAACTCGATCCATAAAGTAGTAAATGTCTGGTTGTCTCAAGTAATCTGAAGCAACGTAAGTACGGTTTATAGTATCTACTAATTTCTTTAATAGCATATTTACCTCCTTATAAAATAAAACAAAGGCGTGAGTGGAGTCTCCTGCCTTTGTTTCTATATGTGTAATTGACCAGGAGAATATTCAAAATTATTTTTGACATCTCCAGCTTTGTTCTGACGAGATATCATAGCATCAACTCTTTTAATCTTAGTGATTATATGAGAAGCATGAGTCTCGTTAACATAATAAGTTTGACCATTGCATGGTATATCAACAACAATTCCATTAACGATCTGTCTTACAACAGAACCTAAATAAGGTGCATAGAATGGCGATATACTAATAGCGACTTTTCTTTCAGCACGGTACTTAGAAACTAAACCTTTACGTTTTGCTTCAGTACGATTGAAATTATGTTCATGAACAGCTTCTGTTGATCTATTTTCTACAACAGGTGCTGTAGTTTTCTTAGGAGCAGCAGCTTGTTCTTCAACAACTTCATTTAAAAAGTCATCAATGGTTTCCTTTTTACTAGCCATTATTTGTTTCCTCCTTTATACAGATTAATTAAAATCTGCGTTTAGTTGTGTTGGTACGCAGTAGTATAGAGCAACTGCTTCAGTTCTAGTAGAACCGAATCCAACACTGTCAATTTTAAATCCGATAGATTGTCTTTGATCGATAGGGTCTAATACACCAGCAGATCCTAACGCTTTAACATACATCTTAGCATTTCCGTGACCAGCAATCTCAGTTCTAGTTAAGCAATCTGCTCCTAGTACAAAGATACGATCAACTTTAAGTTCAGTCCAAGGTTCACCGCTACCTTGTTCTGCTGTATTATAAGCATCTAAATCCCATACTTTTAAGTTAGGAATATAAGAAGCTTTTTGACCAGTTCTTGAATCATATACATAATTATCTGGATTTCCTTGTGCATCTGTTTTAGCAACTTTATAAGTAGTTGCATCAGCATAAGCATATTCGAAACCACCATTTCCATCAGAACGAGCTACCATTAAGTAGTCATCTTCAGTACCATTAATGATTGCGTGGAATTCTCCAGAGTTATCTACATGCATAGTTTCATAGAACTCTAAACCAAACATAGGAGGAATAGGTCCCATATCATCATAGAAACCTTTAGTAGTTTGATTGATAGTCATGTACTTTTGTACAAGTGGATCTTCAATCATATCGAAATAGAAATCAGGTGTACCAATTACATGGTATCTATTTCCATTACGAGGTTTAACTAATTGTTTCTTCATAGACAATGCAATAACTCTTAGATCTTCTAGACTAGGTTTGCAGTCTAAAGTTAGATCTTGGAAGCTAGCAACTTGTCCAGCATAGAATGCAGAAGCAACTGTTACTAAAGCATCACGTGCTAACAAGTCTAGAGTTTCCATAGCAACGATTGCATACTCTTTTGTATAGTGTGCAATAACTGGATCTATAACTTCAAAGTTAACACGATCAGTGAATTCCATATAACGTCCATATGAGAAAGTATTGATTTCATACTTTTCCATAGAACCTTTATCACTAAATGGTGGAACTCCTTCATCTAGTGGTACGGTGTGAGCTTGTAATGGTGCCCATCTACGAATTTGTAGTTTAGCAGCACCATTTTGAATTGGTGTAGTATTTGCTAATCTGTAGAAAATAAATTGTTTTTCATCTAAACGGATAGTATCTAATAATTGCTTATCATAGAATAATTCTGGTCTAATCGCATAACCGTGATTAGTAAAGTATTCAATGTAACTGTTTATATCAGCTACTGGATTTAAAGCATTTAACATAAATATCTACCTCCTATTAATTATTTCCATGTCAGTTCTATTTAATTTCTTTGGAAACAGTTTGTAATAGGCTATTGAACTCTGCCATTGTCTTAACATCTGTTGGGGCTGGATCTTTCTTACCTGACTTGTTATCAGGAGTAGCAGCCGAATTCGCTTTATTAGATTGTGCTATCCACTTCTGACGTTCATCTTCGATTCTCTTTGTGATAATATCATCAAAGAACATTCCTTTATATAAGGTGTCGAAGTTAACACCAGGTGCTAATAAATCAATACGATTTTCGATTGCTTTTTGTACAAACGCTTCAACTTCCTTCCCCGACAAGTTGTTCGTTTGTTGTAGAGTCTTAAGCCCTAACATTAATGTTTGGTCTCTTTGACTCTTGGTCAATTCTTTAATCTGTTCTTCTTGCTGATCCATCTTACGAAGAAGTTCTGGATTAGCAGCCATTCCTTGAAGTTGAGCTTGTTTCTTATAAGCTTCGTTTTCTAAAGCTTGTATGAAAGTTTCCTCATCTCCATTGAAATTAGAACCACGCATTAAAGTTTGCATAAATTTTTTATATTTATTATTCTCAGCACGCATCTGTGCAAATGCTTGATTCGCACGTTGTTGCTCTAACTGAGCTTGCATCTGTGCTTGTGCATCAGCTGCAGCATTTTGATCCGCTGTTTGTGTACCGTTATCCCCATTTCCATCTCCTTCTGGAGCAGTTGGATTTTGTGTACCAGCATCTGGATTTTGTGTACCAGTACTTGGAGCTTGTGCTCCATTATTATCTGCAGGTGGTGTAGCATTAGATGTTTGTTGTTGTTGCTGACCAGCATCTGGGGTTCCTGTATTAGGGTCCACGCCAAAGTCTGCTAACAAACTACCGATATCTTCTGGCATTCTTTTTCCTCCTATCTTTTGAGATCGCCGAGTTCTCAGAGGTAGATAGACTACACAGTGTTAGATGGCCACTGGGAGCCTATGCCTATCTAAGTTCATTATAAAATGTAAATATAAAAAAGTCAATACGTAGTATTGACTAATTTACAATTTTAAAAATTTTGTACATTCTTGACGGAATCTTATGTTTACGTACAAAGCTACGCAACTCTACTTCGGTTTCAAAAAGTTCTATATGTTGTCGTCGCATGCTGAAGTATCGAGATGTAGTGTAATAAACTAACACATAGTTTGCTCTCATAATTCACCTACATATTAATTTTGTTCAACTTCATCTTTTGTATGCATGTTAGTAAGACCAGGGAAATATTGATGAATTGTATCTATTGAACCTTGGTTCTTAACTATAATATAACAATCACTTGGTACACTCGTAAATGCTTGATTTAGATTACCTTGCGTACAAGGTGTGAAATCCATATTACGCATATCAAGACGTTCCAAACTACGACATCCTGAGAAACCACGTTCCATAGTTGGTTGATAAATATTCCAAGTAGAGAAATCTATTTCTTTAACAGTACCACAATATGCACATACTTGATAAAGATCATTTACTGCAGGTGTGATAGCAGTACCATCGATCTTATCACCTTCAAATCCTCTAAAGAAATTACGTACACTTCCAGTAGCTGTAGTATAAGGATGAAAGTTTTTAATACACTTAACCCAGTTTGGTGGATTAACTGTATCAGAACCAACACCCCATTCTACAGTATCTTTATAGAAATCAGTTGGATCTAGTTCAACACAAGAACCTTCAACATTAAATATATTTGCACCTTTTTTAATATTAGCAGCAACAAGATCAGCATCACCTATAACTGTAACTTTAGATAAAGCAATCTTACCTTCGCCTGTAGGTACAATCTCTTGATCTGCAGTACCTGGCGTTACTGTTTTAGCTTCAGTTGGAGTTGCATTAACAGTAACTGAATCAAGACCTGTATAACCAGCATCTGGTTTAACAGTGAATTTAGTTTTCTTAGGAGTAACAGTCTTATCTTGATTGTTAAAATTATAAACTGAACTCAAGTCAACTGGTACATCAACCCATTCTGTTTCAAATCCTTTAACTTGAACAAGATAATTCTCAACATGTGTATCTGGTTTTGTTGAAGTATCAACAAGTGTACCAAGATAACATTCTTTAACTCCTACATCATTAATAGCGACACGTTCAACACGGTCAATCAAAAATACTTTATTTGGTTCTTCTTTAAGAAACGCTAATTTTAACATAATTTCCTCCTATTTCTTTCTTCCACCTTTACATCTCTTGCATGCCATATGGTTGTTCACTTCCCATCTCACCCATTTGTGCAGCTTGAGGTGTTCCAGCAACTAAGTTCTGAATATCACCAGTGTCTGGTGTATTACCTAGCGTATTAGCTTGTTGCTCAGCTTGAAGTTGTGCTGCAACTTGGTCAACAGCGTCTTCAGGCTCCATTCCGCCCTCTACTAAATCAGAGAACATCTCAAGAGTCTTAGCAACTTGCTCAGTAATTCGAGTATTTCTTTGAATACCCATACGTTTAAAGATCATATCTCTAAATGGAATGTCTTGCATTAGTAACCATTCTTCAACTGTAATGATTTCAGGGTCTGGTTTATATTGAGCTTGCTTTTCAAGTAGCATATTGGCAACAGCAGATAGTCTTTGTTTGTTACGAGGTAGATAAGTTTGGATATCTATGTCATAACGGAATCTAATGTCGTCATCAATCTGTGGAAAATCAAATTCAACAGTTTTAACTTGCTGCGTAATAGGATCTTTAACAGTATAAGTACGTTTATCTCCGAATTGTACAAGATTATTAACAATAAGTTCTGTTAATCTCTTGGTATATTGCTCATATAAAGCAATCTTAGTGTTATCACGCATAGTAGTATTGGCTGTAAGTGCATCCATACCACCAGTTGTCTGTATAGAACCTGTATCTTTACCTGCATACATCGCATCAACACCAGATGCAACCTGGATATCTGTTCCAATGTTCGCTTTTACCTGTAAAAGTTCAGGTGGAAGTGGTGGGAACTGTCCATAATGCACTGCATTCGTTGCGTCACCGTTAACTGGGAACGTTTTGTCTGCGTCGTTACCGTATTTAGCGAATTGACGTAGGTTAATTCCTGATTGAACGTTGACAAAACGAGGTGGACGTTGTGCTTTGTACGCATACGTAGCATAAATTGAATTAAGTAAGTCATATGTTAAATAATTACCGAAGATTTTAGCTGGTTCAGATGCTCCAACTAGGTCTCCTGATGGTAAATTACAGTACAATAACGAGAATGGGAACATTCTTGGTTTCAAATCTTCCTTACAATACAACACATAAGCGTCATCTAGTAGGTGAATCTCTGCAATTTTGTAGCCATCGTTGTTATCTGCATTATATTTTACATACAAATAGGTAATTCTGTGGTAATTTTTAGAAGAACCGTCTGCTAATTTACGGTCAACAGGCTGTAAAACGTGAGGTTCTGCCTCATAACCACCCAATTCTTTACCTAAAGCCTTAGTTAATTCCTCAAGTCTTTCCTTATAAATCTTTTTCGTGTTGATAAGTGTCAATGAATAGTCATCAAAGTAGTAACAATAGTCTGCATTATCGAATTCATCGGCATATGGATCCCTTCTGAACTTCATTGGGTCAATATTTTTTAGAATAATATCGCCTTTATACCAGAAATTTTTAGTTCCACCAATGATTTCTTTGCTCCATCCTACCATTGTTACACCTAAATTTAACAAAGCAGCACGCTCACCAGCTAACATTTGAAAGTGATCCGCTTTAATATTTGCCCAGATTGTATCCATAGCTGAGTTAAACTCATTACATAACTGAATATCATCTTTAGATCTAGGCATTAGTTCCCCATAACGTCCAACTGTATAAATTGAAGCTAAGATATTTTCCTTAACGTAGTTTACCCAGTTGGTATCTGGTGTTAATTGATAAGACGGAAACTTTGCTTTAACAACTTTCCATACTTTACCACGATCAGCACCATCCAAAATACGCATACGCTGCATCGCTTTAGTGTAGTGTGCGTTTGTGTCTCGAATCTTTTCTTTTAAATCATTCAAACATAAACCTTCAGGTAGTAAGTATGAACCGTAAATATCTTTCTCTGATTTCTTACTCATTCATTATCACTCCCTCCGAAGATTTCATTGACTTCATCAACAATACTTCTCATATCTTCATAGGCCTTATCTTCCTCTGCATCTTTGTTATGCATAACTTCAGACATCTTTGGCATTAAAGATTCTGGTACTGGTGGTACTATGTTTTCGTTTTTATGATGGATCTGTATCTGGATTGGCTTCTTTGTAAAGACCAATGCAATCAAAATTCCAAGAATAAAAAACAAAACATCAATCATAATAATCTCCTTTCTCTATACCAAATGCTGTTCCTTGGTCATCGAATGTTCGAGTCTCTGGCTCGTTACTAGATAACTGCCATCCACCTCGATTTCTTTTCTCGGTTTCTTCTTCCAATGAACGACCGTACTGGTCGAACATATCTAAATACAGCTTACGTGGATCAGCTGGAAGTTCCATACAAATCCACTCAAGTGGTGTAATACTGTGATCGTTCTTATCAATAGGTTCATCTTTAGCAGACGTAGTGTCATTAAGAGACCTAGGTTTGAACTTACACTCTCGCATTTCTTTAATTAAGTACTGGCAACAATCGTAAACTTCCAAACGTCCTTGCTCAATGTAATCGTTCAGTCTATAAATTCTTGCTTCTCTATTAATGAATCCTGGTTTAAAAGATACCCCGTACTCTTGGTAGTGAGTAATAAGATCTTTTTTATCGTAGTCTCTTTTATTATTCTTCGGATCAATAATAGGTGTAGTATACCATTGTCCTATCTGTACATCTTTTGCTGCTTCTTTAAATAAATCAGCAAGTTCCTTAACAGATGTGTTGTTCGTTCTAATGTCTTTATAGATTACCAGCTTTCCTCGATCGGTATCTATGAATCCAAACAGGAACACAGATGGATCTTGAAGTCCGTAGTCATGCGCTGCAATAACTTTGTACTTCGGTGGAATGACAATCTTCGAAGGTGTGGGAACAATGCACTTCGCAAAGTTCGGATAAACAAGACCTTCGGCAAAAAGGAACGAACCATAAATGTATCTTCTTACCCACCACTCAGGTTTATTCTTAGTGTTGACCGCAATATAGTCATCGGGTAAGAAAGTATTAACGTCTGTCGAAGCGACATGAGACGCAATATTAGGATCCAGTTCTTCAAGCAGCTGGTCGTAGTGTTCGTTACAGAATCTACCGTGCTGCGTTATTTTGTCAGATACTAATAAAATATCTGTGCGTATCCATCCCGAATCTGGGTTCGATTCACATATCAACTTACGCCAGTCGTGAACTGTAGGTGGTTGATCTGCAAAGATAGATGGAATGACCCTACGTCCTGCAGTGTTACGTAAACGAGTTTTTAACTGGTGAAACGCTTCAGCCTGCACTTCGGATGCTTCCAAAATAACAACTAAGGAATAATTGTTTGAACGTAGTTTATCTGGATCGTCAAACGGACGCAACATAATACGTGCATCGTTAATGAAATCTAAATACGCCTTTTGAACATTCCTAGCTTTTAGAAATGCTAAGGGAAAAGATTTCTCAAAGTCACGTAAAATAGTTTGCTCATACTGAGATGTAACGTTCGCTCCAACTAAGATATTGGCATTCGGTGTAATGAGAATGTGTTTCTCAATCTCCTTTTCAGATGTCTTTGTCTTACCTGTTCCGTAAGAACCAAAGTTTCCAATAATACGGTGAGTATCTCTATGCACCGCAGTCTGGTGTTCCATAGGAGTGTACGTATCTACATACGTGTTACAAACAGGGTTCGAACACTCAAGCCAATCGGTAGACGGTGCACCTGAAATAGATATCGTTGGTTGAAGTAGCGAGTGACATCTCGGACAATGTTTATAGATCTTGGGCATGTAGAGCCTCTGGATTTAATTGAGATTGTTGAGACTGAGATTGTGGTTTCTTTTTAAAAGATTCCTTTAACAACTCTTTCTTAAACTTTTGAATGTTCCGATGAGCTCTTTGTTTCTCTTGTGGAGATAAATGCGAGTATTTCTTTTTAACTATATCTTCTTCTGCTTTGGCGATAGCATCTGCAGTCACATCAGGTCGAAGTTCAAACTCAGGGGCGTACTGTTCAAGAACTGAAGAAACTGCAACATTGTACATGTCATACAATTCAGACTTAATTGCGATCAGTTTCTTGTACTGTTCCTCTGTAGGTTCCTGTGGTAGCATTCCACCATTGGCAGATATAGTATAAGCATTTAAAAGATGTAACGATAATGTGTGTAAAAGTTGAAATGCATGATCTAGTGTTAGTTCTGGAGACACAACACAGAATGCTTTTTCGCCTTCAGTACCTATAGCTATAAGAGAAGATGCATCAACTTCCTTATTTTCAATCTTTAGTTTCATGTTTTCCTCCTAATCTGATTATAACAAAAGGGTACAAGAAAAGCAATACTAAGTATTGCTTTCAAGAAGAACCAACATGACCATGTCTAGCATGGCAATTTAAATATAACATGAATGAACTTTTTTGTAAATAGAAAATGAATTGATGTTTTATTAATAGCCACACACACTAGGCTATTCTGGGATTTAGGGCTATGCCCCTTTGGAAGCAATTTCAAGCCCAACCCAGGGTTTAATTTTTAATTTTCAAACCCTTAACTTATAATTTTAATACCACGACTTTCTATTAAAGTTACGACACATACTATTTCTCAGATTCACAAGTCCATTTAGGCAAGGAACAAATATTGTATCAATTTTGACTATGTTCCTCCAACTTTTTTGGGCCGCTTTTTTATGATACAAAAAAGGGCAATTTTGTACACACAAACTTTTTTTCGACCTCTGTAACTTCCTTAGCAACTTGCATTTTTGCTACAATTTTTGTATCATTTCAAAAGCTCTAACATTCTATGATACAATATATGTATCAATTTCTATACTTTGACCCCCTCATATAACTTTTTAAAAAAAAGTTTTTCGGAACAGTTTTTGTATCATACTATTTTACTATATTAATCATAGTTTTACTATTTTGATACAATATTCGTATCAAAATATCTAGTACTATTAAAGTCCTATTTCTCATATGAAAAGGACTTGTAAACCATCGAAATAGTACACACGTGCAACCTTAGCTCGTAACAAACCAAATTTACTTCGTAAATTTTCGCTTTCGTTCCCGTTCGCAAGCTCACTTTATTCTCATGCCGCTGGCACTCGAATAAGAACTCAATCGACGGGCTCAAGTGCATTAGAGCAGCTATCGAAATGACGAGAGCCAAGACTGCAGAATGACACTGTATGTTGTGAACCGTTAGTTGAGCCCTGGTTTTTTACTCGCCAAGAGAGCACGTTACAGCCTCGTAAAACGGCGTATTCCCACATATCACATTACTTACACTGTCTTCTATTATAGTCAATTAAAATTACGACTTCTTTCTACTACGCCTTTTTACTTGCCGTTGCACTTCTTGGGCTTCATTTTATTTAACACTGAATCTACCAATTTAATATTGTCGTAGATGTTATTTGTTGTGCAACGTCAGTCTGTTGTGTCCTACAGAAATTAACTAGGTCTAAAACCTCTCAACTTTGTTGAGATGTTCTAGACCATTCCAAATCCCCCTTTCTTTCACAGGATGGCATGCTGCCATCTGTAAAACAAGTGTTGCCCTACGGCGTCTCGCTTCGCTTGCCACTTGTTTTCCATCTGTCATCACCGCTCACTTTGTTCACTTGCCTTAACCTAATCAGAAAGGAGGATTTGAAATGGAGAACATCAAATCAACAAAATTGAGAGGAGACCTAGTATATAATTTCTTTAAGGACTACAACAGAGACGTTGCAGTTTACAACAAATACCATAACGACAATGTTGAACAATTAAATTGGAACGATTCAGTTGCTAAGTTAAATAAAATGTCTAAAGCCCAAGAAACTATGTGCAACGTTGCAATTAAAAAGGCTTGGAAAGAATATTATAAAATAATTGAATCTGAATTAAATCCTATAATAGAAGACATTTTAGGTGTAAGTAATTTTAAGGATATGTGGTAATACCACGTATCCTTATTTTTTATTTACTAAGGGGATTAATTATAAACGACTAAATTTATAACAAAAATTGAATTAATTATAAACGACTAAAAGTACGAAAAGGAGTTAAGGTGCCCCTGCCAACCGTCCCCACCAGGGACCCGATACACTTCCAATTATACCACCATTCAAGTAGTCAAGGACACTACGAGCAGAGCTCGTTCCTCCTTGACAACACGAACTGGTGGTCTAGTAAAAGTGTTATTTATATATAATTATATAAATGATTAAGCTTATTTTAGCTTAAGTTGAAGTTTTAGCTTATTGCGACGAACTTCAGCGAGTGAAGTTCTTGATATAAAGAACTTTAGTTTAGTTTTAATAAAGAAAGGATTGATGAAAAATGTTAGTAACTAAACCAATTCTAGGTAAAAAAGATGTAGTAATCCTAGATGCTACAAAGAAAGGTACAGAAGATAGATTCACTATCGTAATTGAAATGAAAGTTAAAGGAACAGAAAGAACATTTAAAGATGTTTTATTCTACGATGCAGCAAATACAAATAGAATATCTGTATTACCAGCTATCATTTATGCGTTAGCAGAACAAACTAATTTACCTGTAGAAAAATTCAGAACTGAAACTGAAGACTCATATGATTTAGATATCGATAAGGTATTAAAACATATTAAAGGAAAAGAAATTAAAATTGAAAGAACTTCAGTAGTATCTGAAAGAAATGGTCAAACATATTATAATGTTAATTACAGACCAGAAGAAGAAACAGAAGTAGAGTTATAATACTCTGCTTCTATTTCAAAATTATAAGGAGTTTAAAAATGAAAGTAATAAGTGAATATCAATTAACACAAGATGAAATTAAAAATTATCGTAACAAAGGTTACGAAGTATATTATGGATATGAAAATCCAATTATAAAACCTGGAGAATCAGTAGGATTCTTATTAGATACTATGTATACAACAACAATAGATTTAATAACAGGACTATTACATAGAAAAACTAAATCTAAAATTAGTATTAAATATAAAGATAAAATTTATAGTGTTAGCACACCTGATGAATGGGAGTATAAATATTACAGTGATGAGAAAAGAAAATGGTGTAGAAATATACATCCTATATTAGAAGAATACTATTTAAAGCGTTCAGAATATTTTGAAAGACAAGAAGAAATAAAGAAATCAAATCATATGAATGCAATATTAGATTACTATGACAATAAAATCCCAGAAGATCTAGATAACATATTAAATACATTCGCAAGATTGTATGAAGTACCAGTAGATTATGAATCACTTGAATCAAAACTAAGAGCATATGCTAGTATCAAATACTATTTAGATAATGATATAGAATATTCACGAGACATATTAGGAACTCCAATTAATGAAGAACCAATGTTCGAAACAATATCATTTGGAAACGAAACATATTTAGAAGATATGATATACAAGTGTACAGACAACTTGAGTTAATGTCTTAACTATGTTATAATAAAGATATACAGGGAGTTTGGAAAGGAGAACTATGAGACTGCTTACAGAATCCAAG
>Ga0247610_10000616_pt1 | contig 48664 bp, 33 predicted proteins | sample 174DNAGHGhighgp2_FD_193483 | JGI IMG/M metagenome (GOLD analysis project Ga0247610, IMG submission 193483) | Sheep rumen microbial communities from Palmerston North, Manawatu-Wanganui, New Zealand - 1742 DNA GHGhigh gp2 | ecosystem: Host-associated > Mammals > Digestive system > Stomach > Rumen...
CGACGCAGACATCATTCCTAAGGGTTTCTTATCTACGCTGACAGAACAGTCGTATGGCGGTGATTACCTGGTATTCACCTCTGTAAGATGCGACAACGATTCAGTTCGCAGTAGTCAGAGCGACTACATACGCATCTGCGATGCCATAGCCGACAACCCTCACCTGTTGGTACTCGATACCTATTATTATACGACAGACACATTGCTACAGATGAATAGCGATTTCGACACACTACAATGGCTATCGATGGTATTTGTCTTCCTGGTATTGCTGATTAGCTTCCATTTTAACTGGCGACATACATTACTGGGATTTGCACCCATCCTGCTCAGCTGGCTCATCGTATTAGGAGTTATGAATATATTTGGCGTGCAGTTCAATCTCATCAGCATCATCATATCGACCTTTATCTTCGGTATCGGTGTTGATTACAGCATCTTCGTTATGAACGGACTGACCAATGGCCATCTTAGCTATCATAAGACAGCGGTTATGCTCTCCGCCATCATACTCGTAGTAACAGTCAGCAGCATGCTTTTGGCACAACATCCGGCCATACGAAGTGTTGGATTCTCCACACTGGTCGGACTGCTCTCAGCAGTTATTCTGTCTTATGTCCTGCAACCTGCCGTCTATCGATGGCTTAAGGATAAAAAGTAAAAAGGTAAAAAGAAGAAATGAAATACGACGTAGTCATCATTGGTAGCGGACTGGGAGGACTGGTATGCGCTTCATTGCTGTCACGGCACGGCAGACATGTGTTAGTGCTGGAACGGCAAACTATTGCTGGAGGCTGTATGCAGAGCTTTCAGCGAAGAGGCCATTCCTTCGACACTGGGCTACACTACATTGGCGGACTGGCTGAAGGACAGCGACTACAGCGTATTTTCGACTACCTGGGACTGATGAAGCTTCCATGGAAACGGCTTGATGCCGATGGTTTCGACCATATTACCATTGGACAGCAAACGTTCCGCTTTGCTGAGGGCTACGACCATTTTGTCGATACTCTGGCAGAACAGTTCCCACATGAGCGACAGTCATTGACACAATACGTGCAGATGCTGCAAAGGATAGATGAGGAACCTCTGGATTCACAAGGTATGTACAACAACTTTGGTTTCAGTGCCTACAACTATCTGCACGAAACATTCCATGACGACCTGCTCATCAACGTGCTGTCAGGTTCGGCACTGAAGATGGAATTACGACCCGAGTCGCTTCCACTGTTCACCTTTGCACACGGCAACAGTAGTTTTATTGGCAGTAGTTGGCGACTCCAGGGTAGTGGAAACCTCTTGGTTCAGACGCTGACTGACAACATTCGAGCCAATGGCGGTGACATCATCTGTAAGACTGAGGCTACGGAGTTCATAGAAAGAAACGGGCAATTAGAGGCCGTCAGGTGCACCAATGGTGAAACCTATGAGGCCGACATCTTCATCAGCGACATACACCCAGTGCAGACTTTTGCCATGGTGAAGGACAGCCATATGTTGAAAAACGTGTTCCGACGCCGCTTTAACATGTTGCAGAACACCTTTGGAGCCTTTACCACATCACTGTTGCTGAAGCCAGAGTCACTACGATACTTCAACCACAATAAATTCATTTACCGTAATGCCAATGTCTGGACTTTCTATGAAGAGAGCAAGACGGTAGGCGGTGTTATGGTAAGCGCACGTGTTCCCGAAGACATTTCTCAGTATGTCAGGCAGATTGACCTGCTCACACCCATGACATGGGACGCTTGCCAGCAGTGGGCAGACACGAGTGTTGGGCATCGCTGTGCAGACTATAAAGCCATGAAGGAACGCTTGGCAAACGAATGTATCGAACTGGCAGAGACACAAATACCCGGATTAGGGCAAATGATTGAAGAGCAATACACAAGTACACCACTGACTTGGCGTGACTACACCCTTACCCCTAACGGTTCGGCATACGGACTACGCAAAGACTGTCGTAACCTGCTCCTCACCATGCTCTCGCCACGTACGCCCATTCCTAATCTGCTGCTCACAGGTCAGAATCTAATGCTTCATGGCGTAGAGGGTGTCACAATGACTGCCCTCAAAACATGCGCAGAGGTAGAAGGCCAAACATTAATAAAGAAAATATTAAACTGAATAATAATCTCTTAAACAACGATCTCTTATGAAAAAGCTCTTGTTGATTTTATTAATGGTCACATTACATTTCACACTCAGCGTCGCACAAAGTGTCACACGAACCCAACATCGGGCTGCTGTAACAACAGATGCTGTAACAACAGGCAACATGACCATCCGCAAACCCGACTACATTTGTATTTCAACTGATGGCGGACGCGAACAGCTTATCATGGATGGAACAAAGTTTACCATGACCATTGGGGGGAAAAAACATACTACAGACAGTAAAAAGAACGTGCAGTTTGACACCTTCCACAAGGTACTCAAGGCTGTTATCAACGGACAACCTATTCCTGCTTCCAACGAACTGACTGTCAGCACAAAGAATGGACAGAAGACCATTACCATTACTCCTTCTGGAAAGAAGAGACGTCAGATGTTTACATCCTTTGTGCTTGTCATTGATGCCAAAACTAACTCGTTCATCAAACTGAGAATGAATGGCAGGAAGACGGATTACACTGAATATACCTTTAAATGAGAACATTGCGACATATATTCATTATACTTCTTGGTATGATGTGTGCCTATGGGCATGCACAGATTACAGGTATTGTCACCGATGAGGAGACAGGAGACTCCATACCCTTTGTAAGCGTCGTTTATAAAGGTCACAACATTGCGGCAATATCCGACATCGACGGTAAATACAAAATTGCACGGCACGAAGGATGGAACATCACGTTCAGCGCCATAGGCTATAAGCCACGAATGATTGCCGTCACGTCAAAGACTAAAGCACGACTGAACATCAAGCTCAAACCAGACAAACAGACACTCGGCGAGGTCACTGTCAAAGCTAAAAGGGGACACTATAGCCGGAAAAACAATCCAGCAGTAGAACTGATGCGACGTGTCGTAGCAGCCAAGAAACTGACTGACCTGTCAGTAAACGACTACTATCAATATAACAAGTACGAGAAAATTACGCTCTCGCTCAACGACCTGAAGCCTGAGCAGTTAGAGCAGGGACCATTCAAGAAACACCCATGGTTGGTAGAACAGGTGGAGGTCCATCCCAAAACGGGTAAGATGATTCTGCCTCTGAGTGTCGATGAGACCGTAGCACAAAGAATCTATCGCAAGAATCCCCGTTCGGAAAAGACCATCATCATGGGACAGACGTCTAAAGGAGTCAACGACTTCTTTCAGACTGGCGACATCCTCAACACCGTCTTGAAGGATGTCTTCACCAATGTTGACATATACAAAGATCACATCCGGCTGTTGCAGTATCCCTTTGTGTCTCCACTCTCCAACGAGGGCATCAACTTCTACCATTATTATATAGAAGACACGCTCACCATTGAGCGCGACACATGCATACACCTGCACTTCATTCCAAACAACCAAGGCGACATGGGATTCAGAGGCGACCTCTACATACTCAAAGACTCTTCACTCCATGTGCGCCGTTGCGAAATGACCATACCACAGCAGTCAACAGTCAACTTCGTTAAAAACGTTAGCATACTGCAAGACTACGAACAACTGCCCAACGGGCAGTGGGTGCTCACAAAGGATGACATGAGTACCGAACTGGAGCTCTTCAGCTTCTTACGACAAGCTATTGTCACACGAACTACCCGACTGTCGGAGTATGCTTTTGAACCCATACCCAAGAAACTCTTCCGAGGCAGGACGGACGAGCGTATAGAGGCAAATGCACAGATGCGCGACGATGACTTCTGGAACCAATACCGACAGGTGGAACTCACAAAGAGTGAGAACTCTATGGAGAAATTCATCAATCGCATCGAGAACGTCAAAGGAATGAAGTATGTCATCTTCGGACTCAAGGCGCTCTTCGAGAACTCCGTTGAGACAAGTACTCCTAACTACATTGACATCTGTCCGGTCAATACTATACTTACGAGGAACTATGTTGACGGATGGCGAACACGACTCTCCGCCAAGACCACGGCAAACCTCTCCAAGCACTTCTTCTTCTCCGGCTACTATGGTCACGGATGGTCTTCGAAAAAAGACTACTACAATGCAGAGTTCACGTACTCACTGAACTCCAAGAAATATCTGCCTCACGAGTTCCCACGACGAACCATGACCATCTCCTTATCAAAGGATGTCTGCTCGCCGGGCGACCGCTTTATGGATACTGACAAGGATAACTTCATGGTCGCACTCAAATGGACCGACACACACAAAATGATGTTCTACAACCGCCAGCAAGTAACGTTTGACTACGAAACTGACTGGGGAATGAAATTGTCGGTAACAGGAAAGCTGGAAGAGAACGAGAGTTGCGGACTCATGACCTTCCAAACACTCGACAGGCCAATGCCTACACAATTCTTTAAGACAGGAAATGGTGACTTCATACGTACTACTGAGATTTCTGGCCGACTGCGATATGCTCCAGGAGAGACGTATATCAACAACAAACTACGTCGGCGTGTCATCAATCTCGACAGCCCTGTGTTCAATATCTCTCACACCATTGGTTTCAATGGCATACTCGGCGGACAGTACAACTACCAATATACTGAGATCGGAATCTTCAAACGATTCTGGCTTGGCAGCAGCTGGGGAAAAATAGACCTTGCCATGAAGGGTGGCATACAGTGGAACCAAGTTCCCTACCCGCTCCTCATACATCCTGCTGCCAATCAGTCATACATCATCCTGCCTGAGACATTTAATCTCATCAATACCATGGAGTTCCTTAACGACCGCTATGCGTCACTCATGCTCTCATGGGACATGAACGGAAAAATATTCAACCGACTGCCACTCATCAAGAAGCTACACTGGCGCGAATACATCGGCATAAGGGTGCTTTGGGGAGCATTGTCGGACAAGAACAACCCGTACCTCGAACAGAACAAAGGAAACAGCCGGCTGATGTACTTTCCTGAAGGAACACACGTCATGGACCCAGAACGACCATATGCCGAACTGGTATTGGGTGTCCATAACATCTTCAAATTCTTCCATGTCGAATATGTCAGACGACTCAACTACAACGACCTGCCAACAAGCCCAAAGTGGGGCATGCGCTATGTCATTGCCTTTAGTTTTTAACTTCTCTTTATATGTATAGCCTCAACTACAAAGTAACAACAAGCACCTGCGACAGTCAGGGACAACTCAAACTCTATTCCGCACTCCAGATGATGCAGGACTGCTCAGAGATGTGGATTGACTCAGAACCCGTTGTCAAACAATACTTCACCCAGCAGAACATGGCGCAACTGCTCGCCTCACGACAGGTGGAAATACTGAGAGTGCCTGCCTACAAAGAACAACTCACGGTAACCACATCCGTCTATGGCATGAAACCCATGTTCGGCTTCCGCAATACCTTCATCTATGATGCAGAGGGGAAACCGTGCTATAGGACATGGAGTATGGGAGCCTTCGTCGATAAGACAACTGGAAAGCTCAAACGCGTTGACCAAACAACCATCGATGCCATGACCTTGGAACCGCAGCTCGACATGAACTATGCCGATCGGCGTATCATCCTCCCGAAAGAGCAAGGCAACATAATGGAGCCTGTGCAGGTAATGAGGGCTGACATCGACTACAACAAGCACATGAACAATGCCAACTACGTGCGTATAGCCATGGAGATGTTGCCAGAAGACTTCATCGTCAGCGGACTAAGAGTAGAGTACCGCGTGGCAGCGAAACAGGGCGACATGCTCATACCAACCGTTTACCATGTTGCTAACAACATCATCGTCTCCTTGGCCATGGACAATGAGGTATGCGCAATTATTGAATTCACCAGCTAAAACCACACAAAAACCTAAGACTCAATGAATACTGGACAAGACTATAAGAATACTTTCCGTTTCACACTCGTCACAAAAGGGTGGCTCAATATTGTCTATAACGGAAAGAAACTGGTTCTTCAGCCTGACGACCTCTGCATCTGTGCACCTGGCATTGAGGTAACAACAGACAACGCAGCCGATGACTACGAAGATGTCTGCCTCACAGTAGATAAAACCGTCGGCAATGCATCAGCTGCCACTAACGGCATACTCGACATTGCCTATATGCCCATCCTGCAGAAAAACGAGCCTTTTATAAGACTGTCAGGCTCCGATGCACAACAACTCCTCGTCACAATAAGCAAAATCAAACACTATCAGGACACTGACGAAAGCTACACGGAGCCTGTACTGAACGCACTCTACACTGTATTCCTTCTCGAAGTGAAGAGAGCTCAGGTGAGAACCGGACAAAAAGGTCAGCATCCAGCACGTATGGAGAAACTATTTATGGACTTCATACAACTGATGACACAGCACTTCAGCGAACACCACGACATCGCTTTCTACGCATCTAAACTCAACATCACTACGATCTACCTATCAAGAGTAGTACGCTTAATAGCAGAACGTACCGTCGTTGACTACATCAACCAGATGCTCGCCGACAAAGCGACTTTCCTACTTCGCCATTCACAGCTAAGCATCACACAGATAGCAGAACAACTGCATTTTGCTGACACACCATCCTTCAGCAAGTTCTTCACACGACAGAAAGGTATGTCACCCAGAGCCTTCAGAGAGGCATAGACCCTACTACCACTCCCCCATCCTAATAACCTAAATTACAGTCACAACTGGTTTGAAATCATTTTCCCATAGGTGGGAATGGCTTTTCTCACCGATGGGAAATGCTTTTCCCACCTATGGGAACGCCCTTTTAGCCTAAATCAAACTCGTATTGAACCCATTATGATGAAAAATCAACAATAATTACTCCAATTAAAAAATTTGTTGTATCTTTGTGCGATAATCTGAAACTTAAAACAATAGTATGAAGGCTAAACTAATAATCATCGCATTACTCATTACAACAGCAGTAATGGCACAACACACAGAGAACCGCGAAATCAAAGTAACCGAAAACGTCGCATATCGCAACGATGTAGGACCAAACACCATACTTGATTTGGCTGAACCACTTTTCGGACCAACACATGACCGACCCGCTATTCTCATTATTCATGGTGGAGGATGGAGCGCCGGCTCAAAAAACGACCAAGTATATCGCTCGCTGATGATTGACTATGCACTGAAAGGATACGTAGTGGCCAACATGAACTACCGTCTGGTTCAGGAGGCACCAATGCCTGCCTGCATAGAAGATGTGCAACATGCTGTCAAATGGATGAAAGAGAATGCCCAGAAGTTAGGCATCGACCCAGAACGTATAGGTACCTATGGACATTCGGCAGGAGGACACTTGTCGCTCATGGCAGGGCTGACAGCCGGAGTGGCTTGTGCTGCAGGAGGCGCACCTCCTACGGAGATAGGCAACCCAAACATTCCTTGGAATGACCATCCAGAATGGTGGCCCATAGGCTACATTAGGCATACCAACACTCCTTTCCTCGTGCTACAAGGCGGAGAAGACCCTATTGTCAAGCCAAATCTGACGGAAGACTGGGTCACAAAGATGCAACAGACTGGCACGCAGGTGGATTATGTAAAGGTACATGGTGACCACGGAGTGGCTTTCGATAAACAACTGGAATTCACACGACCCGCTTTGGATGCCTTCTTTGCACGTCACCTCAAACACCAAGACCCCACGATAAGCTTTGAGCAGATGAAGGTTCCTGAATATGGAGGCAGCGGACCACATAAGGCTATTGCCGTTCGTGAGAAATCGCTGACTGACTTTGTTGTCTATCGTCCATGCAACATGGATGCCGCTATGATGACGGAACGTCCAAACTTCTTCAGCCATGGCACGGTGAAAACAGAGAAGCTGCCCATACTTATCTTCTGTAATGGAGGGTGCATGGACACCAGCATAGGCTATGAGAACATGCTCACAGACCTGGCATCTTACGGCTATGTAGTAGTGGCTATAGGCGAGCTACAGATGTTTGCTCAACACGAGAAAGACCAACACACCCCGTCATCCATGGTCAAGAAAGCACTCGACTGGGTTTGCCAACAAGCCAACGACCCCGCCTCACCTTATTATAATAAGATAGACATTGAGAAAATAGCTGCTGCAGGACACTCCTGTGGTGGAGCACAAGTACTGGCTAATGCTGCGGACCCAAGGCTGAAGACCTATCTTATACTGAATGCCGGCATGGGTAAGATGACGATGGCTGATGCCAGCCGTAAGTCACTGAAGAACCTTCATGGACCTATTCTGTACCTGGTGGGTGGCACTACTGATGTGGCATGGAAGAATGCACAGATGGACTACAAGGCCATCAAACATGTTCCTGTCGTACTGGCTGACAACACCCAGAGTGGACATGGCGGCACCTACGAGCAAGCTAATGGTGGAGACAATGCACGAATGGTACGGGCATGGCTCGACTGGCAACTGAAAGGAAAGAACGAGCATGAGACACTCTTCTTCGGAGGAGACCTGAAGGACTATCCACAATGGACAATTGAGCATAAGAACTTTAAATAATTAACTAAAATACTATGCTTGTAAAAACATATTGCGCAGCCGTCAACGGACTGGAGGTAACAACGGTAACTGTTGAAGTCAGCATGACAAGAGGCGTACAGTTCCACCTGACAGGACTGGCTGACACGGCGGTAAAGGAAAGCTACGACCGTATTAAGGCCGCACTTGTAAACAACGGATTCAAGATGCCCACCATGGACATCACCATTAATCTGTCGCCAGCAGACATCAAGAAAGAGGGATCCAGCTACGACCTGCCATTGGCCATTGGCATCATGGCTGCCAATAACAAGGTAGATAGCTCTTTACTCCAGCAATACATGCTTGTTGGCGAATTGGGGCTTGACGGTAAGCTGATGCCTGTTCGCGGTGCACTACCTATTGCCATACGTGCGCGCAAAGAGAAGTTCAAAGGACTGATTGTACCCAAGCAAAATATCCGCGAGGCTGCCGTGGTCAACCAACTGGACGTCTATGGCATGGAAACGCTGATGGATGTTGTCAATTTCTTCAATGGACAGTCAACATTCGAGCCTACTTCCATTGATACACGAAAGGAATTCTACGAGCAGCAGAACCAGTTTGAACTGGACTTTTCTGATGTTCGCGGACAAGAAAGCGTCAAACGCGCACTTGAGGTTGCAGCGGCTGGTGGACACAATCTTATCATGATAGGTCCTCCAGGTAGCGGAAAGTCCATGTTGGCCAAACGGCTGCCAAGCATTCTACCACCCCTGTCGTTAGCGGAAAGTCTTGAAACCACACAGATACACTCTGTGGCAGGAAAGCTGGACCGCAACACCAGCCTTATCAGTCAACGTCCGTTCCGTTCACCTCACCATACTATTTCACAGGTAGCACTCGTTGGTGGCGGTCAGAACCCACAGCCAGGTGAAATCAGCCTGGCACATAACGGTGTGCTTTTCATAGACGAGATGCCAGAGCTCTCGCGCTCGGTCCTTGAAGTGCTACGTCAACCACTCGAAGACCGTAAGATTACCATCAGCCGTGCCAAGTACAACGTGGAATATCCCTGCTCATTCATGCTCATCGCATCTATGAACCCTTGCCCTTGCGGCTATTATGGAGACCCAACCCACAACTGCACCTGCACACCAGGACAAATAAGCAGGTATCTATCGAAAATCTCTGGTCCACTACTCGACCGTATAGACATTCACTGCGAGATACAAGCCGTACCCTTCGCCCAGCTCTCGCAGATGCAGCCAGGAGAACCATCGGCTGCTATCCGTGAACGAGTGATTGCCGCCCGCAAGATTCAAGAGGAGCGTTTCAAGCCCTTCAAGGGCATCCACTCCAACGCCATGATGACCGAGCGCATGCTCCACGAGTTTGCAGAGCCTGATGCTGCCAGTCTCGACATGCTTCGCATGGCAATGGAGAAACTGAAGCTCTCAGCCCGTGCCTACAGTCGCATCCTTAAGGTTGCACGTACCATTGCCGACCTCGCCGGTTCAGAGAAAGTACAGTCCATGCATATTGCCGAAGCTATTGGCTACCGCAACCTCGACCGTGGTGACTGGGCAGAGCGGGGGTTATGAGATAATAATGAATAAGAGTTTAACATATAAAAGTATGGACGAAAAAGGAAACATAATCATCTATCAGTCTGAAGATGGGGCTGTCCGACTTGATGTTAGATTGGAGGACAATACTGTTTGGTTGACACAACAGCAGATGGCCGACCTTTATGGCTCTTCTCGCACCAATGTGGTTGAGCATATAAAACATATTTACGAAGACAGCGAGTTGGAAGAAAAAGCAACTTGTCGGAAATTCCGACAGGTTCGGCAAGAGGGTAATAGGGAAGTCGCACGTGAGATTCCTTATTATAACCTTGATATGATTATTTCTTTGGGGTATCGTGTCCGTTCCATCACTGCCACTCGTTTCCGCCAATGGGCTACGGAACGGCTACATGAATATATTGTGAAAGGCTTTGCACTCGACGATGAACGACTGAAGAACCTCGGCGGAGGCAGTTACTGGAAGGAACTGCTTGATCGCATCCGTGATATTCGTTCTTCTGAAAAAGTGTTATATCGTCAGGTGCTCGACCTATATGCAACAGCGGTTGACTATGACCCGCGTTCCGAGACATCAAAACTGTTCTTCAAAATTGTACAGAACAAGTTGCATTATGCCGCTCATGGGCATACAGCAGCAGAAGTCATTTACGAAAGGGCTGATGCTGACAAACCTTTTATGGGGTTGACAACGTTCAAGGGAGAACTACCTTGTTTGAATGATGTTAAGATTGCCAAGAACTATCTTTCGGCTGATGAATTGAAGATTTTGAATAACCTTGTATCTGGATATTTCGACTTCGCAGAAATCCAGGCATTGAAACATCGCCCGATGTATATGGAAGATTATGTCCGCCAACTTGACAATAACATTGTGTCTATAGGTGAAGAACTGCTGACCGATGGAGGGGCCGTTAGTCACGAAGAAGCAATGGAGAAAGCGGTGACAGAATATCGCAAGTACCAAGTGAAGACACTTTCTTCTGTTGAACAGGCTTATTTGGAAAGCATTAAAAGCATTGAACAGAGAGCAAAACGTAAGGGGAAAGACGATGGTAACAAATAGTAACTGCATAAAATCCTCGGCATATAAAACCACCGCATGCATTGACATCCACTGCAAAATCCACAATGTGCCATTCTGCTTGTCGGAACAAGACACACCCTACAGCCTTTGCCCTTCAAGCCAGAAGTCTTTTAACTCATATTTGTCTGAAGTCTGAACGTCCAGCATAGTGGGTGTCTCTACTTGAATACGGCGCATCACAACATGATGACAACGCGAGAGAGGCATGTCGTCACGCTCTTCTGGCTTATAGAACTGCGTCCAAGGATGAATAAAGAGGAAGCGGTCGCAGCGTCCACTGATGTTCTCCACCAGGATATATTCATAGTGCTGTGGCGTGTCAGGACGCATTTTCAGCCAAAGGACACGATTGGCATCCCTCGTCACACAGTTCCTCAGAATGATGTTCCTATCGTGTAACGACTCAGAGCCAAGGGTCAGACAACCATGCACCTTTCCATAAATGCAATGCTCAATCAGTATGCGCTGGTTGTCACCATTGCGCTGGTCCATGTCTGCCCAGGTGCCTTTTCCACCTTTCAGCACCACTGCGTCGTCATTGACATGCATAAAGCACCCCCTTACCAGCACGTCCGTACAAGCATCGATGTCGATGGCATCGGAACTGGGAGCACCTTTTGTAGCGTCCTGTTCCCAAACGTTTTCCGTTGGGGCATAGATGTAACAGTCGAGATAACGCACATGATGGCATTTATAAATATGCGTTGTCCAGAAAGGTGAGTTCACCAGATGCACATCCTGAATGGTCACATTCTTGCTGTTGGATATATATACAAGTCTGGGACGCTGACTGTCTTTATTCGTACACTGTGGGTTCCACTGGCGACGTAGCCAGAAGTCTTGCCAATAGTGCAGGCCATTCCCATCGATGGTGCCACGTCCTGTAATGGTAAAACCGTCTGTCTGGTCGGCATTCACCAACGCAGGGAAGTACAGGCACGTCTCCCCTTCAATGCGTGTTGTCATCACGGGGAAGTCGGCAATGCGGTCACTACCTTTCAACCGTCCTTCTACATGCAGATGGGTTCCCTGCTTGAAAAACAGCGCTCCCGAGAGGTAGGTTCCCTCTGGTATGACCACTACTCCACCGCCATTATCGGCACACTGGTCGATTACTTGCTGTAGCGCTTTCGTCTGCACCTTTGTACTGTCGGCAGTAACTCCATAGTCGGTTACCACATATTGTCGTCCTAACTGAGCTACATCGACCTTCTGTGTTCTGCTGAACCAAGGATCCATAGGAGTGCCGTCGGGCCAGTTGTCCGCCTGAGCAACTGCTGACAAAAGCAACAACAGCAGCACTAATATACTGTCTTTTCTGAATGAATGCTTCATCATACCTGATAATTTGCACAAAGATAGGCATTATATTCCGAACAACCAAAGAAAACAAAACTTATTGTCAATACGGCATGACACATGTTAAATATTGTACTTTTTACAATTATTCTTGCATGTATCAGAAAAAAGTAGTACCTTTGCAACCAGATAACAACTACTAATTTACTAAATAACAATCGATTTATGAGAAAAACTATTCTACAACTGCTCATGCTATTGCCATTATGTGCAATGGCCTACCAGCGTGTAAGCGTTCATGACCCCAGCATCGTGTGGGATCCTCAGTACAAGACGTACTACATCTTCGGCTCGCATCGTGCAGCGGCAACCACCACGAACTTGATGGACTGGTCGTTATTCACAGCCGCATGGGCTACAGCAAGCACCAACAACGCCGCTAACTCGGTTGCCTTTACCACCCAGCAGGTGAAGAAGGTAAAGATAGGCGGTGTGGAGCGTGACTTCAACAACTTCAACGCCTTTGCATGGTCGTCAGCATTAGCAAAGAACCACAAGAATGTGGAATGGGGCAGCATCGACGGTAACATGTGGGCACCTGATGTCATCTTCAACAAGGCGATGAACAAGTGGTGCATGTACCTGAGCATCAACGGCGTGGAGTTCAATTCGAGCATCATCCTGCTAACGTCCGATCATCTCTATGGTCCTTACCGCTACCAGGCACCTGTGGTCATCTCGGGTTTCAACATGCCCGGCAGCGATGCCTTGAGCTATAAGAACACGGACCTGGAACTGGCATTAGGCGAACAGGCATCACTGCCTGAGCGCTATAACAAGGGTTACAACTGGGGCAGCTTCTGGCCTCACTGCATCGACCCTTGCGTGTTCTACGACGAAGAGGGCAACCTCTGGATGACCTACGGCTCATGGAGCAACGGCATGTGGATACTGCAACTCGACGAAGAGACGGGTCTGCGCGACTACAACGTGACCGAACAGTACGGCAGCGACTTCAGTCGTGGCGTCAACGTAAGCAAAGACCCTTACTACGGCATCAAGATTGCCGGCGGACGCTACCACTCTGGCGAGGCGAGCTATGTGGAGCATATCGGCGACTATTACTATCTGTTTGTTACCAACGGCGGACTGGTGGCCAACGGTGGTTACCAAATGCGCGTGTTCCGCTCCACCAGTCCGGAAGGACCTTATAGGGACAGCCGCGGACAAAACGCCATCATTACCAGCGACCCACGCAACGCTGCCAACTATGGTCCTGGCGGACTGGAGCTGGGTGTCAACATCTTCGGCGCATACGGCGAGTGGGGTTATCAGGCTGTTGGTAACTTGTCGGAACGTTCGCAAGGACACAACAGCATCATTGCTGCTCCTGACGGAAGGACCTATCTGGTCTATCACACCCGTTTCCAGAACTGGGGTGAGAGCCACCAGGTACGCGTTCACCAAGTATTCCTCAACGAAGACGGCTGGCTCTGCGCAGCACCTTTCGAGTATTCTGGCGAGACGGTGACCGATGCCGACATTGCCAGCAGTCAGCTCATTGGCAACAGCGACATCGTGGGTACCTATAACCTGCTGGTACACCGCTACGGCTTGGATCATAGCGCCATGGAGCTGGTAACGCCTGTACAGATAGTTCTCAATGCTAACGGAACAGTGAGCGGAGCTTATAATGGCACGTGGAAGACAACCAACGGCACGTCTTATTTCACCATCACGCTGGGCAGCGACACCTATCGCGGCGTCATGGTGGAGCAGACACTGGAGCCTACTACCGAGAAGACGCCTGCCTTCACCGTGCTGAACAGCAGCACAGGCGTTACGGCTTGGGGATACAAGGCATCGTCGAGCACCACCATTGAAGTGACCGTAGGTGCTACGAACAACAGCACGGCATACTTAGGAGCTTTCTCTGCACCATTACAAATAAAAGACGGACAAATGGCAGTCTTCGAGTTCACCAACTACTCGTCGAAGACTGACGTATGGAACAACTGGGTGGCATGTCTGTCGCCTAAGACAACGTTCAACATTGATGACAACAACACCATAGCCCTGCGTGCCGACAACTGGGAGAACAAGCAGTTCAGTGCTGACGGCATTATCAACAACTATACATGGAACCTGGGAGAGGCAGCTGACAAGACTGACTTCCTGAACAAGATGGATGGTTCGACGGTCGAAGTGAAGTTCATCTACCTGAACGGAACCGTCACCATACGTGCCGACATCACCACTGCAGGCGGAGAGACATACTACGAGCAGTTCGTCAAGACGGGCTACACAGGAACGCTCAACTGCTGGATGTCGGTAGATAAGGCGCATCTCGTCATCACACGTGCAGAAGTGCTCGACGCTACAGCCATCAGCACGCCACGTACTACCGTGGACTCGCAGTCCAACATTCGCTATAACCTGGCTGGTCAGCGCGTAGGTGACGACTACAAAGGCCTGGTCATCGTTAACGGCAAGAAGATGATTGTGAGATAACACGTCGTAGGTTTTGCCTATAACACATACTCTCGCCTGCCCACCCACGTGGGCAGGCGTTTTGTTATATCCACGATGACTGGGCGTTCAATGCATGTTGAAAGGGAGTTTCAATTAGGTGTTAAGGGATTATGATATAGGTGCAACGGGATATACACGGGCGTGAAAGAATTGTTTGGCGGCCGTGAAAAAACATTATCACGGGCGTGATAAAATCATTTCGCGCCCGTGATAATCCCAAAACAGCAAGTTTTCTCTTTACTGTGTGCTATGGTTCTACCATAACATCCCAACTGCAAAGATACAAAAAAACTGGAGCAAATGCAAGTATTTGCCCCAGTTTTTTATTGGAATATACGATTTACTTTACAATCACCTTGCGGCCATTCTCAATGACTACACCCTTATAGTCGCTGCTGACACGCTGGCCAGCGAGGTTGTAGCGTACGGCAGTATGTACGTCTGTCGTAGTGCGTGTAGCGTTGATAGCGGTTGGTGTCTCGTCGGTATTAGACGTGAAGTTCTTCAGATAAGCGTTCTCAACGGTCAGGAAAGCATAGATATCCTGTGTGCCGTCGCCACAATTGAGCACCATCTCCTCGTAGTAGTCGTCACCAATCTCAGCACGCAGCGTCACCTTGCTGGCCTCGTCGGCGTCGCGGATAACCTTCAGCACAACGTGCTTGCCATCAAACAAGTCGATAGAATATTCTGAGGGGTAATTATTTTCGAAGGAAGTGAACCACGTCTGATCGACGTTAGACTTCAATTCACCCTGCCATGCAAAGCCGTCGGCACGCATGGCAACATACTCCTCATAACCGGCAGCGCCACGCTCTGCAGAAGCCAGCACGGCTACAAAGGTATGGTATAACTCCTTACCACCAGTGTAATGGTCAAACTCGATAGTCATTGTCTTGCCTGGCTCTACCTTATAATAGTCAGAGAACTGTGTCCACCAAGGTGTTGTATTGGTCTCCAGACCTACGATGTCCTTCGGGGTAGCGGTAGTGGCAACACTGCTCTCGTCAACAACAACGTAAGATTGATCTACGCCCAACTGCGCATAAAGCGGTTCACCAGCAGGAATAGGCATCACGAAGTCTAAGTACCTATCTATGCTGCTTGTTGTAATGATGTCGGCATGAACGATGACCTGCCCACCTTTGCGCTGAATGGTCAGCGTCACGTCTGCACCATCCATATCGGTGATGAAAGTATCCCAGTTATAGTTGCTGGTCAACGAAGTGTACCAGGTATTATCATCTTTCGTGTTCTGACCATCATGCCAACCATAGTTGTCGGCACGAACGATGGCATAATCTTTATAGATGGGTGCTGTTCTGTCATCACTATTTGCAAGCGCTACGACGAAATTGTTGTAATTATTGGCGCCTGCATAGTTCTTGAACTGTACTGTCAGCGTCATATCGTCATTTACAAGCCAACCTTTGTACTCACCAAAGAAGCCCGTCGTCTTGTCGGTCTTGCCAATCTGACCTGGCTCGCGTACCTCAGGAGTAGTATCGGTTATCTTAGTCTTGTCGTTGTCGATGACTATATGGGCACGTTCTACAACAAACGAAATAATGAGAGGATCGTTCTCGCCAATCTCCTTCAGGGTGTAGTTTTGGTAGTATGTACCATTACTAATGTCAAACTTTACCTCAACCTTTGTTCCGTCGCGTATGATATCTACAGCGACGGGAACACCATTAGTAGAGGATTCAAAAGTAGCCCAGTTCCAGTTACACGAATTCTTTGTTGCATCATAATAACTACCCCAGCCGTAATTATCTAAACGTAGCACGGCATATTCATCTTCGGGTCTATCATGACCTTCAGCTTTAGCAAGAATGATAGCAGAATTGAACCAGTTACAATAACCAACAGGATCACCCCAATTATTTGCCTTCGCTTCTGCATCAGTACAATGGTAGTTCATGTACTCTATATGCAGCGTCTTGTTAGGCTCAATAGTGTAAGGGGCAGAGAATGCCGTCCACCATCCAGTAGTATTGTCTGTGGCACCAACTGTTGTTGTAGTAGCCTTGGCGAAGTTGCTGCACAACAAAGCAACAACAGCCAACGATAAGCGTAAAATTTGTTTCATAATTGTTTAGTTTGTTTTTAGAAAAGATAAATAATAAGAAAGCAGGCAAGTCCCCTCCCCCCTCGGGGGAGGAAGGGAAGGGGCTCCCCGCCTATAGTTTAATTAGCATATTTGTAACCCCAGACGGTGACACCTGTCGTACCGTTCAATGCAGTGAACGATGGTGCTTTCTCGTTCTTGGGCTCTAAGGTCTGCTCAATCATCACACCCTTATACGTATCGCCAATGTTGATGGTGATGTAAGATGTGCCGGACTTCACTGACCATGTACCGCTGTATTCACCCGAAATCTTGCCGTCGGCACTGAGTGTTACCTCTACAGGCTTGGCAGCTTCCTTCGTCAGGTGGTTGAGCTTATAAGGATGTACCAGCAGCTTATACTTACCGGCAATCTTGTCAGTAGCTACAAGCTGTTTCTTTGCAATGTGAGAGCTCTTCATGACCTCACCCGTATATTCGAACGGAGCAGCTACCAACCAGCCGTCTTCGTTCTGGAATACCTGGTGAACACGTACCTGATGACCTTCGCCCCAGTTCTGGAAACGAGTATGATAAACCAGATAGGTACGTCCGTCGGGTGCAGCAATAATACTGTTGTGACCCTGTGAGCGCTCGCCAGAAGCTTCGTTGGCACCACCAGTCAGCAGGTTGCCCCAGTTGGTGTAAGCACCAAAGATGTTGACACCACGGTTGTTGTCGTTCTCTTTCGGACCGAAGTTGAGCTGATACTGATTGAAGATGGCTGTTCCGTTACGGCTGTCAACGTATGGACCGTCAGGACTTGACGAACGGAACACGCGCATCTGGTAACCACCATTGTTGTAGTCGCTGGCATTACCACCGGCAGCCAGTCCGCCATAGGTCATGAACAGGAAGTAGTAACCACCGATGTACTCAATGTAGCTGGCCTCACCAGACACATAGTAACCACCGGCAATCTTCTTGCCGAAGTATGGATCGACGGTAATACCGTCGCCACTGCCCTTCTGTGCGTATGTAACATCGTAGTCGCGCAGACCCGTCTCTTCGTCAAGCTCAAGCATCCAGATGCCACCGCTCCATGAGCCATACGACATCCAGAGCTTTCCCTCTTCGTCATAGAACACGCAGGGGTCGATACAGTTGGGATAACGGTTGCCCCAAGTATCTACATTATAACGCTCTGGCAGCGAGGCCTGAGTACCCAGTACAATCTCGAGGTCAGTGTCCTTATAGGCATTGCCTGAGCCTTTGCGGAAACCACTGATAACAACAGGTGCCTGATAGCGGTAAGGACCTGCAATGTTGTCGGCAGTAAGCAGAATGATGCTGGAATACCACCAGTCGCCATTGATGCTGAGATACATGCACCACTTACCCATCTTCTGGTTATAGATGACATCGGGTGCCCACATCATGCCATCGACATTGTAAGCACTGTTGCCACGCTTCGACCAGTCGAAGGCATTGAAGTTGAGCGTATATTCTACGCCGCCCTTCTTGAACTTGGTAACCTGAGGAGTGGTGAAGGCATCCTTGTTTGCTGCATTGGTGCTCGTTGCAGTAGCCCAGGGGGCAGTGAAAGCTACCCACGACATCATGTTGGTAGAACGAGCAGCTGCACGGTGAGAACCGAAGATGTAATAATTGCTGGACGATGGATCCCATACCACGCTTGGGTCATGCACACTGACACGCTTCAAAGCCTCCGGTCCCTCGGTCTGTACCTCTTCCTCGTCGTCATCCTCTCCGAGTGTAGTGAAAGGAACGTCAGAAGAATAGACCACCTCGGCACTGCTCTGCACGTATGCACGTACATGATAAGTAGTATTGGCCTTGAGTCCTGAAAGCGTCACCGTCATGTTCGATGACGATGCTGTCACCTTATTGTCGTTAACGGTAGGATTGGTCGATGTGCTATAGCAGAGTCCACGGCCAATAATACCTGTGCCGGATGCTGTTGCCGTAACAACAGCAGAAGAAGACGTGATAGAAGAAACCTTAGGAACAGTTACTGACAACGAGCCGGAGCTACCGCCTCCATCGTCAGGAGCATCGTCGCCACAGGCAATAGCCATCACACCTAAGCAAAGAAAGAAAAACAGTTTTGATAAATACTTCATAAAAACAAAATAAGAAATAAAATGCCTGCATGGATGTGGCAAGGCACACCCAGCAGGCTTTTGTTTAGTGACTGTTATTATTCGAATACCAGATGGCTGTGGTCAACAGTGAAGTGGAAGTTGAAGTCATCAGGATTGGTAACGGTGTTCAGGCCCATATAGTTCTGAATATAGGTATTACCGTCGCTGCCAACCATGACACACTTAACATCACAAGTACCATTGCCGTTGTTGGTAACAGAGACTGTTACAATGGCTTCGTCCATAGCAGCAAGCCATGCACCCCAGTCAGCCTGACCGCCACTTGGTGTACACTTGTTTGCCAGTTCAGCACCATCCCAGCCGGTACCCCAGCCCCAGTTGTCGGCACGCAGCACGCCATACTCGGTAGTGCCGTCAGAATTGGTCAGTACGACAACGAAGTTGTTCCAGTTAGAAGCACCGCCATAGTTTCTGAAGCGACGTGTATAGGTCTGTCCTGCAGGAACCTTGATGTAAGGTGAGTGTGCTGTCCACCACTCCTGAGAGTTATCCTCAGCACCCAGCAGATCGTCGAACTCCAGGTGACAGTTATCTACGGTGTAGTGGAAGTAGAAGTCATCGGGATTAGTAATGGTATTCAGACCAATGTAGTTCTGAGTATAGGTATTACCGTCGGTGCCAATCATAGTAGTCTTCACATCGGCTGTTCCGTCACCATTATTGGTAATGTAAACCGTAACCTTTGCACCGTCCATGGCAGCAAGCCATGCACCCCAGTCAGCCTGTCCACCACTTGGTGTACACTTGCTTGCCAGTTCAGCACCATCCCAGCCGGTACCCCAGCCCCAGTTGTCGGCACGCAGGATAGCATACTCAGTAGCACGGTCGCCAGAAGTCAGGCAAATAACAAAGTTGTTCCAGTTGTTTGCACCGGTGGTGTAGTTGGTGAAGGTAGAAACGAAGGTCTCGCCTGGAGCCACCTTAATGTTCTCAGAGTGCTCACTCCACCATCCGGAAGAGTTGTCTGTAGCACCTACAGAGGTGAACATCTTATCAACAACAGTGAACTGAGCATAGCCGATAGCCGGCGTAGGACTGTTCTCACCCTTGTAGGTCTTGTTATATACAGCTACAAGTGTCTTCGTTCCAAGGCTTGTCATGTCAGGAATAGCCTCGAAGGTAAGGTCAGCAGCTGTAACATCCTTGGTCACGCCCTGCTCGAACTCTACAGTTGCAGTAACGTTAGCAAAAGCCTCCTCGAGCGTTGCACCCAGCAGCACCTTCTTTGGTGCACCCTTCAGTGTCAGCGTTACTGGCAGCTTGTCCTCTGCAGAGGTGAAGCCACCGATTGGCTCGATGTTTGACTGCAGGAAGTTAATGTATGAACCCTCGGGACAGAGGAATGCACGAATCGTCGTGTTAGAAGCATCGGCATTGAGGTTGACCAGTGCCGTCTTCTGGGTATAAGTCTTCGTAACTGTTCCGTTAGTGATCTTTACGAGGAAAGCACTTGGATTAGTACGGTCGATAGTCAGCGTAACGCGTCCACCCAGCTTTTCAATACCTGCATCGGTGTCGGTACCAAAGGTCAGCGTACTCTCAATCAGACTACGGTCAATGTATTCTCCCCACTCAGAGTTACCACTGGGCTGGTTATCATAACGGATGACACCATACTCCTTATAGTTAGCTGCGCCACGGTCCTCGTCGTTACAGATGACAAGTGCGAAGTTCTTATAGGTATTGGGAGCAGAAGGATTGATGTTCAGGTTGAACACAGCATTCCATACCTGTCCGTCAGGAATCTGGTAGTACTTAGAGAATACAGCCCACCAACCAGAAGAGTAGTCGGTAGCACCAACAGTATATACATCTTCCTCCATGCCTTCGAGCTCAGTGGGCTCGTCTTGCTTAGAGTTGGCTATGGAATCTACTTTCTCTGAAATCCAGTCAGGCGAACCAATGCTATACAGGTCGCCACCTTCGCAACTGGTCATGGCCAGTGTGCCAAGTGCCATTGCGCAGAAGACGGATGCTAATTTATTTAGATATCTCATAATCTATTCGTTTTTTACTATTTAAACTATATTACCTTATATACCTTTTCCTTACAGGTTGACTACTGGATGAACAGTCCAACCTTTCTGACTGAAGTAGCTGGAATTATCAGTATTGTTGTTAGCAGAGTTACCAGTCAGGTTGGGGTTGTCATTAAGTGTACCCTGGAAGATAGGCAGGAACTCGTGACCTGCTACATAAGAGTTGTAAGAACTCTTGCTGCATGTGTTGTAGTCCACAGCGTCCTTCGGAGTGTAAGTATATGTACCAGCCTCATAGTCGGCCTTGGTCCAGAAGTTGAATGCACCATGCTCCTTGAGCTGTTGCAGACGGTCAGCGCTGTAGAAGAAGCCCCAGCGGAGGAGGTCGAAGCCACGACCGAACTCACAACCGAACTCCTTTGGACGCTCAACATTGGCAATCTGCTCGAACAGCTTGTCCTTAGAGTTGAAGTCAGCGAGGTTGAGGTTACGCAGACCTGCACGTGCACGTACCTGGTTAATCCAGTCAATAGCCTGCTGTGTAGGACCATTCAGCTCGTTCTCACACTCAGCAGCACGCAGCAGAACGTCAGAGTAGCGCATCATGCGAAGGTTGATACCGCAATGCAGACCAGTAACCACTTTCTCGTAAATGCCTGTACGGAGGTTGGTATTCTTTGCGATGGGCAGACCACCATAGTTATTGTTGGTAACCAGGAAATTGTCAGCTGTCAGCTTTGTTGTATAGGCAACATTGCCATACTCAAAGCCTTCCCACTCGGGCTCGTAAGTTCCTATCGTCCAGTAAAGACGTGGGTCGAGACTACCATCAATGGTACGCTCTGCCTTGAAGAGGTTGTACAGCCAAGGAGAAGCTGAGATGTCAGCCCAACCACCACAGTCGCCAGGACCATAGTTACTCTCAATAGCATGTCCCTGTGTAGCATTGGCACTGGTGTTAACCGGTGTCCACTCATCGTCGGTTCCCTGAGAACCATAGTCCAGGAACTGGATTTCGAAGAGGCTCTCTTCATTGTTCTCGTAAGCAGGACCCTCACGGAAGTTGTCACCGTAGTTAGCCATCAGTTTATAAGAACCATATTGTCCGGCAATGATAGCCTTCAGCACGGTGAGTGCCTCACTGTACTTATGACGCTGCATCAGTGCACGTGCGTAGTAACCGGCAGCAGAGCCACAGGTGGCACGACCCTTTGCCCACTCACCACCAACATTGCGGCTGGGCAGCAGTGTCATAGCCTCAGCAAAGTCTTGCTCTACCTGGTCAAGAACACGGTCGTACTGTGCAAAACCATCCTGATCACCCTCTTCTACGTTAGCAGCATAGAGTCCGCTCAGAGAAGAATACTGATTGTAGTCAGTGATAAGTGTCGGGTTCTGGTAGTAGCCAGCGAGGTTATAGTAAGCCAGACCACGGATAAAGAGTGCCTGTCCGCGAATCTGCTTCATGCGGTCGCTCAGATCATCACCTGTCGCACGAGAAAGTACGAAGTTACATACATTAATAGTATAGTACCAGTCACGCCATGACCACTGTCCGATTTCGTCTGTGATAGGCTCGGTCAGGTCATCAAATGGCAAGTACCATACCTGTGAAGCATTCCATGCCTCGTCACCACGCATCACGTCGATGTTATAACCTACACGGGCATAAGTTCCCTCCATACGAATATGGTTGTAGCAGGCTATCACGCTCTCCTCCAGTTCGTCGGCGGTGTAGCCGAAGGTTCCTGATGTCTGCTGGTTGGGATTGGTTATATCCAGCTTGTCGCTGCACGATGTCATCGTGCCAATGCCCAAGATCAGGGCAAGTGATAATTTATATAGTTTCATAATAATCTTCAATTATCAATTATCAATTATCAATTAATTAGAATGAGAAGAGTACACCGGCCATGAAGCTACGTGCGCTGGGGTAAGAGCACCAGTTGTAGCCAGGAGTAAATGTACCACCTGCATAGTCAACATTGTATCCCTTATACTTGGTAAAGGTATAGAGGTTCTGGGCTGATACATAGATACGTGCACCAGTGATCACACCACCAAACACCTTGTTAGGAATGTTGTAACCAATCTCAACATTGGCAATCTTCCAATAAGCAGCATTCTGTATATGACGCTCGCTGAACAGGTCGTTCCATGCCAGTGTTGCATTGTTTGCATAATATGTACGAGGAACATCAGAGATGTAGGTCAGACCATCTGCAGACCACTGGTTAGCACCGAGCAGTGCCACGTCCTTGTTGGCAGGACCATAGCAGGAGTTCAGGTTGTTATAGATACCGTCAGCTACATGATAGTTCAAAGCACCAAAGGTAGAGATGCTCAGGTCAAAGTTCTTGTACTCCAAGTGAGCACTCAGACCGAAGTTCACCTTAGGCAGACCACTGCCAAGCACGGTCTGGTCGTAAGCGTCAATCACACCGTCGGGCTCGCCGTTAGGACCGCTGACATCCTTATAGAGACAGTCACCAATGTTGGCACCCTGCTGGGTAGCATGGTCGTCAAGGTCGGCCTGTGTACGGGCGATGCCCTCATAAACCCAACCATAGAACTGACCTACTTCCTCACCTACGTATGTAGCGTAAGCACCGGTAATAAAGGAGTCAGTACCGAAACCTAATGATTTAACTTTGTTCTTCAGTGTGCTCAAGTTGGCAGAAATGTCATACTTCAGTGGATGATCGTGGTTACGATAAGTTACTGAGAACTCGAAACCGCTGTTCTCCATCTCAGCAGCATTCATGGTAACACTTGTGTTGGCCACACCAGCATTAGCAGGAACAGGAACATTGTAAAGCAGGTCGGTAGAAGTGTTCTTGAACCACTCGGCTGTGAACTCAATACGGTTGTTCAGCAATGCCAAGTCAATACCAACGTTCATTGTCTTCTTCTTCTCCCATGCGATGTTCTCGTTAACGAAAGTAGAGATAGCAGAACCTGTTACAGGATTGTTGCCAAACGAGTAGGTCATGTTGTTACGGGCCATTGTTGCCTGGTAAGCGTACTCACCGATGTTCTCATTACCGAGTTCACCATAGCTACCACGAACCTTGAACATGTTTACCACATTGCGGTCGAAGGGGAAGAAGTTTTCCTTATCGAAACGCCAACCCAGAGATACTGATGGGAATGTACCCCAACGGATATCCTTCGTCAGACGTGAGCTACCGTCACGACGTACAACGAGAGACAGCAGATACTTTCCGTCATAGTCATAGTTCAAACGACCGATGAACGAAGTGATGGCATGCTTGTACTCGAACGATGAACCATCGCGTGTACCAGCATTCTGAATCTGTAAGAAGTAAGGCTCAGAGAAATTAACACCCCAGCTGTTGAGCACATCTGTGTTCTCCTCCTCGTAAGTGATACCACCTAAGAGGTTCACATGGTGCAGGCCGAAAGTGCCATCGTAGTTCAGCGTATTCTCCACGAGGAAGTCAGCATAAGTACGTCTGTTCTTATCTAAACGCTCATTACTCTTATCCAAATATACACGGTTACTCTGAATCCAGGCAGATACCCAAGTCTTGTCCTGAGCATTCGTCTTGCTGTAAGAAAGGTTGATCTTGTAATTCAGCTTGTGGTTGTCGTTTGCCAGACCAATCATCTGAAGCAGGTCAACATCAGCAGAACCGGTTGCTACTACGCGGTCAACGATGGTATTACGTGTAACGAGGTTGTTAACCAGCAAGGGGTTTGATGCAGAGATATCACCATGGATGGTATCGTAATAAACACCATAGCCATAAGCGTCGTAGTTGAAACTGCTGGCAGAACCTACTTTGTCGTCAAGCACCCAAGTGGTGGGGTCGTAAGCCTTGATGGTTGGCTGCATAGACAGCGTACCACCCAGCACGTTATAACCTGTCATACCATACAAACCCTGAATATACTCCTGAGCATTTGAGATACCAAGACCATCCTGGCTGGAGTGAGAATAAACAAGGCTGGTGCGGAACTTGATGAACTTCGTCTCCATCGTGTTGTTTACACGGGCCGTGAAACGCTGATAGTTAGGACCTGCACCTTCCAATGTACCTTTCTGGTTGAAGTAGTCGAGACCTATATTATAAGTATTATTAGCACCACCACCACTCAGATTGACATTGTGGTTCTGACGGATACCAGTCTTGAACACCTCGTCAAACCAATTGGTATTGGTGTTATCCATGAACTGATATCTACCAGTTTCTGCATTCAGGCTGTAGCCACCAGGCAATGGAGTACCACTATTGGCACAAGCCATACCAAGGTACTGGCTATACTGGTTGGCATCCATAATGTCATAAGTGCTGCTTGGTATAACGTCAATACCGAAATAGCCTTTATAGTCCACCTTCAGAGGCTGGTCCTTCTTACCGTTCTTGGTGGTAATGATAATCACACCATTAGCAGCACGTGAACCGTAGATAGCACCGGCAGATGCATCCTTCAACACCTGAATAGTCTCAATATCATTTGGAGAGAAGTCACGAATTGTCGTACCCATGGGCACACCATCAATAACATAAAGAGGAGCCGTGCTTCCGAAAGTACCCAAACCACGAATCTTCACTGAAGGGTCAGCACCAGGCTGTCCGTCGGATGTAATCTGCACACCAGCCACCTTACCTTCGAGCATGGTAGAAATGTTCGAGTTTGAAACACGCTTCAACTCTTCGGCGTTCACAACAGCAACTGAACCTGTCAGGTCTGCCTTCTTCTGAACACCATAACCGACGACAACCACTTGCTCAAGACCAACGGCGTCGCTTTCCATAATAATCTGGCCGAGGGAGGAACGTCCGTTCACTTTAACCTCAAGGTCTTTGTAACCAATGTAGCTAACCACGAGTGTCGCATTGGAGGCAGCGTTCAGTTCGAACTCACCATCAATGTTAGTTACAGTAGCCACATTGGTACCCTTTACCTTGACAGTAGCACCAATGAGCGGCTCTCCATCCTGGTCAACAACAAGGCCACTGACCTTAGCGGTCTGTTCCAGTGCCATCACTGACGCTTTTGCGGGAAGTGGATAGGCAATAAGGCCTCCTACAACGCCCAACATTAGCATCATAGAGAATAATACTTGTTTTCTCATTGTTAATTGTTTTTTAGGTTAGAATTGTTGTTATTTATAAAAGTTTGGTGCAAAATTAATTAATATTCGTATCAGTAAGGTGGACAAAACGGTTTATTAGGTGGACAAAAGCGATAATAAGTGTAGATATTACTCTTTTTACTTTATTTTGCGTTATTGATATACATCAAGACATTTCGTCCACATAATTAGTTGGACTACTTCCATATAGTTTTGTAAAGCAACGGGTGAAATACTTAGGATCGTTAAAACCGACTTTATAGGCTATTTCCGTTATGTTACGGTTTCCTGAATTTTTAACCAGCATTTCCTTTGCAATATTTAGGCGATAGCTACGAATAAACTGACCTGTACTCAGACCCGTTTCACTATTGAGACGTTTACTAACCACACTACGACTCATCCCAAGAGCCTCACAGAACTCAGTAACGCCAAACTCGGAGTCTCCGTAGTGTTCTTCCATTAACTCCATCACCCGGTCCATAAATGGTTTTTGCTGCAGAAGAACGTTCTTCTTGTCTGCTTCTATGTTCTTATCCATGCTCTTGCGATAACGCTCCTCGTTACCAAGTATATTATTGATACGAGTCTGCAGCTGTTTGGGATTATCGCTCTCGGCAAGAACCTTACGGATAGGATCCAAAAGAACTTCTGCCTCATGGCGTTTCAGATAGGCCACTCTTTGACGATAGACATATACAACGATCAGCGTAAGCAAAAGAACGGACAGCAATATAAACCACCAGCTCTTCCAAAAATAGGGTGCTACTTCAATTTGGATGCTAATAATATGTGGCTCTTCAACCACATCACCACGTTTATACTGAACTTCAAAAGTATATGACCCAGGTCCAAGGTTTGTATAACGTACAGAATGGTCACCTGACTTAAGAGGTATCCATTCGTTTTCAAAGCCTTTCAACCTATAGCTATAATGGTCATGTCCCTCACCGGCATAGTTCAGTGTCGAGAACTCTATGGTCATGGATTTATTAGACTCGTGGAGCCGTATAACGGAGGCTTTGGAGATGTCAGTATCGATGAAATCGCTGTTTTCTGAAGTTATAACCTGATTATCAACAACGAGACGAGTGAAAGTCAGCCGTATGGGAAAACGTGCATTAGCATTCTCACCCTGAATCTCCGTCACACCAGCCATGCTTCCCAGATAAACAGTACCATCAGCCGACCTAACGATGGAGTTCCAATAGAATTGCCGACTCAACAAACCATCGTCATTGTTATAATTATTAAAGATGCGCGTGCGCGTATTATAGATAGACAGTCCATTGTCAGTAGTTATCCAAAGACGTCCTCGGTCATCTTCAATAATGCCTTTTACTGCATTATTGGCCAAACCATCGTCTGTAGTCAGCACCTCAAAGGTCTCTTTACCACTCTTCTTATCGACAATACGCCTATAAAGTCCATAGCCATTAGACCCCAACCAGAGCGTCCCATCTTTCGTCTCGCAGAAACAACATATCTTATCTACAACAGCCGATTCGGGATGGTCTAACTTATATACCAACCGTCGAAAACGAAACTTGCCCCCTCCACTGGGTTTGCGTGAATAGAGGTCAATGATGCATACACCTGTCAGACAACCCATCCAGAGCTGTCCTTCCTTGTCGATAAAGGCTCCTATGCATCCCCTTATGTCACGATTACCTTCGAAGGGATCTTCGAGCGTCTGCGTAGAAAGGTCGTAGAAGAATATGCCGTCATTACTTCCTATCCACAAGCCATCATTATACTTGTCGTATGCCAGCGCTCCTATATAGTTGGTGACAGACGACATCTCTGGACTCATATCCACATGCTTAACAACATCGGGTGCCGATAAGTCAAGACGGTTCAGCCCACCTCCCCAGGTGCCAATCCATAGTTGTCCATGAGTATCAGCTGTCAACAGCGAAACAGAGTTATGCGACAAACCAGAGTTGGCTGTAGTCCAGTGCCGGAAGCTGCCGTCTGCATTTTTACGGTTCAATCCGCCTTCCACTGTCCCTACCCATAAGGTTCCATCAGGCTCAACATACATAGAATTGACAGGATGGGGCGAGAGCGACCCTGCCTCTGCTGGTATATGAAAGTAGTTATGCAGCACAAAAGGCTTGGGTGACAAGCGAATGATGCCTGCCGTCTCCGTTCCTAACCATATCTGGCCATCATTGACAAGGATGGTGGTAACGAAATCACTGGCCAAAGGAATGCCAGTCGTCAATGTATTCCAATGTTCGAATGTTCCTTTTACAGCATCCATGATGTTCACACCACTCAATGAACCCACCAACAACTGCCCTTCAGGACTGATAGCCAGCGACGTACAGAAATCGTGCGACAGCGAGTTACTGTCACCCGTGTGGCGATATGCTGTCAAATGTCTGTCCTGCTCAGTGTATGCATACAGACCCACGTTGGTAGATATCCACACAATGCCGTCATGTTTCAACAAGTCAGTAACAAACAGTCCTTGGAAAGTACTCATCGATGGAGCAATGTCTGAGCGTACCAGCTTTCCGTTCGACTCCGACAACCTGTACAGTCCGTCATCAATGTTTATCCATACCGAACCGTCATGTTGTATGTCGGATAACGTAATCTCAGGCGTATTGGCACGATAGCTACAACTGCTAACATGACTGATTTCGCCCATTTCATCGAAGGTATATCGGAAAATACTGTCTAAAGTAAGGTGCCAGATGCCACCCTTCGTGTCACAATAGACCATCGCCGAAGGACGATTCAGTCGTACCTGTTGGTTTTGCTTACTAAACTTTGGGGTGACATAGCTCATTTTGTGAAGGTCAATGACCACCGTACCTTCTTCGTAAGCTACCCATAGCCGGTGACAACTGTCGTTAGCCATGGCACGACACGAATTGCTCATCTGTGCTACATACTGACCAATCAGGGGACGAGTGAAAGAGTAACCATCATACCTCACCGCACCACCACCATAAGTAGAAATCCACATGAAACCATCATCATCGGGGAGTATTTGGTTGACATGATGATGGGGTAAGCCGTCTGCAAGACCCAGCGTTACCATGTTATAACGGTTTGTCAACACATTCTGTGCCGACAAACTCGCTGACGACGCTGCAACGACGAGAGCCCCAATCATTAGTAAAAGTCTTCTCGCTATCTTACGGATGATCATTCAATTCTACCATTTTAAGTAGAGATAGGCATTTGACTACCCCCTAATATGGCACAAAGGTAGTAAAAAAAAATAACATAAAGAATAAAGCCACGACTTTTTTATTACGCCTAAAATCCGCAACTAATAGTGATGCTGACTAATTTTGCAGTTCACTTCTCCATCTGTCGGATAGCCTTGCTCAGCCGAAGCCGTTATTCATGTCGTCAAAGATACGCTCCTTGCCGCCTCTGAGGTCTTTGCGCTCCCAAAACTCCATAAGTGTAACATGTAACATGTAACATGTAACATTTGAGTTAAACGACTTTTTGAAGTAAGGAGACGGAGAGGAGAGAATTCTATATATAATATTAAGGAGGTTGCAGAAAATGAATTTACACAAATGTTATATGTTACATGTTACATGTTACACCCCCACCCTCATTCTTGCATAACTGACTGATTTTCAATCGTCCTACCTATAGTTTGCAGCCTACTTATATTAGTAAGAAGCCACTCCACTTGAGTTATAAGCCCAACGGCTTGCAGGTAGGGCTTTCTGGCGAGAGTTATAAGCCTTTTGGTCAGAGAAAGCAGCCTCTTGGCGAGCGAAACACATAGGTTTCGCTCGAACCAAGTGGCTTGTAACTCATGTCGGATGGGCTCAAACTGGTATTGGGATAAGCATGAAATAGGGAATGCATAAAATACTGACTATGTGGTGGTTATACGGGATGCACCCCGACTTCTTTCCGCTTTCCCCGTCTTTTCCTTGGAGCGAATCGTTTTTCTTCGTATCCGACGTCATGGAGTATAAGCATTTGTAATGCGCTGATACCCCTACCTTCTATTTGATAATGTAAATACATTTGCGCATTACAAATGCTTATATTCATTACGGTTGGATTGCAAATCCAACCGAGCGAGGGAGAAGTGAAAAGCGAAGTGTGAAAAGTGAATAGTGAATAGTTTGAGCGGCTGCAGCCCAACAGCTCAAACTGGTATTGGGATAAGCATGAAATAGGGAACGCATAAAATACTAACTATGTGGTGGTTATACGGTCTGCACCCCGACTTCTTTCCGCTTTCCCCGTCTTTTCCTTGGAGCGAATCGTTTTTCTTCGTACCTTTGCAACGTGAAAATTGAAAATTGAAAATTGAAAATTGAAAATTCCGATTAAGCGAGAGCCATGATGCTCGCATCAATGGCCGAGCGTGAGGAATTTAGCCCGAAGGGCAAAGATGAAAGATTAAAATTAAAAGATGAAAGATGAAAAATCAACTATAAACTTTTAACTATTCACTATAAACTATCAACTATAAACTATCAACTATAAACTATCCATATATGACCTTACTCTACTATATACTTCTGTCCATCAATGATACGGATACCCTTCGGAGCTGTCGTGCCTGCCGGGCGACCCAGCAAGTCGAAACTCCGTGTATTCTCCGACTGACGTATAGTGCGGATGCCTGTTGCACTCTTATCCTCAACAGTAAAGGAAGCCATGAGTGGGAAATGATCGCCCATCGGTTTCCCCTCATACATGTACCCAGCCTTATCAATGGTGACACTGACGGGTTTCACTGCCGTACCTTCTACAGGGTTGACATAAATAATCTTGTCAAGCAACTCCTCGGCATCTGCCTCAGCGCCAATGCCCGGATAGACACCACTACGGCACACCTCTATCCACGCATCACCCACAGTAGCCTTTCCTGTAGCCTCAATAGGCTGGATGAAAGCAGTCACGATGTCATCGCGATGATAGTAGCTGTTGAAGTCACCAGTGAGGATGACAGGGCGGCTGTCAAGGTTTGCCAAGACATGGTCACGCAACTGCTGCCATTGTGCCAGACGTGCCTCTTTGTCTTTCGTATCGTTGCCCAACTGCTCGTCACGGTCGGAGCTGGCATCGAAATGCGTATTGTACACCACAATCTCTGTTCCATCAGCCAGGGTGAACTCATGGCGACGGAAGCCTTTGGTGATGATATCGTCAAACGCATGGCTGAACTTGCCAAAGTTCTTCTGATGTGCCACACGCTCATAGGCTGTCGATGAAACAGTCTTTTTCCATGCGCTGTTCAGACCGTCACATGGGAAGCGCTCGTTCTGCAGATGAAAGTAGTCCAACTGATGCGACTCGTTGTCGATGCCACCTGTCCATTCGTCATGCTCGTATGATGCGAAGAGTCGCGACCATATCTCCCAGCGATAGTTGAAACACTCTTGCATGGAAACGATGTCACAGTCTTTCGATGCGATATACTCACTGATGCGCTCACTTCCTGCCGACAACGGACCATCCTTGTTCACGTCGAAGACAAGGAATTTACCTGGCAGACCGTCAACATTGAGGGTCATGATACTGAAAGAAGATTGTGCCTTGACAGCGCCAAAGGCCATGACAACCATCAGAATTAATATGCTTGTACGTTTCATAATGCTCTAATTTTTAATGTTTAAAGTCCGATTTCCAGTTTATCCAGTTCTACATTGTTATCATCGAACCAGTCAAGCAGGTTATTGTAGTAAAAGTCTATGACAAGCTGCTCATCTGCTTTCTGGCGCATAGCGCGTTTGGCAGCAACATTGCCTTGAGGCTGTTCGCTTTTCTTACTATTGATGTAGTTGACAATCTCAATAATGTCAGCTATTGACAGTCCGCTATCGTCAGCTATCAGCAACACCTCTGCGAGGTTGGTACCCATTCCCTGGAGCGTCTCGTCAAACTGATTAAGCGTTTGCATGAGACTGAAGAAGTCAAGGCCTCCACCACCAGTGCCACCAGAGAGTGTGTTGAAAGCCTGGCCGATATCGATACCTTTCTCTTCGAGCAGCTTGACAATACCCATTGGTGTGCCCACTTTCACGAGGTCATAGTAGTGAGTGTTCAGCTCGTCGTCGTAGTAAAGCACGGGATATGCTGCCAGCGTTGCAGACAGGCGTAGGAAGTATTGTATGCCACTGATAGTGTGGTTATCAGCCATGACATACATACAAGTGGTAAGGTTTGTCAACTCAGGAACAAGACTCTTCTTGTAACCGCCATTACTGGTAAGGAAGTTGAGGAAGGCACGCCCTGCTTCCACAGGCACTGTCTTGTCGTGGGCATAGTGCTGGTAGTAGTAGCTCTGATTGGGGTCAGGAGTCCAGTCATTCTGCAGGTTACGTGTTTCTATGGCAGCCGACAGTTTTTTGAATTCGTCAGATGAAGTGTCGAGGAATTGAGGCTGTACGGCATCGGTGAACGTCTTGACACCGATTTTCTTCAGTGAGTCACGCAACTGCAAAGTGGTATAGCGACCCGTATTGAACCAGTCGTCGAACTTCTCTGCCAGCTTCTCTGTGAAGAGTTGCTGAGGTGTGAATCCCAGTTTTTCCTGACGGTTGAAAGCATTGAGCACGATAAGTGCCAAGGCGGGGTCCTGATTTGGGTCGTCCTTCTTACTGACATATACGTTATACGCCCTGTTTACATCAAAGGGAGCAGCAGCAATCAGTGTCTTGTCAAATTTCACTTCGTCCTTATAATACTTGTCACGCACACGCTGGGTAGCGATACAGTCGTAACCACCTGACGACACACCGGCATTAAACAGGTACTTGCCTTGCGAAATATTACGCGCGTCAAGCACCTTACGAGCAGACAGCAGACAGTCAATGCTGGCATGTCCATTGGCGTCGCCATAAACATAATACTGGTCAGAGACATGCTCGCTGGTGATGCCAAAGCCGTAGAAATCGCTCTCCACAAGAATCCAGTTCGGATTCAGCGGGGTACACATAAAAATAGGTTCTCCCTCAGCAAAGCCACGTGTAGGACAGCACTCAGGCGTCATCTGCGTATAACGGTTGTAAAGTACCACGCCATCGACGGGGCTGCTGCCATCATATACATTACTGGGAATGACGATACTACCACTCAGACGGATGGCATTGCCCTTGGCGTCAACCGTAGGATAGGCAATATCGATGCGATGCATCTGACGGCTGTAGAGGTTGATACCACTATAGCCGAAGTGCCATGTAGTGTCACATTCGTAAATAACCTCCACGCCATCGATCTGTTCGTTCTGCTGTGCACAGACGACAGCAGGTCGCCACGCGCATAATGCGAGGATAGCGACCAATAATAGTCTAGTCTGTTTCATTGTCATGCTCACTGTTTTTAGAATTATAAAAAATAAAATATCTATTACTCCCAGAAACTATAGTTGCTGGAGTATCTTTTGTTTATACAATTAAAGCAATCATGTTTTGGGGTTATAAGTTGCACTTATCAAGTGTCGTTCACCCATTGGAACGAGATAGATAAGTGCCGCGAGCGGGACTCGAACCCGCACAGCCATTCCTGGCCAAGGGATTTTAAGTCCCTCGTGTCTACCATTCCACCATCGCGGCTTACGGGTTGCAAAATTACAGAATTTATTTGTAACCACCAAATTTCTATGATTATTTATTGATTTCTAACTAACAAATAGCCTTGTGGACCTGTGGTTGTTGCCACATATTGTGTGAGATTAACGTCGCCCTCTTCACCATCCTGTATCACTCCACGGTTGTTCATGTCGTAATGCTTCCCACATTTTGTACATATCGCGATACCACTACTTTGCATTTCCAGCCGGTAGTTAGGATTAATATACGAAGTATGGCGCCTCACGCAATTGGGACACTGCAAGTCATAAGCCACAAAACCGTCACGTGGCATGTCGTTCATGGTCTGGAATCCAACGATGATGCCATTGTTTCTACCTATGACATATGCTGTTCCCTGTTCGAGTGCCGTTTCTTTTTTTTGTGAGGACAGGCCGTAATTGTTTTTAAAATTCAGGTATGTAACGCCGCCACTAAACGACTCTGATATCTGGCAGAACACTCCTCTTGAGTCCTTGTTCATGGCTGTTGACAATGTCTCATCCAAATAGAAACTGTTTTGGTAAGCGAAATAGCACGGCAGGGCACTATACTCGCTTTCTGCCTCACAGGAGACAAAGAAGATGAGCGCAAGAACGAGGATGGAACAGTGTTTCATTTCAGGAGTCTGGCTTCAGCTTGTGTCATTCTGTCAAAATTGAACTCACGAAGGATATGACTCATTAGTTCAACTATCTGTTCGTTGCAGAGGTTGCCAATGCTCCCCTCGTGGGTATGATGAATCTCCTTGACTGGCGTGAACTTGCCCGCTTCAATGTCAAGACCCACTTTTTTATATGCATCGCGGAAAGGCATTCCCTCTGCAGCCAGACGGTTCACCTCCTCGACGGAGAACATGGGGTCATAAATGGGATTATCAAGAATATGCTCGTTCACCTCTATCTTATTAATAATGTACGCGCACATAGAGAGACAGTCTTTCAACTCGTCGAAGGCAGGCAGGAACACCTCTTTAATAATCTGGAGGTCGCGGAAGTAGCCTACAGGAAGGTTATTGATAATCAGTGTCACCTGCTGTGGCAGTGCTTGCAGCTTGTTACATTTTGCACGTATGAGCTCGAACACATCAGGATTCTTCTTATGTGGCATAATACTGCTACCCGTAGTACACTCCTTTGGCAACTTAACAAAGGAGAAGTTCTGAGAGTTAAACAGACAGGCATCGAAAGCCATCTTTGCCAATGTACCTGCGATGGTAGCAATGGCAAAGCCAACATTACGCTCCATCTTTCCACGTCCCATCTGCGCATAAACCACATTATAGTCCATAGAGTCGAAGCCAAGCAGCTCCGTCGTCATGGTACGGTTCAGTGGGAACGAACTACCATAGCCGGCAGCAGACCCCAAGGGATTGCGGTTAGTCATCTTGTAAGCTGCCTGCAGGAAGAGCATATCGTCGCACAACGACTCCGCATAGGCTCCAAACCAGAGTCCGAAGGAGCTGGGCATGGCAACCTGCAGGTGGGTATAGCCTGGCATGAGCACGTCTTTATAAGCATTGCTCTTAGCTATAAGCTCGTCAAACAGCACTTTCACCTCGTCAGCTATTTCTTTCAGCTCATGACGTGTAAACAGTTTCAAGTCAACCAACACCTGGTCATTACGTGAGCGTCCAGAGTGTATTTTCTTTCCTACGTCGCCCAGCTTACGTGTCAGCATCAGCTCCACCTGCGAGTGAACATCCTCTATACCCTCCTCAATGACGAACTCGCCACGATCTGCCATGGCATAGATTTGTTTCAGTTCTGCCAGCAGCTGCTGCAGCTCCTGCTGTTGTAACAATCCTATGCTCTCAAGCATGGTGATATGAGCCATGGATCCCAGCACGTCATATTTGGCCAGATATAAATCCATTTCCCTGTCACGACCAACAGTAAATCGCTCTATCTCCTTGTTGACCTCGAAGTCTTTCTCCCAAAGTTTCATATTTACGTGTATTGTATTTGTGCCAAAGCATCAGCTATTTTCTCAAGTCCGTCCTCCAAGGGTCCACTGACCATGCCTCTCAACATGAAGGGAATATCTGCCTTCAGGGTGAGTTTCATCTTACTGGTAGTCTCCGTAACGGGAAGAATCTGTATCCAGAGATTGAAGGGCAGTGGTGACTGTACTGCCTCGAACTTCACGCACTTCGGTTCCTCTCTTTCACATATACGCAGCGTAATGGCTCCGACAGGGTCAACACTGATGGTCACGCTGTCTTGGTCGAACTTAAAATCCTTGACCTTATCTTCCGGCACCCTGTCACGTACCTTCTCCAGGTTATTCAAGTCACTGAGGTTACGATAAACAGCAGCCTGTGGATAGGGAATCTGCTTGATACTACTTTCGAATTTAGTCATATTCTTATTTCATCCATTCTGACGGATTCTTCCGCCATTCGTTTAAGACATCTAAGTTTTCTTTCCTGATATAACCAGTCTCAACAGCCTGTTCCAGAACGGCAGCATAGTCGCTCAAGGTCACCAGTTGGACACCGGCTTCCTGGAAGGCCTGTTCTGCCACAGGGAACCCATAGGTAAAACTTGCCACCATGCCTATTACCTCACATCCATAGTCACGCAGTGCTGCCACAGCCTTCAGGCTGGAACCGCCAGTAGAGATAAGGTCCTCGACAACAACTACCTTTGCACCTTTCTCTATTTCACCTTCCACCTGGTTGCCCATACCATGGTCTTTCGGTTTGGGACGTACATAGGCATAAGGCAATCCCAGTTCGTCAGCCACCAACGCACCCTGTGCTATGGCACCAGTAGCTACGCCAGCCACGGCCTCAGCTTGTGGGAAATGCTGCTGTATGGCATGACAGAGTTCCAGTTTGACGAAACTGCGCACGTCAGGGAACGACAGTGTTTTGCGATTATCTGTATAAATAGGCGATTTCCACCCCGATGCCCATGTAAAGGGCTCTTCTGGTTGTAACTTTACTGCTTTTATGTCTAACAGCTTTCTTGCAAACAGTTTTTTTATTGCATCCATATCTTTGTTTGTTTTGATTCTGGGTACAAAGATACGAATAAGCGAGAACAATACAAAACAAATAACGAAGTTTTTGTTTTTATTGTCGAACGTGAGTATCTTAGAGGCGAAGCCTCAAAGTACGAAACACGAGAACAATACAAAACAAATAACGAAGTTTTTGTTTATCAGTGATGCGTAAAGCCCAGTGTAACGACACTGAAACGAATGTGGCGCTGCTTGGGCTGCAACGCATTGGCACATGCTATGACGGTAGCTCCCGTTGTAGCGACATCGTCTATCAGCAATACATGTTTATTGATGAGCTGTTCTGCATGAGAAGCCTGAAACAGCTGTTCGACATTCTTCAGTCGTTCCCATCGGTCAAGATGCGTCTGGCTTTGTTCGAAATGCAGTCGCCTTACAGCATCTTCGACCACAGGTAATTGTGTTTCCCTACTGATGCCTCGTGCTATCATAGTGCTCTGGTTATAGCCGCGTTCCTGCTGTCGCTGTGGCGCCAAGGGTATAGGCACTATCACATCGATGCCGTCGAAGAAACCACCGTCTTTAATTTCCCTTGCCATCAGCTGCCCCATGCTGACGCCTATGTCTGGCTGATGATGGTATTTAAGGTCATAGATTATTTGGCTGGTGCGTGTATTGGGGGCATAGTAGAACCATGCCGTCGCCTTTTCAATGGGCATCAGTCCCCAGAACATCTGTGCCATAATGTTCTCATAAGGGTTCTTATGGAAGAAAGTACGTGGCAGTTCGTCGCTACATGCCTTACAGATAAACTCCTCATCCACATCCAGCCGTCCCTCACACATGACACATTGCCGAGGCACGAAGAGGTCGAGTATGTCTCTCCAGATATTCATTCTTCTTCCCAATCCTCCATCTCTTCTTCCACGTCCATGCACTGTCGGATGATGTCGAAGGTAAATCCTCGTCCAAGTGCAAAGCGAATGAGTTTCTGGTTCATCTCGTAGTCACTTGCAGCCTTTGTCGAGCGACGTTTCTGTTTCAGCAGGGGCTGCAGCACTTTCAAGTATTCCTCGTCACTCACATCGTCCAGCGTCCTTCGTCTTATATCGTCGGCAATATGTTTCTGGTACAATGCCTGTTCCACTTTCCTACGTCCCCACTTGTTATAGCGTATCTTATCGAGCACGAAAGCCCGTGCAAAACGTTCGTCATCTACGTAACGGTCTTTGACAAGTCGCTCCATGATACGTGCCTGCGCTTCGTCATCAATCTCCCATTTACGAAGTTTCTCTGTCATTTCCCACTGGCAGTGTTCACCTTGCGCACACAGGGCAGACAGTCTCAGCAATGCATCTTTCTCACTCATCATGCCTTCACAGCTTTTATCATACGTGACTTTCCAAACTGGTCAGCCTTTAGTTCTACTTCCTTAAACCCGTGCTTATCAAGCATTTCCATTAGTTGCTGACTGAACAACGGATTGATTTCAAAAAACAAGAATCCGCCAGTATTCAAATGCTTGTCTGCATAGTCAGCTATTGCTTCATAGAACAGCAACGGCCTATTGTCGCTAACGAACAGCGCCTGTCGCGGTTCCCAGTCAACAACATTCTTCTGCATGGTCGCAGCCTCATGCTCAGCAATATACGGCGGATTGCTCACTATCATGTCATAACACTGCTCTGGCTTCTCTCCCAGCACATCGACAAGCTCAAACAAGACGTCGGCATGCAGCCTGCTGGCATTCTGACGAGCCACACTCAATGCCTCAGCAGAGATGTCCCATGCCGTCACCTTCGTGTCAGGCATATCCAAGGCCAGTGTGATGGCGATGCAACCTGAGCCGGTGCCAATGTCGAGGATAGTGGAACGCCCCTGCCCTTCTTCTTCAATCCACTCGCAGAGTTCCAAGGTCTCAGGACGGGGTATCAGCACGTGGGGCGTCACCAAGAAGGAACGGCTGCCGAACTGTTCTTCACCAACCACATATTGTATCGGTTCACCTGCCTGCAGGCGTTTCATGGCTTGTTCCAGCGTTTCGGCATCTGATGGCGGCAGTTCTTCCAACTTTCCAACACAGATGTCTGCCAACGACATGTTATACTTTTTCTCCAGCAACAGCCGTACAATGGCTCTTGCCTCGGGTTCGTCGTATAACGGCACCAGTCGGCGCCACAATGCTACAAAAGTTATCATGGTGCAAATGTACGATTATTTTTTTTATTTAAAGCAAAGAATTGACAATTATACTCACTCCGCGTGTCATTAGATATAGGTTAAAACGGAATTCTCATTGGTGAGAAATAAAATTCTCATCGGTGAGAAATATAATTCTCATTGGTGAGAAAAACAATTCCCACCAGTGGAAAAAACAAAAACTTCGTTATTTGTTTTGTATTGTTCTCGCTTATTCGTATCTTTGTAGCCATGAACAATGAGGAGAAAGACGAGAGATATATGCGCCGTTGCCTGCAGTTAGCTGCCAACGGCATGCAGAACGCACGACCCAACCCCATGGTTGGAGCAGTCATTGTAAGCGGCGACCGCATCATTGGCGAGGGCTATCACCAGCGTTACGGTGAAGGTCATGCCGAGGTGAATGCCTTTGCATCCGTACGCGCAGCCGACGAGCCACTGCTTGCAGAGTCAACCATCTACGTCAGCCTGGAGCCCTGTTCACACTATGGGAAGACCCCACCCTGTGCCGACCTTATCATTCGTAAAGGAGTCAAACGCTGTGTGGTAGGGTGCGTTGACCCTTTTGCTGAGGTTTCCGGACGTGGCATCCAACGGTTGCGCGATGCCGGCATTACGGTTATCACAGGGGTTCTTGAGCAGGAATGTCGTTGGTTGAACCGTCGTTTCTTCACTTACCACAGCAAGCATCGCCCTTATATCATACTGAAGTGGGCACAGTCAGCCGACGGTTTCATAGACAAGGACTACAAAGCCATACAGCTTTCGAATAGCCAGACACAGATACGCTCGCACAAGTTACGTGCCGACGAAGACGCCATACTGGTAGGTCATACCACCTACGACCGTGAGCACCCGCTGCTCAACGTGCGCTACTGGAGTGGTCCTGACCCCAAACGAATAGTGCTGACCCACGACCGTCCCTTACCATTATTAATAGACGACCTTTACATGCAAGGCATTCAGTCGCTCATTGTCGAGGGTGGCTCACAGACTCATCAGTCGTTCATTGAGTCGGGCTTGTGGGACGAGCTGCGTGTAGAGACCGCCCCTTTGGTGCTCGGCCGTGGAACAAAAGCCGTGAGTATCCCTGCTAATGCACGCCTGCTACGCCAAGAGACCTATGACGGAAACACACTGACAACCTACCTGTATCAATAAAAAAAGGAAAGCGAGCTGACAAAACAGCAGCAAGCCATGTATATTACATACGTGGCTTGCTGCTCATCTGTGCGAGTCGCCTCCAACGGAAATAGCCAAAGACGGCTATGACGACATACAAGGCGTAAAGTCCTGACTTAAAGGGCAGGTCCTTGGTGGCATAAAGCACACTCGACACCACATCGACCACAATCCATACAAGCCACTGCTCTAACATCTTATGGGCCAGCGCCCATACACCTAACAGACTGAGTGCCGTGGTGAAACTGTCTGCCAGAGGTACGGTGCTATCGGTAAAGGTGACTAAAAGCCAGTAAATCAGCATCCACAATGCCACCATTCCTGACAGCATCCATACAACAGGCCACATCGAGGGAAGACTGAAAACGCTCCAGATGTCGGACGTCTTCTCGCCTTTGGGGGCTTGTTTGGGCTTTGCTACCCATTGCCAAAGTCCATAGAAAGAGACGGAAAGATAATAAAACTCCATGCCACAGTCGGCATAAAGACCTTTCTGATAGTAAAGGACGATGCCCAATAGCTGCATGACGATGCCAACAATCCACATCCATGCACTGGCACGGTACTCGAACAGGATATAGGTCAGTCCGAGTACCGTGGTGATGATGTCAAGCGTATTGAATTGCATTTTCCCGACTTACTGATTGCTAAAAACGAAGCGTCACGCCACCCTGAACGGCGAAACCGGCGGCTGGGATGAAGCCTATCTGGTAATAGCGGTTCTCGTTGGGATGGCCATAGTCTTCTACGATGCTGGAATATACCCATCCACTGGAGGCATAGCGGCGGCTGAACAGATTGTTGAAGTTAAGGCTGAAGATAACTTCTTTCATCACCTTCTTTGGCTTGAGCGTATAGGCCAGCGAGACATTCGACACTGAATAGCATGGAAGCGAACGGTCAACATTCTCTGTGTTATCGAGATACTGGCGACTGACGAAGTTGGTGTGCCATGTTGCCTGGATGCCTTTCCAGTGGAAATTGACGAATCCATTAAGAATCGTTGAGGGCGAGAAGGCAAGTGTGGAGTTGTCGTAGTGAATAACACGGAACGAATCATCCCAATTGACGCTGGCATGCTCGTCGAAATTCTTGATCTTGTTACTGCTCAATGCAGCATTACCTTCAATAGTCAGCCAAGAGGTGGGGTCGATGCCTGCCTGTAGCTCAATACCCATACGATAGGAGTCCTTGATGTTGGTGGTCAGGTTCTCACCAATGTCGCTCAGTTCTCCTGTCTGCACAAACTGGTCGTTATAGTCCATATAATAAAGGTTCACGCCCAGGCGGTAGTTGTCTTCAGCAAAGTTATAACCCAGTTCATAGTCAATTAGCTGCTCTGCCTCGGGTGCAGGATAGGAGCCATTGTCAGTGAAGTTGTTACGCTCTGGCTCACGATGACTCATAGCCACCGAACCATAGACGCGGTGAGGACCTTGATGCCAAGAGAAACCTGCCTTCGGATTGAAGAAGGTATAGCTCTTGTCGATGTCCAGTTTCTGGTTATAGTATTTGTCGTTGTCCTCATAGAATGAGTCGTTGATACCGTCAGTCTTATAGTTTACCTGTCGCAGCTGCACATCGCCGAAGATGTCCCATGAGTCATTGATGTGATACAGCGCTTTCGCAAAGACATTCGCATCGAACTTATGGGCATCGGAATCGTAATACCTATAGTTGCCCTTGGAGAGATAGGCAGCACGTACGGCATCGTCCTTGGCATAAGTAACGTCGCCAAAATGATTGCCGTCGAAGTTTTGTACACTCAGGCCGCCGATAATGTCCCACTGGTCTTTCTTGTAGTTGACGTTGGCTATCAGACCGTAAGTGTGTTGTGTCAACCCTTTCTTACGAATGAAGTCAGTCTTTTTCACATTGTCAACAACCATACCAAACTTCTTCAGCTTATTGTTAGGACGGAACTCCTCATAGTATCCGTAACCATAGGTATAGTGCAGCGATGCTGCTGCGGTCCAGTAATCGTTGATGTTCCATGCGGCAGAGAGGATGTTGTGGTTCTGCCAGAAGTTGTCTGTCGTACGATCCCAATAGGAACCATCAGACAACTTATAGCGTTCAGTAATATAGTTGCCGTCAGCATCCTTGGCAAAATTACCGTCAGCATCGTATGTCAGCTGTTCGTATAGGGAGTTGAAACGTCCTAACCCTACATTCCACATGTCAGCATAGGTACGGATACCGGTATTGGCACCATAGGTACCGTCCATCAGACTCAGGTCGTTATCGCCTGCAGTCACACCATTCCATGCCTGACCAGTCGTTTCGAAGTTACCAATGTTCTTGTAACTCAGCTTAAAGTCATCGTTCAACCATGTCAGCCCACCGAAGTAGTTGCCGGAATGACCACGAGTGCCGTGTATGAACCCGTCGGTCGTTGTCACATGATAGCCACCTTCTACAATGAGGTGGTTCCAAAGCAAACCAGTAGAGAACTGTCCACCTGCATTGATGGTGTTATAGGAGCCATAGCTGAAGTTCACCTCACCACTGGGTGTCAAGGATGGCAAGGCGGTCTGCAAAGCTATAGTACCGCCAAAGGCACCGTCTCCATTGGTAGAGGAACCTACGCCACGCTGTATCTGCACACTGCCTAACAGCGAGCCATACGAGTTCATGTTGGCCCAGAAGACGGTCTGGTCTTCAGGAGAGTTCAGGGGGACACCATCGAGGGTGACGTTGATACGTGAGCCGGCAGCTCCACGAATGCGCATGTAAGTGGTTCCCGTTCCCAGACCATTCTCGCTCCATGCCAGCACACCAGGCGTCTGGGCAAAGAGGAACGGCAACTCGCGTCCTGTCTTTGAGAAGTTCTGCAACTCTGCCTTACGGATGTTGTTAGTGGCGAATGGAGCATTACGCTGACCTCTGACAGACTTGACTACCACCTCACCCAGTTGTTCTACCCGAGTAGAGTCGTAAGGGGTAGTGCTTTGGGCACTCACGCCTGACTGTTGAGCATCGAATGCCAATAGCATCGTGGTGATTGCTAACGGCAGAAAGTGTTTCTTGTTCATCTTTTTTACCTTAATTAATGACTAATTAAAGGGGTATTCTACATTTTGATTTGATTACTATCCATCCCTACGTCGGCATTACCCGCATCAGGTTCTGAAGGGTATCATCTCAGCCTGCAACAGCAAGCACCCCTTGATATGCACCTTGCAAATCGCCGGCAAAGGTACGAAAAAAAATGGATACCACAAAGGATATCCATCTTTTTTATTTCTTAGAACTCTCCGCCGCCATTGTCGTAAGTAGGAGCAATCTCCTCCGTACCATTTCTTTCCTCGCCTGGGCGGTCGTTCTTCTTCGTACCCATGTTACCGAAGTTCCACGTCACCTGAATGTTAAAGGCTGGCTTACGCCAGTTCTTCTGGTGACGCCAGAAGGTATCGCTCGACGTGAAGTTCTCCCAGTGACGACTGTTGAAGACGTCGCGCCAGTTGAAGGCTACAGACAGCTTCTTGTTGAAGAACGACTTGCGAATACCGATGTCCATCGACGCATTCGAACGGCGATAACCCTGCGTGATGACACCACGCGAACGGAAATTACCGGTCGTCTGAATGGAGATGTCGTAAGGCAGGATGATCGATGCCAACAGACGGGCATCCCAAGAGAACGTCTCCTGACCCTCACCTGTAACCGTCTGACCGTCAATGACGTAGGAGAAGTCATCCAGCTTCGAGTAATAGCCGTTCAGCGTCGTCGTCAGCTCAAGGATGCGCCAGAGCGTGTTCTTGCCGATAATCTCTATACCGGCATTCTGACGCTTGGCCAGATTCTCGTTCGTCATGTACATCAGACCGTCAGCAGTGCTCTGCCAGCGAATACGCTGAATGACGTCTGTCGTAGGACGATAGTAAGTAGAGATGCTCAGAGTGTGGGCGTCCCATGTCTTCAGGAAGTTCAGCGAGAAGGAGTTGGTATATTCCGGTGTAAGCAACGGATTACCAAACTGAACCATCGAAGCGTCACTCGTATTCTTGAACGAGTTAAGCTGTCCGCCCCAAGGACGACGCAGACGACGTGTATAGTTCAACTGCAACTGAGCCGTCTCCGTCAGCTCATAGCTGAGGAAGAGCGAAGGGAACAGTTGGAAGTAGTCTTTCTTGAAAGGCTCGTCGCGCAGGCTGGCATTGTGTTCCTGCCCGTACGAATAACTCTCGGTGAAGACTTTCCAGTACTCTCCACGCAGACCGGCCATCAGACCAAGGCGGTTCCACAGCTTGGCATTTGCTGTAGCATAGAACGCATGCACGTCCATGTCATAAATGAAACGGTTGTAAAATGCTTCATTCAGCACCATGTTACCACCACTCCAGCTCGTGTTGTCAATCCAGCTCTCCTGTGGTGTGTTCTCATGCGAGAAGCGCCCGTTATAGCCAGCCTCCAGCTTGAAGTCCTCTGAGATCTGGTTCTCGTAGTCAAGCTTCACCTCCCATGAACGGTTGTTGATGTGTGTTGGACGATATTGATAAACGTATTGTGTTGGTGTCATGTTGTCCATATACCAGATGGAGTCCTGATAATAAGTGTCATTATCGCTCTTCCAACGTCCAAACGACACGTTGAAGTCGAGCTTATGATTGTCGGAGAACAAATGCGTATAGTCAAACTCCACATTATACATATTATTATCACCCTCGCCATGGTTGTAACGCAACTGACGGTAAGTGTCACTCGCAGCACCAATGGTACCATAGCGATAAGGCATCACACTGCTGTTCTTGTGCGAACCATTAAGCAGCATACCCGACAGCGACAGGTCATCCTTCTGCGTCATGTGCCACGTAAAACCTAAACGTGAGAACAGATTACCGCCACGGTTCTCGTTGTCACCTTCGTAGTTCTGATAGGTATTGGTCTGAAGGTAGTGCTGCTCACTCATGCTGCCACCGGCACCCTTCCTCCTGCGATAGCCGATGTTGGCAAAAGCATCAAACAAACCACTGGTATAGTTGATGTTGGCACCCGTGTTCCAGCCTCCGCGCGAGTTCATGCCGGCACGCACCGAACCGTAATAACCCTTCATGCGGTCACGCTTCAACACAATATTAATAATACCGGCAGAGCCCTCTGGGGAATATTTGGCTGAAGGATTGTCAATGACTTCTATCTTCTCAATAGACTCAGCAGGTATCTGCTGCAGAATCTCTGCACGGTTGTCACTCGTCAGACCACTCGCCTTACCGTTAATCCATACTTCAACACTCGAGTTACCACGAAGCGATATCTCACCATCGGTAGTCACCTCTATAGAAGGGATATTCTCCAGCAAGTCACTGGCTGAGCCACCACTGGCAGCCAGCACCTGATCAACCGTGAATACCTTACGGTCAACCTCAAGCTTCATTTGCGAACGCTGACCACGTACAACCACCTCGCCAATGTTCTGCATGTCTTCCGAGATGTACAACGTCGAATAAGTCACACGGCTATGCTCCGGCGTCAGCGTAAACTCACGCACCTCATCCTTATAACCAATCGATGATACCTGAAGGGTGTAGTCGCCAAACGGCAAACCATTAATATTAAATGAGCCCTCACTGTCAGTTATAGCTCCCTTAATAAACTTCGTGCCTTGTAGTATCCGCACATTTACAAACTCCAGTGCTTCATTCGTCTGCTTCTCTATAACATGTCCACGCACTGTACCCTGAGCCCACGACATCACCGTGCAGGTCATCAGGAAAAATATCAATAGAATCCGATTCATAACCCTATTAAGACGTAAGAAACGGACAGAAGTTTAATGAGAAATGAAAAATTATATAAATCACTGCTATTAAATGTCAATTATCAATTGCCAATTATCAATTATTTTGTACCTTTGCACCGCAAAACAACACGCCCTGATAGTTAAATGGATATAACAAGGCTCTCCTAAAGCTTAGTTCCGAGTTCGATTCTCGGTCGGGGTACCAACAACACGCTGGCGCTATGGACTACGAAGCATTACTACAACAGCACCACATCAAGCTGACAGCTAACAGGCTGCTCGTGGCAAAGGCACTGGCAGGTGCCGACGGACCGCTGTCACTGTCAGAACTGGAAAGGAAAGTCATGACCATCGACAAGTCTGGCATCTTCCGTACACTCACGCTCTTCAGAGAGCAACACCTCGTACACGTCATCGAAGGAGGCAGCGAAGGGGTCAAGTACGAGCTGTGCCATAGCCATAACAGCGAACATGACGAAGACCTGCACCCACATTTCTACTGCCAGCACTGTCAGAAAACATACTGCTTAGACAATATGGAACTGCCAGACATCGAACTGCCAGAAGGCTTCCAGCCACAATCCATGAACCTCATCATCCAAGGCATCTGCCCAGAGTGCAACCTATGAACAGACGTATCATCATCATCCTTACACTGTGCCTGCTCACCACAATGAATGTTGCAGCGCAGACAGACCGTGCCCGTCAGGACATAGCCGAGATGGAAAGTGCCTCGTTCGTACCCTTGGTGAAAGTAGGTAAAGTGCGTGAAGGAAAAGACTCCATACAGTACATGGAAATGTACAACGTCTATGTATATCCGGAACTGCAGTTCAAGAGCGAGCGTCAGCGCAAGTCATACCTACGACTGGTAAAGAACGTCAAAACCGTACTACCCATTGCAAAAGAGGTAAATGCCATTCTCATAGAAACTGCCGAATACCTGGACCGACTGCCCACCGAAGCAGAAAAAGAAGCACACATGAAACGTGTGGAGAAAAGCATCATGCAACAATATAAGCCCCGCATGAAAAAACTCACCTATTCACAGGGTAAGCTGCTCATCAAACTGGTTGATAGGGAGTGTAACTCCTCTGCCTACGAAATGATAAAAGCTTTCTTCGGACCTATACGTTCTGGCTTCTATCAGGCATTTGCATGGGTCTATGGAGCCAGCCTGAAGAAAGAGTACGACCCAGAAGGCACCGACCGACTGACAGAACGTGTAGTCCTCATGGTAGAGTCCGGACAGTTGTAGAACAGTGCTTGCCAAAACAGGTGCACCTGTTGACTTAAATACATGCACCTGTTTACCTAAATGGGTGCACCTGTTTTTTCATACGCTTCCTGGTAACAGTAACAGTAGTAACAGTAGTTTTTATAAAAGTATCTCGCGCGTACGTGTGCACGTACGCAGGAGACTTTTCTTTGTTTTTTACTGTTCCTTCTGTTCCTTCTGTTCCTTTGTGTCACAAAAACGGGTGCACCTAATGACCCTTGCTCGGTTGGATGTCCCTTGCTCGGTTGGATTTGCAATCCAACCGTAATGAGTATAAGCATTTTAAATGCGTAAATATGTTTTGCGTTTCCTGATTATTTATAAGGCATTGCAAATGCTTATACTCGATGCCGTCGGATTACAAATCCGACGGAGCGGGTGCACCTGTTTTTTCATACGCTTCCTGGTAACAGTAACAGTAGTAACAGTAGTTTTTATAAAAGTATCTCGTGCGTACGTGTGCACGTACGCAGGAGACTTTTCTTTGTTTTTTACTGTTCCTTCTGTTCCTTTGTGTCACAAAAACGGGTGCACCTAATTACCCTTGCTCGGTTGGATTTGCAATCCAACCGTAATGAGTATAAGCATTTTAAATGCGTAAATATGTTTTGCGTTTCCTGCTCGGTTGGATTTGCAATCCGACCGTAATGAGTATAAGCATTTTTAATGCGTAAATATGTTTGCGTCCTCAAATATTATTTATAAGCGCATTGCAAATGCTTATACTCGATGCCGTCGGATTACAAATCCGACGGAGCGATTGTTCAACGTTTAATGTTTCGCTCGACCTTCGGTCGCTTGCAAAGCAAGAATGTTTTTGCCGCAAAGATACAACAAACGAAACGCTCCAATCTGACTTTCCGTTCGTTTCGTTTCTTTTCGTTCGATTCGTTCTTTTCGCCGCTAATTGTACACCTTGCTCGGTTGGATTTGCAATCCGACCGTAATGAGTATAAGCATTTTTAATGCGTAAATATGTTTGCGTCCTCAAATATTATTTATAAGCGCATTGCAAATGCTTATACTCGATGCCGTCGGATTACAAATCCGACGGAGCGATTGTTCAACGTTCCGCTCGACCTCTGGTCGCTTGCAAAGCAAGAATGTTCCGCTCGACCTCTGGTCGCTTGCAAAGCAAGAATGTTTTTCCTGCAAAGATACAACAAGCTGGACGGTCCAATCTGACTTTCCGTTCGTTTCGTTCGATAAATCTTAAATAAATAACTTTATTTAACCTTCTTTACTCAATTTTCAAGAACTCCACAGGCCAAAAGCCTGTTAACTCCCTGTAAATACCGTTAACTACTAACATGCGAAAGTTGCTATATAAACATAGGTATC
>Ga0247610_10000618_pt1 | contig 48610 bp, 39 predicted proteins | sample 174DNAGHGhighgp2_FD_193483 | JGI IMG/M metagenome (GOLD analysis project Ga0247610, IMG submission 193483) | Sheep rumen microbial communities from Palmerston North, Manawatu-Wanganui, New Zealand - 1742 DNA GHGhigh gp2 | ecosystem: Host-associated > Mammals > Digestive system > Stomach > Rumen...
CATTCGCGTAATAAGAGCCACGCAGACCTGGCTCATTGGTCTTCCCTTGTGGCCCGCAATATTGCCCGACATAGAGTCCGTTTTCCCTCGGAGATCTTTCCCACCAATGAACGGCAGCGCCGAGATTAACTCCAGTAGCACCAGAAACAGGTGTATTTTTAGCATCAGCACCGCGAATGCGGTATGAAGCTGCGCTATTAGTAGTATAATAAGCATAACGAGCTTGCTTATTCTTTTCATAGCTATTTGCATAGCTACGTTCACCGAAAATCTCAAACTCTGCCATTAAGAAAATATAATCGCTAGTATCATTAACATTACTCTCAGTGTCGGTAGCACCGCCCACATTATCCGTATATTTTTTGACCTGATACTATATAAAATTTTCTTTATTTTTTATATTAATAATAATTTTATTTTACAAAATTTATTTAAAATTAATAAAAAAATATATTAATTTTAGTAAAATTGTTTAGATTAATAAAAACTTTAAATTAATAAAAATATTAGATTAATTCACTGTCCGTATACTTCATAAAATGCTTATTATTCTTGCATTTTAGCAATATTTATTATATATTATTTATTATATTTTTTTTATAATATTATATTTAATTATTTAATTTTAATACTTATAATAAATTCCCTTTTCACTATTATTATAATTATTAGTATTTATACTAATTATTTATATTCATCAATATTTAAAAGCTACTATTAAATTTTCACTTTACTATTATTATTACTAATATTGCTACTAATACTTATATTAACTAATAATATATTTTCCACGTTTTTGCAATAATTTTATATATTTATATCTACGTTCCAATTTTTTATTATTATTTAATTGTTTTAATTGAAAACAGCCATTAGACCGTAAACTATTTATATAATATACTTGTCCTTTATGTTTTACTAAATCATATCTTCTAAAATTATATGTTATATAAGGACATTGATTCTTCCGCTTTTTATTATTTTTATATATTTTATCCTTATATATCTTTCTATTATGATTTCTTACTTTTTTCATTAAATATACTTTAGTATCGTTATTACTTCTTCGTAAACATTGATTAGCTATTATTCTTGCATCTATATGATGATCTTTTTCTAAATTATTCCTTTCTCGAATTAATTTAGTTTCATAGCCATATGTCTTTTCTATTTTCAGTTTTACTGATACACCTTTGGCGTCCGAGCATGCTCGGAAACCTACTTCATATCCTAATTTTATTAGTTCTTTATATATTCTATCCTTAAGCATATTTAATCTCGTATTTTCTTTATATTCTTTTATTTTAAATTTTATTTTTTTATTATTTTTTAGATATTCATGTACTTGTTTATGACAATGTTCACATAAAGTAATTAAGTTTTCTGGTACATTAGTGCCGCCTTGAGACTTAGGTTTTATATGATGTACGTGTAATTTTATATTATCTTTTTTTAAAATATCTAAAGATTTCTTACATTTTTGACAAGTATAATTATCTCTTTTTCTTACATAAGATTTAATATTTTCTTCATGATATAATAATCCTTTTTTATAAGATTTAACCTTATCTATTTGCATATTAAATTGTATTAATTCACTTTTTAAGGATAAATTAGATAGATTATTATTATCAATAATATTATTAGTATTAATAATATTATTATTACTTATATTATTACTTATATTATTACTTATATTATTATTCTTTAATTTACAAATATTAAAATTATTATATTCATATCTTATTTTATCTATATGTACATATTTATTAAAGAATTTAATAATATTAATATAAGTTAATAAGCTAGCTTGCATAGATGGTGGAATCCATCCATCTTTTTGTTTTCTATATATCTTTTTTCTATTATTCCACCTAGGAGGTCTATATCTTAATCTATTCCTTCTATTACGTCTAGCATTTCTTCTGGCTTCTAGTAATTTAGGTATATCTGTTCTTTGTTCTAACTGTGCCTCAAAGAGGACACGTTGTTTAGTAGTAATAGAAATACCAATTGTTTTGCCAGGATCAATGCCTATAGTAACATCTTGAAGTTTAGGATCATCGATTTGATAATTGAGTTTAATAGTGAAAGGAAAAAATTTAACGACTTTAGCTAATTTCTTTTTTAATAATATTCTAGCTTTAGCAGGATGACAAGGCATAAGCCTTGTACCATCTTTATTAAAAACAAAAACTATAATAATTGCTCTCCTTTATTAAGGATTAAGTTATTATAAATAATATATAAAATGGGATATAACCCAAATTTATAATCAATTACTTATATATATTTTTTATGAATATATATAGTTATATAATCTCCCACGCTAAAATTATTCTGAGTTTAATAATTATATCACTGTTAACCTATAAACTGTTTAAATATAATCCGCAGATTTCTAACTAATAGCTAGGCGCTTTTTTAGCGCATCATTTTAAATATAATTTAAAATGAAAATAAAGCTTCAAGCTGGAAGAACACTTAAAGATGCCTATATATTTCAGAATAATGTAGTCTATATTAGTATAGACTAAAGCTGATGAATCAATCTAAAAATTCTATTGATCTAAAAATTCTATTAATCTAAAAATTTTATTAGTTTAAAAAATTATTTTATTAACTTTTAAATTAATTATTAATATTATTGAAAAATAGTTTTATAAAATATTGAAAATTTTATATTAATTAAGCTTTATTATTGAAAAATTATAAAAATAATTATTAAATTTATAATAAAGCATAGATTATGTCATTATTATAATTAATAAAATATATTAATTATATTAAATTTTCCATTAATAAATTAATGTACATTTATTAATCGTTAAATATATATTAATAAAAAAACATTTTATATTAATATATATTATTGATAAATTTTATAGAATATATCAATAATTATTATACTTATTAATAAACCCTAATATAAAATTAAGGTTTAATATAAGACTTCCATGCTGGATCAATAGCGCTATGAAATTGCTTACAAATAAATGTACGCATATATGACATCTTCCAGCCACCAGAGTTACTATTAGTAAGATTCATACGGAAGCCAGCATCACTACCGGTTAGATATAATCTGTTATCAACAAATGCAATATCACCAGCAACATGTGCATCTGCGTTATCTCTTGTGACGCGACGGCTAAGACTGAAATGAATAGAATTCTTACCATTAGTTTCTACAGTCGCATTATGATCAAAGCCGAGAATATATGCGCAGAAATTAGAATTATTTGAAAAAGTCTTATATCCAACTGTACCATTAAGCTTAATAGCTGCAGTATTACTACCTACACCGCCAGCATAATTAGAATTTTCAGGACCCCAATAGTTCTTATGTAATCCAGCATTAAGAATTGCTTGAATCTGTGCGGGTGAACATTGAGAAAGAACATGAGGAATGTTAGAAACGCTACCGGTATAAGTGTTAGGACCAATTGTAACTGTACGAGTCATAGCAGCATAACCATTAGTGGCATCTGCACCTACAGTAATAGTTAATGTTGCTGTAGTTGATGCTTCACTATAGCCGGAAGTTGTAGAAGTACGTTTAACAACGACTTCCTGATCATTAATAACTTCACAAGTATAATACGTGTTGGGAGTAACACTAGCACTAAGAGTGCCTTTACTTTCTGTTGAAACCCAGACAAAAACTTCATCATCAAAGTTATTAATATACGAAGGAATTACTGCAATTGAAGGATTCCAGGAAGCACCTGCATCCAAGCCGATTACTTTTCCTAAAGCCATATTATTTTCTATAATATGTTAATCTTTTTATTTATAAAAAGTATAAAGACTATCTAATTTATTTCATTTTTATTAAAAATAATTACTTTATTTATTAGTCGTTAAATATATATTAATATAAAAAAATTTTAATTAATATATATTATTGATATATTATTTAATTAATTTTTATAATTATACCAATAAATTTTATATTAATGAGGTACTTAATATGAATTTAATAATATTTTTATGATAATATTTTTGTAATAATACCTCTTTTTTATTAATTTACTAGTTAATTAGTTAATTAATTAACTAGTATAACAAATTTTATATAAAAATTAGTTTTTATATAGAAACATATTTCTAGTAAATATGTTTATTTTTTCCATTTATTTTAATAGTAAATATTTTTAGTATTTTATTATTAAAACATAATAGAACAATAAACGATATTTACATTTTAATAATATATTTAATTTATCATTTTATTTAAAAAGAATTTTTTCTATAAAAAATGAAAAATTTCAGGGGTTGTTAAAGTAAACGCCAAGTTTTATTAATAAACACCAAACTTTTTTAATAAATTATGAAGTTTTTTAATCAATATTAAATTATTTATTATGATATAAATATTAATTATTTGTCGCGAAAAGAATTTTAAATATTATATTAAAATGAACAAATATTAATAAAATATTTACTAAAATGAACAATTATATTTTTAATTTTTTAATAGTGGTTATATTTATAGATTGAATTGTTGTAATGGCATTAGAAGTATCTTTAATAATTTTTAATAATTTATCAAATATTTTACTAGATTCTTCTACGGATTTAAAAACAGTATTACCTTCATTAAGCATTTCGAAAAGAAAGATTACTTCAATTTTGAGATTGAATAATAATTGATTAGCTTTAGTTAATAGATTTTGTTTTTCTTTGAATTGTTCCATGGATAAGTCTTTAGATAATTTAATATATTCCGATTGAAGGCAATAATTAGTAATTTTTTGCATTATATCTAATATATTATTAGTAATAACATATCTATAAGATTTAGGCATATGTCTAATAGTTTTATTAATCATTTTTCTTAATTTAAAAGATAATTTAATATAGTCTTTGTCTAGCTGATAAGTTTTTAAGAATAAATCAATTACTTTCATTAATATTAATCCTTTCATTTACGTTTTTAAATAATTAATAAAAAAATAAAGCATATATATCGATATATGCTTTTTATATTAGAAGAATTTTTCTAGTTAGAATATATATTTAAGATCTCAGCAAACTACAGGTGATGCATTTTATCCGATTCAATGGTGTCGTTTAGCTTATGAAGTTGAAGGTCATTATCATGAGATAGAAGCAGGTGGTGCGTACAATGACTGGAGAATATGCGCTAGTTTCGGTTTTATTCTTTATAAAATTTACAAATTTATTAATAATAATGATCTTCAAATAGATGTGCAAATACGATGAGTCAAAATCATATGTTATGGTTACATTATGGTTATAAATATGGAGTAACCCAATATAGTGACAATGCATATTGGGTTAACAATTTTATTGTAAATTTTATATTAATTATAATAATTTATTAATAAAAATTATCTCCGACGAAGAAAGCTTACTATCTTAAGGGTTATTGTACGATGGGTGATGCTGGTCCGCATCAAACATATGATCCATCTTATGATTATGATACATCGGCAATGCTTGACTGGAGTATTGTTGATTACGGTTTTGTTCCAAATTTTATTAATAATTATTTTAAAGGCTTTTTATTAAATTTTTATAATTCTAATTAATATTAATTTTTATAAAGATTTCCGTGGAAAGATCTGAGATTTGGAACTGAACCCGTGCAGGCATTTTTAGAACCGCAAGGACATGGTAATGACGACGTTCCGTTCGTTATCTGGATGTTTGCTTCTATCCACAATTCTGGTTTTGTTCCAAATATATTTTTTTATATTATAAATATATAATTAAAAAGATCTTTGGATGTATGTTATATATCGGCACATGCACAATGGCATGGTTTTGGTATTGGTTATGGACAAACTAATTTTTATACTCCTGTAAATGATGATTATTCTGGTGGAACGAGAGGCGGTTCTTCGATTATTAATTTTGGTTTTATTTTTAATTTTATTAATAACTATTTAAAAACTTTTTATTAAATTTTTATAATTCTAATTAATATTAATTTTTATAAAGATCTTTAGCAACATACCCTAATCCAAGTCAATATCCTGCGATAGAGATTGGAGATATAGGCGTACATGCTAGTTATGAGCCGAAAAATGACTATGATACAACTAGTATTTTTGAATACAGTATACACAGTAATGATTTTGTTCCAATCTTGTATATTCAATTTTATATACTTCAATTTTGTATAAATCTATTAAAAATTAAATTAATATAATACAAATGTTATAAATAATATAAAATCTATTTATTAATAATAAAAGATCTCTGAGAAAAGATGATGGTAATATAGAAACTCGATCTACGTCTGGAACTTTAACTCCTAACACTGGTATTAATCATCATGATTATACGATGTATCAAGATAACGATTTCTTTTATCACGATTTTATTTTTAATGGATTAAAAAAATATTTTTAATTTTGTATAAAGATTATATTAATTCAATAAATAAGATCTTCGTGTAATTCGCAATATGCTTACAGTGCTACACGATACTGGTGCAGGCAGTCACATGATATAGCTGATAACTTTGCGATAGCTCGCAAGGGAATTGACGAATATGAGACATCATCTAACGGTTTTATTCTAATATGTAAATAATAAAACAAATTTTAATTAATACTGAAATTTATTTTAATTCTATAATTAATCTCCGAATCATAACAGCATGGATCTTAATATATTTATACCTCCCGTTTCAGCATTAGGTATAGAAGGGCATGATGATACTAGTGCATATGATTGGAAATATTTTCATTATAATGAGTTTCGGTTTTATTTATGATAAAATCTAAATATTTTCAAAATATATAGTAAATATTCGTGACAATGATAAAAACATATTATAAAGATCTCTGACTTGGTTGACAAACTGGATTGGAATTGCTTTTGGTACGATTGGAGATGCAGGACAGTTTTATAGTTATGATTCATCGCATGATTATGACGTTTCTGCCGTATTTGAGAGTGCTGTATGGAATGACGGTTTTATTTCAATCTTATATAAAAGTTTACTTTAATCTTGTATACTTAATTTTTATATAGGAGTAGACGTCAATCTTGTATATTTAAATTTTATCGTATTTAGTTATATTTAATTTATTAGTATGAAAAATCTCCGTGTTGGCAAGCTGCATTTGGTAAAACAAATCTAAGTTTTATGTTTACGGATGATGATGGACGAACTAACTTGCCTGAAAACTATCAAGATGGAGTAATTCCTAGCCAGCGAGGCGAAGGATGGTGGCCTATAGGCAATATCGGTTTTGTTCTAAGAAAACTTAGCACTCAATTTTATTATATTTAGTTATATTTAATTCATTGGTAGAAAAGATCTCTGAGCGGTAGATATCAGGATACGCAGGGTGGTTGGTGGTATTACTTTAGCTTTGTGTTGGATAGTTCCATGAATGCGCATGACATTGGTTATAAGATGGCTGGGAAGCCTCATAGCACTATCGGTTTTGTTCCAATCTTGTATACTTAATTTTATATAGAAGTTTACTTCAATTTTATATACTTTTATCTCGTATACTTCAATTTTATATACTTTAATCTTGTATATTCAAATTTTATAGAACTTAATTTTATTATATTTAGTTATACTTAATTCGTTAGTGGGAAAGACCTTTGATAATGGTGCCACCAGAAAATACGTCTCAAGAATATATGACAGCACAATTAAACAGCAGTATGGATATTGAAGAAGAAAAAGATTATGCATCGAAATGTCGTGATTTATTTCTGAATATTATTAGAATTTAATTTTATTACATTTTATTATATCTAATTTATTGATGAAAAAGATCTCCGCAAAATTCAAGTAATGGAGGTATATGGCATTGGTGTATAATATTGAGTCATCAGCTGCGTGAATTACCTGCAGCCAAAGTACATTATGATTGGCAAATTTATGATTATGGTTCTGTTCCAATCTTGTATACTTCAATCTTGTATACTTCAATTTTGTATATTTAAATTTTATATAGAAATTTACTTCAATCTTGTATAATTCCATTTTATATACTTTAATCTTGTATATTTAATTTTTTGAAATTAAATTTTACTATTATATTAAAATATATCTAATTCATTGGTAGGAAAGATCTCCGGCATATGGTAATCATAGTGAATGGTATGCATTTAAAAGTCAAGTATATGGAATTCTTGGTCAGAGTGGAATTCGTATAGGACAGAAGTTATATACAGAAGCAGATTATGAGTATGCCAATGAGTCTTTCGGTTTTGTTCCAAATTTTGTATATTTCAATTTATTAGAATTCAATTTTATTGTATTTAATTATATTTAATTTATTGATAGAAAAAATCTCCGGCACTATCATCTAATCTCGTTAATCAAGAATATCTTATTGGATCATTAACTTTTTGGGCTGGTGGTTACCCCATAGGGAACTTTTGTGATGCATCATGGTCACACGATTTTATTCCAATCTTGTATATTTAATTTTATATAAAAGTTCACTTTAATCTTGTATATTTAAATTTTATTGCATTTAAATATATTTAATTCATTGGCTGGAAAGATCTCCAAGCCTGAAAGCTGGGATGAGGAACATCTGGCTACTAGTAAACTATTATGGAGAGTACGTGCCTTATCTGGCCTCAACAATGCAAGCGAACGATGGAGATAAATCTTACGGTTTTGTTCCAGATTTTATAATGACGGCTGATTAAAGGTATTAAGTATATTTGTATTCTTGTATACTTTAATCTTATATATTTAAATTTTGTATAGTAATTTATTTTAATATTGTATATTTATATTTTATTAAAATTCTTTAATTTTATATTAATATTGACGGGAAAGATTTTTGACAAGATATGATGGAAATCGATTATTTAATAATAATGATCAATATAAAACTTATATGGTTGATGCGCATGAATTGTAAGGTTTCGGCGAATTGAGTTGTGGCGAATATGCAATATCCTCATACGGTTTTATTCCAATCTTGTATATTTAATTTTATATAGAAATTTTTGTATATTTATATTTTATTAAAATTTTATCATTATATTTAAATATATTCAATTCATTGGTAAAAAAGATCTCCGGGTGCTAATGCAAATCATAGTTTCACAGGAAACACGTTTACATATGTAGGACATCAACATTTTAATGCATCTCCCCGTTATGATTATGCCTCTTCTATACTGTGTTATGACACAGACAGTTTTGTTCCAAATTTTTAAATATATTAAAATCATTAAATACAATTTATTTATTAAAATATCTTTATAAATATAAATATTTATTAGTGGAAACGATCTCTGAGTAAACAAGCTGGTAAATATACGGAATGTTTTTTAGGGCCGCTCAATTTTGGGTATGGAGCTGGTTCTGGATCCGCATATGCATATGAGGATAAGGGCGGTTTTGTTCCAATCTTGTATATTTAATTTTATATAGAAGTTTTACTTCAATCTTGTATACTTAAATTTTGTATATTTAAATTTTATTATTGTATTTAAATATATTTAGTTCATTGATGGGAAAGATCTCCAACTAAGGTGCAGCATCAATACGTTGTTGGAGATTATCAGTACCGCGATTATATAGACGAGCGATATTGTAAGTTAGAAATTGAATGCCAAGATTGCGTAGCATATAAGTGTATCGGTTTTGTTCCAATATTGTATATTTAATTTTATATAGAAGTTTACTTTAATCTTGTATATTTAAATTTTATTAGAAATTTGTTTCAATTTTATATACGTCCATCTTGTATACTTTAATCTTGTATATTTAATTCATTAGTAGAAAAGATCTCCATATGCGAGTTATAATGAACACTTCGTTATGTCAATCATTGATGCTAGACTTCCTGAATTTTGTGTATATCGCTATGGATCTGCTCCTGAATATCCTGGTGCAAGTAATCCCTTCGGCTTTATTCCAATTTTATATATTTAATTTTATATAAAAGCTTACTTTAATCTTGTATATTTGAATTTTTTAGAATTAAATTTTATTATTACATTTAAATATGCTAGATTTATTGATGAAAAAGATCTCTGAGCAGGCATGAGCAATTTCGAAGTGCTGAACAACTATGCGTAAATCCGAGTGGTCAGGCGCTATATACTGGCATAGGAATGTGGAATGCACCATATAGTTTTGATTTTATTCCAATCTTGTATACTTAATCTCGTATAGGAGTTTACTCCAATCTTATATATTTAATTTTATTAAAAACCTACTTCAATTTTATATACTTTAATTATATTTAATTCATTAATGGTAAATATCTTCAAAAGGAACTTATTTAGCTATTATGTGAAATCTAGTGCAGTAAGAATACATCCAGAAAAAAAATTGATTAATTATAAATTAAATAGATAGTTGATTCTAGTAATTTTGCTTTTATAATTATAAATCATTAATATAAAGATTTCTGTGGCGTAATTCAGCTGATATGTATAAATGTACATGTATAGTTATTAGCTATTCATATAATGGACATGTACAGGTGTTACCTACTGGATCAAGTGATTATGAATGGCAAGTTCAATCGATCAGTTTTGTTTTTATATTTAATAAAGATTTTTAACGCCGTATAATGGAATACCGCGAGTAGACGGTGGGCAGGAATGGAGTAACTTTCTTGTCGATGCATGTAGAACAACTGGCATACATGCCGGCGAATGGGCAATATATCCTTACGGTTTTATTCCAAATTTTATTAGAAGCTTGCTTCAATCTCGTATATTTAATCTTATATAGAAACGTGCTTCAATCTTGTATACTTCAATCTTGTATACTTTAATCTTGTATATTAAATTTTATATAGGAATTTACTCCAATTCTATATACTTTTATCTTAATATATATTAGTATTAGTGAAAAAGATTTCTAAGTCGTTATCATGGCATGTATGGTATAGATGAATGGAAATTTACAGTTACAGGTGATATAGATGATAACAGCGGTAAACCGCTTAATTTATATTGTGAAGTTGGCGTCAACAAAGCTGATTTTCCCAGCAATTTTGTTCTAATCTTGTATATTCAAATTTTGTAGAATTCAATTTTATTACATTTACATATATTTAGTTCATTAGTGGGAAAGATCTCCGGCAACACAACAGAACCTGACCTTATGGATTTTTGTGATCCTAGACGGAGACGGTAGCCCTTTTACGGATGACACTAATGGGCATCTGTATCGTAGTACAGGAGAATACGGTTTTGTTCCTATCTTGTATATTTCAATTTTATATAGTAATTTTAATCTTATATATTTAAATTTTATTAGAATTCAATTTTATTATATTTAATTATATTTAGTTCATTGATAAAAAAAATCTTTATCTAAACATGATTACAATTGTCAGCTCCATTGTTTTAGTCATACTCATGGTTCGGATAATCTACTAATAAATAGTAATAGTAATACTTTATTCTCTTACGATTTCTTTCCCGATATTGTATATTTCAATTTTATATAAAAGTTTACTTCAATTTTATATACTTTAATTTTATAGAATTCAATTTTATTATTATATTTAAATATGCTAAATTTATCTGTAAGAAAGATTTCTAGATCATAATTCATCAGCATCATTTAATTATGGACATAATTATGTTGACATGGGCTGGGATGGCCAGCCATATGGAGGAGATTTTGCTGTAGGTCAAGTTAAACAATGCCACCATAATTACAGTTTTATCCTAAATTTTATTAATATTCAATTTTATTGTATTTAGTTATATTTATTTTATTGGTGGAGAAAATCTCTAGTTGTGACTGGGCGCGGTGATATTAATATATGCTTAAGAAATGGCATCCAGGGCTATTCCGGCACTTCCATTGCTATCGCTATAGTCTCTGATTATTGGCGTAGTCTGTTATCTCACGGTTTTGTTCTAATCTTGCATATTTAATTTTTATTAAAATTTTTTAATTTCATCTTAATATATATTAATATTGATAGAAAAGATCTCTGGCAGTATCGACTACTAACTGGTGTTGGCTTGCTGTACGGGACAAAGGAACTGAGACTATTGCGACATTAAACTTAACATATGATGATGGTACTAGGAATGAACACACGACATCTCGCTATTTTGTTTCAATCTTATATATTTAATCTTGTATATTTAAATTTTATATAAAAGTTGATTTTATTACATTTAAATATATTTAATTTATTGGTGGGAAAGATCTTCGAGTAAAGCAGGAGAGCATTCTGATCGTACGTATATGCTCTGTTCTGGTAATTTAAAAGTTACTCAGTTTTCAGGTTGGACGGACGAACATGACGGTTTTGTTCCAAATTTTGTATAATTAAATCTGATTATTACATTTAAATATATCTTTATAAATATTTATTAGCGATAAAAATCTCTGTTAAAAGTAGATGAATTTAAACGATATAGAGATAATAATTTTTGTTGGGTACAAGGCCCAGCAGTAAATATATCTTCTCCCGGCGCATTTGAATATTATGAAACAGACTATTCTAGCAGGCTTGTTTTAAATTATTTTAAATTAAAATTTTATTATTGTATTTAAATATATCTAATTTATTAATTAAAAGATTTTTACATGTAAGGTATGAAAATTGGCATGGAGATGTATGGTGTTTTCAGATTGTTGCAGATCCGATATATAAGGATTATCGGACGGGCAATAATTTTGGTTCAATATATGGGCAAGGTCATACACAGTTTTCCGTCGATTTACTTTAGTTTTATATATTTAAATTTTATAGAATTAAATTTTATTATTATATTTAATTATATCCTATTTATTAATGGGAAAAATCTCTAGTTAAGGGCGACGATCACTCGCAGCTCGGATATTTTCGTGACATGATGTACTGCGCTATCGACTATCTTGACGGTGGCTTTCCGTATGGTGGTGGAGAATTTAGCTTTGGAAATCGCGGTTTTGTTCCGATCTTATATATTTAATTTTATATAGAAGTATATTTTAACTTTATATATTAGAATTTTATTATTACATTTTAATATATCTAGTTTATTAATAAAAAAGATCTCCGGCAAAATATGAAGAATTGTCATCAAAAACACACTGCACGATTGGCGATGGTTATGAAGACCGAGTACTTCGCATAGTTAATACAGATTATCATACAGCACAAATAGATTCATCTATTTTTATCAGCGATTTTATTCTCATCTTATATACTTAAATTTTGTATATTTATATTTTATTAAAATTTTTTAATTTTATATTAATAAATTTTAATATTGACTAGAAAGATCTCCGAGTAAATTTACTGATCCATATATTGATGGACATGACACCTTTTTACGGTTTGAGAAAGATTATTCATTGGCATACAGCAAGAGTGGTGGAAGTGGCGGAACGTATGGCGGAGGAGAGTGGCTATCATTGCGTTCCTTTGGCTTTTTTTAAATCTTGTAAAATTTAATTTTATTATATTTAATTTATTAGTAAAAAATATTTCCGCATGCTAAATATAAAAATTGATATGGTAATTTATACGTTTTCCGTAGTATTGTAGATCTAATATATCTGTTACTACGACACTGCAATTAGCTACATACGCATAAATTATATTACACATTTTTGCATTGATTTTATTACAATCTCATATATTTAATCTTGTATATTTCAATTTTATATATTTAAATTTTATTAAAATTTTTTAATTTTATATTAATATATATTAGCATTAACTAGAAAGGTTTCCAAGATTTGCTAGTGTTGATTGTACTCAATATTGAAATTTAATAACTATACAAGGTAATTATATAACTGCTATAGATTATACATATGCATATAAAGACTATATTATATTTAATTATGGTTTTGTTCCAAATTTTATATAGAAATTTATTTCGATTTTATATATTTAATTTTATTACATTTAGTTACATTTAGTTATATTTAGTTTATTGGTGAGAAAAATCTCCAGATACACGATATGCTGCATGGTATGGTCAAAAGTTTCAATTTATGGAAGTCGCTGATGCAGCTGGGATGATCCCACTCACCGCACCAGCAGATACGCCTTTGGCGCATCATGATTTCAGTTTTGTTCTAATCTTGTATAGAAATTTACTTTAATCTTGTATATTTTAATTTTATATATTTACATTTTATTAAAATTTTTTAATTTTATATTAATATATATTAACATTTGTGAAAAAGATCTCCGTACGTGTGGGACATCGGCTTCTACGATAGCGGCGCACTGCTTGCATGTGACGTGGACTTTGAGCAGGTACGGACGGATGGGTCAAAGTCCCACATTAAAGATAAAGGACGTACTAATAGTTGCGGTTTTGTTCCAAATTTTATTATATTTAAATATATTTAGTTTATTAACAGAAAAAATCTTCGGAACATTATCCTTGGAATAGTGGTACTCTCTTTCTTTGGAATGCAGCTAATGGAGAACATTTATATGATTTTAATTTTGGACATGACAAAGATGCATGGATTAGTCTTAGTTTTGTTCCAATCTTGTATATTTAATTTTATATAGAAGTTTACTTCAATCTTGTATACTAAAATTGTTTAGAATTCAATTTTATTGTATTTAATTATATTATATTTTATTTATTGATGAAAAAGATCTCCAGATGCGAAGTATGTAACTTCTTACTATACTGATCCATATAACTGCTTTAATATTATACGAGACATACATGAAGATAAATATTACCCTGGAAGTGCAGAGGTTTCACAGCCTTATAATAATAAGGGTTTTGTTCTGATTTTGTATAAAAACTTACTTCAATCTTGCATATTTAAATCTTATATATTTAAATTTTATTATATTTAGTTATACTTAATTTATTAGTACGAAAGATCTCCGAATAGTTGGTTTACTAATGGAAGTTTAGAACCTAATTTGCCAAAAACTGATTTTAATGTAATTAATGCAGAAATAGGATATCCTAAACCATATAGATGTTTTCGTGCGTCTCAAATTCTCGGTTTTATTCCAATCTTGTATATTTAAATCTTATTAAAATTCTATTATTGTATTTAAATATATCTAGTTCATTAGCGAGAAAGATCTCTAAGATGTGACCATACTATATACAGTTGGCAGAATATTGCAGGGTATATTTATCATGGTTTCGATGCCTGGGCAGGCTATACGAGTGTAAGCTGGTATGCCAATGAATCTTTCGACTTTGTATCAATCTTGTATAGAAGTTTACTTCAATCTTGTATAGAAGTTTACTTCAATCTTGTATACTTCCATTTTATATACTTCAATTTTGTATAATTAAATTTTTAGAATTGAATTCTATTATTACATTTAGTTATATTTAATTTATTAGCAGGAAAGATCTCTGGCTAAAACTGATGCTTATTTTGGCGATTATGTCGCGAATTTCGGCATATTCGTCGTGGATGGCAATAACTTTATGCGATTAGCAGATCCAACTTTTTATGTTGATACAATTCACGGTTTTGTTCTGATCTTGTATATTTAATTTTATATAGAAGTTTACTTTAATCTCATATATTTAAATTTTATTATTACATTTAAATATATTTAATTTATTAGTGAATAAAGATCTCTGTCCATACAAGGTAGTATAGCTAATGTTGGTTTTTATGATGATCACATTAATCAGTCCAACGATTATAACCATGCAGACTATGGTTGGATAGAAAGATCTTACGGTTTTATTCTAAATTTTGTTTTAATTTCTATAATGATAATTAACTAAAAATATATATTTATCGTTGAGAAATATCTCCGATGATTAAAGCTAACGAAAAAAACATTGATTATATTGTATTATGAAAAGGCGGCGTTATTAATTGATATCCTTATAACTATGTCATTCCAGATCAAACTTATAGTTATCAGAGCAACAATTTTGTTCTAAATTTATATTCATATAATTTTATTGCTTTCAATTATAATATGAATTAAAGTATTTTAATAAATAGCAAATTAATTCTACAATAAAAAATCTCTAGCTGAATATTCATGGGTAGACGATTCACGAAAATACATGCATGGTATTCCCGCAGATCGCGATGATGGAATACAGCCAGAATGGACAGATTGGGAGTTTACTAATACTAATCACGGTTTTATTCTAAATTAAATTAAATAATGCTTTTTAGACTATTTTAATTATATATTAATATTAAAAAATATTCTCCAGTTAACTGGAGCGATAGTAGATGGACGCGAGAAAGTCATAACTGTTATAATATGATTATAGGAAGTGGAGCAACAATTTCGTATTGGGCAGATAATGTGACCAATGGCGCTTGTTGAGTAGCAGATTATTCTTGTGAGTTTGTTCTAAATTTTATTATTAAATTTTATTCAATTTTATAATTTTAATAAAAAAGTATGAATATTAATTATATTATTCTTAATTTTGTATAAAAGCCTTTATTAAATAATTATATATTAAAATTTATTAATAAAAGATCTCTAGTATTACATTCAGAGTGGAATCATGGTGGATTTTTTCTTTGGGAAGCAGCCAATGGAATTCATTTTTATGATTTTGCTTATTTGCACGACAAAGATGCCTGGATAAATCTCGGTTTTATTTTACATTATAATTAAATATGCTTTTTAAATTACTTTAAATTAAAATTATTCTAAAATATATATTAAATTTATTAATAAAAAATTTCCGTGTGCATTATTTGGATATCAAACATGGCTTGAAACACGTGAATATGGTGGACATTCGCCAACTAATGCTGGAGATATAACTGTTTGAGGTAACGGGATACCAAATCTTGTTAGCAATTTGATATTAGTTTAAAATTTAATTCTATTATAATTAAAATAATCTAAAAATTTTTTATATTATTTTAATTATATATTAAAAAGTATTTAAAAGTATTTAAAAAATCTTTGACAAAAGTTGCTGGTTCCTATCCGGGAATAGGACTGTATACTGATTGTAGTATTATTGAAATGCCAAAAAATGGGCATCAAGGCGATCACAGCAGAGGTACATGTGAAAGTAACAGTTTTATTCTAAATAAATTAAAAAGTATTTTTAAATTATTTAAATTTTATATAATTAATTTTATGCAATAATTTTTTATTTAAAAATGAATGATATATTTATTAATAAAAGATCTCTAAGTAAGAAAGTTGATTACAGTTCAAACACAAGTTATTATGTTTTATCTAATTTAGCAGGGTATAGACAAGATGATAACACTACAACGGCGGTGAGTAAATGGTATAATCATTCTGTTGACGGTTTTATATTAATGAAAAATCTTTATACATGCCTTACTATAATTCTTATTGTATATGACTTTTAGGCTGAGAAGCAAAAATTAGTAAACAATTTGCTTTAACATATGTTTTACATCATACTTTAGATGATTATGAATATATATTAGTTTATTTCAATCAAACAGTTTTATTTTAATATAAAAGATTTCAGTATAGGTGGTTATATTATGAACAAATGCATAGCCGTAACTTAGGTGATTTTTGGATTGAAGTCAATGCTGACCCTGCGGCTTATGTGCCATCTATGGGATGGTGTTATCGTTTTAATAATTACAATAATGATTTTGTTTTAAAATTTTTAAAAATAAAATTTTATCATTATACTGAAATATGTTGAATTTATTAGTAAGAAAGATCTATGAGCCCGTATACCGATCCAAATGTCACAAAGCCTGCTTGGATGGCGGTACTTGGAATCGGTCAATGGAAATCGTTTGGTGGTCACTGGGCGCAATCTACTGCTCATGGTTTTATTCTAATATTGTATATTCGAATTTTATATAGAAGTTTATTTCAATTCTGTATATTTTAATCTTATATATTTAAATTTTATTTAAATTTTTTAATTTTATATTAATATATATTAACATTGATGAAAAAAATCTCCACAAATCAATATTAATGGAGAAATACGCTATGGTAGCATAGTCTATAAACGTGGATATCAAGGATATTCTACTCTGTATCCTGAGGATCAATATGCTGATGTAATGTCTAAATCAAACGGTTTTGTTCCAAATTATATAGAAGTTTTATTCAATCTCGTATACTTAAATTTTGTATATCTATATTTTATTAAAATTTTTTTTAATTTTATCTTAATATATATTAACATTAGTGAAAAGATCTCCGGGTATGTGGTATGACAAGAAATGTATGATAGGAGTTGGAGATATTGATAATCCTGGTAACACTGTTAATCCCATAAGCGATATTTCTGTTGCCTCAGCAGTTGGTGGCTTTATTCCAAATTTTATTATATTTAATTATATTTAATTTATTGGTAAAAAAATCTCTGCGCATACCTGTGGAATTTAATCAAGGACTAAGCATATATAATGACTGGTGTTTTTTAAAAAAAAAGAATGCTGCACTAGGACACGGTTTTGAAGATCCTGGTTCTACTAGCACTATTTATGCATATGGTTTTATTCCAATCTTGTATACTTATATTTTATATAGAAATCTACTTCAATCTCGTATACTTTTATCTTGTATATTTAAATTTTATTATTACATTTTATTTTATTATATTGAATTTATTAGTAACAAAGATTTTTGTATAAGAATCATGAGCTTAATTATTATGAGACTGTATGGGGCGGCTATATAAGCGAACAGTATGCTATAGCAGATGCTGATCCCGGTATCTATGGACACGCCGGATGGAATTATCAACAAAGCAAGACAGCAGTTGATTTTGTTTTAAAGAAACTTAATGCTTAATTTTATTATTATATTTAATTTATTGATAAAAAAGATCTCCGATTCATGATCGGAAAGACGTTGGTTTCGTCACACTCAGTGAATATGATGGTGTTTGGGCTATAGATTTTGGCAGGCAAGCCTGGTTTATATCTAAAGTGATCGGTTTTGTTCCAATCTCGTATATTTAATCTTGTATAGAAGTTCACTTCAATTTTATATACTTTTATCTTGTATATTTTATTTTATATAAAAGTTTACTCTAATCTCGTATACTTTAATCTTGTATATTTAAAGTTTACTAAAAATCTAATTATATTTAATTCATTAATATGAAAGATCTCCGTGGATCCGAAATATTCCATATAATGGTACATGCAATGTAGGTTATCATGCTATGGGTATTATGGGTAAAGATTTTACTAGTGCACATTTTTGGGTTTTCGAAGGATGGTATCCTACTTTCAATTTTATTCTAATCTTGTATAAAAGTTTACTTCAATCTTGTATATTTTCATTTTATATACTTTTATCTTATATATTTAAATCTTATTAGAATTCAATTTTATTGTATTTAATTATATTTAATTTATTGATGAGAAAAATCTCCGAGGAATATCGCTAATGAATGGGCTGGTAAGTTATGGGTAGTTGTAGGAAAAGATGGTATCAGCAATACTGGTATTAATGCAGCGAATGACGCAGACCAAGGATATTGTTGTGTCGACTTTGTTCTAAATTGTATATAGTAATTTATTTCGATCTCATATACTTAAATTTTGTATATTTATGTTTTATTAAAATTTTTTAATTTTATATTAATATATATTAACATTAGTAAGAAAGATATCCGACAGAACGGCACAATGAGTATCATGGATTTTTATTAGGTTATGGTTGGACTAATTTTTATAATCCCGTTTATGACAGTAAGTATCACCCTGGCGGTTCTGGGATTATTGATTTCAGTTTTTTTCTAATTTTATATATTTAAATTTTGTATATTTATATTTTATTAGAATTTTTTAATTTTATATTAATATTAATAAGAAAGATCTCCAAGTAAAGAAAATTATATTGATAAATATAAAGCAAATAGTCAACATTCCAGCTATCTCGTTGCAGGTGCTTTTAATCCTAATAATTCATGGTATTCAGTAAGTGCATTTGAAGATGCATGTGGTTTTATTTTAAATCATTCTAAAATAAAGTCTTATCATTATATTTAGTTCATTGGCAAGAAAAATTTCCGCTTCTGCATGTGTACGGAGGCTACTGGTATTATTGGCCATACGTATGTAGGCATGGTATGACCACGTGGGGCATCGAGCATGAGTCTGATTTAGACAAGCGAGATTCCCCTAACGTAGATCTCGACTTTATTTTAATCCTGTATATTTAAATTTTATTGTATTTAGTTAGTTATATTTAGTTCATTGGTAAAAAAAACTCTGTCTGAAGTAATTGGTACAGGATTAGGTGAACCGTTGATCTGGGGATATGTTAGATCAGATAGTGTTGCGTTTGTCACTAGCAATCGCTATGGCTTGGATAGATATGATACGACATCTTCCGGTTTTATTTTAAATTTTTATTATATTTAGCTATATTTAATTTATTAGAAGAAAAGATTTCTGGGTTATGATACAAATTATCTAGTATTTTGTTCTGTAGGTGTATTTAATTGGCTAGAAATTAGTAAAGGAAATAGGTCTAATATAGAAATGTATAGCAGTTTCCCCATTGATGATATCTGATTTGTTCCAATCTCGTATATTTAATTTTGTATATTTCAATCTTTTTAGAATTTAATTTTATTATTACATTGAATTCATTGATAAGAAAAATCTCCGAGTGTATACCTAGATACAAATGTACGCACACCAGTTTTTCTTGAACTTTGGATGGGACCGTGGAATGGCGGAGATAGTGCACATCGTTCGAACAATGGCATTTCCAATTTTGTTCTAAATTTTATTAGAATTCAATTTTATTATTACATTTAAATATATCTAGTTTATTAATAGAAAAGATCTTTGAGTAAGCGAGACGCTACAATAGCTACTACTTATCTAGGTCAAGCAAATGTTTTTCCTTCCACATGCCCTATCACAAGTCAAAGCGGTAATACATATCAGGATATCGATTTTGTTATAAATTTTATTAGAATTCAATTTTATTATATTTAATTATACTTAGTTTATTAGTAAGGAAGATTTCCAATTCAAAATTATAATATACATGTAACGAATAATGGATATACGTGGTGCATCGCTGAAGCACAAGAAAGTGTCTATGCTTGGGGCTATCAGGGAGCTGGATCATATTGAGCTGGGAGAACCGGCAGTTTTGTTCCAATCTTATATATTCTAATCTTGTATAATTAAATTGTATCATTATATTTAAATTTACTCAATTCATTCAATCTATTGATGTAAAAGATCTTCGAGTAAGCTCGATGGACAAAGTCATACTGGCCTGAATATGTTAGCTACTGGCATACAAGATTTTTTGACTCAGAATTGTTCAACTAAGTATTGGGGAGATTGGCTCGCGTGTTGGAGAATCTTCGGTTTTGTTCCAAATTTTGTAATATTATAATCTTTATTAAATAATTATTAAAATTGCAAAAAATTTCAAATAACTGACTGTCGCAAAAAAGTATAACTACTTAGCAAGGATTAATTTTTAATTATAAGAAAACTAATTTTATGATAAAAAATACTCATTAATATTTATTTTCATCTTGCTATTTATATTATATATAAATTAAAAATTTCCGTATAAACTAAATGCAAATAGTTATTACTCAGTTTATTGTTTTACTTATATCCAAAATATGAATAGTTATTAACAACTAAGTAAAACATATGATTATTTATAAAGATCTCCGCATATGCGAGTATATCATGGTACTTGCTTTCCTTATTTACCTAAAGATCCAGATGAATACTTACGCTGGGTAGTTCAAGGCTATTGTCAAGAATATGCATATAAATCTTTCAGCTTTATTCTGAATTTATATTCCTAACTATTATTATTAACAATTATAATAATTTAAAATTATAAAAAATATTTGTAAAAACAAAAAAAACTATATTTAATTTTATTTTAAAACATTTTAAATATATTAACGAAAAAGATTTTTGACTAAAACAACTTGGAATTGGGCTGATGGCGGCAATGAATGTATGTATACATCAACTGAGCAAGTTGATTATGAAGGAGGGTATGGAGGTAAAAGAGGCCATCGTAATCTTAGTACTGTTTCTGACAGTTGTATTTCAAATTTATATAAAAGTTATTTTATTTAATATAAAAGATTTTTAAGTAAAGAAGGCAATCATAGTCCAGTATCGTTTTGTGTACCGTTTGATTATTATGGACGTGGGAATCGATCTGGCTCCATTTCTGCGAATTCAAGCGACGGTTTTATTTAATTAATTTAAATTATAAGAATTATTAATAAAATATTTCCTGGCAAAAAGAATTATAATGACCCTCAACGTGGTAAAAATGATAGTGATCAATGCTATACTGATCTTAAAGATACAGCTGTTTTATTTTGGGCAGATTATAATTTCGGTTTTATATAAAAATTTAAAAGATTTTCATATAAATCTAATGGTAGTAATATTAACGTTATAGAATATTTTATATGGTTAGCTAATGGAATTAATTTATATGATTGAAAATTAGAATTAGCAAAACAAGCTAATTATATATTCGGTTTTATAATTAAAAAATTTCCGAGTAAAGTTAATGCCATCTTCCATGGCATTAATCGCAATATATCTAATTTCATGATGCTTTATATACCAATTTTAACAGCGTCTCAACATGGACGTGGTCATGAAATTCTCGGTTTTTGCTTTATATATATAATATGTAAATTGTTGTTTTTATAAATTTGCATAATTAATTTTATTTTAATCATAATCTTTATTAAAAAAGATCTCAAAGCAATCACATTAATACACCGACAGAATTTACAATGTTAGGCCAATGGGGAACCGATATGCCAAAATTGAAACATAATACAGATACAGATAATAGCAATTATTCTTTCGGTTTTGTATAATATAAAAATATAATTATATAAGATCTCTGGAAAAAAACGTTAGACAGACTTTTAACCGCATAATAAGCATTTGGGGCGAAGGCGGTATGCAAAGTGGAACTGAACGTGGAACTTATTATAGATATGGAGATGCACCTGAATATTCTTGGGCATATTATACTTTCGATTTTATTTTTAAAATTATACAACATATTTTATTAAAACTTCTTCAGATAAAAACCATGAAACACTGCATACTTTATATCTACAAATATTATCTATTATGAATAATAATAGAACACGAATGTTTTAATAAATATGGCAAATAAGAAACTTATGTATTTAATACTGATAGTTTTAATTTTAATAATATTTTTATTAATAATAGTATTTATAAAAGATTACTGACACTGAGTGATTCTATATGGTGTGTATGGTGTTTAGGTTTTGGTACATATGTAAATGCTACACCTAAGCCTGATGATAGTTATTTACATGGACGTCACACGCAGGCGTGGCCTAGTCTCGGTTTTTATTCATAATAATTAAATGATATATAAAATTATTAATATTTTATACTGATTTTATTTTATTAATATATAAATTATCTTCGACAGGATTATCAAATGATTTTCATTGGCTTTATATAAATAATGATAGTCAAGAGACAGCAACGAATACTTGGTATGAAGGTAATGACAAGAGGCCTTTAGTTTCAAACGGTTCTATTAAAAAATATTTTAATAATTATTACTAATAATAAAGATTTCTAGTTCGTGTGTTCGAAGCAGGAACATATATAGAATATGATAAATTTTTGTGGAATGACTATCTCAAATCCAATGGCGACTTCGCTTATGGAAAACAAAAATATGGTTATTAATTACAATAATATTATCTTAAAATAAAAATCTCTTACTTGGCTAAATGATAATCATAGTTGGAAAGCATAAGATCCTCGTTGACAATATCATTGGTTGAATACATCTGAAGAAGCTATAGGTATACGAGATAGATATTGGCCAGTAATAACTGTGAACGGTTTTATATTAATAATATTTATTCTATAATTAATAAAATATTTTCGACAAGATATGATGAAATGCGATTATTTAATCCTGAAGATCAATATAAATTTAATTATTTTATTGTTATTTATAATTTTATTTTTATAATAAAATTTATATTATTATAACTAAAAATTCAATTAATTAAAAGGATTTGATATTATATATTGATTATTACACAAAAAATTATTTGTAAAGTTTCAAAATGCAAATGTAAATTTTTTAAAAATTTAGGCTATACATTAAATAATAATGAAATAGAATTAACGGTACAAGAATTAAAAAAATTATATCCAAAATATAATAAAGAAAAAATTCAATGTAAATGTGACAATTGCGGTAAAATTTTTAATGTATTTGTTTATGCTATAGATTTTGATAGAATTTTATGTTCAAAATGTAAAGCTGAAGATTCTAATTTAAAACGATATGGTTATAAATGTTCTTTTCAATCGCCAGAAGTACGGGAAACATATAAAAAAAATAATTTAAAAAAATACGGAGTAGAATATCCTCAAAAATTGCAAGTTACTAAAGATAAAGCAAAACAAACTATAAAAGCAAAATACGGCGAACAATATGAAAGTACTTCACAAGTACCAGAAATAAAAGATAAACAAGAACAAACATGCTTACAACGATATGGATATAAAATAGCTTCTCAGTCAGCCGAAATACAAGCAAAAATGAAACAAACTTGTTTAAAACGTTATGGATACGAAAATGCTTCATATGCACCAGAAATTAAGCAAAAAATAAAAAATATATATAATAATAAAACTGAAGAAGAGAAGCAGCAAATTAGACAAAAAGCAAAAGATACATATAATAATAAAACAGAAGAAGAAAAACAACAAATTAGACAAAAAGCTAAACGTACAATAAAAGCAAGATATGGCGAGCAATATGAAAGTACTTCACAAGTACCAGCAGTACGAAAAAAAATTACTCAAACCTTATATAAAAATGGTACTACTATAAGTTCTAAAAAACAACGATATTTACATGCTTTATTTGGCGGAATATTAAATTATCCATTATCTACAATTAGTTTAGATATTGCTTTTCCTAATGATAATATTGCATTAGAATATGATGGCAAAGGCCATAATTTATCGGTAAAACTTGGTAGTATTACAGATAAGCAATTCCAGCAAAAAGAAATTCGCAGAGAAAAATTCATTTTTAGTCAAAATTTTAAATTAATTAGATTTATATCTAATAATGATAGATTACCTAATGATACAGTATTAATAAATATTTTTAATATGACTTATAAATACTTATTATATACATCATATAAATGGATTAATGTCAATTTTAATTCTAAACAAATATTATGTTCAGAAGGAATCTTTTCATTTACTAAGCTTAATATATAATATTAAGCTAAAAAATAAAAAGATATATTATCAATTGATAATATACCTTTTATTTTAATTATACTATATAATTAATTATTATTTTATGTCTATGCTTTTTTACTTAATCGTGTATCATTCCCGTCGGGGAGGGTGCGAAGCGTAATCTTACATTATTCATAATAAAACCACTCCTTTATATATATTAATATAAATTATATATAATATAAAAATTAAAATAAAAAAATAAGTTAGATTAAAATAACCTAACTTATTAATAATTAAATTTTTCTTTTAATCTCTTATATATTTCTTTTTTATTTTGATTAGTAATTGCCGCATAATATTCAGCCAATTCCGTTCTAGTTTTAAATGCCGGAAAAGTAAAATAATTAGTATTAATAAAATCATTTAATAATAAATCTTCATTAATTAATGAAATTAAGTAATTGATATATATTATATAATAACTATTTTCAAATTCTTCTATAATAGTAAAATTATTAATTTCTTTGTCTGTAAAAAATTCTTTTAATTGATAAAAATTTAATTTTTTATTTTGCCAAAGTAATAATAATTTAAATTTTTTATCAAAAATAGTAAATTTATATTGAATATAAATATCATCTTTATTTAAATTATCTGTATAAAAAGATAAATTTTGTAAAAATTTAATAAGTCTATTCATTAATTTTTCACCTCAATATATTATTAATGAATAGACTTATTCCATTAATCATTTTTTTTAACAACCTATTTCCATATGCCTAATATTTTACCTCGAGTATTAATAGCATGTTGAGATACCTGAAAATAATCAGATAATTTACTAAGACTTATTTCATTAGACTCTTTAGAATTATTAATACATATATTAATAAATTCGCTTTTAGGCATTAATAACTCTGCTGCAAAATCATTACCAATCTTATCTGTATATTTTTCCCACAGTACTTTAGCAAATTCTTTCGCTGCAGCAAAATTTATTACTTTTATATCTAAATTTTTATCATATAATAAGTATGGATTTTGGTAAATAGCAATTTCTTCAATTTTGCTAGGCTTGCTAGCTATTCCACAGCGCTTAATTAAATTTAATGTATTAATAGGAATAGATAAATTAAATAATTTTCTAATATAATTACAATAGTCTTCCATACTTTTAAATTGTTCTTTCATTTTAAAATTTATCCTTTCTTTATTTATTCATTCATTATACAATATAATTTAAAATTTATTTTTTATATATAAAAATATTAAAGAAGATGAATATAAAAATTAATAAAATAATTCAAAAAATTGCTACTTATTATGATGATCAAGAAAATCTTAATAATACAATTAATTAAGCAATTAATGATACAATATATAATAAAAATTTTCAAATATCCAATAAACTAAATATAATTGATAGCGGACTTATTACTAAATGTATAACTGTTTATAAATATGAATTTATATCAAAAAGTAATAATATGACTATATATAGCATAACAATAAGTAAAAATAATACTGAATATATTTTTAAAAATGTAGTCTTTACAGACTTGGCATGTTAAAAAATTAAAAAAAACCTCTATTATAAAAGTCAAAATATTTTTTAAAAATTATAAATTAATACTTAATTCCATATATATTTCCCACATTTCTGTATCAACTTCACCTTACTATACATAGGACTTATCTTATCTCTTAATTCTATCTTATCTCTTTTACCCTTACCCGGTATTCTTACCCAGCATTCTTTCAGTCTTCGTAAGACTAATTGTCCATTAATTTGTCTACTATTTACATACCAATACCTATTCAAATATCTCACCATATCATAGCGCCTATATCCGTTCTTCTCATAACTCTGTATATTCCTCTTCCTGACATTACCTTTTAAAATTTTGTCTTTATATATCTTCCTATTATGATTTCGTACTTTCTTCATATAATATACTTGACTATCATGTTTACTTCGTTTATAGCAGTTATCTGCTATTATTCTTGCGTCAATATGATGGTCTTTTTCTAATCCTAACTGTACTCTTCTTATCTTAGTTTCATATCCATATGTCTTTTCTACTATATATCCTAATTCTATTAATTCATTATATATTCTATCTTTTAATATATTCAATTTTGTATCTTCTTTATATTCTTTTATATTAAATCTCACTGTCTTATTTTTCTTTAAGTATTCATGTACTTGTTTATGACAATGTTCACATAAAGTAACTAAATTTTCCGGTACATCAGTACCGCCTTGAGATTTAAGTTTTATGTGATGTACTTGTAATTTTATATTGTTCTTTTTTAAATCTTCTAAAGATTTCTTACAACGTTGACAAGTATACTTATCTCTCTTTCTTGCATAAGATTTTACATTTTCTTCTTGATATAACTCACCTTGTTAATACTGTATACCTTGTATATTAGGATCTTTTATTTTTTGAATATCAAAAGTATTATATTCATATCTTACTTTATTAATATTAATATATTTATTAAAAAATTTAACAATATTAATATAAGTTAATAAACTAGCTCGCATAGATGGTGAAATCCATCCATCAATTTGTTTATTATATATTTTCTTTCTATTTTGCCATCTAGGTAGTCTGTATCTTAATCTATTTCTTCTTGTTCTACGTGTATTTTTTCTAGCTTCTAGTAATTTAGGTATATCTGTTCTTTGTTCTAATTGTCCTTCAAAAAGGACTCGTTGTTTAGTAGTAATAGAAATACCAATAGTTTTACCAGGATCTATGCCAATAGTAACATCTTGAAGTTTAGGATTATCTATTTGGTAATTAAGTTTAATAGTGAAAGGAAAAGTTTTAACGACTTTAGCTTTTTTCTTTTTTAAAAGAATTCTAGCTTTAGTTTCAAGGTGCAAAGTACCTGTTCGCTTGCGAACTTAAAAGGATGTGTAGGCATTAATATCTTACCGTCTTTATTAAAAACCAAGACCATTTAATATACTCTCCTTTGTTAAAAGGATTTATAATCATAATACTTATTTATATCAATCTAATATAAATATTAAATAAATATTAAATAAATATAAATAGTGACTAAACTCCCACGCTAAAGTTATCTCATGTTTTAATATATCCTTGTTAAGGATATATATGATTATAACACTGTTACTTTATATATTAAGAGATACTCAAGTAGGAATATATAAAATAATTGTTTAATTATAATCCGTAGAGTTTTAAGCTGGAAGAACACTTAAAAATACCTATAATATAATGAGATAACGTAGTCTACGGAGTAGACAAAAGCTGATAGGTTAATTAAGTGTTAACCTATTAAATTTTAAATCATATAATATTGGACTTATATTATCTGGTATTTTATTTTGAAGCAATATATTTTTTATATATTCAATATCTCTCAACATGATTATTTTCCTTTACTCCCACAATCCCAACATTCTTCCGCGACTATTAATAGTTTGTGTATTAACATTAAAATATTTGGCTAATTCTTTCGGTGTAAATAATTTATTATTTTCTCCATCTTTATAAAGATGAGTAAAATGTTTAGCCGGGATTAACAGCTCCCATGAAAATTCATTACCTAATTCACTAGTATATATATCTGGTAATAAAGCTTTTAATAATTCTCTAGCTAAAGCAAAATTAGTTCTATCTTTACTAGCTTTTTTATTATAAAATAAAATATTATCATTATATATAGCATCAATTTTAAATTTTGCAGTCATATATTTAATTTCTAATTTATCTAATATTTTAAACATATATATAGGAAATTTAGTATGTAAAGTTTTCCTAATAAATTCACAATAATTTTCAATATTATCAAATTCATAATTTTTTACTTGACTTGCATAAGACATATTTACAATTATCATTAATAAACTCTCCTTTTTATATTTAAAATATTTAAATAAATATATTTATTTAAAATAAATTAGATTAATAAATATCTATTAAATAAAAAATCTTAAAACTAGTTAATTGTATATAAAAAGACAATATATTATTAATATTGTCCTTATTGTTTCATTTTTTTAATAATTTTTTCTTTAATTATGACATATGGATCATTAATATCTTTATTTTTACCTTGTCGTAACCAGTACATAAATGTACTTTTAGGACATTGTAAATAACTCATCCATTCATTGTATGTATGAGTTATATCTTTACCATTAAAATTAACTGTTATTGTTTTTGATGCTTTACTCTTATCATTTTTCTTATACGTACCATTTAAGATATTTAAAATATTTTCTTTTGCAATTTGTTGTTTATCTGATAATTGTTGTCGTGTTGCTTTATCTAACCAACTTTTTATTGTACCTGGTTGCAGATTTAATAACTCAGTCCATTCATTATATGTATGTGTTATTTCTTCTCCGTTAAAATTAATTGTTATGGTTTTTAATAATCTATCTTTTTTATTTTTCTTATATGTGCCATTTAATATACTTAATATATTTTCTTTTAAATATTTGAATTTATCATTTTCATTTTTCCCTGGGTTCGCCAAAGTTTTAAAGTATTCAAAGGTATATTTAAATATTCAGACCATCCTTGATACGTTTTTGATATATCTTTGCCATTAAAAGTAATTGTTATTACTTGTTGCTTTCCTTTAATATTATTAAGATAATGTAATATTTTTTCTTTTACAATTTGCTGCGTATCAGATAAATTTTTGCCGTCTAATAGCCATTTTTTAAATGTCCCAGGATGAATATTTAATAATTTAATCCATTCATTATATGAATGAGTTATGTCTTTACCGTTAAAATTAACTGTTATTGTTTTTTTATCATAACTGGTAATCTTAATATTATTTAGCATTTGGATAATTTTTTCTTTTATTAATTGTTGTTTATCTGGTAATTTATTGCCTTTTTTAATCCAATATCGAATTGTATCTATTGAAATACCTAATATTTTTGCCCATTCTTCATAAGTATGAGTTATTTCTTCATTATCAAAATCAACAGTTATTCTTTTTTGTATAATATCTAAATCAATATTATAATCAGATAATTCGTCTTTTAATTCATCAGACATCATGTAATTTATATAATGCACGAAATATCTTAATCCTCTTGTCTTTAATATGTTACGTAATTCAGAAATAGGTATATTAATCATGTCACTAATTTCTTGAAAAGTCAAATTCTTACCATCAATATTAAATGTATCTAATTTAGTTTCTTGCTGCTTACGATGTAAAAAATAATGTATTGAATTAATTAATGATTCAGAATGCTTAAATGCATAATTACAAATTTCATATGCAGAAGAATGTATATATAACATCCATTCTTTTAATGTTAATTCTTTTTCAACTGCTGCATTTATTGGCAATTTATAAAAATGATTGGTCAATAAAAAATCTTGTACATCCCATTTAGGCATAGTATTGAATCTATTCATTAGATCATCAACAGATATTTTGAATAAATTACTCCAAGCTTCTGGGCTATTCCAAATATTAAATAATTTTATATCTCCTTCTTGTTTAAACCTAGCAATTCGGTATAAAATACGATTCATTAACTTGTTACCTCAAATTATTATTAATTTTATTTATAATATATCAAATTTTTTTTACTATTTAAAAAATAGTTATTATTTATAATATATTAAAATTTACTGTAATAAAAAAAAACTATAATTAATAAGCATAATTTATAATAGTATAGATAATATTTTCGCGAAACATATTTATATCTTAATACAATAAATAGTTACTTTTTAAGTTAATACTCTATTTTTTATACTTTAATAAAAATTAATAATTAGTAATTAGTATATTAAAATTATAGGATTTAATTCTAACTATTACTATATTTTATATGCTAAAATAAAATAAATTAAAAAGGAAAGAATATAGAAGCAAAAGAAGATATATTTATAATTATATTAATAAATTAAATTTATAATATATTAATAAATATATTAAAATTTACTACTACAAAAAAGCTATAATTAATAAACAAAACTTATAGTAATATAGATAATATTTTTGTAAAACGTATTTATATCTTAATATATATAAATAGTTACTTTTTAGTTTTATGCTTTATGTTTTTTATACTTAAAAAAAATTAATTAGTATATAATAATTTTTTCGCGACGTTGAAAATAATTATATTATAAACAAAGTTTATAATAGTATAAAAAAAACTTTCGCGAAACATATTTATATCTTAATATAATAAAAATATAAATTTTAACTTTATACCTTATTTTTTATACTTTAATAAAAATTAGTAATTAATATATTAGAGCTAAAGAAATTTATTTTAATTTAATATATGAAATTAAAATAAATTAAAAAGGAAAGAGTATAAAAGTAAAGGAAAATATATTTATAATTTTATTAATTACTATATTAATTACTCTTCATGATATTAAAAAAGCTATAATTAATAAGTAAAATTTATAATAGTATAAATAAGTTTTGCGAAACGTATTTATATCTTAATACTATAAATTAGTTACTTTTTAACTTTATACTTTATTTCTTTACACTTTAATAAAAATTAGTAATTAATATATTAAGTTTTAAAGACTTTATTTTAACTATTACTATAATTTATATACTAAGTTAAAATAAACTAAAAAGGAAAGCATATAAAAACAAAGGAAAGTGTGTTTCGAATAGCTTAGCTTTAGCCGGAAATGTAAATCGGAGGCAAAGCAAGCTTATTCGAAAAAAATTATTAAAAAATGTAAAAGATATTTTAGAATTAATATGAATATCATTTCTTTATATATTGTATATATATTATAATAATTTATTCTAAATTGAATTACAAAAAAATGAAGTATATATTTATTTTTTTATAAAAAAGATCTTTTTTATTCTTTAAAAAACTTCTTATAAGAGGTGAAATTAATATTTGGGCAAAGTATTGAAAGGCCGGCTTAAAGTAGCTACTAGCGACCCTAATGAAATAATTACCGGTACAGGACAAGCACAATCTTATGCTATACTTCACCCGGAAACTGATCCTGAGCAAATTATTGGGTTTAGACGGCATTTAAAAAAATCAGTTAATGAACTGTTTGAAAATGCTATTAATATTATTGAGCAACCTAATGGTGAAAAACAAACAAGTATTCCTAATTTATTTGTTGATGTATTAAATGTTAATAATATTATTTCTAATACTAATGAACATCTTATACTTACTACAGTAGCAAATGCTCAAAATGATGAAGATGGTAGGAATATAAAAACTACTTATGCTACTAAAAATGAAGTAGATAGTCATAATTTTACTGTAGATCATATAACTGATTTTACTGAACGTTGTAATAAATTAATTAATAATAAAATTCAAGCAGAAGGATTAGATTCATTTTTACCTTTAATAGGCGGTCGTATTCATGGTAATGTAGTTATTGAAGGTAAATTAATTTGCCTTAATTTATATTAAATTTCTGGTAAAATAAATATAATCAGAATATTAAATTAAATAATATTATTTAATTTAATACTAACGTATATTAAATATAATATTATATAAAGAGATATACTTAACTAATATTAATATTAGTTTTATAATTAATATATTATAATAATAAAATAATTGACATTAGAAGTAAATCATTTAGATAGTAGACCTGCTACTACATCATCTAAAGGTATAGTACAAATTGGCAATAATTTAACAATTACTAATGGAATTATTGATGTAAAAGACGCTAATGAAGAAGATAAAGGTATAATGAAATTATATCATACTCGTGGTATTAATGAAGATGGTAATATTGCCATTAATATTTATTAACTTTATTGGTATAAATATTTTAATATTATATCAATAATAAATATTTATTAGTTAATAATTATTTATTTAACGACTAATTATAAGTAAATATATAATATATATTGAAATAACATTTAAAAATATAGTCATATGCAATTATTAATTATAATTGATTAATAATTTTATTAAATTTTATATTAATAAATTATTTATATATAAATGATTATGTATAAAGTTTATTAAATGTATAAAATTTAATAAATATACCAGACAGTATCACAAAAATTATTTGAAACGACATTACACGAATTATTAGATCAAATAGATAGTGTGTATTATCGTCAAGACACAACAGTATTACAAGCAAAATGTGATGAATATGGTAATAGAATTAGTGAATCATATTTATTAAAAGATTCAGAAAAAATTACTCAAGCTAATAAATTAAATGTTGTTCCTGATGAAAATAATAATGAATATCATACATTTAGCTTTAAAATTAATAATACATCATATGCTTTTCCACCAGTAAGTATATTAAAATTAGATACTTCGGCGGATGATATTTCGCAAAGTAAATTTACTTTTGATAATAGTGATGCTACTTCTTTTTATTATGAGCCAGAATTAGATGATAATGATCCTTTTAAATCTATTATATTTGATAGTAAAATGCATTTACGTAAGACTTATGATTTGGAATTTACTACTCCGGAAAATTTTAGGCATGGCTTTATTAGTTGGAGTAATATTATACCACTTAATCGATTTAGAACAAAATATTCAATTACAGTAAATAGTCATTATGATGATATTGCTAATACTAATACACCTGAAAGCAGTAAATTGTTTTTAAGCGGTAATAAATTATATACAGCAACTGGTATGTTGCTAACAGAAAATTGGGATATAGCAACAGATACTGCACGAGAAAATTATTTTTTACAATATAAAAATACTTATACTGAATTTACTGCTGTAAGATTATTAACTGAGTTAGGATTAGAAAATATTCAAGTATTAGTATATAATACAGAACCCAATATTCATCATACAGGAAAATTTAATGGCTTACCAAATAAGCAATTAGTAATTCCTAAAGGATTAATTCCTACAGCAAAATTTACTAGTATATTAAATGTAGATATGTCTTATCAATTAGTTAATAATAGTAATATAAAAGTAGCAGTATCTCCGAATTTAGATGATTGGTATACTTATAAAACTAATTTAAGAGAATGGCAACCCTTAACAGTAGAATATAATGATTATATTCAAAAATATATACCTACATTATATGAGATGGAAGAAAAAGGTATTGGAATACATATGATACAGTCAATAGGAAACTGGATGCCTTTTACAACTAATATAGCTTTTTGCTATTTATTAAATGATGAAAATATGAAATCACACGCATCTGTGACAGAAGTAGAATTTACAGCTACAATGAAGGGTAGTTGGAAATATTATCCGCATTTAGATTATTACTATGCTAATGATAACTTAAATGTAAAAATATTTGATGCGGGAAGCTATAAAATTAATTATAAAAGATTTTAAGCTAGTTGTTAACAACTAGCTTATTCTTTTTATAATTAATAGAACATATACTAATATAAATTAAAAAATATATTAAAAATAATTATCTTAAATACTATTTATTATAATATATTAATTTTTTTTGCGATCTTAAAAATTTATAATTAATAAGTAAAACTTATAGTATAATATATAATATTTCGCGAAACATATTTATATCTTAATACTATAAATTAGTTACTTTTTTAACTTTATACTATATTTCTTTATACTTTATAAAAAATTAATAAGTATATTAAAAAGTTTTTATAATAAAAAAAAGATATAATTAATAAATAAAGTCTATAATAGCATAAATAATACTTTTACGAAACATATTTATATCTTAATACTATAAATTAGTTACTTTTTAACTTTATGTTTTAGTTCTTTATACTTTATGAAAAATTAATAAATATATTTTATTAAGATAATAATTAAAATAATATTGGTTATAAGGATTTAGTTTTAATATTTACTATAGAAATTTAATATTGAGTTAAAATAAATTAAAAAAGAAAGTATATAAAAGTAAAGGAAAATATATTTGTAAAAAATATTATTTATTAAATTTAATGTTTTTCGAATAGCTAAGCTTACTTTAGTAAGCTAGCGTATTCGAAAAATTAAAAAATAAACAGCAGACATTTATTATTGTCGTCTGCTGTTTATTTTTTAACCATATTATTCTTTAATTAATACTATTAATAATATTTATAATATATTGATTAGTAGCATGAATTTTTTTATTAATTTGCAACATACTTAATTTATTTTTATAAATTTAAAAATCATTACAAAGAAAATTGTAATATATAAAAATTAATAAATACATTTTCATATAATTTTAATATATTTATTAATTTAATTAAATTAAATACTATTCTAATAAGTTTGCTTTATTTCCAACTAAAATTAAGTTATTCGAAGCATGCTTTCCTTTGTTTTTATATTCTTTCCTTTTTAATTTATTTTAACTTAATATTAAATTATAGCAATAATTAAATTTTTATAATTAGAATTCAATCCTTAAATTTTATTAAAGTAAAAAAATAAAAATATAATATTAAAAATTAAAACATTATGTTTAAAGTAATTATATATTATATTAAAATTCATAGTATAAAAAATATAGTATAAAGTTAAAAAGTAACTAATTTATAGTATTAAGATATAAATATATTTCGCGAAATATTATTTATATTAATATAAGCTTTGCTTATTAATTATAGATTTTTAATATTACGAAAAAATTTTAACTCTCATTAATAACTAATTATTAATATAATTTCCTTTACTTTTATATACTTTCTTTTTTAATTTATTTTAATTTAATTATAAAGAAATATAGTAACAGCTAAAACTAATTCTTTTAACACTTAGTATAAATATTATTTTTTAAGGTATAAAAAAATATAGTATAAAATTAAAAAAGTAACTAATTTATAGTATTAAGATATAAATACGTTTCGCGAAATATTATTTATATTACTATAAGCAAAGCTTATTTATATTAATTTTTTAAATATCGCGAAAAGAAAAAATTACTATAATAATTAATAAAATTATAAATATAGTTTTCTTTACTCTTATATTCTTTTCTTTTTAATTTATTTTAGTTTAGTTATAAAAAATATAGTAATAGTTAAAGCTAAATTCTTATAATCAATATTATCTTAATTATTATTTTAATAAAATATACTTATTAATTTTTTATAAAATATAAAAAGCTAAAATATAAAGTTAAAAAATACTATTTTATAGTATTAAGATATAAATATGTTTCGCGAAAATATTATCTATTATACTATAAGCTTTGCTTATTACTATACTAAATCTATCACCGTGATTGTTAAACATAGTATAGTAATTAATAAAGTTATAAATATGCTTTCCTTTACTTTTATACTTTTTCCTTTTTAATTTATTTTAATTTGATATATAAATATAGTAATAATTAGAATTGAATCCTTTTTATTATTTTGATTTCTATTATATTTTTGAAATGTAAAAGGAATAATATATATTTTGCTAAATCATTATTTATATTATTATACATTTTGTTTATTAATATAATTTTATTTATATTTTTAAAATTTAGTTTTGAAAATTTTTAATATATAAAAATATATTGAAAAAATTCTTTTATTATTATATTTTTTAAATAAAATATAATAATATGGAGTTGAGTAATATGAATAATTATAACTTTTCATTACTTGCTCAATCTACTAATAAAGTTACTAGTATTAAACCTATTGCTTTTAATAATAGTAATAACCGCTATAAGTCTTTTAATTATTATTTACGCAAAGCAATTAATAAAAATTCTTCTAGTATCGAAAGTATTAATGATATTTATTGTAAAAGTGATTTATCATATTTTGAACCACTTATTTATACTGATACATTATATGTTAATAAAATAAATTCTATTTATATTAATATAAATGGGAGGTAAAATTTAATAACTAATGGCAGCTATAATTTTTGCTGAAGAAATAAGAAACTTACAGCATTTTATTCAATCTCTTATTGGTGATAAAATTTATGCTAATTCTAGTAATGATACAGTTATAGAATTATTATATACAAAAGAAATAAGAAATGAACGAGGCTTACCAATTAAAGCTGTAGTTACCGATGCTTTAAATTCTATCCGCGCTCAAAGAGATATTAATCATCTTGAAATTAATGATTATATTTATAATATAGAACAAATAATGTATCATCCTGATCAATTACGATTAACACGCGGTAAAGAAGCTGTTAATAAAGAATTAGGCAAAGTGTTAACTATTAATTATGTTCAAAATGCAGAAAACGATCATTATAATCAACCAATACATACTTATATTAAATCTATTAATCAATATGAGCCTAATTCATTTACTATTAATACTGGAGAACAACAATTTAATAATATTGATGGTATAACAATTACTATTAATAATGTACAAGAATCTAATAAAGCTATTAATGATCAATTTGGTAATAATATTGCTAATACTTATTCTCATATTAATCATACTCATTCTTTAAATGATATTAATCAATTAAAACAATACTTAAAAAATAATATTGAACAAATTATTAATGATTTATTTATTGAAGGTAAAATAAAAATAGAAAATAATAATTCTATTAAATATCATCAATATCCTAAATATGATTTTAATGATAATGAAATAGTCTCTATAGAATTACCTAAAAACACACAATATAATAGACCAATGCCGGAAGTTTTAAAATTAAAAAATAATAAAAACGATTATTATTCAGCTTTTAATTATCAGTTTAATTCAAATCATTATATATATAATAAAAAATATATTAATGATAATGGACAGTTAATAACTAATAAAAATATTTTATTTGGCCCATCAAGAAGATTAAATAATGGTTATATTTCTTATTCAGATATTATTACTACTAATAATATACAATATATTTCAAAATTAGTTATAAAATAATTATATATGAGGAGAAAAGTATGAGTCAGCGTAGACTGAGAAAAATTCACAAGATAGACTTACCATCGATAGACTTACAAGATTCATATAATGTTAATCTTTCTAATCGAATTCAAGAAATAATTAATTCTTATATAGAAGATATGAATGATTTAGAAACAGATATCGATGATTTTGAGCAAGCTTTATATGATGGTAATGTAGATCGTATAGATATGTTTAAAGATGCTATTCAAGCAGATTTAGATGCAATAAAGGCTATTTTAAATCATCATAAACAAAAAATTATTGAAGAAGTAAAAATAAAAGGAGAATAAATAATTATGAATAGAGTTTATAGACGAATTGTTGCAAATAAAGATTTTAGTAAATATAAAACTCAAGCAAATAATGCATTTATTGTTTTTAAAAATGATACAAAAAATTTATCTGCTCAATTTGCACAATTATTAGATACTTTTGAAGAAAATAATCCAGCAACAACTATGTCTTTACTTAACGAAATGATTTCTAAAATGGATATTATGTCTACTAGTTTAACTACATTAAAAAATACTATTTCTAAAGAGTTGGGCACAATCTAATGAATAAAATTGCAACTTTAATTACTAAACAAACTATTGATAGTTACATTATTAAAGAAAAAGATGTAATGATTAAATCATTAAATCTAATTGATCAATATATTAAAAATGATGGAGATGCAGAAAGCATTATTAATATATATACTAGTATAATTAGTAGATTTAATATATTTTCTGCTAAACTTATTAATTTATTAGAAAATATAAATAAAAAAGATAATATTGTTAATAATAAAAATATTAATAATAACGATAATGATGAAGTTTTACCGCAATTTGAATTATAAAATAAAATAAAATTTTTTTATTTTTACTATATAATATATTATAGGTTATTGCTTAAGTAATCTATCAGCTTTAGCTACATTATCTTATTATATCATAGGTACTTTAAAATATACTTCCAGTTTTAAACACTACGGATTATAACTAAACAATTATTTTATATATTCCTATTTGAGTATCCCTTAATATATAAAATAATAGTGTTATAGTCATATATATCTTTAACAAGGATATATTAAAACATGAGATAACATAGTCGTATGACTAACGTCATTAGCGTGGGAGATTATTCACTACTTATATTTCGATATAAGTAAGTAATTTATTATAAATTCCTCCTAAGGAGGATATAATAAAAATATTTTAATTACTTGAGTAAAAAAGTATATTTTTTATGAATGAAAATCATTATATAAAAATATAATAATTTTTATTATTTATATGTAATTTATATATGAAGGGAGTTTATGGACTATAAGCGATAGTCAATAACCAATGAGATATATAAAATTTTTATTACATACAGATTATTCTGGAGCTGTATTAACTGATCCTGTGCAGCATAAAGAATTTAAAAAAGGAACTTTAGCATATTTAGATCCTTATAATCAAATGATTTGTATTGATGCTATTCCGATTTGTCATATGGGAAGTCAAGTATCGCAAGACTATTTTTGCAGAGATGACGATAACCAGGGTTGGTTAAGACATGCATATACATATGCTATTGCTTATGCTAATCGTCAACGAATTCATAGTGATGGCATCGTGTCTCGATTTACAGAACAAGAAATTGAAACAATAATTACTAGATGGAATCATTTTTTAGCGCAAGATTGTCCAGGAGTTATTATATTTAATATTAATTTCTTTAATGCTACTATTGAGGATTTACAGCAAATGGCTAAAGAAATTAATATTAAAATTAAATTAGATAAAGATATTTCTGATAAAAATAGTTCTGATAATAATAGTTCTAATAAGGATGATTCTATAAAGAATGATTCTGATAAGGATGATTCTATAAAGAATAGTTTTAATAAAGATGATTCTGATAAAAATGATTCTATAAAGAATGATGTAATTGATAATAAAATTACAATTACTAAAGATAATAATATAGCTAATGAAGTAAAAATCATTAATAATGTAATTATAAAAAAATAAGGGTGATTTTAATTGAAGGCAATTATCGTTAATGGAAAAATTATTTCTATTTGTGAAAAGCCTGTATATGTTAAAAAGCATGAGTCCTTAGATTTATATGTACAGTGCAAGCCTAACGAAGCTATTGGTATTTCTGCTGGCGTCGGTGAAGATGGTGGTATTTATAATCTTCCTGGACGTAATGATATCCCTGACGCTCCTGAGGCATTTGTTCGTGACGATGATAATCGTGAATATTTTTTCAATACATATAATCAAGCAGATAAAGCTGCTACCGATATTATTACTGTTGAAGAAGCTATGTGCGATAGCGATACTATTACTGATGATCGCATTGCAGCTATTGAAGATGTTCTTTGCGAATTAGATAAGGGTTAATTTTTTATTAATATATAAGAGAGGTAAAATAATCAATGGAAAAGATTTGGGCAAATAGAATTCTCGCAAATACAAAAAAGTTAAGTGAAGCTCCCGCTTCAAGGCAAGCAGCTATTATCGAAGAACTAAAGCGACGTCTTGCTAATGGAGCCATTACTCAAGCTCAGTATGATTCTGCTATGGGCCTTGAAGAAACTGATTCTGCAGATATGTAACAAAAAAGGAGAACTATAATTCTCCTTTTTATTTTAAATTATATTAATATAAAATTTTTTATTTTTCTTTTATATTAATATAATTTTTTTATTTTGTAGGTGAAGAAATATGGCGTTAACTGATCCAAATGCTCTCACCGGTACTATTACTATTTGTGTAGATAAAACCGTCGATCCGCCAGAATTTAAAGACTTTTATCCCAAAACGGAAACTAGTCAAATTGCAGATTTTAATGCTGCTACTATTGCGCTTATTAATAATAAAATTAGTAATTTAACTTCTAATTTATATATGTATAAAGCAACATTACTAGTTAATTCATGGACCAATAGTAATGATGCTTTATTTCCAAAACAATATATTATTAATAACGATTTAATTACAGATAACGATATACCAGAAATTGCATTTACTAATATTACTTTAGCTCGCGCAGCAGGTATTAATTCGTTAATAGAATCGCAAGCTGGAAAAATTATTATTACTGCTAAAACAGTTCCTCTAAATGATTTAAATATTTTTTATTATATTTATAAACCTTCAATAACCGCTGGAGAATGGACTTTTATTAAATCTTATATGCCTAAATTAAAATTATATAGTACATTTTCTTTATTTAAAAGCGGCTGGCAAAAAGAAACTATTACTGTAGATAATACATTTATTGATAGATATAAATATGATATAAATATGAGTAATGTTAATGCTAATGATGTAGTTGATATTTGTATTCCAGACGGATATAATTCATTATATCCTATTACACAAGCATCTGCTGATAAAGTAACTTTATATTCGTATATAAAGCCTACTGCTAATATTAATAATATCAGCTATCGTATTTATAAAGGCACTTTATATGATGAAGACGATTATTCCGGATATATGCCAAGAGTAAAATCTAAAACAATAACTATAGAACCATATGAATGGTTTAATGATGTTTTACCTGGAACAGATTGTAAATTAGCATATACTATTAATGATAATGATATTAAATCTACTGATTTAGTAGAAATCATTATTCAGCCTAATAGCTTACCTTTAGCGAAAAATTATAAAATTAATTCTATAGCTATAACTAAAAATGGCCAATGTACTATTTATTGTATTAATAGGCCAAAAGTCGCTTTACAATTTTCTTATAATATTTATCATTGTAAAAGTGTTACTAATACAAATAATATACAAGATAAATATATGAAAAAAAGAGATATTAAAAATGATACTTTAATTGCTTCTAATTGGGTAAAAACCAATAAACAAACTTATCCTTATGCTTATACATTATCAGCTAATTGCAAAAAGAATGATGCCATAGATATTATAATTAATAATTTAAGTCAAAAATATACTTCTACATTATATCCATTAATAGAAATTTATGATGGATATATTTATATATATAGTAAAAATAAACCCGTAGAAAATATTGATATAGAATATTATATTTTTGAAGCCGAATAATAAGCTTTATTGTCCTGATTATTTTTAATCAGGATTGTTTTATTTTTTTTACGGCAATATTATATTATTTTTGTATATAATATCAAACAATTTTCAATACAAAGATTAATTTAATAAAAAAAATTATCTTTATAGAAAGAGTGTTTTTATGAAAAAAATTACTTTTATAGAAAAAATTGATTATTGCATTATGAGGTTAACAATATAGCCTTTATTATATATAAAATTTTCTGGAATTTTTATTAAGCATTTTTTATTAAAGAAATTATATTTATAAAAAAATCAGAATATGGATATTAAAAAATTATTTTTTTATACTCACATATCAACGTATATAGAAATTAAAATACACTTTATATAAAATATATACTAAGCTATTTATGTAAATAATAGAATATAATTATAAGAAATTATTAAAAATATTAATGGAAATTGTTCTATGGCTGTAACGGACTCTACAATTTTAACTGGCGTAATCAATATTTGCGTTAATAAATATGCTGAAAGTGGTCCTGAATATAAATCTTTTTATCCACAAACAGAAACAGCGCAAATTGTTGATTTCAATGATGCAACTGGAGAAATCATTGATAATAGATTAGCAGATTATGATCAATACGGCGATAATGGTACTATTAAATCAAAAAATTTAATTGCTAAAAATAATATTAATGTCTACAATAGCACTATTACTCAATCTTTAAAAGTTAGTGACAAAGCCGATATCGATGGTACCTTAACCGCTAAAAACATTACTGCAACTAATTCTATCGTCATTAAAAATGGATCAGATGTTACACTTCAATTAAATAATAATGGCGAAATTACTGCTGCTTTAAAAGGAAATGCTGATACAGCTTCTGCATTACAAAATGCTAAAAGTATTGATGGCGTTCAATTTAATGGCACTAATAATATACATCATTTTGGCATTAGCTCTACTCCGGGACAAAATCAAGAAAAGCTTGTAACTTTCCCTGGAGATATGGCTAGTCAAGCTAATAATTTCGTTATTAGCGATGGATTAATTATAGCTATCAAATTTACTCAAGCTAATAATGTAGATAATCCTAAAATAAAAATCGGCACTAATGCTGCTATTCCTATATATTATCAGAATAATGTTATTCCTAAAAAAGCTATTAAATCAAATAGTACATATGTATTTGTTTATGATACCGGTAAATTTTATTTACTTGGAGATTTAAATGTATATTATACAAATCAATTATTTGTTACTAGTACTATTAATGGTACTAGTAATGAAGTAACTAGTAATGATAATACATATTTACATTTAATTGAAAAAGATAACGATAATAATATATATCAAAGTAGTTCTATTAAAGTTAAAGGCTTAGATGATGTTATTGTTTCTAGTTCTAATGGTACTATTACTATTTCATCTAAAAATAATTATGTAGAACAAAATAATATTACAATAAATAACAACTATCCTATTCTATTGAAAAATGGAACTGGAGATAGTAAAACTACTGATTCTGTATTATTTAATCAATCAGTTACTGTTAATCCATCTAATGGTACAATTACAGCTAGTAAATTTTACGGTAACTTAGACGGTAATGCTAATACAGCTACTAAATTAGCTAGTAAAAGGTCTATTAATATTCAAGATAGTGCTGGCGATAATATTGGTACAGCTATTAGTTTTGATGGCAGTAATACTTCTACATTATATATAAGATTACCATCTACTATTACAGCTAATTTAAATGGTATAGCAGAAAAAGCTAAAGCAGATAATAGAAATAATACAATTGATAGTACATATATTAAGAATATCGAAATTAATAGTAGCGGCTTAATGGTGCTAATTCGCGGTGATGATACTAAACAGCAATTAGGTGCAACAAAAGATACTTATGTTACTCAAATTCAAACATTATCTAGTACTAATTATCCTATTCTATTGAAAAATGGAACTGGTACAAGTACAATTACTAAAGAAGCTTTATTCAGCTCTAGTGTAACGATTAATCCATCTACTAGTACTATTACAGCTAGTAAATTTAAAGGTAGCTTAGATGGCAATGCTAATACTGCTACTAAAGCTAATCAGCTTGCTAATAAAAGATCTATTAATATTCAAGACAATACTGGTAATAATGCAGGTACTGCTATTAGTTTTGATGGTAGTAATACTTCTACATTATATATAAGATTACCTGCAACTATAGAAGCGAATTTAACTGGTACTGCAGATAAAGCTAAAAAAGATAATAATAATAATATAATTGATAGTACATATATTAAAAGTATTTCCATTAATGGATCTACAATGACGACAACATATGGTAATAATTCAACAACTAATATTATTTTGCCAGTTAATACTCAATCAACAAATACATCAGGTAATCAAGTAATTCAATCATTAACATCTGATAATAATAATTATCCTGTATTATTAAAAAATAATGTAGGAACTGACACATATACAGGCGGTGTGTTATTTAGTTCTGGTATTACAGTTAATCCATCTACTAGTATAATTACAGCTAAAACATTTAAAGGTAATTTAACTGGTACTGCTAATAAAGCTACTTATGATAGTAGCGGGCATAAATTTGAAAATTATTATGCTACAAAAGCTGAAATTAATGCTGGAGCAAGTATTATTAATAATAGTAATACAATAGCTTTAGCTAAAGAAACAACTTTATTAGCAAATAATTGGAAAAATAATGATGATACTACAACTAATAATACATATCCTAAAAAATATATTATTACAGATAATGATGTTACCGCTAATGATATTGTAAAAGTCATTATTAAATATAATGATCAAGCTACAACAAATACGCTAAGATTAGGTTCTATTGTTGTATCTTCAGAAAATCAAATAGTATTATTAGCTCGCAATACAATTAATAATGATATTAATATAATGTATTATATTTATTCACTTACTGATAGCGATAATATTACACAAGGTGGTGGAACAGATACCACACAAGGTGGTGGTACAGATACCACACAAGGCGGTGGTACAGATACCACACAAGGTGGTGGAACAGATACCACACAAGGTGGAGGTACAGATACTACACAAGGTGGTGGTACAGATACTACACAAGGTGGTGGAACGGATACCACACAAGGTGGTGGAACTGATACCACACAAGGCGGTGGTACAGATACTACACAAGGCGGTGGTACAGATACTACACAAGGTGGTGGTACTGATACTACGCAAGGTGGTGGAACTGATACCACACAAGGTGGTGGTACAGATACTACACAAGGCGGTGGTACAGATACTACACAAGGTGGTGGAACTGATACTACGCAAGGCGGTGGAACTGATACCACACAAGGTGGAGGTACAGATACCACACAAGGCGGTGGAACTGATACCACACAAGGTGGAGGTACAGATACCACACAAGGCGGTGGAACAGATGATCCGCCAGTAATAATTTATACAAATGAATATATTGATCGTTTAAAAAATAATAATTTAACTATTACAGCAAATGATTGGAAAGATAATACTAATAATAGCTATGCTAATGCTGGATATAAATTTATTGCTAATAAAGAAGTTACTGATGTACAATCAGAATATGATATTATCGATGTAGCTTTAGCAAATATGTATAAAGCTCAAGGTAAATATTATAATATGCTAAAAGCTACTAATATTTATCCAATAGTTAATGTAACTACTACTAATGGTAAATATTATATTAATCTTTATGCTAAACAGCAACCAGTTACTAATATTCCTGTATCATATTATACTTATAGAGGTATTAATGCCGAAAAACTTGACAGTTCAGCATATATGCCTAAAGTATATTCTAGAACTACAGAAATATCTAATATAGCAAGTGCATGGGAAAATAGTGGTAATAATACATATCCATATAGATATGAAATAACTAATAATGATATTACTGAATATAGTATTGTTGAAATGATAATTAATATTGAATCTAAACAGATAGCAGAAAAAGCTAATATTATGCCAACAGTAGTATCAGAAAAAGGAAAATTCTATGTATATGCAAAGACTATACCTAGTAATAAAATTGCTATTACTTGGCGCTTATATCATGGTGCCGATAGTGATCAAGCTGGTAGCGATACTAAATACATGTTTAAGAAAAAGATTAATTCTGTATCTTTAAAATCAACTAGTTGGAGTTCATTAACAACTGCATATAAAGGATATAATTATAAATATTCTATTAATGTATCAGGATTAACTGCTAACGATATAGTTGAATTAATTATTAATTCTGAAAATAAAAATGTAGCACGGGCTGCAGGAATGTGTCCAGTTGTAGAAACAACTGCAAATTATATTAATTTATATAGTGTATCTAAACCTACAACAGATATTCAAGTAGAATATTATATTTATCAAGGCGCAGTAAATGGTTATACAACAAGTACAACTACAGATGAATTAGAAAATTTAATGTCTAATATAGATACCACACAAGGTGGTGGAACAGATACCACACAAGGTGGTGGAACAGATACCACACAAGGTGGTGGAACTGATACCACACAAGGTGGTGGAACTGATACCACACAAGGTGGTGGAACTGATACTACGCAAGGCGGTGGAACTGATACCACACAAGGTGGTGGTACAGATACCACACAAGGTGGTGGAACAGATACCACGCAAGGTGGTGGAACTGATACTACGCAAGGCGGTGGAACTGATACTACGCAAGGCGGTGGAACTGATACCACACAAGGTGGTGGTACAGATACCACACAAGGTGGTGGAACTGATACCACACAAGGTGGTAGTACAGATATTACACAAGGTGGTGGAGATACACCTGAACCGGCTAAAGAATATATGGAAAGATTAGATAATAATGTTACAGCATTTAGTATTAATAATACTTCAGGCACAGGTAATGAAAAATGGAATACTCATAGTGACACTGCTTTTGCAGATTATAAATATAAATATACTAAGAATATTACTGGAATTACCGCAAATGATGTAGTTGATATATTTACTAAAGATATTATTAATTATAATAGTGCAACGAGTAATATTATTGCTCAAGCTGAAATATGTCCAGTAGTTAATAGTAGTGATAATACACTTGTAATTTATTCTAAATATATACCTAAAAATGCAATTTCTAATATTGCATACCGTGTATATCAAGGTGCGGATTCTGAAACAAATGATACTGAGCCATATATGCCTAAAGTATATTCTAGACAAACTACAATTGTTAATACAACAAATAAATGGCTAAATAGTGGTAATAGTGCATATCCATATAGATATGAAATTGCTGATAATGATATTACAGTTAATGATGTAGTAGAAGTAATTATTCATTCAGATTCCAAGCAAATAGCAAATACAGCTAATATTATGCCAGTAGTAACTATTGATGCTGGAAAATTCTATGTATATACGAAAACTATTCCAAGTAAATCAATAAATATTACTTGGCGTTTATATCATGGCGCTAGCAGTGATCAAACTGGTAGTGATACTAAATACATGTTTAAGAAAAAGATTAATTCTGTATCTTTAAAATCAACTAGTTGGAGTTCATTAACAACTGCATATAAAGGATATAATTATAAATATTCTATTAATGTATCAGGATTAACTGCTAACGATATAGTTGAATTAATTATTAATTCTGAAAATAAAAATGTAGCACGGGCTGCAGGAATGTGTCCAGTTGTAGAAACAACTGCAAATTATATTAATTTATATAGTGCATATCAACCTACAACAGATATTCAAGTAGAATATTATATTTATCAAGGAAAATAAAAAAGAGATTAATTATTAATCTCTTTTTTATTATTTTTATTTCTTAATGCATATGGTGAGAAAAAAATTAAATTTTTAAAAAGTGTTGGTATACTTAGATCTTTATTTTTTAATAACTAATTCCATAATTTATATAGCGTAAAAAAGACTATTTTTTTAAAAAGTGCTGATATACTTAGATCTTCATTTTTTAATATCTGGTTTTGTAATTCATATAGCGTAAAAAAGCTAATTTTTTAAAAAGTGTTGGTATACTTAGATTTTCATTTTTTAATAACTAGTTTTGTAATTCATATAGCGTAAAAAACTAAATTTTTAAAAAAGTCTTGATATACTTAGATCTTTATTTTTTTATAACTAATTTCGTAATTTATATAGCATAAAAAAACTAAATTTTTAAAAAAGTCTTGATATACTTAGATCTTTATTTTTTAATAACTAGTTTTGTAATTCATATAGCGTAAAAAAGCTAAATTTTTAGAAAAGTGTTGGTATACTTAGATCTTCATTTTTTAATAACTAGTTTTGTAATTTATATAGCGTAAAAAAGTTAAATTTTTAGAAAAGTATTGATATACTTAGATCTTCATTTTTTAACAATTAGTTTTGTAATTCATATAGCGTAAAAAAGTTAAATTTTTAGAAAAGTATTGATATACTTAGATCTTCATTTTTTAACAATTAGTTTTGTAATTCATATAGCATAAAAAAGTTAAATTTTTAGAAAAATATTGATATACTTAGATCTTCATTTTTTAA
>Ga0247610_10000619_pt1 | contig 48550 bp, 47 predicted proteins | sample 174DNAGHGhighgp2_FD_193483 | JGI IMG/M metagenome (GOLD analysis project Ga0247610, IMG submission 193483) | Sheep rumen microbial communities from Palmerston North, Manawatu-Wanganui, New Zealand - 1742 DNA GHGhigh gp2 | ecosystem: Host-associated > Mammals > Digestive system > Stomach > Rumen...
GGCGCTCATCGGCTCCGCCGACCGCCATACTTCCGTCTGGCTTTCGCTAGTAGTCGAACCCACATTCTCGTGGGTTCGAGTTCCAAATTCATTATTCACCACTAAAAAACCACCCACAAGGGGTGGCTTTTTAGTGGTGACAGCGGCGGGACTCGAACCCACTACCCACAGTTTAGGAAACTGTTGCTCTATCCTGATGAGCTACGCCGCCAAAACACCCTATTTATAGGGCGCACTTTGCTATTTTGCAAGCATTAATTTAACCTAAAGACGCACTGATGAGCTCTTTAGTATAGTCCTCTTTCGGATTCATAAATATACTTTCAGCACTGCCTCGCTCAACAATCACGCCTCGTTTCATCACCGCCACCTCATGCGAAATAGCTCTGACTGCCCGCATATCATGTGAAATAAAGAGATAGGCAATCCCGCGCTCTTTTTGTATCTTTTTTAAGAGCTTAATAATTTCTGCCTGCACCGTCACATCCAAAGCCGATGTCGGCTCATCTAAGATAATCACCTTAGGCTCCACGGCAAGCGCACGTGCAATTGCAATTCTCTGCCGCTGTCCACCTGAAAACTCATGCGGATATAAATTCAAAATTCCCTCGTCTTTAAGCCCGACAGCCGCCAAAACCTCTAAGATACGTTTTTCAATTTCTTTTTTATTCAAATCGGGAAAATGAATTTTTATCCCCTCACCGACAATCTCTTTTATCGTCATTCTGGGATTTAGCGAATTATACGGATCTTGAAACACCACCTGCACTGCTTTTCTAAAATCTTTTTCATTAGTAATATGCACGGACTTTGCCGTCAAAATCTCCCCCTTATATTTAATAAGATTGGCCATACACATCCCAAGGGTTGTTTTCCCCGAACCAGATTCGCCAACTAATCCTAATGTTTTTCCTTCATAAAGCACCAACGAAACATCTTTAACCGCATCAATCTTTTGCAATACCTTGCCAAACAAATTCTTTTTAATCGGGAAACTGACCGTAATACCACGCGCTTCCAGCAGGCGTCTGGCAGCAAAATTGGACTGTAAAGATGTTCGTGAAAACGCTGCTAACAGCTCTTTGGTATAGGGATGAGAGGGGGCATTAAAGATATTACCAACACTACCTTCTTCCACAATCACCCCTTGTCGCATCACCAATACGCGATTGGCAATCTTTTTGACCACATTCAAATCATGAGAGATAAAAATCACCGCCATATTGAGCTTTTCTTTAAGCCTTAATATCAAATCCAAAATTTGCTTCTGCACTGTTACATCTAATGCGGTTGTCGGCTCATCGGCAATCAATATTTTCGGATTATTGGCAACGGCCATCGCAATCATCACCCGTTGTCGCTGCCCGCCCGAAAGCTCAAACGGATACGCGTTCATCCGCTCATTAGCATTATCAATCCCGACCATACGAAGCAAATATCTGGCTCTTGCCTTTGCTTTTATAGATGATACTTTTTTATGCTCGCGAATAATCTCGGCAATCTGCTCTCCGACCTTTATCAGTGGATTAAGCGAACTCATCGGCTCTTGAAAAATCATACTGATTTCATCACCTCGGATTGCCTGCCACTCAACTGGAGAAAGCTCAGTTAATTCTTTATGTTCAAACACAATGGAATTAGTGCTTTTATAAAGCACTTTATGTGTATCCAATAACCCCATAAGCGAAAGTGCTGTTACCGATTTACCAGAGCCGGATTCACCGACGATTGCTAATACCTCACCGGCATAAACTTCAAACTTGCTGTTATAAACCGCCGAAAATAAACTACCATCGTCGCGAATAAAACGCACATTCAAACTTTTGACGTTAAGTAATGGTTCAGTCATCGCCGCCTCTTATCCATAGCCTCACGCACCCCTTCGCCAATGAAGATAAGCGCTGTTAACAACACCGATAACACAAAAAAGATACTTAAACCAATCCACGGCGCATGAAGATTGTCTTTTCCCTGCCTTACCAAATCACCGAGTGACGGATATTCCTGCCCCAAACCTAAACCCAAAAAATCAAGCGCGGTTAATGCCACAATACCGCCGGCTAAAATAAACGGCACAAAAGTTACCGTTGTGACCAAAGCATTAGGCAAAATATGCCGCCACATAATCCGAAAATTGCTAACACCTATTGCCTTTGCCGCCTTAACATACTCAAAATTTCTAGCCCTTAAAAACTCGGCCCTGACCATCCCCGTCAACTCTGTCCAAGAAAACAGCAACAAAATAAATAACAGCATAAAGAAACTCGGCACAAATACGCTTGCGACAATAATCAAAATAAACATCTGCGGCATGGTATCCCAAATTTCGATTAAGCGTTGCAAGATAATATCCGTTTTACCGCCGAAATAACCCATAACTGCGCCGACAAATATCCCGATGGCCGAAGAAAGCACCGTCAATAAAAAGGCAAAGACAAAGGACAACCTGATGCCATACAACAACCTTGCCGCAATATCGCGCCCCTCTTCATCCGTGCCCAAAATATGACGCTTGGATGGTGGTGCCGGAAACGGCTCATTTAACTCATAATCTACCGTATTATACGAAAACTCTATCAAGGGCATAATCATATACCCTTCCTGCTTAATATTCTGCACAATAAATTGATCTTTATAATTTGCCTCAGTCGGAAAATCACCGCCAAACCGCGCATCGGTATAAGACGTCACAATCGGAAACAGATACTCACCCTGATATTTTAAGATAATCGGTTTATCATTGGCAATTACTTCGGCAAACAAAGACAGCACCAACATAACCGCTAACAAAAAGAGAGCTGCCTTAGACCTTTTATTTTTTATGTATTTATCAATTTTCATTAAGCATCCGCCAATAAACCTTATATGGGGAAAATGATAATGCTTTAATCTCAGTCTGACAAGTTTTTAATTGAGTTTAACCCAGCTTAAAACAAATCCAACTCATCTGCTTTATCTGGTGTTGCAACTTTATCTTTAGCGCCATTATCGCTAGCTTTTTCTGCTTTAGTTTCCGTCTCGGCACTTGTTGCAACCGGCATAACCTCCGCTGAAATTTCCGGTAAAGCCGCATTTTCTGCCGCCTGCTCAACGGCTTCATTTACGGTTTCAATCGATTCCGCACCAACTTTATTGCTTTCTGCGACTGCTTGTTCGGTTGTTTCTTGAACGGTTTCCGTTACCTCCTGAACTATCTCTTTTACAGGTTCAACAGGTGCTACTTCACTATTTTGATCCGCCTCAATTACCGCTTCTGCTGCTTCTTGAACGACATTATCAGTTTCCTTAACAGGAGCCTTCTCACTAGTATCTGTAACAATTTCAGACGGCTGTTCCTCGATAACCGGTGCAGATATTTCTTCCTTGGTTACTTCGGCATTTGGTGTTTCTTTGACTGCCTCCTCTTCAACCGTTTCTTCTTTAACACTTTCATCTACAACCGCTTGCGGTTTTTCAACCACAGGCATTGCTTCTGAAGGAATATCAACAAGTGGAGCCGATTCTTTTACTTCCGGCTGTAATAAAACAGGAGCGCTTGACACATCATCTGACATAATATCGTTCTTAAATTCATCTTCGGGCATACTCTCTTTAGGACTTTCAATCATATCATCGGTTAATTCAAAAATATTATCGGCCGATGAGCGTATTTCCTCATTTTTAGTAGCGATTTCTTTATCATGCTGTGCAATCGCTTCTTGACGCTTTTGTCGCGCTAAGGTTTCCTTCTTTTCTTGTGCCATTTTTTTCTGATAAGAAGAATTTTTTAATTTGTAGTTTTCATACCATGCACGATAGCTTTCGACAATATTAGAAATCCTGTTGCTCCGGATAACCGCATTGTTAATCAAATTCTTTTTCAAGCTAAACACTTCATCTTTTTTCATCTTCATATCATCAAGGGTATAGCAATAATCCTGATACCGCATTAAACTCTTTGTAAAATCACTAGCTAAACAGATGTTAGCATTAATCAAGAACCGCGGATTATCACCACGCCGCACCGCCAAATTGACCAATTTATCCGCCACAAACTGATTATATTTATCGGTTGTGCGCGGGGCCAATTCACGTATAGGACTAATCCCTTGGATAAAAATATTGGTATTATCAATTTTCTTTTGTTTAACAACTTCATCCATATACTCTTGCAATTTACCGATAAGACATTTGGTCTGCTCAATATATGCCTGCTTCTTTTCATCAAGTTTACCTGCATAAACGGTATTATCTTTTAAGGCAACCCAATTTTTGCGCGGCTTGATATTACAAAATTCGTCATAAATGAACATATCAGACGGCAGATCCACATAAGCCAAATATGCCTGATCTCCTTTATCATGCGTAAAATCGGAACTGAGCCTGTCTAATAATTGGTCTGATCCTTCAAGTGAAACACGCCTGTTTTCTGCCAACACTTTATACCCTTTGAGCAGCGACATATTAAGAAACATCTTGCCTAGACTGTTTAACTCTCGATTCTTTATACTCAAAATCCACTCGCCCAACAACGCATAAACATTACGTTCTGTCGTGGTATTTTTATCAATCAACGAAACTGTTTTATATCCTTTAACCACACATCTGTTTGTGCTAAATTCACCACCTTTTAAGCAAAAATCAAACTGCGGCATGGCATACATGCTGACACCATAACCGTTCTTTTTCAAATAATCAAATAACTGATTATCTTCTAAGCTCAACTTTTCTAAACTGCCATGCACAAAATCCCATTTGTTTAAGTATTCAGCATATCCGCGGTTCCCGCTTGTAGAACTGGTATAATCGACCTGATTAAAGATATCTATCAGATTTTCCATGGCATCGGAATTTTGCACAAAAGCATTCGGATAAATCTCAAATTTATTAACGGCATAAAATCCCAATAACAAATCCCTTAAATCACGAAAAGCCAAATCTCCGGTAGAATTTAAGAACTGATATGAAGGCAATTTCGGAGCCATCAAATAAACAATATTAGATTGACTTTTGCCACCGCTTCCAGCACCGGCCAAAGATTTAACCTCTGTATATTCATTGGGTGCTTTTTTAAGCATTTCATTTTTCTGCACACCGATAACACCGGAAAACAACAATACTAAAGTAATAAATAAAATTGCGTCTGAATACCTAAATGCAAAGAAGATTATAATGCCCAATAACAAACCGATAATCCACGACGACGGGATAATACAAATAAATGTCAACCAATTTGCTACCCCCTTAAGCCATGTTTCCACAAAATTGCCGACATCAAACAATGCAAACTGATTAAAAAAGATAACTGTCATAAGAACGGTAACAACTGCACAAACCACATTTTGTAAAGTCCTTGAAAAAGAAAGACAAAAAATAATGGCAAACGATACCGCCAAGACACTTCCCAAAATTGTTCCGATAGCTTGATTAAACGAACCACCTTCAAATAATCTGCCATTAATCGAATAAATAAACATTACAAAATCTATGGCAATCAATAAGAAAATATATAAACTTCTAAAAATTTTATCTCTTAATCGATTAGCGTCACCAGTCCAGCTGGCAAAGCGGCTGGAACGACTTTTTTTCTTTAACATCAGTGGTGCTGCACTTTCTTTATCTGCCATATTGACTCTCCACTCTAAAAGTAAACTATAGAAAGCATAATCGAAAGTTACTAAAGAACTGTTAAAAATCAAAAACTTTCTGTTCTTGCGATTATCAAGCCGAATATAAGCAGATTAAACGATTACAATGCAACGCAAGCATTACCTTTATAGCGCCAAGATTGAACAATATTGTTCTTAAGATAAAAGCGCGTTTGGCAATAATTTGTAACAAGATCTCCGGCAACATTGCCTATGGGGATTTCATATCCGCCGTAAGTAAAATCATAAAAAGCCTCGTCCTCGGTAACAAAATCACCACTGTCAAAAACATCCGGAGACGGAATTAAATCGTCTTCGCGATAGGTATAAATGATAACCATATCCCCGTTTTTCATTTTCCTGACCTGTGTCGGATTGCCAAAACTTGCCATAAGTTGTTCTGAGGTTTTGCCGATTTCTTGATTGAGTTTAGCTTCATATTTTTGTGCCGTCGCACATGCTGTAAGACTAAATATGAGTAAAAATTGACCGATTACTTTTTTCATAGCGCCTCCTATAAAAAGCGATGTATGATAAAAAAAGCAAAATTCAAGCCACTGCAGTTTATTTTTTCAATTCACGGTCACGATTGGCATAAAATGATAGCATAATACCGAAGCTTGTCATCACCGACAAAATTACCGTTCCGCCATAGCTGATAAGCGGTAGAGGAATCCCCACCACCGGCAACAACCCCGTAACCATTGCAATATTGATAAATACATATAAGAAATAATTGGTATTTAGTCCCAAAATGACCATCTTACCAAAGTAGTTACTGTTATGAATTCTGAAAGCAAACCAATACCCGTAACTGATAAGGATAAGGTTTAAGAAGAGTATAACCACCCCGCCAAGCATACCGAATTCCTCTGAAAAAGTCGTGAAGATAAAGTCGGTATGTGGCTCCGGTAAAAAATTCAAATGACTTTGCGTGCCGGACAAAAAGCCCTTACCCCAAATTCCACCGGAACCAAGCGCAATCTTAGCCTGAATAATGTGATAACCGGCACGTAGCGGATCGCGCTCAGGATCCAAAAAAGTTAAAATACGGTCTTTTTGATAGCCATGCAAAAAATGCCACAAAATCGGCATTGCTGCAACAATTGCCCCACCGGCAAGCACAAATTTCCACCATTGCACACCGGCAACATAAAACAGAAACACGGCACAAAACAGTATCATTAATGAGGTACCTAAATCCGGTTGCAACATAATAAACGCAACCGGCACTGCAACTAATACCGCCGGAATAATAATTCCTTTAATCGTGCGCGTGGTTTCCAAAGGCACATTGCTAAAATACTTGGCAAGTTCTAAAACAATTGCAATTTTCATCAATTCGGATGGTTGCAGATTAAAAAATCCCAAATTTATCCAACGTTGCGCCCCCATACCGATATGACCGGCAACATCCACAAAAATGAGCATCATCAAAGTCACAATATAAAACGGTGTGGCTACCTTATAATAAAATTCCGGCGGAATAAGTGCCACTGCAAACAAAATAATCAGCCCGACACCAAACCGAACACCCTGATTGAGCGCCCATGGTGAGAATGAGCCGCCGGCCACCGAATACAACGTTGCACACCCGATAAACGCTAAAACAACAATAATTCCGATAAACACAAAATTAAGGTGCAAAAAACGCTCTTTTAAACTCAGTTCTTGATTTTTATTTAACAGCATAACCATTTTTGTCCCCTTATCTGATATCGAGTTTTATCGCTTCTTCCAAAATTTTGGAAGCAATTGGCGCCGCAACACCCGAACCGGAACGCCCGTGTTCAACAATAACCGCAACGGCATATTGGGGATTATCATGCGGTGCATAGGCCATAAACCATGCATGGTTACGATATTTCCACGGCAAATCTTCATCGCGTCTGATACCTTGTGCGCGCTCCTTTAACGATATGCGACGCACTTGAGTGGTGCCGGTTTTGCCACCCATTTTAACATCTTTTAATTTCAGTTTGGCACGTGCGGCCGTTCCGCCGACACCGTTAACCACTTCAAACATACCTTGCTTAACAATTTCCAAATTTTCTTTTTTAAGTTTAAGTTTTTTAGCCTCCGGTGGTTTGTCCTTTTTGATAAATGTCGGGGTAATTTCATACCCACCGTTGACAACACGCGAAAGCATAGTCACCAATTGTAAAGGCGTAACCAAAACATATCCCTGTCCGATACCTGCAATAACCGTTTCTCCTTGTTGCCACGGTTGTTTTAACGCCGTTTGCTTCCACTTTTTATCTGGGATTACCCCTGCTTTCTGATTTTCCAATCCGATATCATAAATCTCACCCAACCCCAACCTGTGACTCATCTCGGCAATCTTTTCAATACCGAGTTTTAATGCTGTTTCATAAAAGAATATATCGCAAGAATTTTTAATTGCCTCAATCACATTTAAGTGACCGTGTCCGCTATGTTTCCAACAATGAAAATAGTGATTGCCTAATTTCATTTTACCCGAACAAAACGAAGTCGTATTTGTGGTGATAACGCCGGCTTCCAGAGCCGCCAATGCCACAACAATCTTAAAAGTCGAACCTGGAGAATACTGCCCTGCGATTGCTTTATCCGTCATTGGTGTCTTCTCATCATTGATTAAACTATTCCAATTTTTAACAGAGATACCATCCACAAATAAATTCGGATCAAATGACGGAACCGATACAAATGCCAAAATTTCGCCGGTGTTAACATCCAAAACCACAGCAGCCCCCGATTCATTACCAAAGGCTTCATAGGCTTTTTTCTGCAATCTGATATCTATGGTCAAATCAAGGTCTTTACCGCGAACCCCATCCGTTTTTTCTATTTCACGCATAATCCGCCCATAGGCATTAACTTCATACGTTATAGCACCGGCTCTTCCGCGCAAGATATTATCATAAGTTTTTTCAAAACCGGATTTACCGATTTTAAATCCCGGCACTTGCAATAACGGATCCTCATCCTTTTGCAAATCAGCCTCGGAAACTGCCCCGACATACCCCAACGGATGTGCCGTATATTCCTTATAAGGATAAGTGCGTATCAACCCTTCATCAATAATCAAACCGGGATATTGACTGTTATTAAGCATCAAATACGCAATTTCGTCCCAACTTAAATTGTCTTTAATCTTAACCGGCACAAAACGACGATGATGCGAAATATCTTTTTTAATATGCGCAACTTCATCATCACTTAAATGCAAAATTGCTTGCAAAGAACTAAGTTGCTCATCAATGTGCCGACTTTGCTCAGGAATAAGCATAGCCTGAAAATTTTGATTATTTACGGCAAGCTCGACACCGTTTCTATCCGTGATAATACCACGCGGCGGGGAAACTAAGCGGCGAGATGTGCGGTTAGAGTCCGAAAGAAGCGCATATTTCTCTCCCTGATAGATTTGCAAATAATATAACCGCCCGATAAGCACAAAAAACAGCAAAATATTTACACTGAAAACGATAAGCGAGCGTTTAAGAAGGATACGCAATTTATGATTGGACTTTTTCATAGCGCTCCTCTAAATGAATAAACCGACGCTCGATTAAAATATAAATACGCGCCAATAACGGATAAACCGCAAGTGTTAGGAGAAATTCTATACCTAAGAGATTAAGCGGTAACAGTTGTCGAAAAAAAATGCTGATAATTGCCCCCTTAAACAACATTGTAATCAAAAGAGCACTGCTGAATAAGAGCCACGAATAAGAAAACCGCTTAATGTTAAACCGCTCCGAAAGAAAAACCGATACCAAATATAAAACCAAAAACGACAAAATATTAATGCCCAACATCACACCGCCCAAAACATCGGCAAAAACACCCAAAATAAAGGCTGATATAAAATTAAATGCATCCGGTCGCTGACTTTGCCAAAAATAAATTCCGGCATAAAAAGGAGCTTGGCGCAAAAAATTCCAATAGCTGTCTCCTCTCGGCAAATAGAGTAAAATAACAAGACAAAGTGTGCTGATAACGGGAACAAGAAAGGCAGCCGAATTTGATAAAAAATTTTTAATACTGCTCTTCATTGTAATTCCTTCACGGTCTCAGGCGTTGGCGCAACATCATAAAGAAGAATTTTGACTATTTCCGTTTCTGAAGGATTAAATAACGGCACAACGGTAATTGAATCCATATCTATTTGTTTGATACGCGCGGCGGGAATATCCGGCGGTAGTCCCCCACCGACACCTGATGTGACCAATATGTCCCCAACTTGCAATTCTGCCAATAACGGTGTATACAACAATTTCATCTCCGGCGCATTAACACCGGAAATAATGCCACGCTCGCGACTTTTTTGCGATACCACCGGAATTTTGGAGTTAATATCGGTTAAAAGCGTAACACGCGCATATTTACCGCTGATTAAATCTATACGACCGATAAGCCCCTTGCTACAAACCACCGGATAGCCGATTTTTATTTCATCACTATTGTCACCCAAGTATATAATCAACGCATTGGCAAACGCACCACCTGTTTCGGCAACAACCCGCGCCGTCCGACTTTGAACCTCCGGCGTATCATAATGATGAAGCAATTTTTTTAATAAATCATTTTCAGCCTTAAGAGCCTTCATCCGATCTTTTAAGAGATAAAGCTCATCATTTTCTTTAATAAGTCTTTTATTTTCCTGATAAACATTGATGACAGATAACGCCTGCTTATAACCATAGCTCAGTCCGCGTGCCGGCAAAGTGAGCGTATTGATAACCGGAACCGTCACAAACATAACGCTTTTAGACACACCGGAAATTAAACCTAAGTCAATTTTATGCACTAAAATAAGCAACAGGGCTATCGCAAACAATCCGGCCAGAATAAACCGCTTTAATATCCGTAAAATGTAATTTTCTTTTAAGAACAAAACCCTTTGGCGAAACATATTTCCCCCTAAAAGGATTATTCATACAAAACGCCGCGGAATTCCTCAAAATTGTCTAAGGCTTTGCCTGTCCCCCGCACAACACAAGTCAACGGATCTTCGGCAAGCGAGACCGGAAGTCCGGTTGCATTACGGATAACAGTATCAAGGTTTGCAAGAATTGAACCGCCACCGGTCATCATAATACCTTTATCCACAATATCGGCCGCCAATTCCGGTGCGGTATTTTCTAAAGCAACCTTAACCGCTTCAACAATCGCCATCACCGGCTCTGCCAAACTTTCGGCAATCTGACGCTCGGTAATAACAATTTCCTTCGGCACGCCGTTAACCAAGTCACGACCTTTAATTTCCATAGTGCGACCATCACCTTTTGCCGGCACACAAGCTGAACCGATTTCCTTTTTAATACGCTCGGCACTGCTTTCACCAACAAGAAGATTTAAGTTACGACGAATATAAGAGATAATCGCGCTATCCATCTTATCACCGCCGACACGAATAGAACGAGAATAAACGATTCCCCCCAAAGATAACACGGCAACCTCTGTTGTTCCGCCACCGATATCAACTACCATAGAACCCGTTGCATCGTTAACCGGCAAACCGGCTCCAATGGCCGCAGCCATCGGCTCATAAATCAACCACACACGCTTAGCACCGGCATTGGCAGCAGATTCTTTAATAGCTCTTTCTTCCACCTCGGTTGCGCCTGAGGGAACACAGATAATAATGGTCGGGCTCAACAAACGACGACGATGATTAACTTCTTCAATAAAGTATTTAATCATGGCCTCTGCCGCATCAAAATCAGCAATAACCCCGTCTCTTAACGGACGAATGGCGCGAATATCGCCGGGGGTACGCCCTAACATTTGCTTTGCCTTGGTTCCGACCGCCCAAACTTCTTTTTTGCCATTCAAATCTTTGACGGCAACCACTGACGGTTCATTTAATACAATACCTTTTCCTTTGACATGAACCAAAGTATTGGCTGTGCCGAGGTCTATTGCCATATCGGCAGAAAATAAGCCCAACAAATCTTGGATAAACATACCTGTCCCCTCTAAAAATTCAATCTTATCTAGTTTTATGTTTAAATCATTTATTTTGCAAGCATTTTAAAGTGCTTTTTTAACATCTTCAACAAAATTTTTATCCGTAGCATAGCAAGACTTATAGCAGAAATCCGCTGAAAACCGATTATTAAACCAAGTCGACTGGCGTTTAGCATACTGTCTGGTATGAAGTTTTGCTTGCTCTATAGCTTCATCTAAAGAGCATTTACCCGCAAAATATGCCTTAAATTCCTGAACCCCCAAAGCATGCATTGCCGGCAAATAATCAGGAAGCTGCCGTGCCAATAACTGCTTTGCTTCATCAACAGCCCCGAGTTCGACCATGTTATCAAAACGCACACGACAACGATTATCTAACGCCTCTCGTGGCGGATTGATATAGATACTGACAAATTCTTCTTTTTTATAAAATGGTCTCAAAGGCTGAGATTGCCAATAACTCATTGTCTTTTTTGTATCAAACCAAACCTCTAAAGCGCGCCTGATGCGGGTTGTATCATTAGCGCTTAAACGAGCGGCGGTCGATTCGTCTACTTTTTGAAGCATCGCATATAGTCCGGATAATCCTTCTTGTTTAAGCATAAAAGACACCTTATCTCGAATTTCTTTAGGTGTTTCCGGTATTGGCGACGCCCCCTTTTGCAGTGTTTCTAAATATAATCCCGTTCCCCCGACCACAATCGGCGTTAAATTACTTTGTCGCGCATCCGTAATTTCTTGGCAACAAAGATGAAGCCAATCCATCATATTACCATGAACCGACGCATCATAAATACCATAAAGTTTATGGGGAACAATCGCTTTATCATCATCACTTGGCGCCGCTGCGAGAATAGGAATATCGCGATACACCTGCATTGAGTCGGCATTGATGACAACACCGTTCAACGCTTTGGCAAGCGCAAGTGCCAAACCTGATTTTCCGGATGCGGTCGGACCGGCGATGACAATTATTTTAAGTTCCGACATGAAGCCTCTTCCACAAGATTACGACACAAGTCTTCATAAGATACACCGATGTATCTGGCCTGTTCCGGCACCAATGATAAAGCAGTCATCCCCGGATGCGTGTTAATCTCTAAAAAGATAACACCGTCTTTTTCATTATAGCGAAAATCTGATCGCGATACGGTTTTGCACCCTAAGCGATTATGCATCGTCTCGGCATAAGCCATACAGGTTTTTGCCGCTGACGCCGGAATTGGTGCCGGCAAAATATGCTCAGTTGCACCACTTGTATATTTGTGTTCATAGTCATAAAAACCGCTGTTAGCTTTCATCTCTGTCACCACATGGGCTTTTCCCTCATAGCACATAACTGTTAAATCATGACCGGTAATATATTTTTCCACCAACAACTCTGTTTGCTCATCGTCATAACGAATTTTAAAAATATCTTCCGGTTTTTTCACAATAAACACGCCAACCGATGAACCGTCTGATACCGGTTTCACCACAAACGGAAGTTCTAAAGTCGGGGCAATTTTGATAAATTCTTTAGCGGTCATCTTTTGTCCTGTTGCAATCTTAACCCCTGCCTCCTCGGCAAGAAGTTTGGTTAAATGCTTATTCATACCGACCGCAGACGCTAACACACCGGAATGTGTATAAGGAATTTGTAATAAATCCAAAAGCGCCGGAACGGTTCCGTCCTCGCCCAATTACCGTGCAGAGCGTTAAATACCACATCCGGCTTTTCGGTATTTAAGGCGGCGATGAATTTTCTGGTATCGGTAAGATTATGCGTTACAACCTCATAACCGCACTTGATAAGCGCCGCCGCAACACCTCTGCCGCTTTCTATACTGACTTCTTTTTCAGAAGAAAAACCGCCCATTAAAACCATCACTTTTTTAGTCATTATTTAACTCCTTTTGATTTAATATCTCTGATATAAGGTAATTTAACTGGAAGTTTTTAAGAAAGGTTAAAGATATGACTAAAAAAATATTTTTGTTTTGTTTGGGCTTAGCTACAATGATAGACAGTGCTGAAGCTCTGACACTAAGTCAAAAACTAAACGTCAGTATCGGTGTTTTTGATGCAGCCCAAATTGAATTAAATTATAAAGCGGAGGCAAATAACTTTTTTATCAACGCCTTGGTAAAAACCGCCAATTTGTTTAATACCCTTTATCCGTTTAAGGGAAACTACCAAAGCAAGGGGCTCTTTGCCAGTAACAAAATCATTCCCGAAATGTATGAAACAAAAACCGAAACGCGCAACCATGTCCGCACTAAAAAAATCTTTTATGATAATAAGGGTATTGCCTACAAGCGTCTTTCCACCAAAGACAAAAAAGTTAGCGAAAAACCGATTATAAACGTTCCGCCGTCGGTTAATGCCGCGGATTTGCAAAGTGTGTTTGCTGATTTGCTAAATCAATTTTTAAAAACGCAATCATGCAATATGACGCGCGAGGTTTATGACGGCAAAAAACACTATAAAGTCATTGCAAAAGATAACGGTATGGATAAACGTTACTTCACTTGGTATCAAAAAGAAGAACAAGCCTACCGTTGTTCCATTTACATAGAAAACCTTAAGGACAACAACGATAATATTTTATGGGAAGTAACCGCCGAAAAGCCGATTAAACTTTGGATAGGTCTGGATGAAAAAACAAAAATGCCGTTTGTCCTGCAAATTGTGATTGACTCTACCCCGCTCGGTATGCTAGAGGTAACGCCAAGCAAAGTCGAAATAAATTAAGGAAAAATAATATGCATAGAGCTGAGCTTTTATTACCGGCAGGTTCACTTGTTAAGCTAAAAACAGCACTTTTATACGGGGCTGATGCGGTTTATGCCGGCACTCCCGATATGAGTCTGCGCACCCAATCCAAATTCTCACTTGAAGAGTTAAAAGAAGGCATAGATTTAGTGCATGCCGCCGGCAAAAAGATTTACTTAACGCTCAACCTTTATATCCATAATGAAGAGGCTGAAAAGCTACCGCAATTTGTTGCAACGCTCAAGAAATTGATGCCAGACGGCGTATTGGTTGCAGACCCCGGTGTCTTTTATTACTTAAAAGAAAATGCCCCTGAGCTTAACCGCTTTGTTTCCACTCAAGCCAATATCTGCTCGGCACAAACCGTCAAATTTTGGCAATCCATGGGCGCCAAACTCTGTGTTTTAGGGCGCGAGGTTACATTTGCCGAGATGAAAGAAATTCGCCAACAATGTCCCGATATTGAGCTTGAATGCTTTATGCATGGGGCAATGTGCATGTCCTATTCCGGCCGTTGTTTGATTTCTAACTTTTTAGCTGACCGCAGTGCCAATAAAGGCAAATGCGCCCACTGTTGCCGTTGGCATTATAAACTCCATATCCGCTTAAAAGACGGCACGGTTAAAGAGCTTTTGATAGATGACAACAACAAAGATAATTTTGAATATCTTTTGGAAGAAGATTTCCGCCCCGGTGAATATTATGAGGTGGTGGAAGATGACCACGGAAGCTACATTTTAAATTCTAAAGACATGTGTTTAATGCCGCGGCTTAATGATTTGCTTAATATCGGTATGGATTCGCTAAAAGTAGAAGGACGTAATAAAACCGAGTATTATGCCGGCGTCGTAGCGCGCGCTTATCGGCAGGCAATAGATGATTATTATGCCAATCCCAAAGACTGGCAACCGGATAAATATATGCCGGAATTGATGACATTGCAAAATCGCGGCTATTGCTTAGGCTTCCACGATGGCAAAATCACCAACATCAGCCAAAATTATGAATACACCCGCACCTTAGGCGAATGGCTTTTTGCCGGCTCTATTGTTGAGTGGCAAGGCGATGACGCGATTTTTGAACTGAGAAATTATATAGAAGCCGGTGAACCGATAGAATTTCTTATTCCCAACGGATTAAACAATTTAACCTTAGTCTTAAATGAATTTGAAGATGCCGATACCGGTGAAATAACCTCAAAAGTCTCCGCCGGACAAGGCAAGAAAATCCGCATCAAACCAACTCAATGGGATAAGCCTATATCTGAGATAAAAAAGCTTTTGCCGCAATATGTAATCGCCCGTAAGTTTCAAGGGCTTAAAGGTGAGAATGCGGAAATGTATCAGCATAAACTCGCTGAGTGGAATAAGTTAAAAGGCTAAGTATTTAAGGCAAAACATTTAAAACCGAAGAATCGCCATAAAAGCAATTTTGCATAGGGTGGGATAAAATGCCCTGCTGGAAGTAACGCCGCGAGCGCGATTTACGAACAGGTAAATAAAAGAGCAAATCTGCAATCATGAGGGCGTTTTAGCACATCCCAATTAAAACTTAAAAACAGCTTTTAAGAGCTGTTTTTGCAAAAGGTGGGATAAAGTGCGGTGCTATCGTCGGATGTCCTGCCCTAAAGCGGAGCTTACTTAAGGGTAAGTGAGCATTTAGGGACAGGCTTCCATCCGGCGATATGACCGTACTTTAGCACATCCCCCACATTTAAAACCGAAAAGAGCTCTCTTTTGAGAGTTCTTTTGCATAGGGTGGGATAAAATGCCCTGCTGGAAGTGACGCCGCAAGCGCGGTTTACAAAATAAGTAAATAAGCGAGCGCCGACGCTTCTATGAGGGCATTTTAGCACATCCCCCACTACAAAATCAAAAGAGCCGCCTTACGGCAGCTCCTTATACGCAATATTTAAAGATTTAAGACTTAGAAATGCTCATCGCACTTTTTAATCAACTCTTCAATATTCTCTGGTGGCCAACCCGGAGTTTCCATACCGAGATGGATTCCCATCTTAGCCAATACTTCTTTAATTTCGTTCAAAGACTTACGACCAAAGTTCGGTGTGCGGAGCATTTCTGCTTCTGTCTTTTGAACCAAATCACCGATATAAACGATATTGTCGTTCTTTAAGCAGTTTGCTGAACGAACAGAAAGCTCAAGTTCATCAACCTTGCGCAGAAGATTTCTGTCAAACGGAAGCTCTTCTTTAACATCAACAACTTCGCTTTCCGGCTCATCAAAGTTAATAAACGGCTTCAATTGGTCTTGCAAAATACGTGCAGACAAGGCAACGGCATCTTCAGGTGATACCACACCGTTTGTTTCAACAACCATTGTCAACTTGTCATAATCCGTATTTTGACCGACACGAGTCTTATCAACTTTATAAGAAACCTTGCGAACAGGAGAATAAATTGCATCAACCGCAATCACACCGATTGTTGCATCAGCAGCCTTGTTTTGCACGGCAGGAACATAACCTTTACCTGTGCCTACTGTCATTTCCATAGAAATTTTAGCACCTGCATCCAAAGTGCAGATAACATGATCAGGATTCATAATTTCAACATCATGACCTGTTTCAATCATACCGGCAGTAACAACTTTCGGACCTTCTGCCTTCAAGCGCATAATCTTCTGCCCTTCGGAATGAACGGCAACCGCCAATCCTTTAATATTTAAGATAACGTCAGTTACATCTTCACGCATGCCTTCAACAACTGAAAACTCGTGCAACACGCCGTCAATTTTAACGGAAGTAACTGCTCCGCCTTGTAAAGAAGATAACAAAACTCTTCTTAAGGCATTACCTAAAGTTAAACCAAAACCTCTTTCCAAAGGTTCTACGACAATTTTCGCAATATTTTTGCCTTCGCCAGAATTAACCTCCAAATTAGTCGGTTTAATTAGTTCTTGCCAATTTTTCTGAATCACCGGAACACCCCTCTAATAGTTTATGTGCAATATACTATAACAAGTAGAGGAACAGATTCGCTCTTTCCTCTACTTAAAACTCTAAAATTAAACTCTGCGGCGTTTTCTTAAACGACAGCCGTTATGCGGAATAGGAGTTACATCACGAATAGAAGTAATGGTAAATCCGACAACCTGTAAAGCTCTGATAGCCGATTCGCGACCTGACCCAGGTCCCTTAACTTCAACTTCCAAAGTCTTCATACCATTTTCTTGTGCTTTTTTACCAGCTTCCTCGGCAGCAACTTGAGCAGCATACGGCGTAGATTTACGAGAGCCTTTAAAGCCCTGTGCACCGGCAGTAGACCAAGCAACTGTATTACCTTGAGCGTCGGTAATTGTAACTCTAGTATTGTTAAATGTAGAATTTACATGAGCAACACCAGAGGTGATGTTCTTCTTTTCTTTCTTTTTAATAACTGTTTTTGCCATCGCTACCTCACTTACTTCTTCTTATTAGCAACAGTCTTGCGCTTACCTTTACGGGTTCTCGCATTTTGTTTTGTGCTTTGTCCGCGAACCGGCAAGCCTTTACGATGACGAAGACCGCGGTAGCAACCTAAATCCATTAAGCGTTTAATGTTAACGCCGACTTCACGACGAAGTTCACCTTCAACGAGGTAGTCCTTATCAATAACTTCACGAACCTTAGCAATATCTTCATCAGAGAGCTCATGCACCCGACGATCACCAGCTACGCCCGCTTTTGCACAGATAACCTGTGCGGTTTCTCTCCCGATGCCATAGATAGAGGTCAGAGCAATCTCAAGTTTCTTGGCAGTAGGAATATTTACACCAGCTATACGAGCCAAATTAAATCTCCATTTATTTATATATTAAACCATTCAAAAAGTTGATCACCACTTTTCAAAATTATTGCGGATTATAGAACATAAATTCTTACTGTCAACAGTTCTTTTAAAAAAAATTAAAAAAATTGCATTTTAAATGAAAAGGTTATCGCATCCACGACCTATCATAATCAAAAACTTAAAAGCCGCTAGCATTTAGCGGCTTTTGCAATGAATTTGAACAGTGCTCGCAATTCTTCAATAAAAAGAGAAAATTTGAGATGGCGAGTGTAAATATCCTGTGGCAAAAATCCTAATAATTAACAGAAAAAGCACTTCCGAAGAAGTGCTTTTTGCAAAGGGTTTGAGAAAAACAAATCTGCCCCTTTCTTCGCTCCGATAAAGGTGGAAAATTTTGCGAAGGAACCGCGGATATCCTGCCCTAAAGCGGAGCTTACTTAAGAGGTAAGTGAGCATTTAGGAACAGGCTTCCATCCGCGGATTAATTCACAAAATTTTACCCTTTATCTTTTTTTCTTAACAAGAGCAGCCTTCTTAAGCAACCCCTCATACTGATACGCAAACAAGTGCGATTGAACTTGTGTGATAAAGTCAAGTGTCACTTGCACCACGATGAGAAGTGTTGTTCCACCCAAAACAAACGGAACATTCAACTTGGCAATCAAAATTTCCGGCAAGATACACAATGCCGCCAAATAAGTTGCACCGAGAACAGTTAAACGGGTTACCACATAATCCAAATACTCTGCGGTATTTTTACCGGGACGAATACCGGCAATAAATCCGCCATGCTTTTTGAGGTTATCAGCGGTTTCTTCGGGGTTAACCACAACAGCGGTGTAGAAGAACGCAAAGAACACAATCAAGAACGCATATAAGAATAAGTAAAGCGGTTGACCATGACTTAAATAACGACTTAAAGTTTGCACCCATGCCGGTCCGTTAGTTGACCAAATATTGGCAATCGTAATCGGGAGCAACAACAAAGCGCTGGCAAAAATCGGCGGAATAACACCGGTCGGGTTAACTTTTAACGGCAAATGAGAGCTTTCAGCGGCTGTCATGCGAAGACCGATTTGACGCTTAGGATATTGCACCAAAATCTTTCTTTGTGCCATTTCCACCTTTAAGATAATGAACACCAACAAAATACTCATCAGGAACAAGCCCAAGATAACCAACGGCGACATAGAACCGATACGCCCTAATTCCAATGTCTGACCGATTGCAGACGGCACGTTAGCAATAATACCGACGGTAATAATAAGAGATGAGCCGTTACCGACACCGCGTGAGGTGATTTGATCACCGAGCCAAACGATAAACATCGTGCCACCGGTAAGAGAAATAATGGTGGAAAAGATAAATGTATAAGGCGCAATCACCACCGCACTGGAGCCATCACCGTTTGATAAGCTCATCAAACCCAGAGCAATACCATAACCTTGAACAATTGTAATCAAAACGGTTAGGAGCTTGGTGTAATGCACCATTTTGCGGTGCCCTGCCTCCCCCTCTTTCTTAAGCGCCGCCAAAGACGGAACAATTGACTGTCCCAATTGTAAGATAATGGACGCCGAGATGTAAGGCATAATGTTTAAGGCAAAAATGGTCATACGCTCCAACGCACCACCGGAAAACATGTTAAACATACCCAAGATACCGTTAGAATGTCTGGCAAACAAATCCGCAAGCACACGCGAATCAATGCCCGGAAGCGGAATAAACGTTCCCAAACGGAAGACGATTAAAGCGCCCAAAGTAAACCACAAACGTTTTTTCAAATCCGTTGCTTTACTAAAGATAGAAACATCTATATTTGCTGTCTTTTCACTTAATGCGACCATTTTTATTTCCTTAAAATTATTATTCAAACACGACAGAAAAGCACTGTTTTTGACACAGATACTTTACCGAATTGCACCTAATCTAGACCATAAAATTTAATTTTACCTTTAAAAAGTGCTACTTTTCCACCACCTTTTAAACAAAAGAAAAAGCGGCAAAAGAATTAAACCTAAAAATTGCCCACAGGAAATTTTTGCAATAGGTTCGAAAATTTATCGCCTCTCCACATTAAAAGTAGAAAATTTTGTGAAATAATCGCAGAAGTCCACCGAGGCACACGAGCGTACATAAACGTACGTGACGTGCCGATGTGTGGCTTCCTCACGGCGATATGACCATAATTTAGCACACCCTAATAAAATCAAACCAAACGGGACGGCGACCTTCCCTTATAGCCTTCTCCTGATACTTAGTCCTCACCCAATCTTGCGGCTCATGTTTCCAATCATTACCGCATTTTGCTGTCCAAATAAAATCTGGACACGCATGCATAACCCGAAGCACATGACGCTTATAAACCGGATGATCGGTTGCCACCCGAAACAAACCGCCTTTTTTTAATACGCGTGCCAACTCTTTTAGATTATCTGGATTAACAAACCGTCGTTCGGTATGCCGTTTTTTCGGCCACGGATCCGGAAAGAGCAAAAAGATTTTATCAAAAAACGCATCGGGAATTTCGTGAAACAATAGGCGCACATCATCATCAAACACACGGATATTGTTCACCGGATAAGCGAGCGCATCAATATTTTCCGGCAGATTGACTCCCTCCTTAACGCCGCTGATAAGTGTCATCAGATTGGCGACACCATTCTTAAACACTTCCACGCCAATATAACCGTTTTGAGGATTTTTCAAGGCTTGACCATAAAGATGCTGCCCGTCACCAAAACCGATTTCCAGACAAATTTCTTTTTTAGGCTCACCAAACATTGTATCGTGATTAAAATCAGCCTTACGCGAAACACGCAACTGCGGCAACATAACATCCAACAAGTAGCTCTTGGCCTTGCGCACCACGCGCCCTTTGCGTCTGCCAAAGAATTTAGGCGCATCAGAAACTATGTGTAAACTAGACATCTAAATCCGCGTCATCTTTGTCACGAAGACTGGTTAACATAATCAACAACGCGTTTCTGGAACGTGGCGGTAAAGCATAAAATGCTTTCAATAACATCGTCGCCTCTGTGCCATCCATCGGATCAAACTGCGGCTCGGTAACATCCTCGTTTAAGAAACCAACCCCAAAGTCTTTATTATATTCCGGCAATTTCACATAAGATTCCGCTGGCACATCACTATAAAAATAGCTGATATCAACACCTAAAATTGCTGCAATGCTATATAATCTTCCGGCACCGATACGATTCATACCCTTTTCATATTTCTGCACTTGTTGAAAGGTGATTCCCAAACGGTCTGCCAATTCTTTTTGGCTCAACTGCAACAATTTACGGCGAGCACTGATACGGGCACCGACATGAATATCAACGGGACCGATACCGCTTTCATACACACCATCGGCATTAATCATCTGCGACTTTGGTTTACGTCCGCGAGGCATTTTCGTTCTCCTAAAAAATTAAATACTGCATTAGTGATACACTGAAATTTCACAAACTGCAACAACTTTTTGGCGAAAAATACAACTATGACGATAGTAATACACCAAAAAGTTGACAACAAACCATAGTGATTCGCCTTTTAATTGTATATTGAACTTTCAAAAGCAAATTTTTCTTGCTTTTTACGCTGTCCAGAATAGTATATTTCATAAAAAAGAACTTTCAAAGGAACGACCATGATACCTGTTAAAACAGCGCATCGGTGGCTAACAGTTGCCAACGCTTTAACGGAAACGCAATTTATTTTGCCGGTTTTGATGCTGTTTTATGGCTATAAAGGGGTAAACATGGGCGATTTTTTCCTAATCCAAGGTATCTGCTGCATTGCTATATTCATCCTTGAAGTGCCAACCGGTTACATCAGTGACATCTTTTCCAGAAAAAATACCATTCTCCTTGGGGCTATTGCATGGATAATCGGGTATCTGTTCCTTATTTTCGGTTATGGTTTTACCACCATCTTAACCGGCGAACTTTGTTTTGCCTTAGCTATATCCCTAATGTCCGGAACTATTGAGGCTTACTTATACGACCTTTTAAAAAAACGCCACAAAGAAGGCTCTTTCCATAAAAAGTATGCTAAAATGAAAACATTGAGCAATTTAACGATTATGGTGGGCGCACTAAGCGGTGCGTTCCTATATCAATTTATCGGTCCGACTGCGCCACTATGGGCAACAGTTATCGGGCTGATGATAACTGCCACAATTTTAATTTTGTTACCTGACGTGCCGGAGTCAAAAAGAATTGTTGCCGAAAACAAAAGCAAATGGCAGGATATCTGCGATATTTCAAAATACGCCCTCAAACATCAGGAACTAAAATGGCTGATGTTGTTTCCGGCATTTTATGGAACAATGACATTGATTTTGATGTGGGGTTTGCAGTCAGTCATGATAACCAAAAACGTTCCTGTTTTTATGTTTAGCGTTGTTATGAGCGCCAACGCATTTATGCGTGTGATTTGGTCAGGATTTTCATCAAAAGCCCTTGAAAAATTAAACTTGTCCGGCATTCTTGTTTTACAAAGCATTGTGATTACCATTGCCGCTATCGGTGCATCGATCGCAGAATACACCAACAATATCGGTGTTTATGTGTGCCTATTTTTAATGATTTTAGGAAGTTCTTCGGTGGTGCTATCCAATATTACATCTTCGGTTCTGATTAACCACCGCATCAAATCAGATGAACGCGCAACCATATTATCTGTCGGTTCTATGGTAAATCGCATATTTTGGTCAATCGGAATGATAGGCTTAAAACCATTATTTGATACACTAAGCCTCAGCAAAACATTTTTAATAACTTCATTGATGCTCTTCCCGATTATCTTTTGCGCACGTCACTTATATAAGATGAAATTAAAAACCATGGGCGAGAGATAAAATAACCTGTTGCATTTAAAAGAAAAATACCTCATACTCACCACATTAAACAATTATTATAAAACTTAAGCATTATGGAAAGAATGGATTTTTTGGTTAACGGATTCATGCAACAGCATAATCTGACGGTAGATGATTTATTAAACTACCTGGTGGAGCGCAAAGCTAAAGAGCAGACTATTCCTCTGAACAAAGCTAATTTTGAACAAATTAAAGTCGGTATGTATTGGTATGACGATAACACAATTTCAGAGACCTACTATTCTGACCGCAGATTAAAATCACTGATTTTGGCCGTCTATGAAGACCACGTCATCGGCGACACATTTTTTCAAAAAAGCCGCTTGCTTGACTTCAATTCGGCAATGTGCGAAATCGCTTCGTTCAAGAATGACTACATCCCGTGCGGCAAAGCCCATAGAGCAAAGTTAAAAGATTTAGAAAGTGTGGCAAACAACATTGACGTCATTAACAAGGCCCTGAAAGCTATCGACAAACCGCAATGGCGCTTTTCATATTGGACTGATTCAATCAATCCCTATGAAGATGACTGGTATCGCAAAAAGTGGCATTACATTGTAACCGTCACAGAAAAACACCGTTGCCGACCGGCTCCGGACAGAGAAATTGCCGATGCTCGTCCCCTGCTCTATTTTGAACTGAAATAATCTTTTAACCCACCGCCGTGACGGTGGGTTTTAATTTTAAATTGAGCAACAGAAACCGCTTGAATTTTAGAAAAAAAGCATTATACTGATTACAGTTTGGGTTTACTCAAACTATGATACGAAAAGCCGTATGAAATAGATATATTGGACCCGAGGGCGGTACTCGGCGCCTCCACCAGTTTAAGGGGGCGAAATAGGTTTGACAGTGTATAGTAAAGATATTTGTGCTGTATTCGGCAAGACACCACCGTTATCGGTTCAAATCAAATAAACGCAAATGATAATTTTGCACCTGTTGCCGTAGCTGCTTAAGCCAAGCAACAAAGCTAAATTCTTTAAGCTATGGTTAGCATAAAGTGGGGGTTGAGCCACCCAGCAACAGAACGGCTCATTTATTTATATTAAAGAGGATTAAAATGACCGATTTTGTGGATGAAATAAATTATGATAAGCTGATTGAAAAATCATTAAAACAGGTAGTGGTAGAAGCCTTAAAAATTGCCGAAAGGCAAGGTCTTCCCGGAGAAAATCATTTTTATATTACCTTTAAGACCAATCATCCCGAAACGATAATTCCTCGTGACTTGAAAATCCAGTATCCGGAAAGTATGACCATCGTTATGCAACACCAATATTCTAACTTGATGGTAACCGAAAATGCCTTTTCCGTAGAATTGAGTTTTGGCGGCAAACTGCAGACCTTGGTTATACCGTTTGATGCCATCACCTACTTTGCCGACCCTTATGCCAAATTTGGTTTAAGCTTTTCATTTTATGAAAACGGCGATGTTCATGCACTTGATGACATTGAACCGGAAAAGAAAGTTTCAGGTGAAACCGCACAAATCATCTCTTTTGACAGTTTTAGAAAAAAACAATAATGAAAAAGTTTTCTGTTCTGATTGCCGGACGGCACGCCACTAGCATTTCTTTAGAAGAAGAATTTTACCAAGAACTACTCAATCTTGCCGCTTCTAAAAACTTAACCGTCTCAGCCCTTGTAACCGAGATTGATGAAACGCGCACCATCACCAACCTTTCATCGGCAATCCGCTTATACATCTTAAAAAGCTTAAAACAATCACTTAAATCAAATTAAAATAAATCCATTTCAACATCCGCATCAGATGATGCCTCTTGAGGAGAGCTTGGCTTTTCCTGAGTGGCAGGCAAACTTTCTTTTGCTGTTGCTTCTTCAGGCTCTGCTTCTTTTACTTTAACCGGTAACAAAGATGACAAACCACTTACTTTAGGGATTAACACCTCTGCTTCGCTATTTTGAGATTGATTTTCAACCGATTCGGCTCTTTCGATTTCAGACGCCTCTGTATCTTCCGATTCTTCTGCTATTTCGGCGCTCTTTTTCTTAAAACCGCCACGCTTTCTAATTGACGCTTTTAACTCTTCTGATTTTTGATCACGCGCCACCTTGGCATTATAATTCTCACCTTTGGGCAATGCGGCCTCTTTGGCATCTTCTTCTATTTTTTTCATCTCATCCAAAACAGCCTTAGGCACATAACCGGATTTCCCCTCTTCTATTGCTTTCTTTGCCAAATTCAGCTTAGTCGTTTGATATTTATTTTTATACCAATCAATCACATCGGCTAACGCAACATTATGTTGGCTCATCGGCCAATAGGCCGCCCCGCCTGCCAAGAGCATCAAGATAAACAAAATCCATAACGGATGCCTGAGCACAAACAAAACCGCAAATATCGGAAAAGTGATGATGCTTAAAAAGATATAAAAAAACTTAAAAATTCCGCTTCTTTCTTTTGTTTCACTCATGCTCTGCTCCTCTGATTTATTATTCTAAAGTATATCAAAGATATTTAAAACTTGCTTAAATTTCATAATCAAATTTCCATTGACCGCTCTTCTTATCAAAAACACATCTCCGATTATCATATTCTTTTTTAAGCTGATAAATAGCCGAGCCCTCGCGTATCGGTGTGTAATATCTATCAAGAAGTGTCGTATCCACATAATGCACAATTTCATTATGCATTTTTTCATCAGCAAACTTATTAAAATAGTTACGACCAAATACAAACTTTGGCCTTTTCGTTTCTATCAGCATATTTATGTTCGGTTTAGGCTTAATCCCGACTTTATCACCGATAACATCAAGCTGACCGATAAGCTGCCAATAATACGCCGGATCTTTGGCAAATATATTATACATAAAGCCATTTCCGTTAAACACATAATCACACCGAGAAATATGCCGCGTAATATAATCCGGTAGATAAAATCTCTGTTGTTCCACCTCAAAAAGAGAATAATAGTATGTTCCCGTGTGCCATAGCATATACCCGACAGCACCTATAACAATTAACTCAACCACACGACAAATCCGATTGCACGCCATCAAAAGCGGCACACTGCATATTGCTGACAAATAAACCAACAACCAGTAATAATAAGAATAAGGTGAAAAATAAAATACGCGTTGCAAAAATTCGCAAACAAACAGCACTGCGACGACATTAAAACACGGCACTTTCTTACCTAAAAGGACAACAATAATACCGCCCCACCCCATCCATACCAAAATTTTTATCCAAATCGGGAATTCTGCGATTCGTGTTTTTTCAAACCCCTGCTCTAATGCCAGATTAAACGTATAATTGCAATCATAGTAGAGCTTCACCATATCATAGTAAAGAAGATATCCTAAAAAACCCAAAAGCAACACAATTGGCAAAACCAACGCTTTTCCCATATCGGATGTTTTAATCTTATTATCATACCAATACCATAGCGCCATAACCCCCAAAACAAACAGAGGAAACAGTGCTTTTTGTGCAAACAAAAAACTGACCGTCATCCATACCAAAGCAAACGTTAAGTCTTTACCTTTATGACACTTTAAATAGCGGATAAAATAATAAAGCCCGCCCATCAAACAAAAAATCATATAGTTATCAGGTCTTAAATCTATGGCATAAAGTTTATACCCCGGAGCCGCAACCATTGCTGCCGCGACCATTCCCCAAAACTTGTCGCCATAAAGCTCGTAAACAATCCGATATACATAAACAAGCGACTTCAAAAACACCAACAATGACACTAAACATGCCACTTCGGCAATCGTTGAATTATATTCAAAAAGCTTGGTTAACGGTGCAAACAAATACCATAATAACGGATTATGATGTTGGAAGAAATCCCGATACGGAACCTGACCGATGGCAATCATAAAACTGGAATGAATATGCTCAATATTATCTCCGTTTTGCGTTGGGAAATAAGCAACCGCCAATGCATAAAAAACAGCCGCCGCAACCAAATAGAAAACAATACCAAACATCGGCACATATTTAAAAAACAGTTCCCTTAAAGCATTTAAATTTATTTTACGTTTTGCACCAACCATTGTTCTTCTTTAAGATTTTCGCTGCAACTTAACCAAATTTATATTGCGTTTGAGTGCCTCACTTTGAGCCATATCTTCAACATCAATCACTTGTTTGCTCCGCCAATTCGGATATTTATCAATGTCCGTCCCCGGCAAGTTTTGAATTTTCATCGATTGGAAAACGTCTTCCGGCATCAACATAAATACTTCACTGTTTGTCTTAGCCATATATGCATGCACGGCTTCCTCCAACCCTTCCGGATAATTTTCTCCGTAAATATAATCACCGCAACGCAACTTATCTTGCGGCCAAACGCCAGCTCTATCTAAGGCATTGAGCAACAAGCGCCTTTCATGCTCGCGCCAATGATATGCCTTTTGCGTTTCCTCTTCCGTATAAAATCCCAGCTTTTGCATGGTTGCAATTTCTGTTCCAAACCACCAAGCTTTCAACGGAGGCATATCGTGTGTTCCGACCGAAGCAAAATATTTTTCTTCATACTCTTGCGGCTCTTTCATTGTCCCATTATCATCTTTGCGCTCGCTCCACAATACACCCAACAGATAGACATTGCGGTCAAGTAATCGTTCAATATATCCGCCTTCAACATTACCGATACATTCTCCGACCACTGCACATTTATTTAAATGACTCTCAATCGCCAAAATATTCATCATATCTTCTTCGTTGTAGCGAATATATGTTCCGGCGTCACCATTATCCGGAATAACAAACAATCTGGATAACCCCATAATGTGATCAATTCGTATGGCACCGGCACACATCATATTTGCCCTTAAAATACGAATAAACGGTTTATAACAACGCTCCTTTAACTCATCAGGATTAAATGCGCCCAAGCCCCATTTTTGCCCCAACGGAAAATAATTATCCGGTGGTGCACCGGCACCGCTTTTTGCCAAATAAAGTGATTTATCGCTCCATACTTCGGCGCTTGATTTAGAAACACCCACCGGCAAATCCCGATACAGCCCGATTGCCATGCCGCACTTTTTAATTTCGGCATAAACAACTTTTAACTGCCGCTCGGCTTCAAATTGCAAAAACTTAAAAAAGTCTATTTGGCGTGCATGCTCTTTGGCAAACTTTGAAACCGCATGACCCAAAGCTGTTTCTAAACCGGAAATATTTTTTTCTCCCAGATGTTGCCGTTCTTCGGCTATCGCTTGAAATACCGCTAATCGATGTAAGTCTCCATTATCTTTCTTTTTGTAATTTTCAAATTGCTTAACATACTCATCTGATTGATGGTCATTTAGTCGACAATATATGGCATAAAGTGCTTTCATCTTAAGAGCATTAACCGCCACATAGTCAATGGTTTCACTATCACGCGCTTTTTTAAGCAAATTCTCATCTTTATCACTTTTATGATAAAACGGCACTTTCTCCACATCAATATACATCGGATTTAAAAACAATCTGCTGACCGAAGCATACGGACTGGCATTTTCCGGATAGCAATATTGCAACACGTTTAACGGATTAAGACCGATGACATCGCCACCGTTATCTGCAGTCAATTTAACCATATTCGCTAAATCTGTAAAATCGCCGATACCCCAATTTCGCTTGCTTTTTAATGAATAAAGTTGCAATGCAAAGCCAAATAACTTTTCTTTATTTTTTTTATCAAATACATAACATTTATCAGGAGCCACCGCCAACATTGTTTGATAAGTATTTTTGTTGGTCGTCAACTTTAACCGATAATAGCCGATAGGCAAAACATCTGAAATTTCTGCCCTGAATTTCACATACGCACTCCGCCCCTCTTGCCTTGTTTCCTCCTCCTCAAACAAGACTTCGACCTCACTGAAATCATCACTTTCCTCCGGTGCTATCTCAACATAAATATCACCTTCGGCTTCTTCTTTATTAAGCACCACATCAAAGAAACGTTTATCTTCCCTAAAGACGTATATTGCCTCCATCGCACGCTGCCAACGTTTTTTCTCTAACCATTCCAACGACCTTTCAACCGCTGCATCATCTTTGGCTTTATATCCCATATCTTCAATCAAAAATCTGAGCAACTCATCAGAGGCTTCCACCGTTTTGTATCCGCTGCCTGCAAAATACTGATAAGATGTATAGATATGAACTTTATCAGCTAATTGTTTCAACAAAGAAGACATCTCCCACTCTCCTATTTTTTAATTTCAAAACACAGCACAGACCACGCCGGAACCCAAATTTCCACGCCGGCACCGAATTTATCCGCCTCTAATTGACCTGATGTATCTAGCAACAAATTCCAAGTATAAGATTTTTTAATATTCGGCAATTTCCATTTCACATCATTGGTATTGGCATTAAAAATCACCATAAACATTTTTTCGTTAGCCGCTACCATATAAGACAATGCATGACGATTGCTTTGATACCAATCAGCTTGCTGGAACTCCACTCCCTTTTCGGTAAACCAGGCCAAATCTTTAACCGTTTGCTTATTATCAATATACACACCGTTAAAAAAGTTATTACGATTAAAAATACCGATTTTTCGTCTGAGTTTAATCAAATTTTTTACAAACCGGATATTTTCGATTTCTTCCTGACCGATTGTATCCCACACCAAATACGAGATGATATTATCCTGACAATAGGCATTATTATTACCGAATTGCGTATTCATAAACTCATCACCGGCTCTGAGCATCGGTGTTCCGAACGAAAGTAACAACGTTGCCGCCATCGCACGCCGGCGCAATTTTCGATTTTCTAAAACAAGCCTATCGGTTGTAATGCCTTCAAAACCGGAATTATAGCTCCACGTTGCATCTGTTCCGTCACGATTATCTTCGCCGTTTGCCTGATTATGCTTATGATTATAGCAAACCAAATCATTAAGTGTCATACCGTCATGAACACTGATATAATTAATAGAGCTCCAAATCGTCCGCCGTGTCGGACCGAATATATCACTGGAACCGGAAATACGACTGGCAAGCTCACCGATTTGTCTGTCATCTCCACGCCAAAAACGTCTGACCACATCACGATATCTGTCATTCCATTCTAAATGTCCGGGAGGAAATGCCCCCAACTGATAACCGCCGATGCCGACATCCCACGGCTCATCTGTCATCTTAACCAAACGCAACACTTCATCTTGTCTGACCGACATTAAAAAGCCGCTGTTTTGACTAAATTCTTGTTTAACTCTGGCAAGTGATGTCGCCAAGTCAAATCGAAACCCGTCAACATGCATTTCTTCGACCATGTAGCGAAGTGAATCCATAACAAGCGTCAACACATACGGATTTTGCAAATTAAACGATGCGCCACAACCAGTGCTGTCATAGTAATAGCGTTTATTTGTGCCGTCCAAGGTATAATAGCTTTCATTATCAATACCGCGATAAGAAAGTGTCGGCCCCAGATGATTTCCTTCAAAAGTATGGTTATAAACCATATCCAAAATCACTTCCAGTCCTTCCTCATGAAAGTGCTTTACCATTTTCTTAAAATCATCGCTGTTACCGCCAACCAAATAGCTGGGCTCAAAAGCAAAGAAATTGAGTGTTTCATAGCCCCAATAATTAGATTTAACGCCATCATACCGTTCGGCCATAAAAGCATTAATCGGCAACAATTCAACGGATGTCACACCAAGCCACTTGAGATAACTGCACACACTTTTACTGGCAAGTCCCGCTAACGTTCCACGCTTAGCATCTTGAACCTTTGGATGCAGTTTGGTAAACCCTTTGACATGAAGTTCATAAAAAACCATTTTTGATTCATCAACTTGTGGAGGCACATCATCGCCCCAATCAAAGGTGTTATTATCCGTAACCACAGATTTAGGCACATACGGAGCACTATCCAAATAAGAAAAAGATAAATCCTGATCCGGACTATCCGTATCATACCCGAAAATAGCCTTATTACGAATCAAACGACCGACAAGTTTTTTGGCATACGGATCAATCAACAATTTGTTCGGATTAAATCGTTTACCCTTTGCCGGATCATACGGGCCGTAAACCCGATACCCGTAAACCTGTCCTACCTTTACACCTTCAAGATAAATATGCCAAATATTGTTTTCTTTAACCGGCATCTCAAAACGGCCGATTTCTTTAACGCCTGCTTGATCATATAAGCAAAGTTCCACTCTTAGGGCACCGGCAGAAAAGAGCGCAAAGTTTACGCCCCATTCATCTGCTGTTGCCCCCATCGGATAAGCGCGTCCGTCCCAAACTTTAATATCCGGCATTTACCCTCTCTATAAAAATTAGTATCTGATGTGTTTTAACACAATGGTAGAAAGCGGCGGCAACGTCAATGTGATGGAATGTGGGCGTCCGTGCATACTCTCATCATTGGCATAAACTTCGCCTTCGTTTCTGACACCACCACCCCAATAGTTTTTATCATCACTGTTAAAAATTTCTTGGTATGCACCCGTATCAGGTACACCGATTTTAAAGTTATGTCTGACTACCGGCGTGAAGTTACAAATAACAATCATATAATTGTTATAGTCATGTCCGCGACGGATATACGAGATAACACTGTCATCGGCATTGGCATGGTCAATCCACTCAAAACCTTTATAATCAAAATCCTCTTCGTAAAAAGCAGAATTTCCTTTATACATCAAGTTCAAATCTCTGACGCAATTCTGCATACCCCGATACATCGGATATTGCAACAAATGCCACCTTAAACTCTCAGCGGAATTCCACTCCCAATCTTGCCCGAATTCACAGCCCATAAACAACAGTTTTTTACCCGGATGTGTCCACATAAAACCATAATATGCGCGAAGATTTGCAAACTTTTGCCATTCATCGCCGGGCATTTTTCCGAGCATAGAACCTTTGCCATGCACAACCTCATCATGAGAAATCGGCAAAATGAAATTCTCGTTAAAAGCATAAAGCAGACCAAACGTCAACTTGCCATGTTCATATTTACGATAAATTGCATCTTTACTGATATAGGTAAGCGTATCATTCATCCACCCCATATTCCATTTGTAACCGAAACCCAATCCACCCATTGAAGTAGGACGAGAAACCATCGGCCATGCAGTAGATTCTTCAGCGCAAGTCAATATCCCCGGACAAGTGCCATAGCAAAGTTCATTCATTTTTCTTAAAAACGCAATCGCTTCCAAATTTTCATTGCCGCCGTAAATATTCGGTATCCACTCACCGTTTTTACGAGAATAATCAAGATAGAGCATTGAAGCAACCGCATCCACACGCAACCCGTCAATATGATGTTCTTTTAACCAATAAAGCGCACTGGAGCACAAAACATTGCTGACCTCTGTCCGTCCGTAATTATAAATTTTAGTTCCCCAATCTTTATGTTCACCTTTTCTCGGATCCGCATGTTCATAAAGATGCGTGCCGTCAAATTCGACCAAACCGTGACCGTCTTTCGGGAAGTGAGCCGGCACCCAATCCATAATCACCCCGATATTAGCTTGATGGAATTTATCAATCATATAGCGGAAATCATCCGGATTACCAAACCGTGATGTCGGGGCAAACAACCCTGTTACCTGATACCCCCACGAGGCATCTAACGGATGTTCACATAACGGCAAAAATTCCACATGCGTAAAGCCCATGTTCATAACGTATGGAACCAAGGTATCTGCCAACTCGCGATAGGTCAAAAATTCCGAACCGTTTTCCCCTTTTCTCCGCCATGAACCGAGGTGCACTTCATAGATACTCATCGGTCTGTCAAAACTGTTATAAGACGCACGATATTTCATCCAATTATCATCACCCCAATGATAGTGTCCTAAATCAAAAACGATAGATGCAGTCTTTGGACGAACCTCAGAATAAAACGCCATCGGGTCACTCTTGGTCAGAATATATCCTTCATGCGTTTTAATTTCATACTTATAATATTCTCCCTCTTTAATGTTTGGAATAAAAATATCCCACACGCCACAACCGTAATGCTTACGCATAACATTCACGCGACCGTCCCAATTATTAAACGAACCGATAACCGAAACACGCTTGGCATTAGGTGCCCATACCGAAAAACCAACACCGGAAACACCGTTGATTTCCATAACATGTGCGCCGAGTTTCTTATACAAATCGAGGTGATTACCTTCCGCAAAAAGATACTCATCTATATCACCCAAAATAGAAGGAAAAGAATAAATATCTTCCTCTTCATAAACGTGCCCCTGATCGTTGGTAATTCTAAACTTATATTTAACATCATCAGGATTCTGCACACCTAAATTGATTTGATAAAAACCACGCTCATCAAGTTTGGCCATCATTCCCCATGAGCTACCGTCACGAGCAATTACTTCTATGGATTTTGAATTCGGTTTATACGCACGAATAAAAATCTCTTTACTTCCCTTATCACGATGCACACCCAACACAGCCATAACATTTTCATAATCGCCGTTGATAATACATTCCATTTCATTTTTTGAAAGCAGATTATTCATATTCCCCCCTTGCGGATTTAACACGGCAAAATTCTGCCGCTCTTTGTTTCCCTCATTTTTAACAGCTGTATTTTTAACTGTGTTGGTCATAACTATAAAACTCCAAAATAAAATAAAAATCTAGTATCAACTCATGTATAAAGCAAAACAAAAAAAATGCAAGAAAATTGTCAGATTTTTTTATATATTTAATTCCGATTTTTTATTTTAAAAGCAACCCTTTGGCTTTAAAAAAAATATTCAAAAATTTTACCGTTTTTTAAAAATCGCAACACCCGATTTTTCAAAATTGATCTCAAAAATTTGGTTATCCGTTCATTTTTTTTGCACAATAAAAAAATTTTTTCAGCTCCAAAATTTTTCAGATAAGTTTGCCTTTAAGTCTTAGAAAAAAATCATAGCAAAAACACAACGTTGCACATCAAAAAAACATTTTGTTTTCAAATACATATCATACACTTTTCAACAAATAAAAATACACAAAAAACATCTCATTTTGTACCCGAAAAAAATTTTCTGCGTCCCTCTTTTTTTTAATTTTTTTTAAACTATTTATGACTATAACATGACTCAATTGCGATTTTTTAAAATTTCGTATTTACAAAAAAAAATTTTTATTTTATAGTAACCAACGTTAAGACACTTTTTTGGAGAATTGAAATGACATTCAATGAAAATTTAATTAGAGAAGCTGCTTACTACAACTGGCAAAATGCTGGTTGCCCATTCGGTCAGGATGAAAAATTCTGGAACATGGCCATTGAACAAATCTATGGTAGCAAAGCAACTCAATCTTGCTGCAAGACATCTTCTTCTAAGAAGACATCTAGCAACAAAAAATCTACTTCTTCTAAATCTAAAAAGAAGTAATTTTTCAAGCTTTGAAAATTAAAAAACCTCCTTTGATTTAAGGAGGTTTTTTTATACCTAAAAATCAAAATTCATTTACCTAAAATTAAATCTCTTTTCCTAAAATAACTCTGTTAAGTAACCAGAGAAAATTGAAATGAAAAAAACAAATCCGTTAAAACGATTAGACATTGCCTGCTTTTTGCGCTCGCAACTATACCTTGCACCGGTGTTATTACTGTTTTACCAACAAAATGGATTAACTATCACCGACTTCATTTTATTCCAAGGAATTTTCCAATTAACCGGAATTGTTTTTGAGATTCCCTGCGGCTATATTGCCGATACAATCACCAAGAAAAAAGTGCTCATTTTAGCCTTTACCTGCTTCTTTTTAAGAGCGGCATTATGGCTCAATTTTTCGGGTGTTTATATCGTCTTACTGGGTGAATTATTTAATGCACTTTCCAGAGCATTTCTATCCGGCGTTTATGACAGCTATATATATGATTATCTTCGTTCTGAAAACAAAACCAAACGCATGTTAAAAGAATGCGGACGCACCAATTTTGCCATGTCCGGCGGTGCCATGTTTGCTGCCATATTCAGTGCTTGGTTATACAAACATTACGGCACAGTCATTCTGCTTTCATTAGAATTTTGTTTAACCCTGACCAGTATCATTTTGTTGACCACACTTCCGAACCCACCTTCGGCACGCCCGCACGGTATCACCTTAAAACAGAAATTCATTGAGATAAAAGATACCACTATTGCCACCATCAAAAATCGCAACATCAATGTCTACATTTTATATTCGGCATTGCTCTTCTCCACCACCTCACTCTTTTGTTGGTGCTTCCAACCGTTACTTAAAATTTCTGCCGCACCGATATTCATGTTTAGCATCATCCCTGTCATCAACCACGCACTCCGCGCCGGATTCGCATACTATGTTAACCGACTCAAAAATTTCTTAGGATTTAACCGTTTATGGGCTGTAACCTCCTTTTTATGTTTTTACTCTTTTGCCTGTATGATTTTAAGTTTTTATTTCAAGATGCCTTACATTTCAGGTCTTTGCTTATTCTTTGTCTGCATCGGTATCGGATTCCAACAGGCAACGGCAATTGCTAATATCAACCATATTCACACCTTTGCACTTGAAGAAACGCGCGCCACCATTTCCTCGGTAAATAATATGTTGCAACAAACTATTTCCGGCATTTCTTTGATATGTTTCAAATTTGTTGTTTCTTCAGGTGAAAGCGGTAGTGGACTGGGTTTTTCCGGCGCATTTAGTATCTTTTGCGTTTTCTATATGACGATGTTTGCTTTCCTCTTTTACAAGATATCTCATCGCCCGTCTTAAACCGACACAAATACCTTTTAATCTTAACCAAATATAAAGCAATTTTGCTTTAAAATCAGCACAAATCATGTTAATTTTATAAGGATATTTTAGATGTCTGCTTGGCTTGTTTTTTTAATTGTTGCCGTTATCTTTTTCTTTGTAGAAATTTACACACCGACAATGTTTTTCTTAAACTTTGCGCTGGCCTCTCTTATCTGCGCATTTTTAGGCATTTTTACTGACAATTACAATCTGCTTGTGCCGGTTTTTGTAATCCTCTCTATTGTATTCATCTTATTCCTGCGTCCACTCTTAAATCTTCATCCGCAAAGGACCGCCAGCAAAAAGTTTGAATCACAATATATCGGACAACTTGCAACCGCCATCACCGATATTACCGCCTTCTCAGGTCGCATTCAAATTTATGATGAAAATTGGGAAGCGCGCCTTGCTGATGATGATAAACCGGACATTAAAAAAGGCGCTAAAGTAACCATCATTCGTCATGATGATTTAACCATGTATGTCGAAAAGAAAGGAAAAAAATAATGGAAACATTCTTAACGCTTTTAGTCTTATTGGCCATATACTTTGTCATTAAAGGCTGTATTATCGTTGAACAGCAGGAAGTCGTTATTATTCAACGCTTAGGCAAATACAAAGAAACCCTTTCTGCCGGTCTTAATTTTATCGTTCCGTTTATAGATTCGCCCAAAAACATCTATAAAAAAGTAACCATCAACTACCGCGATGGCAATTCCACTTCATATATGCAAAAAACCAACCGCATAGACCTGCGTGAAACAGTTTGCGATTTTCCGCGTCAAAGCGTGATCACCAAAGATAACGTATCCATTTCCATTAATGCGGTATTATACTTCCAAATTTTCAATCCGGAAAAATCCGTTTATGGCGTTGAAAATCTCTACGAAGCAATCGAAAAATTAACTCAAACCACACTGCGTCAGCTCATTGGTAAACTGGAGTTGCAAGAGACCTTAACATCACGCGATAAAATCAACACCGAACTTAGAGAAACGATAGACAGTGCTTCTGATAAATGGGGTGTCAAAGTAAATCGTATTGAGCTTCAAGACATCACCCCGCCGGCAGATATTCAAGCCGCTATGGATAAGCAGATGAAAGCCGAGCGAGAAAAGCGCGCCATGATTTATGAAGCCGAAGGTGAAAAAGAGTCTTCCATTCGTATCGCCGAAGGACAAAAAGAGGCCGCAATTCGCCAAGCAGAAGGTGAAAAAGAAGCCGCCATTTTAAAGGCCGAAGGTATCGCCCAAGCCCGTATGGTTGAAGCTGAAGCAGAAAAAGAAGCGATTAACCGTATCATTGAAGCCTTATCCTCTAAAGGACAAGCCGATAAATACTTAATCGCCATGAAGTATCTTGAAACCCTAAAAGAAATGACCACCGGCAAGGATAATAAGGTTGTATATCTGCCTTATGAAGCCAGTGCCATTATGAGCTCTCTTGACGGCATCAAAGAAATGTTGGCAGTTAAAAAGAGCGCTTAAAGATTGTTTGGAAGGAGTGCGTAAATGTTTATTATGCTGACAGTAGGACTGTTTATTGCTAAATTTTTAGCCGTTGCTGTTGTGGGACTGTTCTTCTTGGAAGATTTGGAATTGGTAAAGTCTATAGATAGCGTTACTTATAACACTTATGCGCTCTTAGCCGGCGGAGCATTTATCTCTTTACTCCTTTTTGCACTGGGCAAAAAATTGCTTTGGCTCATCATCTTTTTGGTATGCGGCGGACTATATGCCACTATGTATAACGGCACAGAAGAAATCAGTGCCATACATAAAGAAAATGATATTCAAAGTCGCTATTTTAAGGACACGGCAACATTCAGCGCCCGTATGTTGGAAGCGCTTCAATATTTCAATCAAAAAACAAAATAACAATATTTGAATAGCTAAAATTCAGATATAAAAAAGCGGTCATTTCGACCGCTTTCTTTGATAAAAGCTAAGAGAACAGATTAACGTCTGGTCAAACGAGATTGTCCGCTCAATATCGCCGCTCTGTTTTTAGCTGCTGTGATCGCTTCCAATCTTGCCTTTTCTGCTTCTTCTAATTTTTTAAGATCAGCTTCAGTAAACTTTCCATCAGGTTTCGCCGCATTAGGTGAAACACCATAAGCTTCGGCAATACGTTTTTCTTCTGAGCGCATTGTTGCGGCATAATCCTCTGGTTCACCTTCAATAGTTGCCATTTCCGGAGAAATTCTTGCTACTTTCTTCCTGGCCTCTTTCATAGCTATGGCATTTTTCATCCTTTCGGCAGCCTCTAGTTTTGCTATCTTTATATCCTCAATACGCGTTCCTACTCGGTTACCTGCTTGTTCAAGCATATCTACACCAAACAGCTGAGGATGATTTTTATTAAAATTAACGCTGTTATTATCAATTCTTGTCACAAAAGCATTTGCCGCACTAATATATTTCTTCGCCTTAGCCTCAGGTATAGGTTTACCATCTTTGTCAGTTACAGAGAGCGGATGCACACCGTCCGGATAAAGAACTTTTACACCATCAATGGTAACCGAACTTAATTTACCTTCAAAAAATACCGCCTCTTTCTTTTCCTTTGGAAAGGCCACTGTTCTTTTAGTAGGTTCTTTTTTATCTGTTACAATTACCCAATCTTTCTGCTCATTTGCCATTGCTTTTCTCCCGATAATAGTTATTTATAGATATATTTTACCATGTTTTAAACTCATTGTCAAACAATTTAGAACAAGGTAATTTTCACGCCAAATACGCTTTTAACTCAGCCATACTCTTAAAAATTTTATTAACGCCCAAATCCCTAACCGCTTTCAAATGCGTTTCATTATCGCGATACATCAAAGAACCGGCAAAACAAATCGGCTCCATTCCGGCCGCAATCGCCGCCTGTAGCCCTGCAATAGAATCCTCAATGACAATGCAATCTTTAGGCTCAAATCCCATAATCTTTGCTGCCAAAAGAAACGTATCCGGAGCCGGCTTCCCTTTTTTCACAAAATCTATGGTAACCACATTATCAGGCGTAAATATATGCTCTAATCCAACTGCCCTGATTTTCAACACTGTTTCAGCCATATCACCACCTGTCCCCATGGCATGCTTATAGTTAGGAAGCGCCAATACGTCATCAATCCCCTCCATGCGGTCAAACCCTTTATCTATCAGCTGATAACACCTCTCACCGATTTCGCGCATTGCCTCATCGGAGGGATAAATTCCTAAACTGTGCAACACTTCCAACTGACGACTAAACGCCTGTCCGGCAAGATAGTGATTTATGGTCTTAAAATCCCAATTAAGCCCGCAATATTCGTTAAAAACATCTAGCTCCGTTTGCAGCCAAAGTCTTTCTGTATCCGCAACAACTCCGTCAAAATCCCAAATAATCAACTTTTTCAATGTATTTCTCCAACTATTTACTCTGAAAACTTTCACCGTTTATCAATAATCGAACGGCAAGCGGACGACGACCTTTTTGATAAGAATAAACAATCTCCGCATCATTTTTTGAATTTCCGATAGCTCTATCCAAATCATACGCACTTTCTTCCGCCACATAAAAACGTCCGGATTTCCCCCAACGTCCGTTATCTAACGCACGGTAAAAATCCTCTTTAGGACAAATATTATCATCAAATTGAGTGCAATCGGTATTTTCCCAATCAATTTGATAGCGAATATAATGTCCTGAAAGTAAAGACATCGGGTCATAACCTTTAATGCGAATAATGACTTCTTTCCCAAAACGAATTTGCGCACTCAAAACACATACACCGATAAACAGCAAAATCGTCGGAGCCAAAACCAAAAGTAAATAACGATATTTCTTAAGCATTTTTTTGTTCTCCAATCAACCGATTAATAAATTTAGGCAGGTATTTAAGCAACAGCAACAAACCGATACCGATTAATATCAATCCGAAACCGGTTTGCCATAATCCCAACGATGCTGCCAAATTAAAATATAACATAAGCACAATTAGCGCACCGAATTTAACATTGCGACGGATGAGTTTATAAGCACCGTAATGCTTATAAATTACACCCGATACAGTCAAAATAACTGCCGCAATAAACAAACGATAAAGATGTGTTGAACGCCACGCAAATATAATGTAAAGCGCCAAGCAAAAATATGCTGCCCATAATGAATATCTCCGCCAAACATCACCAAAAGAAACTTGCGGTGCGTATAGCGCTATCATTTTACCGATAAACGCCAAAGCCCCGAACAACGCAATCTGATACAGCATATAATCACCAAACGGATTAAGAATAGCGCCAAATCCCTGCGGTCTTAACATATCGTGCAGATATGTGCCGCACCATAAAAGAAATACCGGAGTCCAAAAACAAGCAACATACTGTTTTTTTGCCGCAAAAAGTAATGGCGCACCAAGCACACTCCAAATAAACAAAACCGAATACCACTCCCCACCGTTTAATTGAAAAATTTGGATAATTAAGCCAATTGCAGCCCCGATTAACATAAATAAACCGGCAAGCATGGATTCAGCGGCTTCAATCTTACCTCTTTCCTGCCAATAAAACGATAATCCGCCGGCACAAATTAGCAAACCGAATATCACAATCAATTTAAATGTATCATTGATATTTTCCCAATTAGAGGCAATAATGGAAATTACCCCGACACCGATGGAAAGCACCGCCAAAAGAGTAATCAGCCGACCGACAAATCCTTTGGATTTAGCATCTTCAAACGCTAATATTTGCGCCTTTTGTCGCTCTGTAATAATTTGGGCTTTGACCAACTTATCTAATTGTTTTGCCTTAAACACCCACATCTCCTGTTGATTGATATCACAGAAATAATCCTAAAGATTCTTTGTTTAAAAATAGTTTACAAAACTAATCCCGCGTATTAAAACAAAATCAAAGGAGATGAATAATGTCAAACCTCAAAACCAACGCCATGCGCATTTTAGATAAGCATAAAATCAACTATACGACACATTGTTATGCGGATACCCCAGCCATATCCGGTATAGAGATTGCTACCGTGCTTCATGAAAATCCAGATGAGGTTTTTAAAACTTTAGTCACCACCGGCAAAACCGGCACACATTATGTTTTTATGATTCCCGTTGCCGAAGAACTGGACTTAAAAAAGGCAGCTATTGCTGTTGGTGAAAAATACGTTGAAATGCTAAAGCAAAAAGACTTGCTTCCATTGACCGGATATGTCCATGGCGGTTGTTCACCGATTGGCATGAAAAAGCTGTTCAAAACTACCATCCACCTGACCGCTACCGATTTTCCGACAATTATGTTTTCTGCAGGTGCCATCGGCTACCAAGTTGAGATGTCATTTGACGAGCTCAATTCCGTTATTCCGGTCATAACCGCCGATATTATCGCCTAAAAATTACTCCACATCAAAATCAAAATATGTATCCTGATACGGTTCATCTTTTAATGTAAAATGCCACCATTCGGATTCTAACGGATTAAATCCGGCTTTAACCATCGCGTCACGCAAAATTTGACGATTATTTTTCTGTTCTTCGGTTAAATCTTGATAATCTGGGTGCGATATTTCGCTGAACAAATCAAATGTTCCCCCCATATCTACAAACGAACCGTCTTTTTTGATAATCGTTAAATCAACCGTGCTTCCTCTGGTGTGTCCTGATTTTTCCATAATGTATTTGCCTTCAAGCAAATTGGATTTTTCTAAATCTGGGTAAAACGTTTTATCTCCGGAATCTTCCGCATCGTTAATCCACCGCACAAAATTATCAACGGCCTTTTGTGGGCGATATGAGTCCCATATAAGCAAACGATAGCCCTGCCCTCTCAAATCATCTGCCGCTTTTTTAAGCGCCGCCAACGCTTCTTTGGTCAGATAAGCCCTAGGAGCTTTATAGCCGTCAATTTTATTGCCAGTAAAGTTATTCGTCGAATAATAGCGGATATCAAACGCCGCATCGTCAATCACTGTGCTGATTTCGGCAAAATCGGTTTTATCGGTAGAAATTGTGTCAGCTGTTGCCGCAACCGAACTGCCGGAAAATATCATCAATGCAATTAAAAACTTTCTCATAATCCCCCCATAAAAAAATGGTGGGTGTAACAAGACTTGAACTTGTGACCTCTGCGATGTGAACGCAGCGCTCTAACCAACTGAGCTATACACCCGAAAACCTTTTTTGTATTACCACACATATTTTAAATAGCAACCCAAAACCGTCAACAAAGGGCAACTTTTTACCGCTGGCGGATTGAATAGAGAAAACGAATTAGTATATTTACAATAATTTAACTTATATTTTTTTTATACTAAGCCCAAATATAAAGAGGGCCAGCCGCTTTACTGGAGCATTGATTAAAAGGAGATCTTAAATGAAGAAAAAAATTATTTTTCACAACAGCCTTAGTCGCCGTATCATTTGCTGTCAACAACGCTTTAGCAGAGACAATTACGGAACGACAAGTTATCAACTCTGGTGAAGAAAGAACTTTTAATCAAGCAACCGCAGACGGAATTGACAGCCCTTACATGAGTGGCGGTGTCATTAAAAATGCGGGAACGGTCAATATAAACGATTCAGAATTTACTAACGATTCTGCCGACTATGGTGGGGTAATTTATAATTCAAACGAATTAAACATTGATTCTTCTACATTTAATAACAATCACGCATCCTCCTCCGGCGGCGCCATTCACAACAGCACAAACGGCACTGTAAACATCACCGGAAATACAACTTTTGAGAGCAACACCCATAGTCCTAATGCCGGTGATGACATTCCTAATGATGTTTTTAACACGGGAACCATAAATCTTAATCCTGATAAAAAGGAAAAGATCTTTTTTGGCGGCGGTATTGACGGTGATGGCGGTAGTGAACACGGAACCCTGAATATTAATGGCCAAGGTGAGGTTTGGGTCAGAAATGAGTTAATCTATCATGATGTCAATCTGAATTCCGGCTCGTTGGTATTAGCTCCGTCAACATCAGCAAAAGCATCCCGATTCGTTATTGAGGAAAATGCAAAATTCAGTGCAAACAACACAGTATTTAAGAACAGCCATGCCGGTGAAGAAGAAGATGGCGGAGCTATTTCCATAACCTTTGCAAATGAGGATAATGCCGGCGAGGAACTCATCAGTATCACCAGCTCTGAGTTTAAGAACAATACGGCTGAAAGCGGTGGAGCCTTTAGCAATTTACAAGGAATGTCATCAGGCGACGCCTGGAAAAATACCACCGTTTGGATGCAAGGCTTAGCCAACCATGCAAAACTTGATACAACATCAAAATCTAACGGTTTCAAAGCAGATACTTACGGCGCAGCTTTCGGTGTAGAAAAGAAAATCGATAATGATGTAAAAGCAGGTATCGGTTATGCTTATAACAAAACAGATGTTAACAGCAAAGGGCGTGATACTGATGTTAAAACCCACACCCTCTTAGCCTATGGCAAATATAACCCATTCGTAAACTCCAGTGAATATTCACAGTGATTTTATTGACGACCGAATTTTTCCTGTAATTTGTGTAAAAATAATTTTACCACTGAAGCGCGCATAGATAATTTGTTACAAACAATATTTAATTTAGTCTCCAGCTTGGACTCTAGCGGACGAAAACAAAGCGGTCTCTTATCGGAAGTATCTGCCAATTTATCCAAGGTTATTGCATATCCGATGCCGGATTTAACCATTATCGCGGCATTAAATATTGAAAATAGTATTTGCTATGTAAAAATAAACATTTTATATTGAAGATAAAGTAAATTAAACATGGGAGAAAATTTATGAAAATGAAAACATTATGTGCTTTGTCAATGACAGCTTTAGGTTTGGTCTTTGCCGCACCGGACAGCGCAAGTGCTGCTGAAGGTAACAATACAGAATGGGACAAGGTGTTTGCTAAATCCGACAAGGTTGATGTTAAAAAAGTAAGCTTTAAGAACAGATTCGGTATTGAGCTGGTAGGTGATTTGTATGAGCCAAAGAACAAACCGGAAGGCAAAATGCAAGCAATTGCTGTTTCTGGCCCGTTTGGTGCAGTTAAAGAGCAATCTTCCGGACTTTATGCGCAGACCCTAGCAGAACGTGGTTTTGTAACCTTGGCGTTTGACCCGTCATTTACCGGTGAATCCGGCGGAAACGTGCGCAATGTCGCATCGCCGGACATTAACACCGACGACTTTTCGGCAGCGATTGATTACTTAATCACTCTGCCGGAGGTTGATGAAAACAAAATTGGTATTATCGGTATTTGCGGTTGGGGCGGATTTGCTTTGAATGCGGCGGCTCAAGATACACGTATCAAAGCAACCGTTACATCTACAATGTATGATATGACAAGAGTGTCTGCTCACGGTTATAATGACAGCATGTCTGCCGAAGACTTATATAAAATGCGCGAGCAACTAAACAATCAGCGCTCAAGAGAAGCTCAAGGCGCACCGATTGCCGAAGCTCCGGGCTTACCGGATAAATTAACCGGTGAAGAACCGCAATTTGTGCAAGACTATTTCAACTATTATAAAACAAAACTCGGTTTTCACCCACGCTCTATCAATTCTAACGGCCATTGGAACGTGACTTCTGCATTATCACTAATTACCCAACCGATTTTAGCTTATGCCGACACAATCAAATCACCGGTATTGATGATACATGGTGAAAAAGCCCACAGTCGTTATTTTTCGGAAGATGCATTCAAAAAGCTGACCGGTGACAACAAAGAACTGATGATTATTCCGAATGCGAATCATACCGATTTGTATTACAAAACGGATGTTATCCCGTTTGATAAAATGGAACAATTCTTTAAGACCAATTTGAAATAATGCGTGGATTGCAACAAATATTAAGACTGTTGGTGTCGGTAATTATTTTATCGGCATCAACAGCCTTTGCTTTGGAGAACGAAACGATGCAAATGAAGATAGGAGATAAAGCATATTCGGTTGTTTTGAACGATAATAATACAACAAAAGCCTTACGAGAACTCTTACCAATGACGGTTACAATGGCTGAATTTAACGGTAATGAAAAGTATTACCTTTTGCACAACTCATTGCCGAGCAGACCTGAACACATTGGGCAAATAAAATCAGGTGATGTTATGCTGTTTGGAGATGATAGTTTAGTTGTGTTTTACAAAGATTTTAAGACAACATACTCATATACACGTATCGGACATATAGAAAATGCTGCTGATTTAGAACAAACACTTGGTAGAGGCAGTGTAATTATAACTTTTGAATAGAAAGGACAATAAAATGACAAAGAAAATATTAATCGTATCAAGCAGTCTTCGCGGCGGCAGTAATTCCGAGATACTTGCGCACGAAGCAGAAAAAGGGGCAAAGGATGCCGGAAATGAGGTAGAATTTTTAAGTCTCAAAGGTAAAGACATTAAATTTTGCATCGGTTGCCTTGCCTGTCAGAAAACTCATAAATGCGCACAAAAAGATGATATGGCAGACCTAATCGGCAAAGTGCAAAATGCCGATGCAATCATTTTTTCAACCCCGATTTATTATTACGAAATGAGCGGACAGTTGAAGACATTTTTAGACCGTTGCAATCCGCTATACAGCCAAGAAAACAAATTCAAAGATGTATATTTGATTACATCTGCCTACGATAGTTCCGAAAATGCCGCAGACCGCGCAATCGATGGTCTTAAAGGTTGGATAGAGTGCTTTGAACAATCTCGTTTTGCAGGTGCTTTGGTAGGTGGCGGTGTAGATACGCCGAAATCAGCCGCAAATCGCGCGGATTTACTTAATAAAGCCTACGAGTTAGGAAAGAACATTTAGGATAAATAATGATGAAAAAGTTTCTAATGATATTGGCAATGTCTGCACTTTTAGGAGAAAACGCCATGGCGATAACCGTTAATATTTACTATACCGGCGAAAACGGTAATGCCCGCAAATTTGCGGAAGAAATGGAGCAAAGCGGCACCGTTGCCGCTATTCGTGCCGAAGAAGGCAACAAAAAATACGAATACTTTTATCCTAAAAATGATCCGGAAACAGTTTTACTGATTGACAGTTGGAAAAACCAAGAGGCGATTGATAAACACCATACCTCCCCGATGATGAACAAAATTACCGAACTGCGCAACAAATATGATTTGCACATGAGGGTTGAACGCTTTATTGAGGATGAAACAATCCCTGAGCAGGATCAAAACTTTATCAGGAAATAATCGGGAGGAAATATGAAAAGGTTTTTATCAATCATCTTAATGACAACAGTACTTTTGACAGGAGGTCAAACAATGGCAAAAGCTTTAAATGCGGAACAAGAATCTATTGCAGAAGTGGCGGCTTATGCGGCCAGAGGTAACCAAGAAGGATTAAAAAAAGCCCTTATCAAAGGACTGGATAATAAAGTTCCTGTTAATACTTTCAAGGAAATCTTGGTGCAATCTTATGCTTATTGCGGATTTCCACGTTCTTTAAATGCACTTTCCACTTTAATGCAAGTGGTGAATGAACGTGGCAACAAAGATGTATTAGGCAAAGAACCATCAGCCAAACCTCAAGGTGAAGCGTTAACTTATGGCACAGAAAATCAAACAAAATTAGTGGGAAATCCTGTTAAAGGGAAACTGTTTGACTTTGCCCCTGCCATTGATGAATACTTGAAAGCCCACTTGTTTGGAGATATCTTTGCCAGAGATAATGTGGATTGGAAAACTCGTGAATTGGCAACAATTGCGATGCTTGCCGCCCGAGATGGTGTAGAAAGCCAATTGGATGCTCACATCAACATTGGGAAACATAATGGTTTGACAGATGAAGAAGTTGCTCAAATCAAAACAATTGCTGATAAAACAGGAAATGACAGCCTGTTGTTTGGTTTTGGTGAGTTAAATCCCTATGGCAAATACTTTACCGGTAAAAGTTATTTAAAACCGATTACTACGTCAAACGGCGTACCGATGTATAATGTCACCTTTGAACCGGGATGCCGCAACAACTGGCATATTCACCACAAAGGCGGTCAAATTTTACTGGTCACCCAAGGTCGCGGTTGGTATCAGGCATGGGGCGAAGAACCGCAAGAGCTGCACCCCGGTGATGTTGTAAACATTCCTCCAGAAACCAAACATTGGCACGGCGCGGCAAAAGACAGTTGGTTTACACATATTGCCGTCGAAGTACCGACAAAAGGCGGCTCAAACGAATGGCTTGAGCCGGTAGCCGACGAGGAATACAACAAATTAAAGTAAGGACTAATTAAATGACAATGTGGATAATCATAATGTGGGTATCGATTTTTCTTGTAATCACATCCCTTTTTTATGTCAGCGCAAGAATATCAAACCTATTGGATTTTGCCAACATTGCCGAATGGGGTAAATTCAAACAATTCTCACTAGGATTATTGATAACATTGGGTTTTACCGGAATAATCGCACTTTGCATTGATTTCATAAATGCCATTGTCTGCGTAATATATGTGGCAATGATTTGGGCGGTTAGTGACTTTTCTTTTGGGTTGATAGAAAAAGTCAATCACTTCACATTCGGACATTATTATGCGGGCTTTACAGCATTATTGGTAAGTATCATAGCTTTAAGTATCGGTTGGCATTTAGACCACAATGTGTGGCAAACAAATTACGAATTAAAAACAAGCAAAAATATGCGAAATTTGAAAGTTGCAATGTTTGCGGATTCGCATATCGGAACAACTTTTGATGATATCGGCTTTGCTAAGCATTTAGATACCATTCAGGCGCAAAATCCGGATATACTGCTCATTGTCGGTGATTATGTTGATGACGGAACAACCAAAAAGCAAATGGTAAATGCCACACAGGCGTTAGGGAAAATGAAAACAAAATATGGAATTTATTATGTTTCTGGGAACCATGATAAAGGCTATTACGGCGCTGCTCATCGCGGCTTTTCTGAAAATGATTTGTTTAATGAGCTTAAAAAGAACGGTGTCAATATATTGCAAGATGAAAGCACTTTAATAGGCAACTCGTTTTATATCATCGGAAGGAAGGATTACTCCGTTCAGCGCGAGCAAGGCGGACATCGAAAATCAATAGAAGAACTTACAAAAAATTTGGATAAAAGCAAATATATGATTGTTTTAGACCATCAACCGGTGGAATATGATAAAGAAACAGACACAAAAGTTGATTTGGTATTAAACGGACATACCCACGGCGGACAACTGTTTCCGTTTAATCAGGTTGGCAAATGGATAAAAGCCAATGATTTGGTGTATGGTCATGAAAAACGAAGGAATACGGATTTTATTGTCACTTCCGGTATATCCGATTGGGCTATTAAATTCAAAACCGGAACAAAATCTGAATTTGTTATCATCAATATAACGAAAGGAAAATAAATGAAAGTATTACTGATTAACGGCAGCCCACATAAAGAAGGGTGTACTTATACGGCCCTTAATGAGGTGTCTGATACCTTAAATAAAAACGGTATTGAAACCGAAATCTATCATATAGGAACAAAACCGATTGCCGGATGTATCGCATGCCAAAAGTGCAGAGAAACCGGAAAATGCATATTTGATGACGGGGTAAACGAAATCGGCACCAGATTAGATGAATTTGATGGGATTATTTTGGGAAGCCCGGTTTATTATGCCGGACCATCGGGGCAAATGTGCGCTTTTTGTGATAGATTGTTCTTTTCTAATTTCGGAAAATTTGCGGGCAAATTAGGGGCTGCTGTGGTTTCTTGCCGCAGGAGTGGCGCAACAGCCTCATTTGACCGCCTAAACAAATACTTTACGATGAATAATATGCCGGTTGTAAGCTCTCAATACTGGAACATGGTACATGGTTT
>Ga0247610_10000621_pt1 | contig 48494 bp, 57 predicted proteins | sample 174DNAGHGhighgp2_FD_193483 | JGI IMG/M metagenome (GOLD analysis project Ga0247610, IMG submission 193483) | Sheep rumen microbial communities from Palmerston North, Manawatu-Wanganui, New Zealand - 1742 DNA GHGhigh gp2 | ecosystem: Host-associated > Mammals > Digestive system > Stomach > Rumen...
GGAAATTACATGATATTTAACTCACAAAACATAGACAAACCTCAAGTATTAGAATTAATACTTATTCCAAGCGAGGATTACTGCTTTGTATGTAATCTTACAGAGGGAGACCCTGAGGAAATACTAAAATGGGGATTAAAACCAAAACAGCTACATAAGAAAGTACCCTACCTAAAACAGTGCATGCCAGCAAATCGTAAAGGATCAGCAATTATCAGAGTAACATACAAAGGCAGAATTAAAAACAACAAACATAAAAAAGAGGACACATTCATCATTGAACAAAAATTGAGTAGTGAATGGCACCCCATAGAATACAACCTCCAGGGAATAACTAAAATGAGAGGGGTATATCAAATAAGAATACCTAATCATATCAGAAGTAGAACAGTAGTAGGTGGTACGACAATTCAAACAGCTATGAAATTAAGAGATTTTTATGAATCTGAATGTTTTGCTAATGTTCCGGAGATGATGTCTGGACGTAAAAAAGCACCACATGGAATAAATAGGAAAATAACAGAGTATGTGGAATCACATAATGTGATTAAAAAAGAGGAAATACAGAAATTGTACAATGAAGAGGGGAGTTATTTTTCAGGTGGGAAATTTACAGTACCTATTGAAGATTGGGAAGAGTACCAACAGTTTAAACGGTGGAAACAGTTTGAATCACAGAAAAGTTAAGGAGGATTAAGGAAATGAGTAACAATAAACCAACAAAAGAATATGTGGAGTTACGTAAACTACAGAAAACTTATGGAAATTTATTTGATAAAGTAAGGTTTAACAATGGATTAGATAACTGGGATGAACTGCCTACGTTAATCTTTAATAAAGCTGATGTGAATAAACCTAAGTTAATATATTTAGGTAATATAATTGGAGAAATAGCAGTAGTGGTTTTTAATAATCAAATATTTAAATGGCACCTCCAATCTAAACAACTTAAAGAATATATTCCTTTTTTGGAGCACGTATGCTTTACTAGAATAAAAAGAGGTGTGCGTAAAATGTTAAAAGTAACATATAAAGGTACTGTTGGACCTCATCATATCCGATTTTTTAATATTGAGGGTACTATTAAAAGTGGAAAGAAAATTGTGTGGATTGATCTTAAAAAAGATGTATCTTATATTGTAGCTAATCCAACTTCTTTTTCAGTTGAAAGACCATATTGTATGGGTGGGGGGACAGTGATTAATTTACAAGACTTGGAAGATTGTATAATGATTAGAGATTTAATGCTAAAACATGGATTTCCCAAAGGTTGTAGAATAGACAAAAGAAGTTCTAAATCAAAAGTTATACTGAAAAATGTAGAACAGTTAATGAAGAAAGGACAAGTAACCATAAATCAGTTCAAACAGTGTTATAATGTTGAAGAAACACAGCAAAAATCCAGTATTAAAATCCCTACAGACCAGATTAAATTATTGGAGGAGAAAGAAGTGGATATAGCAAAAATCATTGACGAAGTATGTCAAAAATTACGGGAGGATTAGGAGTATGACGGATATTATTAGTATGTTACCCGAAGATGAATTTGAGCAGTTTGGATTAGAATATGATTTTGAAATTACAGGCATAAAGGATAATAGGGATAATGGTTATTCAGAAGTAATAGCACAACTAAACGCTACCAACAGGTTACTAATACGAGTAGAAGATCAACTCAGACAACGTAAACATCAATACGAACAAGAATTTATCGAACGGTGCAATAGTGATGAGTACTTACAAGAGTACAAGACTATTAAACAGCGTGAACAGATGGCAACACTTGAACTAGATAATTTACAGAAGATCATAAACAAGCTTAAACATGAGTATGACATACTAAGAGCTAACAAGCAAGGATTAGAATATGAACTTAAGTTCATGTTAAAGATGGAGGACTAGCAAATGGCACTGAATAAGTACCTGTTACACGATACTTACCGTGTAACTCGTAACCTGTCTCTTTTGGATATTGCTCCTAAGGAGGAAGTAGTAAAGCACGTGATAGTGGCTGGTAAGCATAGTGGTAGGGAGTATACTAGTGAAGAGGTATATGCAGCATTGAATCATTTGGTGCAGATTGGAATGTTGAAAATGGTTAATGGAGAGTATGAGGTGTTATAAATGGATGTGGCAGAGGAAGTAATCACAGAATTACAGATTAAGAACAAAGAATTAGAGGAACAAGTGGATAATATTAGTGCTGAGTTGGAAAAATGGGAAAAACAATTCAGAACCTATAGTAAAGATGAAGCACAACTCTTGTTCAAGATACAACAGGTGAAACAGGTACTGCTTAACACGGAGATTACAAGGAGTGGATTTAATAGTTTTGGTAAATACAATTACTTCGAGTTGAAAGACATTACACCTGTGATAGTACCAGCATTATTGGAGAAAGGACTTGCAAGTGCCTTTTTCTGCAAGTATGAGTGCATGTATTTGCAGATAATTGATAGTAAGACTGGGGCATGGGTACAATGGAATACGAGACTAAGAGTGATACAACGAGAAGGATTACCTAAGGGGGACATCACAGTACTAATGAAAGATGAACAAGCAGTACAGACATACGCTCGTAGGACCTTATGGCTTCAAGCGTTGGATATTGTGGAGCATGTACCGGAAGACATAGAAACCACATGTAAACCTAACCATAAAAAGGGTAATCAGAAGATCAACAACAATAAGAGTAAAGAGAATTTTCAGATACCAGACAACATAGACATAACCAGCAAATCAATTTTCCAACAAATAAAAAAAGACTTTGGAAACAATGTACCATTTAATCGCGGTACTATCTATAATAAATTGGATAGTATGAAAAAGTATGGAAAAATTGATGAAAACATGTACAAGCAGTGCCTAGAAATCATCAAAGAATAGAGGTCGGGGGTCATGACAATAATACAAAACATGACACGAGAACGAAGCTGTAAATGGTGTGGCAGGACATTCAGAGTACCACTAGACAGAGGACACAACGCCACCAAATACTGCTGCAAGAAATGCTCCTACTATGCAAAACTGGAGCAAAACCTGGAAACCACACGGAAATACTATAAAAAGTTCAAAAGGTTTGAACTTGGCACTAGTAATTTTAAAGAAAAAAGAAATGAGGACTTTAAAAAGGAGTTAAAACAGATAAAAGACGAATTAAAGAGGTTAGGATTATGATTAAATACACGGTAGAACGAATAGTAACAAGAAAGGAACTTGAAAACATACCAGAAAAACGGGGACGAGTATTCAAAATAAAATATTTTGACACAGTAGATCATATCAGCACTGAAACGATTTTCCAGTACAAACACAATCTTAATAATTTTTTAAATAACCCTCGCTGGAGCAGGATTAAATACTTTGTGGGAGAGATAAGGTATGAATAGCCTAATATGGGAGATTAGTACGCTTATTAAGTTGGTAGCAGTAAGAGATATTACTGCTATTAGCTTAACAGCGAATGAGTTACGAAAAAGGGGTACGACGTTGGAGGAGTTGGATAAGGTGAATCCGGAGATGATTTATGAGTGTTACTGTAAGTATAGCTGTGATGATGATGATGAGGGGGTGATATTATGAAGTTACTTAACTTCCTTTTTACACAGGCACAACATGGTACTAAGATGGAACAATTACTGGAAGAAAATAAGGGAGACTTATTATTATTACATGAAGACCTAATTAATTTAACAGGTCAAGATGTAAGTAACAGTATAATAAAAGAGATAGCACTAAAAAGATTACTTGAATGTTATAATACTAGAGAATTAATACAAATACTCAAATTCTACAAGGTGATAAAATGATAAATTGTAAACAATGCAAACACCACACCAAGTATATATGGAGTGGTGAGGATTACCACAGAGAATTATACAGTTGTAAATGGCATATGGATATGTGGACGGAGGAGTGTAAATTCTATGAGGAAAAACAAAATACGACAAATGAATAAGAAAGTAGACCTAATAACACACTTACTAGTACTAGGATTAATGGCAGTATTAGCCGTTATCGTACTTATCATGGTGGCTTCGTTCCTGTTTAATATGTTATGTGCTATTAGTATGCAGCAGGTGGGAGGAGTATTATGTTATTGCCTATTTTGAATGATGATCTCAGGATTATTGGTACTGTGGAGTTCGTGGATAATCTTACTTTGTCCACTGCTCCGGATTATGTTAATCAGAACGGACAAGTCGGACTAATACGACTAGACAGTAAGTATGGCAGACACGAGGGAGAATTATGCCTGATGTATTATGATAAGCAGAACCCAGAAACGAGTTATGCAGAAATAATCACGGAAAAAGAAGCATACAAAAAATGCTTGAACAGGGGGAAGCTGGAACTAGCAAGTCAGCTAAACCTACAGTTTATTGATGATGTGGAAATACTGGAGGAATAAACAGATGAAATTAGACTTAGCAGAAAAACTCAAACACATAGATAAATGGGAGATAGTAGAAGATGACTATAAAAACAAAAACAAAGACTGAAATACTTCAGGACCGTATCAAAGTCAAAATAGAAGGACTAATAGAACCAAGCATAATAAAAGAATGTCCATCACCACAATGCAGAGAATACATGATAAACAAGAACTTGGAATATACTCGTAGAAAAATATACGAAGCAATTGATGAAATCAGCACAGAATTACTCCAAGACAGTACTCCAGTAAGCACAGGACACATAAAGAAGACAACAACCGAACAAATAAAAAAACAAATACAACACAACTATGAAGAAAATAAGAAGAAAGAAATGGAACTCTTCTACAAAGGAGTACCAATAAAGATAAGATACAACAGAGGCAATAAAAAATTATGAGAGGAAATAAGAGAATGAAGGGATGTAAAAAATGTCAGTATTATTCAATAATTTATGATGCAAAAGGGTATATCATGAGTGTACATTGTTTTAAGGGACATCCCATTACATGTTCAACAACAATATGTCCAGATTATCAAAGAAAAGATGATGATAGTAACTGTGAAAGAGGGGAGGTGAAAGAATAATGACTGAAAATGGATACATTAGTACTGATGATAAAATACTGAAAAAATTAGAAGAACTAAACAATCAACAACGGCAAACAAACGGTTTTCTACTCATAGAAATTCTGAAAGAAATTGAAGAATTAAACAAAAAACAACAACTAACAAACGAGCTACTACTCGCAAATTACCATATACTACAAGAACATATACAAAGAGAAAATTCTCCAGTAGCATTACTATCAGAAGAATTAGATGATTACTTCACAGAAAAGGTACTGCAAAATTCAACTAATAAGAGATTAGAGGGGGAAATAGGGGGATTATACAAGCACCTCCCAGAATGCCAACGATGTGGATATAGACGGTTTATGATTCCATTTGTACTAAGTGAAGAAAGCACAACATGGACTTGTAGACATTGTGGAGAAGATACAACAGTTGAACAAAATTATAAAGAATGGTTTGACAAAAACCGAAAAACAACAGAATGGAACCAAATAGGCGAAAAACTAAACGACACATATAACATAATGGCAGAAATGAGCGAATACGAAATAATAGAATACTTCGATAAAATGGACGAAGTAGAATACGACTCAACCGAATACAACAAACTAAACGAAGAACTAAAATACAAACAAGAAGCATACAGTATATACATGGGATTAGCACACACAACATTCAGATTTAAATACGGAGAAAGAAGAAGCTGGAAAATGGAACACGAACTAAACAACCTAAGACTAAAAGCAGAAAAAATGGGATTAAACATATACTAATCCCCTATTTTAAAACAATTTATAATGGAGAAGATCAAGATGAAAATAACAAACACAATAGAATTATTAAACATATTAGAAAACCTACACGAAAACCCAGTAAACGAAATAACAATCAAACAAGAAAAATATCAATACGAAATACAATTCACAGGCATAACAAACAGCATAAAAGATATGTACGAATGCTGGACATACGACGGCAACAGTTACCACGAAACCACTCTAAATAATATTATCAGTTGTGTACAAGACATAGGATTTGTAGAAGCAATCATAGAATAATAAACACTCCCCCCATTTTTTACTCTTTTTTATATCTGTACATCTATATTAGCTACTAATATTTCACTACTTCTACCTACTTTGTTTTTCATAACGTATACTATGAGGGGGAAACATACTATACATTCAAGGAGAATATGTCCAGAATGCAAAGGCAACATAGTACGTTATGACCGAATACATGACGAACTAACATGCCGACAATGCGGACTAGTACTGCAAGCTCCTGCTCAGTGCGGATTAATATTTCCTGGAATGAAAATAGTACCCACTCGTAGAACTTGGCGTATCCATGCCTTTTTTATGGATTTTAGTATAAATTATAACCTACCAGATTAAGTCTGAGTAATCACCAATTTAACATAACGCCTATATTATTAGCAATGAGAACTTTTCATTAATATATCTGAAATGTAATAACTGATCTTGTGTTCAAGTAATTGTTAGCATTCAAAAAAAAATATATACATGCAATTCTTATTAATTTCTTTCATTTAAGAATGTCTCACAAAGAAAATAGTTTTTTTCATACTTTTTTTCTAAGTTAAAATAGGGAAAATATGATTAATAGCATAAGCGGAGGAGAGGGAACAAAAAACTCTACATATTATCGTAAACTCTTAAGAGGGATAACAATAGGAGGAAGGAGCCACCAGAGGAAGAAACAACAAGGGAAACATCCAGCCATTCGTAGCAGTATACAACACTAAATAATGGAGAGAACGGAGCAAAAATCACATTACCTTTTATTATGTTTGCATATAGTTTATTTTAACTCCTGTAATTATATGTTTTCTTAAATTTCGATTTATCAAATAATAATTATTTTTGGATTATTCTGGTTAAAATATACTCTCACATAGTTTTAATCTAATTCCAAATATTTTTTATACTCCAAAACTAAGTTTATATGATTTATCAACGTTTAATTCGTTTAAAGTTACTTTTACTATATCACTTTGTTTAGCTTTTGTGGTTGCTAAATCTTCAAGTAATGTAGCTGTTTTATAGGGCTCTTATTATTCTCTTTATTTAGATGATTTAACCAGTATTTTGTCTTATATTTCTTAATAGGCTGTGTGGTCTATCTTGTTGAATCCTCTAGTGTTCTTGTCGGTTTCCTCCTGTTGTATACTCGTTCACCTTATCCCTCCGTTGCTATTTTTTTTTCTAGAAGCAGTAGTATATGAATGGTTACGAAAGGATAAAAGTATCCAATTGACAAAAAAAATTATTCCTATTATTGTTATTGATAATCCAAAATTGAAGAATAAATTTTTATAATTTAGAGAGATAAGGGGGTTCGATTCCCCCCGTAACCAATTTTCACCCTAAGATAAACCTTTTTTTTTATTGTATAATCTTAATTTAATCCTTCCATAGAAAAATTAATTTAAAAAAGAAAATTTAAAATATGTTTTTTCAGAAAAATGTCGTTTGTTTATATCTTTTTTTAGGTTTAACTTCTTTTTTTTCTTTTTCATTTTTATCATGTAAAATTTTTATATAATCTACAGAAATAACATCGTTTTCTTCATTTATACTATTTATTAATGACAATGTTAATTCTTTTTCCTGACTGGTAACTACACCAAAGTTATACTTGTTTGATTCATGTTTTGGTTCTTTATTTTCCGATATTCTCTGTTGAATAAATTTTTCATGATTTTCAATACGTTCTTCAATAAATTGATTAGAATAATCTTTTGAAGTTAAAATATTTTCTAGAATTACATCTTTAAAATTTGGATCTATTTCATATCCAACCGAGTTTCTTTCACTAGCAATTGATGCAATTGTTGTTGTCCCCGTACCTAAAAAGGGATCTAATACGGTGTCTCCTTTAACAGAATACATATTAATTAATCTATATGCAAATTCAAATGGGTATGCTCCATTTCTTTCTCGTGTTTTTTTATTATCCATTTTTTGTCTAGTTCCCTGTACATCTTCCCATATATCTGAAAACCAAACATTCCGTTCTTCCCAAAAATATGCACTATCTCTTCTATTTATTTTATCATCTTGTGATTTGAACTGCCTATTTCCTGTTTTACGAAATATTAGTATGTACTCATGTTCTAATGTTACATATGCATTAGGAGGTAACATACCAGATCCCATAAATTTATTTGGTTTATTACTTTGTTTTCTCCATAAGATATCAGGCAATACTTGATAACCCATTTCTTCAAAATAATTAATTATTTTTGAATGATTAGAATATAATTGAAAATTATCTCCTATTTTCCTTGTTGCATCCCCTATATTAATGCAGGCAATTCCTCCTGATACTAAAACTCTATCTATTTCATCCCATATTTTATTTAATTCAGAATTCATTAAATTATATGCTTCAACACCATCCTTATTTTCTAAAGCATCTTTAATTTTATTATTTAATTTAGAAAAAGTTTCATCCCACATTTCAATCATAGGATAAGGAGGAGATGTAACAATTAAATTTATTGATTCATCTTCGATTTCATTTAAATTTTGAGAATTTCCAATATGTATCTGATGGGTTGTATCCATAATATGACTCCTACTACTTATTATAAAGTTTATTTTTTGTTAGTATTATTCTTTTTTAAAGTTTTTATAGTAACATTAACTTTATAATAAACTGAAAATGGGGAGGGTACTATTATTGAACCAGCATAACCAGACAAGAATAATAAACATCCTTGGAACAAGCCTACTAATTGTACTGACTGGAAGCATAATCCTAACACTAGTAGGATTACCAGTGGACATATTAACCGTTTATGTAGGGGTAATTACTACTCTTGTTGGTATTCTTGCTACAGCATTACAAGGCAAAAAAAATAACGAAGAACCGGAACAGAGAGAACCGGAGGGGGATTGCAATGATGGAACAGAAAACAACACCACATAAACCCCTCGACGAAATAAAAAACAACAACGAAGTAAGAGTATACCGATTACACCTACTAGAAAAAGGACAAGAACGATTATTCAAACGCATAGACGAACTAGAAAACAACCTAAGCGACAACTACGGAGAAAAACTAGAAGACCATGAAGCCAGAATACAACTACTAGAAGAATGCTGTGCCAACTACACTAAACTAAAATGGTTAATCATTGGGGAAGCAGTTATAATAATCGGAGCATTCTTCAAATCCATAATAGGAGTATAAACAATATGACAAAAAATGAGTATAATAAGTTTAGAGTAATAAAAAACGAAGACAAAATACGATTAACACCCACTAACAAGATAACATTCAGTAACCGTTTCAATCACCACAAATACATCAATAATCGTAAAGAACGAAAAATATACACACTACACAAACATAATAACTGGAAAGAGATAACACAGTTCAATTTAGAATATATAGAATTAGCAGAGGTTGCAGACTTTGCAAGTGTGGATTATAAGGATTTAACCTTTGTATTCCGTACAGTGAATGATACACTTTTAGCAGTAGCACTTACTGAGGGTAATATTCCGAAGATTATTTTTGATAATTTCCAACCGTCTTATATGAGAACAAGTTATCCCCATTCCTATGTGGGTACTCACCTAGCAGATTTTATCAGCATAGTATTATATGAATTATATACTCATGCAGGGGATATAACAAAAAAAATACAAGAAGTGGTACTGCCTAGCAACAAATTAGTAATAGATCAACAGGATTATTATTTTAACATTGATAGTCTCAAACATAATGAATTAGTATTACGTGTTACTGATGTGAACCATAAACCTGTTGATATATCCACGTGGAGCTTGAACAAGGATTATCAAATTGTAACAGGTGATACCGTATTTGATTTACGAGTTGTTTACTCAGATATAGTAAAGAGTAACAAAGACCACATCAATATAAACGAGGAAACAATCAAACAAATACAAGAATACAATATTAACGATGATAAAATTACACTACGATTCAAGGATAATACGTTCACCTTTGAACCATTAAAAGTATTGCTAATTAATATACATAACGAGACAGAGGGAATACAATTAACACGAATAATCAGAGTACAACTAGATAATAATGCAATAGTAACACCAACCGTACCTGAAAGTGATGATAACGAGTTAATAACACTACCCACCGCGGAGGAAGAACAGGAACCAGAACCAGAACCAACGCCGGAACAAGACATAACACTAGGAAACGGATTAACACCATACTACTTAGGACAAAGATACGTTGACCCTATACATTACTTGTTTTTCAGCTTAGAAGACGAACAAAATAACCAAATAATTACAGAACACATAGAATCACAAGAAGGAGTACACACATTACAATTATCAGAAACTGAAGAAATACAAGTACAATTATACGACAATAAGAAAGCAGTGATTGTTCCTACCACGTGCAAAGTAGTGTACGACCAAGACAGTAGCAATTACTATGTACTAAGTATTGACTCCAGCCTCTCAGGTGATGGAGTAGTATTAACAGTATCAGATACCCAGCATGTATTTACTCATAAGTATACAGTACCATCTCATGATGAAGAATGCCACATTGTATTCACAGAAGATACACCAGAAGGTGATAATGTATTACCGGAACCCACCGTACCAACTAGGAAGAACATACTAACCGAGACCGTGCAAACATACACTGGCAGTGAAGAAACAGATGAGGGATACCAGTTCCATTTTAGCATAGTTCACACTTCACCATCAGATATTACACAGTTACTCCCAGCAGCAGAGAGCGTGGAACAAATAGAGACTACCAAGGCATGTTTGGATTATGGTTCTGATTATGACCCTGTTTATATCGAACTAATGAACGCTGCTCACAGTTCCCTTCCATTCGAGAGTAGGATAGAAACCAGTCATGCGGATGGTACAAGTCGTACTAGTGTATTCTTAGATGTGAGTGCGTCCACAGGAGAGGTAGGGGATTTATTTACGATAATACTTAACTGTGAGGATGTAACTAGTAGCGTGGGTGTTACTGTTGCTAATGGCAGTGTATCTCATGAGGAGCAATTTACGAAAAGCAACTAAAATAGAAAAATGATTAAAAAAAAGAGAGAATGGAGGCATAATATATTATGACAGATTATACTATAACCAAAACCGAGAACAGTACAACAATAAATGTACCAATCGGACGAAAATACAAGAATAAACTAAACGGAAACACATACAAAAACAGTAGTGAAGGAGTAAAACTACTCACTAGTGGCCAGAACTGGAGAAGAGTAGGAAGTGCATACCTAGAAAGCATAACCCTTGGAGGGGACATAACCGAGACAGGTAGTATGACTTTGAATTTTAAGACACAGACTGGAGTTACTGTACCAGTGGAAGCTAGTACCAAACCAAGCGAGTTATTAAGTAATCTTGATGAGCAGGTGAGCCTAAACGACTTCTACATAGACTACCTAAGCACTGTAGGAGCAAGAGTACACCTAGCCGATTACATCAACACAGTACTAGTCGATATTTATGAGAACCAAGAAGTACTATCCGAGTTAATCGAGACGACACCGGAGACACCAGAACCAAGCACACCAGACACACCAGACACGCCAACACCATCTGAGCCAGCAATCAAAACCAGCACCACCATCAGCACCAGCAAAGGCGACCTAACAATAACACTACAAGGAACAGTGCAGGGGTCAATACAATTCGGATTCACAGACAGTAGCAATGAACAAATACTATTCGACACATACTCCCGTAGTGGTGGTCCGAATACACTAACATTAGACTCTGAGACTGGGGAAACAATAACTGTACAAGCAATCTGCAACAGTACCATACCTGCAGCACAGAGCATATACCAAGACACGCAGAACAATAAGTGGAAAATCAATGGAAGTTTCCCATCACCATTAAGTAACTATGGGTTACGAGTTACATACCACCCAGCAACCGGAGAAGACACAGTGGAAGACCTTATGGTAGGAATACCACCACTAGAAGTAACAACTGGGGGGGGGGAACTAACTAACCTCATACACTTACCAACCGGAGACATATACTTCCAACCAACAATAAACCTCAACAATCAAAGCACAATAATACTAAACGCTTACAACCTCGACGGCACAGCATACACTGATACAAAATGGTTTCAAAGCGACACGCCACAATACAAAGAAGGAGACAATACACTAGTAACAATAGAAGCAACAGAAGTAACCATTAATGGTGAAACCAACAACACAGTACAAGTGTATTATCCACACATGAACGATGGAAAACTAGAATTACGCATGACAAACACACAACGTGCAACAATAAATATCAAGAACGAAGCAATAATCAAAGTACAAGTAACTTATGCTGATAGTGAGGAGCCGGAAGTAATAACAGTAACAGGATAAACCAAGAAAAAAGAATATAAGATAATACGATGAAAGAGAGGAAAAACAATTATGACAAAAACAATAAACGAACTAGAACAAGAACAAGAACTACTACTAGAAGCAATAAACATACTAGACACAATCACAGAACAAGAAAACCCAGACACCAACAGGAACGATGACGATTTCATATACTATGAAACATGGGCAACCAGTGATATAAAAAAAGAATTACAAGCAAAGATAGGAGAAATAGTAGTAACGATACAAAACCTCGAATCAGGGGACACACAAACTGTTGTTGAAGAATAAAAGGATTAATATATTGTGGGTTCAAATCCCACACAACAACATTTTAAAGAGGTGAGAATATATGATTAAATCATGCGAAACCTGCATAAACAGCCACAGGTTATGTGAATATAACCCCGATGGAATATTAATACCAGAAAGTGTTTATTATCTATGCGAAGTAGATGATAACGAATATAGTGAGGCACAACAGCCTATAAACTGTGCAATCTACGAGTTAAACACGTTTTTTGAAGAATACATAGAGGAGGATTAATATTAATGGTAGAATTTGAAAAAATAAACATAAACCAAATAAAACCAGCGGAGTACAACCCACGGATAATGAAACCCAGCGAAGCATTAAAGCTAAAGAACAACCTAGAAACATTCGGACTCGTAGACCCCATCATAGTAGACCTAACAGACAATAACACAGTAATCGGAGGACACCAACGACTCGAAGCCTTAAAGGAAATAGACGATGACATGAACCTAAAACTACTAAGACTAGGAGACATAGGACTAATATTCAGAGAAACAGAACTCAAAATAAAAGACAAGAACGACCAAAAAGCACTAAACCTCTCATTGAACAAAATACAAGGAGAATGGGACTGGGGAAAAGTAGATGAAGTGCTACTAGACTTAAACGATGACGGATACCAAATAGAACTAACAGGATTCTCCAATTTGGATTTAGAAGAAGTAGTACTCTCTCAAAACATAGAATATGAAGAAGAATTAGAAAAAATCCAAGCAGATCCTCAAGAGTACACACCAATCCTCAAAGAACGGTTAGAATGTCCTGCGTGTCATCATATTGATACTGTTGTTCGTTTTAAGAAGGTTGAATAGGATGACTAAAATATTTTTAGCAGCAGTAGATCAGAATGCTACTACTTTTCTCCCTTTAATCAGACGGTTGAAAAAATGTTATTTTAATTTATTTAGTTTTTATTACTTAAAATCCCCTGCTACTCTTAAATATTTTCAAGAAATTTCTAAATATAGTGTTAATACATTAATAGACCGTGGAGCACATAGTTTTCAAAAAGGAGCTAAGGTGAATTATGACACATACTTGAAACAATATATAAAATTTATTGAAAACTATGATTTTGATAACTGTTTAGGCTATTTTGAATTAGATGTAGATAATATTATTGGAGTAGATGCAGTTACAGATATGACTGCTGAACTTAAAGAAGTTTCTAATAAAATAATACCTGTGTGGCATCCAGTTAGAGGCGTGAAAAACTTCAAAGAGATGTGTAAAACTGAAAAATATGTTAGTATTAGTGGGTGGAATAATGAAGATATAAAAGATAAAGATTTCCATTTATTTGTGAATTATGCTCATAAACACAATACTAAAATTCATGGGTTAGGATTAACTAGAGAAAAAGTCATCAGAAATACTTCATTTGATAGTGTAGACAGTAGTTCTTGGAAGGCTCCTGCAAGATATGGAAAACTAAATAACAAAAAAGTCAGTAAAGAATGTGTAAACAAAAATGATGGCTCATTTTATCAATATTTATACTTAAGAGGTATGAGATTACAAGAAAAATATGCAACGAAAGAAGAATTAGGAGATTTTATATGATGTTTTTTAAAAAACAAGAGTGGAATATAAATCATAATGATAAAAAAATAATAATAATTACATTATTTGTAGTAGGCGACTTATTAAGTAATATCTTAGCAACTAAAATTTTTAACTTAGGATTATTTGGATTAGTTATGGATTGTGGAACTTTGTTATTCCCTTTATGTTACTTGTTAGGAGATGTGATAACAGAATGTTACGGTAAAGAATCATTGATGAAAACAGTATATTTAACATCAGCAGCTAATTTGTTAATGGTAGGAATTACCACTCTCGCAACCATATTGCCATACCCTCTTTATTGGCAAGGACAACCTGCATTTGAATTTATTTTTTCATATACTCCTAGGTTCGTATTCTTAGGATTGATTGCTTACATTATAGGACAATGGGTTAATGCACATTTAATGGTAAAAATCAAAGAAAAATATCCAAAACATTTATTTGTAAGAACAATAGGGTCTACTATAGGAGGAGAATTTGTAGATACTTTAATTATTACCTTTGCATATATTGGAATGATGCCTCTCTCAGAAATAGTGCCTTATTTATTAATGATGTACTTGATAAAAGTAGGATGGGAAGTAATACTTCAACCTCTGACTTATACTTTAATAAAACATGTAAAACAATAGTAAAATTTGATGAAGTAAATATTTTTTGAGGAGGAGTTAATTTATGAATATTACTCTAACTTTTGATACAAACAAACAGGATAATATAATAACAGCACTAAGAAAAACAAATAAACAGTTCAATAAATATATGAACTCACTACAACAACCCATCACAATACAATGCGGGGGAATATCACCACATATATTAAAATTATTTAAGGAGTAAGAAAAATATGGAGATATACCACAACAAAGATCAAGAAGAGATTGTAGAAGAAATAACAGAAGAACTACAAGAAAATATACGAACTATAAACAATGACCACACGTACATAACAAAATTCAATATAGAAAAAGAAGAGGACATGCTAAAAGGAATAACTAGATTTAAGTATACAGTATCCTACTTAACACCAAATATACTCTCCGAATCAGAAACACAACAAGGAGGGAATACAAATGAACTTGGAAGAACATAATAACAAATTTTACGAAGACACATATTACGACATCGATGTAAGATTATTCATACAAGCATACCACAATATCCACAATCTCAAAGGACCTCATATTCCAGACCAAATAAAACTAAGCGAACACCATTACAAAACACTAAACGAATATGAAAAAGTATACTTGGACCTAATAAAAATATTAGACAAGTATTGTGAACACTTTATAACCCTACCCGTTCAAAACAAGCACAAAGTAGGATTACCAATCTTCTTACAACTCAAAGAAGAATACAGACAAGACAACAAAGGAATACAAGAAATACTAAACAAAACAACAGAACCAGACTACATACTACTAGACTTAATCTACAAGGAAGATGGAAGTTACCCCGAAGAATTAACACCCCCATCCAATAAGCAATTCCTACTAAAACAGATCAACCAACATTACATGCAAGAAATATTCGACACTGATGACAAATACTTTACACCAGATGGAAACCTAAACACGGACATAATAGATATAATAACATACACTGAGGAACACACAGAATTATTACGAGATGATTATGAATAACCAGTAAAAGAATATAAGGACAAACTACAAAACAATATAAAATAATTAACCACCAAACAAAGAATAAACTAACCACCCATCATAAATATACTATTTCTATAACTTAACCTATATAAAACTATTCCAAAAACACTAAAAAACACTAAAAAACACTAAAAGGGAGGTGGACACAATTACAACAAAAATCATAGACAACAAAATCCAATACAACAAAAACAAATACAACGGCAAATATGAAACAGACGAACAACATTATTATTATGTAAATGGTTATTGTAGTATCCCCTTTCGGTGTTAAAAGAACAGGACAAGCAGTGCAAGATGAAATAATAAAAAACAAGAAACAACTAGAAAAACACGGAAAACAATTCCCATTTAAACGAATAATCCACATTACAACAATAATAGACTGGATAGACGCTTTTGAATGGGAACAGCACAGACTAGAAAAACAATACGAGAAAAACACGACAATCGACGACACAGTAAACGAGTTCAACCAACTACAAATAGAACGCAAAAGCAAACGAATAAACATACTAAACAATGCACTAGACGCACTACTAAACATAAACATCAAACTAAGTATAAAACTAGCAAACACACCACCACAAAACAATGACGGCACAATAACCACAGAATACAAAGAACTAACAGGAATCATAACAAGCATAGGATACTTATACAAGACACTAGAAAGCCTACATGATACACAAACAATAGCCATAAACACATTCAAAGGATACACAGCAGAATGGCAAGACATCAAGGAACGATTAAAACCACATCACAACCCACACACTAGCCAAAAAGAAAATATAAAAACCAACATTGAAACAATAGACTACTTCTATGATAATTATGTCGATACAGAGTAAACCTTATGATAATAACCTAATCAGCTGGTACATGTACATTAATGATGGATTAATGAAACCGTTAGCATGGCAAAAACCAATATTCAAAATACTGCACTATGCACTGGCTGGTCAAGTATCAAAGATAATGATAGACGCACCACCACAACACGGAAAAACACAATTAATAATAAACGCTTTCACCAGCTTTTATATGATTAATAACCCTGACGATAAAGTAATTGTAACAGCTTATAATCAGAAACGAGCCACAAAGTACGGATTAATACTAAGGGATATTATTAACAGGTATGGTGAGAACACTATGTTCAAGCCAAGACTCCGGCAAGATCAACATAGTAAATCTGAGTTCATGTTTGATTATCCACATCAAGGAGAACTATTAGCAGTAGGTGCTAATGGTAGTATCATGGGAAACCCTGCTAATTATATTGCTGTTGATGACCTCCTGAAAGGTTTGAAAGACGCTAGTAGTAAGACCATGCAGGAGAATATCCGTGATTGGCACATCGGAACACTAAGTAGAAGATTACGAAAGAATGATGTAGGACGAGAACCCATATTTCTAGTAATAGCACAAAGACTGAATAAACTAGACTATCAGGGCATAATAGAAGAATTATATACAGTAATGGACGGATTAGAAGCACTGGAAATATTAGACAATGGAGGCAGTATACCAAAAGATACTTTTGTTAAGATGTCATTTCCTGCTTTGTGTGAAAATACGGAAACAGACTTGTTACACAGACCAGTAGGTGCTCCGTTATGGCCTGCACATAAAAACCGTGAAGACCTATTAAATGATAAACACATGATGGGAGAATACAGGTTCAGAACAATAATGCAAGGAGACCCACAGGAATACACTGATTACTTATTCAGTAAGGATATGTTCTATGATGAAACTGGAGAATTGAATTGTACAATACCATACAACGAAGTTCCAAGCGTGCCAATGATACGCTTCTGGGATACAGCAGCCACAAGCAAAGACACAAAAACAGGCGATTACTTCGTTGGTATTATGCAAGGATACGATTACTGGCAAACTGAAACCCTCTACTTATTCAACATGAAACGAGGCAAACACAAAGCACTAACAGTAATTAACACTATCAAGAACAGTATAATAAAAGCTGGTAGGGATAAGGGAACTTATATCCAGCAAGAACCTGGAAGTATGAGTGTAATGTTCCTCCAGTTACTACAGCAAGAATTAAAGAATTATAATATCATGTATGGAGTAGCAGAGAGTAACAAGTTGTTTAGTAGCGTGGAACTGCAAACATTAGCAAGTGAACATCGTTTAAAGTTTGTTACTTATCCAGAGGAGAGCCAAGAGTGGATTCATACTGTTATTGATGAATTAACACACTTTGACGGTGAAGAAAGTAATAATGATAAACATGACGATATTGTAGACAGTCTGAGTATGGGAGCGAATTATTTTTTACAGAACCGTAATTTGTACACGCCATACTAGAGAGGAATAGAGGAGATTATATGACTGAGAGTATACCTGAATTATTAGACGTACCACCAACAGTGGAATATGTAGACAAGGAACCAATCAGAAGAGAAGAAATACAAGCAGACAGTTTTATCGTAACCAGCGATAAGAACAAGGAACTATACATACAAAAGGACACAGCATTCAAAAGCTTATACGACCATAGCATACAGTTCACGGAAAGTGCTCAACTAAAAGAGCAGAAGTACGGACTGCAATTTAAAACACCAGCTTATCCTAATAGCTTCATCACATTTCTATCTAGGAATAACTGGGTGTTCCGGCAATGTGCGGAACGAGTAAGTAATGACTGCGTAAAGAATGGCTTTGATATTGTTAGCCGTACTGGTATTGAAGACCCAGCGGATGTTGAAGCCAAGGAGGAAGTACTGGACTGGTTTAATCGTATGCCTATTAGTATTACTAAGACGATTAAGGATACAATATACTATTATGAGACTGGTGGTAACTGTGGAACGGAGATAATGAGGGAACACGGCCTCGACAGTCCATTGCAGTACCTTAAGAACTTTGATACTGATAATGTCCGTCTCTGCACAGACGATAAACGATTAGTGCAAACAATCAACGGTGAAGACGTGTTCTTTATCCTCTATGGTACAAACTATGAGAATGGACAGAAACAGTACCTAGACCGTTATACTGGAGAATGGAGTAGTACACCACTAGAGGCTGACCGTGAAGCTCATGAAGTCCTATGGATATACCGTAATGACAGGGGAGCTAACGAGTACGGTGTACCTGCTATTGCTACTGGTTTGAAGCAGATAGAAATGGAATTTGGTAGACAAAATTATATTATTGACTTCTTTGTGAACTTTGGTATGCCTGCATGGGTTGTAAGTATAACAGGACAATTCTATGATGAGGAAAACAGGCGTTACCTACCAGATGGTAGCTTGAACCCGAAGTTTGATGTTACTAAGACTATACGCTACAAAATAGGAAGACAAATACAGGAAATCATAGACGGTGGAAGACACGGAGCAGTAGTAATGAGTTTCCCTACTACTAATGGACAAGAACCTGTAAAAGTAACCATTACACCACTAGCAACTGATACAAAAGAAGCTAGCTTCAGAGGACTTAGGGAAGATGACGGTGAGGATATTTGTAGTATGATGGGACTAGACCCTAACCTAATCCTACGGAGCAAAACAGGAGCAATGGGTAACAATGCAGTAGAAAGCATATTACTAGGACATAACGATAACAAGGTTAAACCGACGCAGAACATCATAGCAAATGAGATAACACGGTTATTATTATTCGAGAATGATACTACATTTGTTCATGATATAAGCAACCTACGATTTAAACTATTAGACTATATTGAACAGAACATTACAGAGAATGTGCAAAGGGACGCTGACCTCGTACTAAAAGGATTAATGAAGCCTCGTGAATTCCAGATAAAGTATAGTAAATCTTTACAGATTACCAGTGAAAGTGATGAGGAATTATTAGACATGTACTGCATTAACGGTGTACCATTAGAGGTTATAGCAGAAAAAGGAAACATTACAAATATACAATTAGATAACTTACAGAATAATGTAACTAAGGCTGGTGTAAATCTTGAAAGAAAAATTAGGAACATATCTCAGGCTAAAAAGCATGCAAGCAAAGGACGGTTATCTGCTATCAGAGAAGCAATCACAGGACACCGACACGGCAATGAGTAACCTTGCAGGCGAACTGGAAAAATGGTTCAATATGATCTGCAACATTATACTCAGAGGTCTTGGTAATGATTATGATAGTATACGTTACTTGTATCAAGTTGAGGAGATAGTGCGGAATCATAAAGAGGAGTATACTGATTTATTGGCAGAAAATATTCAAGACTTTTATATACAGCATAGTGAGACAACAGAAGCACGTATTAATCATAAAATAGCAAGTAAAAGCACCGACAACCTATACTATCTTATGAGTGCTAAAGCAGATGAACAACACATACTAGACGAGTGGCTGTATGAGTATGAGAACACGGAAGCAGTAAACAATAAAATTAAAAAGAAACTAAGGTACGGACAGAACACGCAGACAAGCCTAGAACGGTACCTGTACCCTGAACACTTATACTCTGATGTAAATGTATACATTGACGGTTTACCAGCAGAGTTAACAGTAGCAGAACTATTAGACTACGAAATAGACCAAGCAGTCGTCGAGTACATGACAAATGAAATATTCACAGCTAGTGAAAGCACAATGGAACGAGTAACACAAGAAATCTATGATATAATACGAGAAAGCTACGCAGAACAAGGAGAAGGAATACCCACGGTAACAGAGGAAATACAAACACGATTCACAGAACTAGCAACACACGAAGCAGAACGAATAGCACGAACAGAAACACTAAAAGCACAAAGCCACGCCACATGGAAACGACTAGTAAACAACCCAGAAGTAGAATACATACAATGGATAAGTACAGCAGACGACAAAACAAGAGACAGCCACCTAGAACTGCACGGACAAATAACCTACGCTGATGGAAACGGAGTATTCAGCAACGGTTTACAATACCCTGGAGACACGAACGGTGATATTGAGGAGTGGATTAACTGTCGTTGTGATCCTGTTGCTTTTGTTCCTGACTTGGGTATGGTTCCACCGGCTGGTGCTGATAATTGGTATGAGGATGAAATGTTGTTTGATACTAGCTTGGAAATTCCTACTGTTATTGTAGAAGTGGAAGAATACTTGGCTAGTTACTGGTAGGTGTTGTTAATGGTGTTAGAAGAGGATGTTTTCCTATTGATTAAGTCTTATTTTCGTATGGTTGATTGTGGCTTGTGTGCTAATAGTGGTACTAATCCTACTGCTTGTAAATATTGTAGTAACAAGGGGGACAATAATATTATGTGGCACATTAGCGACAAGTATGCAAGACAATTAACAAAGGAGTTAATGAAAACATATGCAAAAAGATAAACCCTTAATAAGATTAACCGAAGATGATAGGATTATCGTAGCACCACCAGAAAATAGTGAAAAAGTGTGCAGTAATCTACATGAAGCAATATTATATTTAAGGAGGAAATAGGTATGAGTAGTGGATATTATGAATACAGGCTTAGAGAATTAAATGAGCTAATAAGCATAAGTGAGGGTAAGAGTAACACGGAACAGGTAGAGGAATGGAAACAAGAACGAAATAAAATATTATACGAGTTAAGACATACTGAAAGCTTACCAAAAACCAATACGGAGTAAAACAATTATGAATATTATAGTAACAACAAAAACAAGAAAATACGATTTTAGTAACAAGATAGTTACAAGTATAGTAGAACGAAAAAGCCGTAACATCGAGGGCTTAGTCTGGCTTGTACTGAAGATAGGCGATGACGACTTGGCAAAGTTCCGACTTGATGAAGTAGAAGCTATACTATTTAAGAACATTTATGACTAAACATTGTACTAATAATGTATATTATTTGTTGAACCTCACCAGTGGGATTTGTTTCTAATGTATAGTGTATTGTTTAATATTTGCTATGTACTAGTGTACATTATATTAAAATGTAGCTTAAATTAAACAAACACTTAATTTATTTGTTATAAAAATAATCACCGCACATGTATTTACGAGGGATGGGTTGAACAAAATAAGAATTATCTCATAGTTAATATAGATAATGTATAATAAAAAAAAGTAAAAAAACATAATAAAAAATGGTTGCTACCAAGTATGGTTGGTACTCTTTGTGGTGGTTCAAATCCACCGGCAACCTCACACTCTTTTTATCACGATTATATTAGTTCATAATAGAATGACATTTACTAAAACATTCTATTCACATTTATAACATTTGTAAAACACCCTTAAAATAATTATTGGGAGACGATGACAATAACAACCAAAGTAAGCGGACCAATACTGCTCCCAAATACTCCAGACTGTGATTACCCACATGGGGAAGAATTACTCAGTGCTGAAAAAATAGATCAACTCAAACAATCTTTTAAAGACTATGGTATTATTGATTATCAGCATAAATTCACTGATGATAAGGATAGTTACTTCTTGGAGAATGTTGGAACACCTGTAAGGCTTGTAACACTTACTGATGATTTAACGTTCAAAGATGTAACCGGTGAGAATATTACTGTGCCTAGTGGTACGTTATGGCTTGAAAGCCACATCACCAACCCAACAGTTGAAAAGGAAATCATGGACAAGGAGATAGTAGCTTACAGTGTAACCATAAGCGAAAAAGGGGACGCAGATGAAGTAATAAACGTATACAAGCAACTACGCTCTAATCATGCTAACAAGCAAGACCAACACGGAACACTACACGAGATACACGAACGATTAGCAAACAAAAGAACACTAATCAAAGACATAAAAGACCCTGTAATGCTAACAGTAAGTGTAGTGAAGTTTCCGTGCGTGAATAAAGCAAAATTCTGTTCACAGAGCATACAAACTCTTGAACAAGAGGAGGACAATAGTATGTCAGATAAAGCAGACAATACACAAACCAAAGAAGATATTAATTCTAATTTTATTGAAAGTATCAAAACAGCTGTTAATGAGTTCCGTAACAGTTCCAAAGAAGAAGAGGAACTAACAGTAGGGACTGATGGTGCTGTAACAATGGAAGTAGTGGACACTAAGATAGAAGCCATGAAATCCGAGTTAAACGAGAAAATCGACAGTAACCAAGCAGAGTTACTAGGAGCAATAAAAAGCCTTACTGCACCAAAACTCACAGATGAGGAAAAAGAAATAGTGGATGATGGTACAGGCGATGATGGTATTACACCACCAGTTCAATCTGAAGCAGACACAGAGCCTGTAGAAGACAAAGACGATGGTAAAGGTGAAGACGGGGACGGTAAAGAAGATGAACCAGACCCAAAAGAAACCAAAACCAAATCCAAATCCAAATCCAAGACAGGTAAAGGTGGCAAAGCAAGAAAAGAAAAACCAATAAAAGAAGCCACACCATCAGCACAAAAAAGCAGAATAAACGCACAATTAAATGGAGAAACAAAGAAAATGACAACCAAAAGAGATGAATTTAGCGTCATTTACGACGCAATTAAAAACGGAATGAGCACCAAAGGATTAAGCTCAGATGAAATAAGCTATGAAGCAACAGGGCTTGTACCATACAACAGAAAATATCTTGACTTCATGGAAGACCCTATAATGATTAATGCTTACAAAGCAAACCTCACCTTCAACGATGAATTCACAATTAGTGAAGCAGACACACGTAAAGCAATACTTAATACTAACTTATTCGCAACCTATGTTCAAAAAATAATTCTTGAAGAACCTTTATTACAAGACGCACAATACCAGACCGGTATTCACGGTAAAGGACACATCTACGACATAGATGATACCATAGGAACCGAAGACGGAGCACTCCCAGAGCATTACTACTTTGATAAGAATGTTGTAGAACAACAAGCAACAATCGGAGACCGTGAAATAGAAACATACCCACAACGAACCAAGATCAACATATCCGATAGACAAAGACTTGCAAATGTGTACGGTGATGACCTCGTTAATATCTTATTAGACAGAACAGTAAGAAGATTAAGACAAGGAGTAGCAGCTGCAAGATTCTACGGTAACAAATCCGGAGCAAACAGTATAGACCTCCAATATCGTAGACAAGACGGTTACCTAAAAGAAGCAGGAGTACAATTAACAAGTAACGATGTGAACCTTGATAAAATTACTGACATATTTGATACAATGTTCTACTCCTTGCCTGAGGAAGCACAAACAGAGTCAGAGTACGTGTTCTATGTACCAACCAATGTAAGAAGAGCATTCGGTTCTTACTTCCTTGACAAAGCAGCTGACCGTGCTATTGATTTCATAGGACAAAAAACTCCACTTTATTGGGGAGACGCTGAGATTAAAGTCAGTCCTACACTTAACAATAAACCAGTAAGAGACCTCCTTGATGATGGTAATGTATCCGTATTGTTAACCAAACCAAGCAACACACACTTTATCGTGGGTCGTGAAGCAGGTATTGAACCTAAACGTTACGCAGAAACAAGCAGTAACACTTACTACGCTACAATTGACAGTGCTAATGCTTACACATTTAATGATTATGCTGTCAGATTATCACTTACTGCTGATGAGTATGCTGGTCTTGTAGGTAATAGTGGAGACGACCAACCATAGATTGTAATATATAGGGTAAATAGTGAAAACTTTAATACTTTCACTATTACTCTTTATATTTTACAATGAGCCTTAAGAATTTATAACATCAAATATGGTGAGGTGTAAAAATAATATGGCAATCATAAGTTATTGTACAATCGAAGATGTAAAAGATATAAGCAGAGTAACCAACCGAAAAATAGGACTAGACAAAGAAAAAGACAACGGCAAACTAGACACGATACTAGAAAAATGGATACTCGAAGCAAGTGCATTAATCAACGATTACACCGGAAACCCACTCACAACAACGGAAGCAGAAGAACAAGGAACCAAATACTACCTATACAGGAATGTAAGTAGTCGTATAGTCGCTAATATGTGTGCACTTGCAGCAGCCTACAAATCACATAGCGTAGTAAAGGTAAATGACTGGACAATCAGGACAGTCCCTAGTGAAATTTTCCCAGTATCTATGAAAGAGGAACTAGGTAACTACAAAACAGAGTCTAGCGGAAGCAGTCTAGGATTCGGTATACTAGCAGTAACAGGTCGTAGGGGAATAACCGATGAAGATAGAAATCAAGTTGGCTGAAACCCATAAACTAGTTGATACAGTACCTGAGGAAGTAGTAACCGGTTTCCTACAACTAAGTAGCGAAGAACTAACAGGTGCAATCAAAAAAGAAACACCAGTAAGGTACGGTAAACTACGAGGAAGCTGGACACCTAAACTATCCAAGAATAAACTAACTGTTACTAATAGTCGTAAGTACGCAGTGTTCGTAGAGAAAGGTACAGGTATCTTCGGACCACGACGACACCGCATATTCCCAGCCAAAGCTAAAGCAATGAAAGCCACCATTAACGGAGAAACACGGTTCTTCACTAATCAGCGTGGAATGGCTGGACGGCACATGGCAGAAAAAGGACTAATGCAGTATCGTAAAAGAATACCGACCTTGTTCCGTACGAGCTTTATGAGGCACACAGGAGGAAAATAATACTATGACTGGTTACTACTTAAACCTAGAAACACCACTACAACGCATACCTGAGAAATTCAGCGAATGGATAACAACAGAGATAACCACCGACGGACTATTAGAAGAAATAGACCAGTATTGCCAGACCTTCAGAACGGAAGGAAGCGTATTAAGTTATGAAATTTGGGTGAAAAAAGAAGACTGGACAATAGACGGTCAAAGCTTCACCAAAGGTGGAACAGAAGCTGTAATAGAATATCCATTCACGGTAGCGATAATAGTAGACATGACAGATGAGGACACAAGCGAACGAAAAGCAATACAACTCCAAGCGAAGACTATAATGGCTATAATGAAGAATTATGATCCTCGTATATTTGATAGCATGGATGATGGTTTTATCAACTTCTTTAATATTGAGGAGGGGTATAATGATGGAACACTTGACGCTTTGAACCGTGAGGACGATGTTATAATAAAAGGCTTCCGTATAACGTTCAATATCACTATTTACTGGCTTGAATGTTATTACAGGCATATGAAACAATTAGAGGAGGAAAATAGTAATGGTTAATTATACAGGTATTGTATATGAAGAAGCAGAGGACAAGTACGGAACAGACCAGTTCAAGAAAAGTAGAAGTCCTCAGTTTTATATACATGATGACGGACACAGTCCTGACCTTAATATTCAAGACTTCGACCAAGAAGACGTGCGTAATGGACTTGATGAGTTCCGTAATGGTTACCTTGAACCAGAGGGAGACTTATCTTTATCTGCACATACTAAAAGTGCACCAACAATCCTGTACGGTGTAATGGGATTATACAAGTTCACACAGAACACCGCTACAGCAAGTGATGGCACACAATTAAACACTCACGAGTTCTGGATAGGAGACCGTATGGAAAGACCGTCCTTTAATGCAGACTTTACAAGTGGGGATTTCCTGTTACAAAGAATATTCGGAGGAATATTTGATAGTATGGAATGGGACGCTAACTTGCAGAAAACAACTGTTGATTTATCAATGATCTACAAGGATGAAGCAGTTAAGAAAATACCATTGGAGAGTTACCGTGAAAACTTCAGTATGCTTAAAACATTACCACTTGTTGGTTATGATTATACTGTGCAGATTGGTAACGAAGAGGATGGTATGAACAGTACAAGTAACTGTTTTAATGATTTTAAATTGACGATAGAGAATAATCATCAAACGGGGGACGACGCTCGTTGTCTTGGTAGTATTAGCTACGGATTTAAACCAGTGATGGAATCTTGTAATATTGAAGCAGAAGCAGTAACCAAATTCACAAGAAGAAACTACGAGTTCATCATTGGTGCAAAACATAATCAGTACGACCCTAACAGTGATGGTTGGAACAGATACGCACCATGTAAAGAGTTCACCAAGCAGGTTATTGTTAAAGCTCAGAGTTGTATAGACCCAGACGAGTATGTATTGTTTAAAATGCCTAAGTGTCGTGTAACTCTTGACCCTATCGACGCTGATGGTAACGTCTTAGAGGCTACATTAAAATTAGCACCGTTCAATACGGAGCAAGTGTTAATGGCTGATGGTACTACACGTAAACGTACTCCTTTGTATGTTCGTGTGGTTACTCGTGCTACTCGTGTTGGTCCTGATATACTAGAATAAATGAAATATATACCATTTTTTTTTATTATCTTTTTTTTTCACCACCAACTAATTAAAATTATCAAAAAAATAAATTATGAGGAGAGAATATAACTTGTCATTCGAAAACATAAAACAACTAACAAAAGGAACCGCAACAATAAAAGTAAAAGACCTAACAGAAGAAGTACGCCTACTAACCGTAAGCGAACGAGAACAATACGATAACCTAACCAACGAAGGATTCGGAACAGTACAAGCCAACTTCGGAGGAAGACAACAACAACAAAAAGCAAATATGAACATTCAAAAAGTAACACAAGCAACACGCAGAGCAGAACACTACCTAATACGTCGCTCATTCCTCCATGATGACGGAACAGAAATAGGAGAGGAAGAAATAGACGCCTTATACGAAATATACCCACTACTAGTTAGTGAATTAAAGCGTGTTAATGGTATAATTGATGCCGAGGACAAGGAATTAATAAATGCTATGACCAAAGACACGGAACAGTCTTTAAAAAAGCAATAGACTCTCCGGAGGGCATGCACCTTGCACATATGGAGTTTATCGGTTATCATGTCTTTGCTGAACGTTACGAGGACATGACACCGGAACAGGCTTTGTTTGTGGATATGGGTGTTATGAAGATTTATAGTGATATGCTTGGTGGAGATGAAAAAAGTCAGAAGGAAATGGAGAGAATGAAAAGGAGGAGCAGGCATTACCGTCGTCGGTGAGTGTCTTGTTTCCTCCTATTTTTTTTAGGCATATAAAACAAACTAAAAAGGGAGGGTAAAATATATGGTAAGTACAGAAACACTACAAGTAATAATCAACGCCAAAGACCAACTCAGTAGTAAAGTAAAACAAGCAGAACAAGCAATACGAGGACTAGGCAGCACAGCACAAAGCAGCAGTAACACAGCCACAAGTGCCACGACCAGACTAGGAGCAGCATACGAACAACTAAGAAGCAAAGTAACAAGTGTATTCAACAGCATACGAAACACGGTTAATAACAGTTTTAAAGGCGTGGCAAGTAGTGGACTAGCTCAACCATTCTTGAATGCAGCAGAGCAGATAAAACAAAGATGGTCTAGTATGGTTGAAACCATCAAAAGCAAATTAAAGGGAATGACTAGTAGTGCCAATACAGGCAGTGGTTTTAATATTAGTAATGCTGGACTAGCAACACTAAACGGACAAATAACCAGCACAACAGGAAAGGTAACATTACTCACACGAGCAATGAATGCACTAGGCAGTATTGGTGGAGGAGTAGGAACACGAATAGGAGCAGCTTTTATTAGTGCTGGTACTCATATTCAAAACTTCAAAACCAAACTGGGAAAAATAGGAACAGGAATGCAAAGCTTGGTCGGAGGACTAAGTGGAGTACAGAGTGCTATTATGGGAGCATTCGGAGCAGTCGGAGTAACAAGCCTATCACAATTCACAATAGGAGCTGCAATAGCAAGAGAAAAAGTTAATGCAGTAACTAAAGAAGTGGTCGGTAGTGGTAAAGCATTCGAAGCAGTAAACAGCAAAATAAAAGCAAGCATTAGTGGAACAACACTAGGTTATAACAACATGGCAAAAGCTGTGAACAATGTTGCTTTAAGATTCCACCTTACAGGTGAAAAAGTAGGTGAACTAGCAGGACCAATGAGCAAAATAGGTATCATGGCACAAGCTATGGGTAAAAGCACCGAAGAAGCAGCAGCTGTAATGGAACACGCCTTTGATGGATTACAAGGAAAATGGAGAGCACTAAAACAATACGGGATCACAGAAGATGAACTGAAAAAAGCCGGTTGGAGTGGTGCTGCAAATGATGTATACGGTTATGCAAGAGCATTAGATAAAGTATTAGAAAAAAATCCACAGTTCAAAGAATTTACCAGTACGTTTGAATATCAGTTCCAATCACTTAAGATGAGTATACAAGCCGTGGGAACAGAAATAGGATTAATACTATTACCTGTATTAAATACGGTGGTTAGTTTCTTCCTTGACTTGAATAAACAAGCTCCTTGGCTTACTAAAGCATTAGTAGTGATGGCTATAGCTGTTGTTGGTTTGGTTAGTGCTATGAGTATATTAGCACCTATTATTATGATGATTATAGAGTTGAAGACTGCTGAACTTGCTATTAGCCTTGCAACGGTGGGAGTATACTTAGCCGTGATTGCTGTTATAATAGCGGTTATTGCAATACTTGCATATTATTATAATACTAATGAAAATGTACGACAAGCTATTGATAACATAGCGAATACTATTAAGGGTGTGCTGATTGGTGCATGGGAAAACTTACAGAAAATAGTTCAGCCACTTGTACCGACATTCCAGCATTTGATGGATGTATTCGGACGGTTAGCTAATGACTTGTTAGGATTGTTCGGTATCACCGGAGACGCTGCAAGTAACTTTGATTGGCTGGGATTAGTAGTGCAGGGAATAACATTATTCTTACAAGCTCTTATTATGCACATTACATTAGTTGTGCAGGTTTTAGCTGCAATTCTTATTCCAGTAATTAATTTAGTGGTGAATATACTTGCAACGTTGATTAACTTTATTATCGGTATAGCTGAAGCATTTAGCCTGTTAATGCAGGGGGATATAATAGGTTTCCTTACTACACTTGGAACGGCACTATGGACTTTCTTTGTTACACTTTTAACGGTCTTTGGACAATTCCTACTAGAAATACTTAACAACCTTAATGTTATCTTTGGTGGTATACTAATGACTGTATGGGCTTGGATAACCAACCTAGTAATGACAATGATAAATGGTGCAATACAAGCAGTAACTGGATTTATTACTTGGATTGCTACACTTCCGGGTCAGTTCTGGGCTTGGCTTATGGTAGCTTGGAACAACCTAGTAACATGGAGAAACCAGACAGTAGCCAAATTCAAGGAAGCAGCAGCACAAGCAGTAATTAACTTTATTAATTTTATTAAGACACTTCCAGGTCGGTTTAAGGAATGGTTGGATAATACAATTAATAAGGTAGTATCATTCGCTAAAACATTATACGAGCGAATGAAGAGTGCAGCACAAGACGCTGTAAACGGTTTCAAAGAAAAAATAAGCGACCTACCTAATCAGATGTGGAATGCTCTTTGTGGTATTCGTGATAAGATTTACGCTGGTGTGGGTATGCTCGTTGGTGCTATTCGTAGCTTGGCTCAGCAGATGTGGAACAGTTTCACTAGTATTTTCAGTGCTGGTAATAGTGCCTTTGTACAGACAGTTGACCTGTTAGGTGCAGACAATAACAGTAAGTTGAGTTATAATGTATCACATAGCTTCGGCAGTAGCAATAATACTAGTCTGTTGGGACAGGTTGTTGATCTACTCGGTGAACTTGTAACAAGTAGTAACGAAGATCAGTATGTAAGTGCTGAACTTGAACAATCCGGTACAGTAACTGTAGTACATGATGTTAACTTGTCTGGTGTGCCTGATGGTGTTAATGCTGATGAACTAGCAGAACTTATCCGTCAGATTATGAACAGTCCAGAAATGATAAAACAATTAACCACTAACCGTGATTTCCAACGGTGGGATAAAAGAATGAAACAAAAAATTATCGGAGAATATACAAGACACATATAAGGGGGTGAACAATAGTTATGGTTAAAGATAAAGATATAAGACCAACAAGAGCACGATTACTAGGTAACGTACTACCAGATATGGCAACAATCCTAACAAAGACAATGTATGAAGACTTCCACGTGAAAAGAAGCAACGGGACAAATGTAACCTACAAAGGCAAAAGTGTAACAACACAGAACCTAAACAGTATATGGGTGGAAACACAGATTAGCATTACCGAGATTTCCTGTACTACTCTGAACGAGGAGGGTAACGTAGTTGTACACTTGTATAACAAGGAAACTAACGCTCCATTAGGTAATGAGGAGGTTATTATACGTGTAGGTGATTATGACTTCATAAGAGTTACAAATAGTAAAGGATTTGCCGGAGTATTCGACCTCAAATTAACAGAACCGGGAGAGTACACGGTTAGTGCAGAGTACTATGGTAACAGTCGTAGAAGTTTACTCCCAGCGGAGGATGACGTGGAAACATTTACTATTGGTAAACTTAATGTTACTATTACACAGGCTAATCTTACTGGTAAGGTGGGAGATACATTTACTATACGACCAACGGTTAAGGATAGTAACGGAGACCCTGTTAATAGTGGAAGCTTACAGATGAATTATGGTAGTTATACCTTATTCACTGAACCGGTAAGTAATGGTACATGTACTTTTAACCGTCAGATTAACCAAGCAGTACAATACACGTACTGGTTAAAGTTCCTTGGTAATAGTACTCATAATCCAGCAACTTGTAACTTCACAATCACGGTAAATCGTATTACTCCAACTCTTACAACTGAAGGAGGAACTATACATAGTACTAAACTAGGAACACCATACGAAGTAAGCATAAATTACTTGGATGGTAACGGAAATCCTATTACTACTGGAACAGTACACTTATACGAGGGAGACCAAATAGTAGATACAGCACAACGAGTAGAAAACGGTAAGATAATACTAACTTATCCGGCAAATGTAGCAGGCTCACACGTACTAAGGGTAAAAGCTAATGAAACCAGTAAATATACTTCAGTTAGTCAGACACTTAGTATGATGGTTCAGAAATTAAACACTACTACTAGTATATCATTGAATGACTTGTACGATTTCCCTAGTACTAATAATAACTTCACAATAACAGTAACAGATGAAAAAGGAAATGCAGTTACTAGTGGTACAGTTGATCTAGTATTCACACAAGACAAGATAAGTGAAACGAGTACAGTTGCAACATATGACCTAGCAGGAACTGGTGGTACTATCACAGTTTCAAGACAGAATGTTTTACTGGATGACCTGTACGATAAGATAAAAGCTAGGAAGTACCTTTATTATACAGGTTATAATGTAACTGCTAATTATGCTGGAGGCACTAATTACAATAATAGTACTGATACCAAATATCCTATGAATATTCACATGTATAGTAGTATTATAAGACCAGTATTTGTGATAAACAGTAATCCTGAGTATGATATGAGTACAACCTATCCAACTGTTCCAACGGATAACAGTTCACTTGCAGAATTCCATATACGACCAGACACGACAGGAAGTAGTAATCATTACTATGTATTAAACAATCGACGGTACACATTAAATCAAGATACTACAAAGATTCAGATGGGAAGTGTAACAAGAGGACAAGTGATACACGTAGCAACAGATTACATAGCAAGCCACGTCCCAGATACTCAAAGAGCCACAACTAATCTGAATAGTATAGAAATGTATAGCGTCGGTGGATTAAACACGGAGATACACTACCAAATCAATGACGGAGAAGAAATAGACACAGCAACAGCACAGGTGAACGGTGGAACTACAAGATACACAGTACCAAGGTATGTGAAGTTCACAGTACCTAACACAGTAGTGAGTGGAGACACATTAACGCTTATATTCTATGTGGGAAGAAATGTAGGATACTATGACATATACGATGACACATACGGTTTCCGTTATGCTCTACAATGGGAGGTTGATTAATTATGGCTAAGTTTTATGCACAAAATGTAGAATATGCAGCAGGAACTAATACAGACCCTTATAACGGAGGACACCATAAAAGCTGGTCATTAATTGAAGACCTAACAAAAGAAAATGGAATTGCTTACTGTCAGCACCCAGACTTCAACAGCAGTCAACCCCTAAGCAGTACAACTGGATTAGATAACTATACTAGTGCAGCACTTATCCCGGGAAGCAACGGTACACTTCATACTCCTGCACCATTACTCTTATCCGGTTTTAATTTTAATGCAATAAAAGACGCTACAGCTATTAAACAGGTTATAGTGCATTATAAACAGCAGACCTTTGAAAATCAAGGTGATGTAATAGATATGAGTGGTGCAACCGTTACCCTAATGGGAGCTAATACTAGTAAAACAGGAACGGAAAAACTCACTACAACACTAAAAGAACAAAAACTAGTATTCACCAACATAACTAAATCACAATTAATGAGCAGTAACTTTGCAGTTAAGATAGCATTTCCTAAGAATGCTAGTCCACGTAAATGTGGTCGTATAATCATACAAGACGTGTACCTAGAAGTTATCACGGGTGAACCTACCGTGAAGTATCCACAAAAGGTAACACTAGTTCCCGGTGTAGAATGTGGAGGCAGCACACCCTATAAATGCTGGGACAACCTAGACAACCTTAAAAGTCAGAATGGAACAGCTTATTGTCGTAATCCAGACGCTACAGAAACACCACTAATAGCAGGTCGTAACGGTACATACAAGCAACCAGCACCAATACTATTATCCGACTTCAAATACGAATTACCAAAAGAAGCAGTAGTGGAAAAAGTAGTATTCCACTATAAAGCTCAGAAATTCATTAACAACGGTTATTATCCAGAGTTCGGAGGAGCTACCATTACCCTAACCGGTACTAATGCAAGTGCCAAGACAGGAAAAGCAATAAGCAGTGAAAAAACAGAAGACACGATAACATGGACTGGAATAACAACAAACCAAGTAAACAGTAGCGACTTCGGAATAAAAATTGCTTACCCTGCCAATAGCAGCACTACTCCAGGCCGTATAATACTAGAAGATACATACATTGAAGTGTTCACCAATCAGGATGGTGTGAAAGTATCCTGTAATAGCAGTTTCACCAAGAACCCAGTAACGGTGGGTGAAACATTTGAAGGGAATTTCACTGTTAAGAAAACCAGTAATCCCAGTTATGAGAGTACTACTATTATTGACTTGCCGTTGGGTGTTGATGTAGTATCTAAGACTAGTGGTGTGGGTACTGTTACTGTTAGTACTGTTACACTTGGAAGTTATACTTTTAAGCGGTTGACGTGGAAGCATACCCTAGTGGCTGGTGAAACGAGTAATAGTCTTGTGTACCAGTTACGAGCAGTTACACCAACAGCGAATTTTACACTAACGAGTAACAAGGATAGAGTAAAACAATGTATCATTAAAGATAAGGATACGGAAGTTTCATATACTAATACCCTTACGGTTAATGATGTGGAATGTACTGTTACATGTACCTTAAGTGAGGCACAAACACAATTACTAGCAGACAAAGCTAATAAGTATAATGCAGTAGTGAAAACCAATGATCCCAGCAAATCAACTAAAGTGTTATGGATTAATATTAGTAATAATTGCCCCCTTAATACTGAGGGATTAACATTCACAGGCTACGACGCACACGGTATAGGAAGCAATGGTAACTACTGGATACAATTTAAGGACACTACAGGTAAAGGCACATTCACAATACCATTAAACATTGTACCAACCGAAAGCGGAGAGTACACTATTAGTATGTGGGTTACACCGTCCGGCAATAGTAAACACATCAGTAATTATCTTAGTATTCCCTTCCTTGTTCGTGATAAAGAATTAGGACAACTAGCATTCACTAGAATACTAATACCTGAAGACATACGAATGAACATGGGACATGGCATATGGTACATGCTCGGCAGCATGATAAAATACATACAATCCAAGACAAACTACAATATAACAGACTATGGAGGAAACCTACGTATAGGAGTATTCAACAGCGAACTAGAGTACGTGTGGGACGAAGACGACTTCATAAAGCATACCATATGGAGCAGAGACATAGCAACAGCTACCAGCAAGGAAGCAACCGTAGCATTCAAAAACAACGAGGACAACCCATTATATTTTGTTTATAGTCATCAGTACGTAGGAGACCCACTTAATCCATACGTGGTAATGAATTTTAGCGAACCGTTCCTAGCAGAATACAACATATACAAAAGCCTAACCGAGAGAGGATTCAGAATAGAACCTGCAAAGGCATTACTAGGTGATACAACCTATGCAGAGGGAACATTCAAAGAAACAATACACAAAGCAATACCTATCGATGTATACGAATGGGACGATGGTGGTATATTTGATGAAGAAATTAATCCTCTTGGTATTACTATTCTTTTTGATTACATTGTTACTGACACGGTCTGGATAAACGTAGAACTATACCTAGACAGGAACCATGTAGGAAGCAGGGATATTATTATCAACAAGGGTAAAGGAACTGGAGTAGCTGGTAACAGTTACGACCTATTCGGATTAAAGCCTGTGGACTTCGTGAACAAGCTAGGACAGATGGAAATACGATTCACAGTAATAAACCAACTATCCAACAAGGCAAAAGTACAATTAAACAATGTAATAGCAAATATTAAGTACGTACACAGAGTAACGTGTGGATACGGACTAACCATAGACGGTGAAAGCACAAAAGACTATGGAATAATAGTAAAAGAAATAGAACATAACTTCGCAACTAATAATGAAAAAAGCGAGTACCACGTAACAGGTACAGACGACACCATTATTAACAGATTAAATGTAACCAGCAAGGAAATAGTAGTAACAATATTCATACCCGATTGTAGCTTAAAAGAAAACATTTACCTGATTGACAGAGTAGTTGAAATGTTCACAAACAACAGAGAACTAAACAGTAACAAGCCAATACCTAAAATGCTAGTATTTGAGCATATGCCGGACAGACAATTCCCAGTCGTCAGAACTAAGGAATTCGACGATGAAATTATAGGTAACAGTTATCAAGCAAAAATAACACTAGAAGTACCTGAAGGTACAAGCTACGACATACAGAAAACAGTAACAGGTGCACGTGGAAGCAGTCCCTCCACAATAGCAATAAAACCAGAAATATACTACAGAGCAGATACAGCAGGTCGTATCAGCATACACGAAAGCGTACTAAATCAAGAATTACTAATAGAAGACAGTAACATAAAACAAGGAAGCAATGTAACAATAGACGCAGACAACAGAACAGTAACACTAGAAGACGGAACAGACATAACAAGTAACATAGACTTTAACAGTAACTGGTTCAGACTAAAGGGCGAATATAACTTCACTAGTGATACCGGTACAATATTAAGTGTTGAATACTATATTAGGAGGTAGAGAGACTATGAAAACACCGAATATTATAATATTAAGCAATGACGAAGACATAATAAGGTGGCTAGACCCTGACCTCTGCGATATAGAAGAAATTAATGCTGCTAACAAGTGCAGAAAGATAACACTTACATATCCATACGAGGATGAAATAGTAAATGGTGATGAGGTACAATGGTATGAACAAGGAAACAAAATATACATACCAGAGATTAACGGTGTTAGCAGTTGCCTCTACGTAATTAACACAGAATACCAGATAGACTTCTGGAAAGAAAACACAGTAACAGTAGAAGCAGAAGAAGTATTAACCGAACTGAACTATGATGTAATTAGTTTCAAAAGTGGAAGTGTAATAACTATCACAGAAGAGAAACTAGACGAATGGTTCGGTAGTTATTATACTATAACACGGTTAGACGCTCTTGCTAGTAATCGTAAACAGATAAGTCCTGAGGGAGTAATGACTAGAATGTCATTACTCCGACTTATAGAGGAGCAAACCGAGAGGACATTCATAACAGCATACTATAATGAGGAAAGTAATAAGATCAACAGGGATTTGGCTTTGGTTGATATTAATACTGTTGAGTTCACAGCACAGACTGAGACACTAGACCTTAACTATAATTTAGAGTCATTGGAGTTTAGTAAGGACGAGGAGAACACTTATAATGCTATTGCTCCGTTGATTAGTCCGAATAATGCTGTTACTGGTGCTGATGTGGAGAATATGACTAATGCTGAACTAGGTGCTTATATTGTAAGAAATGCAGAAAATAATACAAATCCTACAACAGCACAGGGTGGTAAAATTACTATCAGTGTACCAGCTGGTACTCAGAACATGAGTAACGAGGATTTACTGGCATTGTTTGCTGATTATCTGGGAACTAATACGGATAGTACTGGAGATGATGGTGCTACATTCGGAGACGACACAACAGGCAACACAGGAACAACCACTACTCCAGCAGTAACAACAGGGATGACAACTAAGACTTATGATGAATTATTAGCTGAATGGCTTAAATACGAAGTAGTAACCGGACAAGAAATACCCATGATAATAAAACAAGACGAACAAGGGAATACTGTAGTTGCTAGTACATGGTACGCACCATTCACCAAAAACAGAGACGAACTATACATATACGATGAGGGAGAAGGACAAGCAAACTATAACAGCATAAAACCATATGACCGCACCAAATCCCCCCCTAAATACAAGATAGCTACGATGACAACTAGTGAACAATTAGTACAAAGTATCTATAATGATTTAGCAGTATCACTTCTTGCTAAACTTGCTCCTAAGTTTGAGTTGAAGATTGATGTAAAAGATATACAATTACTTCTTGGCTTGGATAGTCTAGGTTATCAGTTACACGAAAAACTGGACATACGAGTACCTAACTTTAACTATTTTGTACCATGCCGGATAGTAGAAACCAAGAAAAACCTACACCTTCCAGGTGAGAATACTATTAAGGTTGAAACTGATGTTACTAGTATTGTGAAACTGTATACTAGTTACATTGATAGCAACGATATGATTATTAGTACCTATGATAATAATTTGCCGATTGGTGGTATATTGTATGGTAATGATGATGGAGGAGACACGCCACTAGAGGATAAGACGGTTACGGTTACTATTAAGCTTCGTAAGGTGTATAGTACGGGTATTAGTAATGTTAATACTCAGCAGATTATACAGAAGTTCGACCCAGTGAATGAAACGTATACATTTACTGATGAGGAGATACAGCGTGTTTCCGGACTGCTAAGAAACGAAATGATAACTATGGAGGGAGTCAATATATGGGATAAGAGGATACAGGAATGTCGTATGCGTGATATAAACGGTGTAGTGTACAGTGTGCCACGTCGTTGGGTGGACGCTATATATGCAACAAGAAACCAGATATACATCAATAACGAACAGAGATACGGGGGAATGGGAAGCAAAGGACTAGGACACGGATACTTCGACCAAACAATACAAGTTCACTATTACCCTGACGCTCGAACATTAATCTACGAACCAATGGACTACGAAGAACGAAAAAAATATTATCCATCAAGCTTTTACATATTCGAAGAGTACGATATAAAGACCCATAGAAAAAATAATTTACCAGACATGTATTTTATAGGAAGTGATGAGATACAAAATGGAGAGACGTGTGTACCTGCTGCTTGTAGTAATATAACGTCATGGTTGTACAATTATTATACTGAGGCAGAACTGGCGAAACTAATGGGAACAACGGACAGTGGGACCAGTTTATCGTCAGCAGAAAAAATATTGAAACAGTTAGGATTTAATGTGAGAATAGTTGAAGCTACACAAGAAAACGTGATAAGATATTTGAATTATAATAATTTTATTCTTCTTGGAATATACCCTCATAATTTACAAGGAGATGATGCGGAGTATAACCATATTTACGAAGACGCAAATGAGTATCATGTAGTCGCTCTTAGAGAGTGGGTTACAGGATATAATGGTGCTTCTTCTGATTGGATGTATGTTGATGTTAGAGATACTAATATTGCTTATATGAATCCTGCGAATGTAGTATATAAATATGAAAACTGGGTGCCGTATATGTCATGGACTAACGTTCTTAATCCGGCACTGTGTACTTATTATGATGGCACAAATTGGCATAATAGTAGTGAGTTACATACTACTCAGAAAAGACACATGCTAGTAATAGGTGGAGGCCATACTCAGAAAGTAGATGTTGAAGATGTACAAGGAACCACTATTACATTAACAGAATTTAATCCTGCTCTTAAGAATTATTATATTAACGTTGCTGACGTGGAGACTGCTATTGTAAATGCTTTTAAATCTAACTTGGCTAATAAGGATAATAGTAATGTTATGACCATGTACTCTGAGACAGTAGTTTATGATGATACCACTACCACTGTTAAAAATAAGTATTCTATTAGCTTATACTGGTTAAGAGCTGCATATCTTGCTTATCTTCATAGCTTAATGAGTACTACCTACACAACCAAGACAAGTCCTTATAATGCGGTAAAAATTAATGGTAGTAGTACTGCTATGAGGTATTATGAACATATGGATATTGATACCAGCAACATCGGAGTATATGACTGGTTTACACCTTGTAAGGTAACAGATGAAAAACTGAAATACGGTTACACGATAAGCACCCTCCTATTTAATCTCGGATTTGCTTATAGTTTCAACGATTTCACAGGTAGTGATGGAAGCTTTGAAAACATAATAAACACTATCAAGAACCATAAGGTATGTAAACAGTACCTGAACACTTGGATAATACAGAACAAAGCAGAGGAAATAAGCAAATACCTACACAACGAACCATACGATAGCTTCCACTACACAGTAATACTAGGTTATGCAAAAGACACTGAGTTAAATAACAGCACTAGTATAAGACAAACCAGTTACCCAGTAATGCTATACAGACTAGACAATAACACAGTATACTACCAGAACCTACTAGGAAACGGTAACAATCCAACAGATAACTATGATGTAACCAGTGCCACAGCCAACAACAACCCATACGCCAGTACAACACTAAACAAGATGGTAGAATGGATAACAGCAACAGACGACGAAGCACCAAGAGGCAGCAGTAACCAATTATTAGTCATCAGCTGGCATAAACAAACAGACTACGGAGGACAAGGATAATGGTAATACAATACCCTGGAAAACTAGACAAAAACAGACCAGTACACGTTACACTCGACCATACAAGCTCTAAGGATAGCCAAATATATAACAATATCGTCAGTAAAATGAAAGCAGCAGGAATAAATGTACAACCACCAATCGGAAGAACTAATATTGGACCAAATGAGTATGCAGAAGCATATGTTGCTTTATTAAATCGTGGCGAGAAAAATGCTGTACTCGTGGGTGTAGTGAATGGGATAGACCCTACCAATATTAAAGAAGTAGGTCTCCAATCATGGGATAACAGAGGTACACGGTTCCGTAATCTTGGTAATGATGTAATCCTCGCATACTTTTATGATAGTTGCGACGCAGTACACGAGGATGGACGATGTTATAAACGAGTAAGGGAACGAAACCCACAAACTGATGTTCCAACTGGTGGTTACTTCGCCTATCCGTCCAAGTATGCAGCGGATAACAAAATATATATGGTGGCTGCTTGTAGTGATGAGGGTACAAAGCCGGAACGAGCAGATTATACTGGTGATAAAATAGCTCAGGAAATAATTAATTTGTTCGGTTCAGGTACTAGTACTAATGTTGATTCACCAGACACTACAGATACAACAGTAGTACCAACCACAACCCCCACCACAACAGATACTACAAACAAAGTAATAAGCACCAAGACAATAACCAACTACTACCAAATACCCTTCTACGCAAAAGTGTTCAAGACAGCAACAGATCATAACGGAGCATTCAGAACATTTCCAACATTACCATATCAAGGAGAATACGATGTAACCCTAAAATTTGCAGGGGACAGGACACACAGCGGAACCACACGCTCCATAAAAATAAAGAATTATAACAGTAAAAGTGCATTAGGTAAAGAGAAACTACTCCGAACAGTAACAGTAACTAAGTATACTGATGGAACTAGTAATACTGCTGAAAGTGGAACAGTACCAGAGGATACACATACTAAACGAGAAGTAATCACGGAAACATATACAAATGGTAACAAGACCGGAAGCAGTACCAAGTATATTTACTCAGATAGTATACTAGTTGAAAATCCTAATGCTGATATGGAAAATACTATTATTACAGGAGATGGCACTACTCCAACCGTAATAAATACTGGAGAAGTAAACAATCCATTCAACACAGTAATAAACACTAATAATGGTGTACCGAATGTTGCAAGTATGCAAGCATGGGGAAAAAACTTTGTAATGGTAGACACCACACGAACCTATACCCTAACTAAGGAGCAATATCAGAAAGTGTACGACCGAGACAGCCAAACTATGCAAGTTACTGACTACAAATTAGCAAAGTATGTAGCATTTGAAAGTACAGACACACAGACTTATAACGTGGTGGAACGTGGCGTGTGGAACTTCGTTACGGAAAGTGTTCACCAATGGCTTGTCAGACATAATGGGTGGGCATGGCCTGAAACATACATCATAGACTTCCCTAATCACCGGACTAAGTGTGGTGATCATTGGGTAACATGGAAAGGCTACGAAGATAACAAGTATGGTGTAACTGGTGGTAAATGTGGCTTGTATGTTGTAGGAGACGCACAGGATACTAATTATACTTGCGGACCTACTAGTTTATCCTGTTGTAGTCAAGTATTAATGCATTATAACAGTGAAAGCAAACTGGCAAAAGCAGCAGGAACAAATGGTAATGGTACCGGACCAGATGGTATAGCAAAAGCTGCAAAAAACAATGGATTCAAAGCAAGAGTAGTATATAATAATCCTAAGAGTGTAGCTGTTAGTGAACTGAAAAAAGGTCATGCTTTTGTATGGCACATTTCAGGGCATTACATGGCTTTTGTGCTTAGAAGCCAGTATGATGGGAGTGTTTTAGTATTAAATAGTAGTGGAGGAGTGCGTAATCGACATTATATTGGTTATGGTCGGTTAAGTACTGGTTGGCAACCTGAAAGTAACATTACTATGCCATATGGAGGACACGTGGCAGTAGAATTGAACTGGACATTAACAGAAGACCGTAAGACATTATTAACTAACTTCTTCCAGAGCATGGGTGGTGCATGGGAAAGACCAAGCAGTGATGAAACCGTACGCAGATACGGGAGTGTATAAGAATGACTGAGTATACGAATAAACAAGTAAAACAATTATTAGATAAGTATTATAAGACACAAACACGGATAAAACAACTAATACGGGACAGGTATATTCTAACCGAGCAAGGCACAAATGAATACTACCGTGTTAAAGCAGAACATCAAAGTATTAAACAGGAACTTGATAAAATAGGAGTGAAACCATGAAAACGGAAGACATAGATAAAAAGATAGTGGCAATAGACTTTGACGGTGTACTGAATAAGTATGATGGTTGGAAAGGTGAAAACAACCTTTCTACTCCTCAGAGTGGTGTTGCATATTTTCTAAGGAAGATAAGTAAGGATTATAATATAGTGATATTCACTTGTCGTGATAATCGTAAGGTAAGGGAGTGGCTGGAAAAATATAAACTAGATCAATATGTAACAGCTGTTACTATGACGAAACCTCAAGCTTATGTGTACATTGACGACCGTTCTATAACTTATGATGGTAGTTATAGTAAAGTATTAGAAGAACTAGATAATTTCAAGGTATGGTGGGAATAAATGACAATAGATTGTACGAAGATTAAATTAAAACAAGGCAGTAATGGAGACGTGGTAAAACAGGTACAAACATACTTATCACAATACGGTTTTTATGATGGACTAGTAGACGGAGATTATGGCAGTTACACAGTTACTAGTGTAAAGAATTTTCAGAAAGCCTGCGGTTTAGTGGTTGATGGTTGGATAGGAACAGAAACCTGTAAAACACTAAACAAATTATCTTCACTAACAGAACAAGAAAGTTTAAAAAAAGGTACAAGTAATGTATATGTAACAATAGTACAACAAAAACTAAAACTACTCGGCTATTATACTAGTAGTGTCGATGGAGAATATGGTAGTAATACAGTAAGTAGTGTTAAATCCTATCAAGCAAATAATAAATTATTAGTTGATGGTATTGTTGGTCCAGTAACCTACAAAAAACTATTAGCAAGTAATAGTCAGATAAAAATTAACACTACTGGAGTATACACTAATAATAAACTATGCGAAAAAAGTGGAGGGGATTGTTTAGGGCAATCAAATTCAACTAGATGTGGTCCCCACAGCATAAAACAAGGCGTGAGAAAATTTGGAATAACAGGATACAGTGAAGCCACAATTGCAGGATATGCTGGAACCACTAGTGCAGGAACAGGACACAGCGGACTAGAAACAGCAATATACAAAATAGCAAAAAATGAAGGTATTAAGTTAAATGTAACATGGAAAAACTTCTCTGACTTAGGAAGTAATCAAAAGGAAAGATATAAAAAGTATGGTGAGTTAATGAGTGCTGATAATACAGCAGTATTCCATCATGAGTTATATCGTAACCGTTATGGTCATTACAGTATTCTTAAAACAGTAAATACTAACAATTCTAATTTAACTGTTGCTAATAGTCTTGGTAATAAGTGTAACAGTCCGGCTTACTGTGGTTATATGGAATCACGAAGCTTTGGAACACAACAAAGTTATCTTAACGGTATTAGCCAAAAGAGTATATGTATAATAACAAAAGTATAAGGGAGGAATAACCGTGGATTTAAAAATAATAAACCAACTAAAAAATGAATACCCTGATAATAAAGCAGATATTGAACTATTAGCACACTACCTTGACACAGTAGAGGAACATATAACATTGGACCAGATAGCAGAGAAAATAGAGAAAGCACAGCAGATTGTGAATAGGTTGTATACTTTGCATGAGTCTGATGTTATTATCGAAGTACAAGTGTTAATTAACGAATTAAGATATAAGTTTGATGTTACAGACCCTAGGGAAATTATTAATTATGATAATGGTAAGGGCTTTGTACAATAAGATAAAAAGGAGTATGTCTCTTTGTCCTATGACGCTATGACACTTTGTTGTAGTTGAGGAAATAAGAACAAAAATAAAGAGGAGACATGTTTTTTTTTATCTCGCCACAATCGGTATTGATGTGGTGTATCACCTCCCATTTTTTTATACTTTTATGGCAGAATATGAGTATTACAAACACTAGCTGAAAGTATGTTAAAACTGGTGTATAAAAGTAAACTTCATTACTTTTTAACTATATATAAAGCTTGCTTTTTTTACTTTTATATACTAAGTAAATACTAATATAATACTATGATAACAAACAACAAGAAAACACTACAAGAAATGAGAATACTCTACAACTGGAGCGAAAACACGCTCAAGACATACACATCAGCACTAAACGACTACACCACCTACCAACAAGCCACAATAACAGAATTAATACGAGAAGCAGAACAAGACGAAGAAAACATAAACAAAACCAGTAAAAGACAAATAAAAACCAGACTAGTAAATTATCGTGTACACCTCCAGGAAGATAAACAATTCAGCAGTAATACTATTAAGATGTATCTTGCTATGATATGTAAAATATACAGGCACTATGATATTACTATTCCTGTATTGCCTCCTATCCGTGTAACCAGCACTGAAACCTTTGAGGACATACCTACTAGTGATGAAATAAAGAATGCTATATTACATAGCAGGACAAAAAACAAAGCATTGATAACTTTTATCGCAAGTAGTGGTTTACGTCGTAGTGATGTAGCACGATTAACAATAGACGACTTCCTAGAAGCCACCAGAGACCAGCACAGTAACACAGACAATGTACTATCAGATTTACAGGAACTAAGAAAACAACGAGTCATCATACCCACGTGGAACATAATAGACCAGAAAACAGGAATAAACCATATAACATTCAACAGCCACGAAAGTAGCCTGTATATAATACAAATGCTGATGGAAAGACTAAGCAAAGAGGAACTGAGCAGAGACAAACTATTATTTAACGTTAAACCGGATACTATTAGTAAGAACTTCCGAAACTTGAATACTAAGCTAGGTATGGGTTGGAAAGAGCACCGGCGACATTTTCATCCACATGCACTAAGAAAGTATTTTGCAACTACTCTTACTGGTAATGATGTGGACTTCCTAAGTACTGAGTTTCTACTTGGGCATAGCTTGAACCGTGTTCAGAGCAGTTATTATTTTGCTAATCCTGAACGTTTAAGGCAGAAATATGCACGTATTATGAATAAACTTACGTTCACCTTAGAAGTTACCTATGTTGATGTTGATAGCAGGGAACGCAGAGAATTAACAGAACTTCGACGGTATAAGGAGGAAAGCAATACTCGAATTAACAAACTAGAAGAAATGCTAAACTTTTTAAGTAAGGAACTATAAATATATTAGTAGCGGGAAAAATGGGTAAAGGAATAATCCTATTTTCCAGTCTTACCCGTTTCGCCTGTTTATGGTGGAAAAAATAGAATAAAATATAATATGTTTTAGTAAAATTAAATAATTTTAAAATTGATTTAACTAATATTTTTAAATATATTCACGTTAGTTATATGGAATAATAAAGTTATTATTTTACTCATACCAACAATTTTATGCTAGGATAATTATTTTATTATTAGTTGATACAAAAGAAATTTAATATATCTTATCCAAAATATATTATTCATATATTTTTATTTGTATAAACTCCTTTTTTTTATCAGTTGGAAAAAAGGGGAGGGGATTACCTGTTCTCAGTGGTTTTTTTCTTGTAAGCATTCTTTTTTTCCTGGAGGGCTTGTAATTCTTTTATAATTACAATTTTTACTATTTTTATAATGTTGATCTTTTATGCTACTCTTTTTTTTTTAGTTGCAATTATTGTCGTTTATACGGGGGGTACTGATAAGTAATACGGGGGGAAATGATAACTAATAAGCCCCCAAATGAGAAATAAAAAGAGAATAAGCCCTGTTATACCAAATAATTTAAATATTAAGTGGAAACAAGATAATAACCGTACAAGAACCGTACTAAAAAATAGGGAAGAAAATAACTATACAATAAAAAAAAAGGAGGAAACCCCTATATAATCATTTTGCCAAGCCTAAATGCGATTAAAGGACAGGACATTATGATTTAAGAGTCTCCTCCCAATTTTTTGATAACAAACTACATAAGAAAAACACATAATTACAAAAAAAGGATTGAACATAAGACATAAAACCTTTTATAATATAAAGGTGGATTATAAAAAGAGTATTGTGTTTTATTCGCATTTTTTTTGTAAGTTGTAAATGTTATTTCTTACAGTTAGTATGTATGATCTTTTGTTGTACATATATTCTTCTATTTTTTTTTAGTACTCCTAGTTTCTTGTTATAGTATTTGTGGAGGTGGGTTTTATGTTGCAGGTTAAGAAAGGTCAGAAAGTAGGTGCTGATGGCGTGTTATTAACTAAGACGGAGTATAAACAGTATAAAAAATTATTGAAGACTATTACCGTGTTTAAATCGTATAAGAAGGATTATGATGTTACTTATAAAAGTGGGTATATGTAAAGCTTTATATACTAGGAGTATTATATATAATAGTGTAACTTACAAAGTAAGTTACTAAGGAGGATAAAAAAAATGACTTCAATATACAAAAGTGAAGCAAAAATCAGAAGAGCTTCACACAGAAGACCTAAGTCATTAATCCTCTCAATAAACCCTATTATAAGGGATATAATGAAATTTGAGCATGGAACTAACATAACAATGGAAGTATGCTTAGATGAAAACAATGAAAAAATTGTTAAAATACGAAAACAAGATTAATGACTTAAAAGGATTAATCACCTGTGTTAAAAAATACGAGCTACCAACCGATATAAATTAACACAAAATAAGAGTAATAAATCCTTAGTAACCAAATATGATTACCAGTTACTATTTTTACAACTGATAATTTATATAAATTACTATTTTTATTACTTTTATATCATTAATCCTTTTAACTCCATTTAATCTATTTTTTTAAAAACATGGAGGAAAAAATGACAATAACCATAACAGTAAGACTAACAGAAGAACAAATCCAAAAGATCAACAAAAGCGGATTAACAAAATCAGAATACACACGAAATGCAATAGATTACTTCAGCGAGAACAAACTAAATGCAAGCATAATATCTAAGATTAACATCGTAGAGGAGTGCATTAATTTACTAGAAGGGTACCGTGATGAACTTAAAAATAACATGATAAGTACAGCTTATCAAAATATGAATTTGTCTTACGAGATTGAGGAACAACCAGAATTGTTTTACAAAAACAAAGAAAATGTAATACAAAATGAAAAAAATTTGTATTACAAAAACGATGAAAATGTAAAGAAAATTTACAAAAACGGCAAAAATGTAATACAAAATGTATTACAAAATGACGATGAAATGTTTTACAAAAACAAGGAAAATGTAATACAAATGACAGAAGACCCAGCATATCCAGAAATACAAAAATACATGGAAACACTTTCAAAACAAATAAACCTACACGGTAATGTATCAAAAGAAATGGAAACCAAGATAAACAATGAAACAACATTAACACCGAAGCAGATTAGCCGGTTTATAGCAAAGTATAAAAATGAAATAAAACAAGTGCCTTATAAATTACGTGAGCGTACACAAAGTGAGCCTGATGGGAAAATATGCAAATATTAGATTTTACATTTTTGTAATATTTGTAATACATTTCAAAATCGTTTATATTATATATATTATAATAATTTTTTATTATTATTATTATTATTATTATTATTATTATTATGATATATACAAAAAACGATACAACCAATAAAGGATGATGATTAATTATGATAACAAAAACACTGGAAAAAACACAAAACCAACTAAACACCATAATAGAAGACCTAAACCAAGCAATAAACGACAACAAAGGCATAGGATTAGAAACAGAACGAGAATACCTAAGAGCAGTACGAGAACAAAACATCGAAACATACTGCCTAATAGAAAAACTAAAACTAAAAGGAGTGATCTAACATGCACCTTGAAATAAGAGACACGAACGGTGAATGGATGAGAGTAAACACAGGAGCAGTCGTAACAATACTAATGACAATAGCAATGTTCCTAATAAGCATACAATTAACAATAGGAGTGCAATAAAAATGAATGACTGGAAAAAACAATACAAAGGAAACTATATGATATTTAACTCACAAAACATAGACAAACCTCAAGTATTAGAATTAATACTTATTCCAAGCGAGGATTACTGCTTTGTATGTAATCTTACAGAGGGAGACCCTAAGGAGATACTAAAATGGGGATTAAAACCAAAACAGCTACATAAGAAAGTACCCTACCTAAAACAGTGCAGGACAGCAAATCGTAAAGGATCAGCAATTATCAGAGTAACATACAAAGGCAGAATTAAAAACAACAAACATAAAAAAGAGGACACATTCATCATTGAACAAAAATTGAGTAGTGAATGGCACCCCATAGAATACAACCTCCAAGGAATAACTAAAATGAGAGGGGTATATCAAATAA